>Ga0137415_10001639_pt1 | contig 22166 bp, 23 predicted proteins | sample CZODoug3_1_1_16f_FD_183082 | JGI IMG/M metagenome (GOLD analysis project Ga0137415, IMG submission 183082) | Vadose zone soil fungal communities from Angelo Coast Range Reserve, California, USA - CZODoug3_1_1_16fungal (Hybrid Assembly) | ecosystem: Environmental > Terrestrial > Soil > Vadose...
GGAGTGCGTAGAGGTAGTATAGCCCGGTCCGCGGCTTGCGGGAGCCGGCCGAGAGTATGCACGGCTGTCACCCGTGCGACACTCGAGTAATTCTCGAGCGCGTTGCGGGTTCGAATCCCGCCCTGGGCGCCAAAAACAGTTCAGTTCACTCAACCCTCGTACAACAATAGGGCGTATTCAATCCTCGCACAGTGAAACAAAATTCGCCCATTATCGGGCCTGATTCGGAATCTCAGCCTACGATTTCTAGAACATGATTTTCCACGCTTATCCCTAGGGGAATCCAGGGGGGTCGAAAAGTAGCCAGACAAGCCGATACCAAGCCCGTCCTGGAAAAATAAGCCCAGAATCTAGCCTGACGGAAACAGATTATGGAAAAAAAATGACCCGGATCGTATTCATGGTCCCTCGGAGCAAGAGTGATCGGGAGAAGGATATCCACCTGTCTCCCCCAAAAAAACAGTGCGTTGTCCTCTTGAGACAAAACAGCATCTGATTCGTAACTCTTCTTTTTCCGCCAACTATTCTTTTTTTGTAACTATTTTTTTCTGCTAACTATATCATGACCCCCCGGGGTGGTCTTTTTTCGCGCGCTCCGCCCTTCGTGAAAACGCTCAGAATCCACGTTTACAAGCTCCTGCCTATCCTTCCTTCCTTCGTGAAATCAACCGAACATGGCCCGAATATTCTCCGCTAAAGGCTGACTCACCACGCCACGATCCGTCACAATCCCAGTCACCAGTTCAGGTGGAGTAATGTCGAAAGCCGGGTTCAAAGCCCCAACATTCCGGGGAGAAAAGCGCCTACCGCCAATCGAGAGGACTTCCCGTTGATCTCGCTCCTCGATGACCACCCTAGATACATCGGTCACCAGATCCAGCGTTGACACGGGAGCTGCCACATAGAACGGAACACCATAGAACTTTGCAGCAAGGGCAATCGGCAAGGTCCCAATCTTGTTCGTAACATGTCCCCTGCCCAAGATCCTGTCCGCACCTACAACAACTTTGTCCACCACTCCCTGAGCCATCAACTGAGCAGCAGCGCTATCACAGATCACCCGGACGGGAATCCCATCCCTTGACAGCTCAAACGCGGTTAACCTCGACCCCTGCAACAACGGCCGCGTCTCCGTCGCGATCACAGACACGTTCTTTCCGTCCTCGACAGCCGACCGGACCACGGCCAGTGCAGTCCCGTAACCCGCTGTCGCGAGAGAACCCGCATTACAGTGAGTTAGAACAGTGTCTCCGTCCTCAATCAGAGCAGATCCAAAGCGTCCGATGTTGTGGGCGGCGTCAAGTTCCTCCCGAAGAATCATGTCAGCCTCCTTCAACAGTTCGTGCCCAAGCGACCCAGCCGACCCGGCCTGGGAAGATGCCTTGAAGACTCGCTCTACAGCCCAGCGAAGATTCACGCCCGTCGGTCTTATCGCGATCAGAGAATCCGCGGACTTGCGAAGCTGCGACCTCGCCTGACTCAAGTCACCGTCCTTGATCTTCATCGCTGCCAGAACCAGACCATATCCGCCAACGACACCGATCAACGGCGCACCTCGCACTTTCATCGTGCGAATCGCCGAACAGACTTGGTCCAGTGTCCGCATACGAACATAGACCAGTCTTCCCGGCAGTCTCGTCTGGTCAATAGCTTCCAGCGCCCCATTCTTCCATCTAACGGGTTCGAGCGAATCTCTGTTTTTCCCCGGCATTTCTCAAAACTCCGATTAACGCTCTCAATTGTTCACATGCCTTTATAGACGCCTGCCCGCCGCTAGCGCTCTCAAATCACAACTGGGTGCTTTGTTTGATGACAGTAGAAGTTCTAGAAGCCTTCCTCTCAAAGAACAAAGTCTACCTGAAAGAACCCGAGAAACTCATGGATCTCCGCGAGAAAGCCTTCGGGACGCTGACCGACGACAAGCTCTTTCTGAGCCCCTACGAAACATTCTATCTCGTCGAGAAAAGAAGAGCCCGAGTAACAGACGAGAAGACAACCGAAGAGAAAACGCTCCAACACCTCGTAACAAAACTGTCCGTTGGAAAACCAACAATATGGACGAAGTATCTAGTGTACCGGGACTTACGTGATAGAGGCTATCTAGTACGAGAGTCCGAAGGAGGCTTCGACTTCGAAACCTTCGGAAAAGGAGCGACCCGACGACAAGTATCAATCGTCTTCGAAGGAGGAGAATCCACCCTCGAAAGACTCGCAAGGCTCTCCGCCAAAGCGAACAAGGAAGGAAAAGACCTAGTCCTCGCCGTAATCGACAGACGCACAGACATCGTATATTATACGCTGAACACAGAACGGTTCGAAGGAAAATAGCTCCGCGACGGAGAAACATGGTATCTTGTCAGAAGCGCAATTCACTCTTCCACGGGGAATGAGAGACATTGACCCCGAGGAGATGTCACGCAGGATCTGGCTAACTGACAAGATTCGACAAGTACTCTGGAACTATGGGTTCCAGATGTTGGAACCTAGCCCCGTAGAAAACCTGGAAACCCTCGAGGCAAAATCAGGCCCTGCAATCAGGGATGAAATCTACTGGTTCAAAGACAAAGCAGAACGAAACCTAGGACTACGATTCGATCTCACAGTAGGCATGACCCGGATGGTCGCAAACCGATTCGACCTCCCAGAACCAATCAAGATCTCCTCCATCGGCGGAGTATGGCGCTACGATGAACCCCAGTTCGCCCGGTATCGGTACTTCACACAATGGGACGCTGAGATATACGGAGTCGCAGATCCCTCGGCCGATGCAGAGATCATCGCCCTGAGCTCTGACATCTTAGAGTCAGTCGGCCTCACAGAGCACGTGGTCAAGATTAGTAACCGAAAACTCGTCGAAGGCTTCCTACGAGCACTGGTAACCGAGTCCCAAAATGATATCGATCACCTGATCCGCATAGTCGACAAGATGGGAAAAATCGGCTCCGAACAGGCAGAACGAGAATTCAGCCGAACTGGCCTGTCCAAGGACAAGGTCAAGCGAATCCTAGGCTTCGCCGATATAGGCGGAGACCCAGACAAGGTCCTCGACGAAATGGAAAGCAAACTTCCCAAGGGCGAGATGATCCATCAGGGTTTCAAAGAACTTTCTGGAACAGTGGACAAAGTAGAATCCCTTGGAAAGAAGCAAAAGATCAGGATCGACCTTGGAATCGTCCGCGGGATAAGCTACTACGATGGAACAGTCTTCGAGGCCTACGACCAAGAGGGAGAAGACGTGGGCGCGATCCTTGGAGGCGGGCGCTTCGACAAACTATGCAAGATCTACGGAAAACGCGACATGCCAGCAACAGGTGTCGCCGGAGGCTTCGAGAGACTCATGCTCTCCCTAGAGAGAAAAGATCTATTTCCTGACATCCAGCAACACCCGGAAGTTTTCGTGGTCACGGTCAACGAAACGGTCTGGTCGGACGCGGTGAAAATAGTTCAGCAACTCCGAAGTCAAGGCATCACAACGGACTATGATCTCAAACAACGTCCACTCGGCAAACAGTTCGAATACGCGGACTCATTGAAGGTAAGAGTATCTCTAGTTTTAGGGCCTAGAGAGATCAAGGAGGGAAGCGTCCGTCTGAAAAACATGAAAACAGGCGAAGAGAAGAACGTCAAACTATCGTCCGTAGTTGATGAAACCCAAAAAGCCCTCCAATGAACAGATCACCCAAGTTGCAATAGGAAAAAGGATTCGATTCTCTTTTCCACAAAACAGAAAAGTTTCGAACCAAAAACATCCGTCATCAGCTTGGTATATTAGGCCCTGAGGACCTTCTTAGCGCCTCGTGGAAGTGGTTGAGTTTTCGTTCAAGAACTCGTAATGTGAGACGAAGACGGGTCAGAAGAGAAACGAGAACTAGACTCATTCACGTCGCCGTTGCAGCTGGATAGCCAGCAGCAAATATCATTCACCTGGTCACTCCCTCGGAGTTAGATCGTACATCTCGGGTGGATTCTTCGGCAAAACGAAATGGATGTAGCCGTATCCATATTTTTCGTGGAATCGATCGCTAGCCTGGATACCTTTCTTGAAGGCCTCTTCAAATCTCCTCCAGTCTTGTGCCCGAATCGCTTCGCTCATTGGATGAAAATGTGTTTTTACGAATCCGTTCAAGTCTTCAGTGAACTTTGGCCTGAGGGTGGCTCCTATTCGGAAGAGGGCGATAACTTGGTTGAGCTGGTACTGTGCCAGTTTCCAGTTGAGCGCCTTTCCAGCGTAGTATAGAACGTGGTACCTTTCTCCAACTTCCTTCATCAGATGGGCCATGCCGTGTTGAGCCTCGGCAAGCTGTTCGAGGCTGAGTTCACCATGTTTTGTCTTGATCACAATCTTCTCATCTGGCATGAACGGGTCGATGGATTCTCGCCGGGAGTTTCCTTATAGGCGTAAGGTACCAAGCTATTGGGTTAGGGGCGAGACAGGGATGTGGGTTGAGTTCAAGTGTCCAATCTGTGGAACAGATCTGGATGATGACAGGTCAATGGCGAACTTCATGATCTGCAATGAATCGTCTCATGGAACCTTGAGGTTCTTCACCGGGGACGGCTGCTTCTTCACCAGCGATGAGAAGGTGGCTGAGGAACTCGTGAAGAAGGGAAAGCGAGTTCATGTCGTAGACCCGCAGGAGTTTTTCGCCAGACAAGGCTGAGATTCAGGCCAGACGAGGATCCCAGAGTTGAACACGCTGCCAGTAGTCTGGAAGAGTCCGTGCCAGTCATTCCGTAAAGTCGGGCAAGGAACACTCTGTGTTCTCTGAGCCTGCTATTCTTAGGAACAATTAACTATGATTCATCATGGTCAAACCTTTCGGGCCCGTAGCTCAGCCTGGATAGAGCGGCAGTCAATTCCTGGCCGACCCCCCTATGCCTGAGCGGGTTGAGCTGTAGGTCCGGGGTTCGAATCCCCGCGGGCCCGCCATCACCTACTCGTTGATTCAAGGTGCTGGTGGGACCTGACAAACTCTATCGAGTCAGGTAAACCGAAACAAGCGTACGTAGCCGCAGGTCTGCGACTTTGGAGTGCCGTCACTCAAATGAAGTCTGTTGCGTCGAAGTAGCTCGCCATTATAGATATGTCGATTATGTTGACAGCTCCGTTTCCATCAACATCTACACTACCATCATAACCGGGGCTGTTGATGATCGTGCCAAACGCGTTCGCCGCACGAGCCAGGTCCAGTATGTCCACGATCCCATCTCCGTTGGCATCGAGCCTCCGCGTCACCCCCACCGAAGAAGATGCAGCCCCAGCGTCTTCGGTGATACCGATGTTAGATGATAGAGGATAGGGGCTCACGCCAATGCTCAGCAGGAAAGATGCCTGAAGAATACCGGTGTTGTTTTTCATCTTGGAATTAGGAATTGTGAAGGTCTTATTGAAGACAACCATTCCCGTCGTGCTGTTCTTAGTGACCACATTGGATGTTCCCGAAAGGGTTCCGTTGGTCGGAAAAATCAAAAGGTTGCCGGTTGTAGTCACAACCAGCCCTCCGAAGGTTATGCTGTTACTTAGTGAGACCGGTAAAGCTGGGGATAAGGCGTTTACGATAGCGTTAGCGTCGGGGGTTCCAAGCCCCGTTGGATAATCCCAACCAGGGCCGGCTGTGAAGAAGTTGTCAGATCCCAATGTGATGTCGTGATAGGATGACAATTTGTACAGCTTCGAATTGATCGATCCATATGTCTGACCGTTTGCTTGGCTGGCGAGATCGATAAGTGCGGCCCACTGGGGCGAGCCAGCACTTGTCCCTCCAACCTGATATTCTAGACCTCCTCGAACGACCAAGACCCCTGTATTAGGGTCGCCGACGTAAGCAACATCTACAATGTCTCTCATGGAGTCGCCTAGTCCATGTTGCCAGGTGGGCTTGGTGAAGATGGTACTTGAACCGGCACCGCTGCCCGTCCAAGTTGTTTCGCTCCCATAGGACGCATCGGAGTTCAAGGTCAAGCTTGTTCCTCCGACTGCGACAACCAGCGGATCTGAGGCTGGATACTGAGGATTGCAACAGGTGGCGGCTCCAGAGTCTCCCGAGCTGGCGAAGGGAGTCGTCCCGTGCGAGGTTAATGTAACGAACAACTGGTGCGTTGCGGCGATCGTGAAGGATCCTGTCGTCGGGTAAGATAGCTCTGCTAGCCCGAAGCTCATCGACAACATCCGCTCATTGGGAAGCGAGTTTGCTACGTACGCGATTCCATCAAATATGTGGCCCAAGCTCGAATCGAAGGCCACCACAAGGTCGATTGTGGCTGATGGAGCGATGGAGTGGGCCCACTCTACGTCTAGAGCTGTCTCAAGAGCCCAGCCCGAATCTGTTCTTTTCGGAGGACCATCAGGATAGAAAATATTCAGCGTAACAGGAGGAAGCCCTGTTAGAGAGTTGAAACTTGATAGATCAGTAGACAGCGAGGAATCGCCGTAAGCGTCAATGATCGCTATTCTTGTTCCGTTTCCCTTAATTCCTCTCGAATACAGAGGGAGAAAGTTGTAGGCCTTTCTGATGTCAGAGGGTACGAAGGGCGGAGAGCCAGGGCTCGAGAGGCTGGCAGGTCGATAAATTATCGGATGATGGACATCCGGCAACGATACTGGTCTTGCTCCTGACGAAGGTACAAGCACGGTGGGTAGGCTTGGTAGTAGCAAAGAGATCAAGATCATGGCGGGAAGGGGCCGCATATCGTGCACGAGCAGTAGGGAAACGCGAGCGGCCTGCTTTCTATTAAGCCGATCGGATGAACACCCTTATTCTCTTACCTACACCCCACATTCTAATCGCTAAAGAAAGGGGTTTTTCTAACTGAGTCTTCCTAACGCATAGCTTGAAATCTCAGGCTGTCCGATTTGAACTGTCTTCAACTTGAAGGTATCTGTCGACCCGGTTAGGTTAACTGAGAAAGAGATTAGATTTCTAGAACAGAATGAGCTGTGCAGGTTCGCGACAGCGTCCAAGAAGGGCGAGCCACATGTTGTACCGGTTTCGTACGTCTGGCACGAAGGTTCGCCGTATATTGTGACTGACTATGGGACGAGGAAGCTCAAGAACCTCAGGGAGAACCCGCACGCAGCGATTCTAGTTGACACTGCCGGGACGCAGAAGCTTCTGTTGATCAGCGGCCCAGTCTCAATTATCGAGAAGGGGGAGGAATACCGGAAACTCTACAAGATATTCCACGCGAAGCTAGACTGGGTGAAACGCGATCCATGGAAGGAAGGCGAAGCTCCATTCGTAAGGATCAATCCTACTTTCAAAACTGGCTGGGGACTCCGCGGGGAGAAGTAAGAGTCATCCTTCATCGTCCAGATCCTCCTTGTAATCCGACCTGTCCTAAAAAACGAGAAAGTAGCACTGACCGGTTACAAGACTCTTTAATACCGCTGGAAGGGCCAACGGCGAATTGGAGTTGAAACGGCAAGATGGCAGATTTCTGTTCTAGATGCGGTAAGACGCTGAGTCTCATCGACCCGCTGTTAGAACTCAAAGGTTTGAGGTTCTGCGAAGACTGCTATCCCGACGTCAAACGAGAGCATGCAGCAGCTAGCATATCGGACAAGATGGACCGGAAGAACCGTGCGGCCTTCGCTGACGACGAGAGTGACGAGAATCTCCGTGGATCCATAATCAAAGGCAAGCAAGCCCTTGCGGCTAAGGAGAACGAGTTCAAATGGGACAATCCTTCTCTCTCCTTGATTGCGAGCGCGCTGCGGATTCTCACTGATCAGAATAGGATCATAATGAAACAGAACGAGCTTATTCTGAGAGAGCTTGAGAGCCGAACGCCTGCGGTAAAATCAAAGTAAGAAACGTATTCTCTTCCGTTCCCCTAAACAGGTATGGTCCCGGGGACCGGAGTCTCATAGAGGTTGCTACCTCTATTTTGAATTCGCCGAACCAGTTTTCATGGTTCTCCGGCGACACTCCGGTGTCTACTGTTAGCCTGGTAAGGCTGACGTGGCTGCGCACTGGGCGCACACCTACAGCGTCTTCGTCGCCCACTGTTCTAGGGGGCGGCTCGGAAGCTCTTCCAGGCTGAGCTACCCCGGGACACGACCAAGACGCGACCCTTCGCGTCTAGTTAAGATTTCTCGGGTTCTGACTGGTGATTTTCTCTAATCCAACGGGCTAGGTCTCGTAGGCCAATGTTGGAGGTCACATCGATTACGGGGACCTCTATGTTTCCGACGCGCACGAAGTTGTTGTATTTTGCCATTGGTGCATGTGATATGTTGGAGGCGTAGATTCGGCCCTTGACGTATTCTTCGGGGAGGGCTTCCGGTTCGACGAAGTCTGCTAGGAAGACTACTCCTTCGGCCCAGTAGAGAGCCAGGGGCTGGCCGGAGACGTTCATGACGAAGGCAACCATGGAAGCAAGGTTGACCTGGCTGGTGAAGCTGGTGAGCCCGGTGACTACGATTTCCTGGGGGGGAGCATGGATTATCGAAACCAAGGTTAGCTGTTCATGTTTGGCTGGGAGGGTCGCCTGTGTTAAGGCTTGGTGGCCAACCTGCCTTCACGAAGGACGCATTAGACACCTTCCATGAAGAGGCACAGATTCCACAGACTAGGGGCCCAGGAATCTAGATTCTGTCATGGAGGAAGGAAGGATAAACAGGGGCGGCTGAACGTAGATTCTGAGCGTTTTCACGAAGGGCGGGGTGCGGGAAAAACCAGGCCCTAGGGGGGTCACATTTTAGTTAGCAGAAAAGAAAAGTTACGAGAAAAAATTGTTACCGGAAGGAATTATGCAGGATAACAGAAATTTTGACGAAAGAGGATTAATTCAGACCGGGAGGATGACTCTATACCTTTTCTACTGAGAAATAGTATGTTCTAGGCCGATATTTCCCGAACTTCTCTTGTCTCTCTGGATTCTCTTTCCTTCTCCTTAGGCTCCTTCTTGATAACCGGGGTTACCACCTCCACAGGAACGTTTCCAGCTGACTCGATACGAGCCTTCCAATCAGTCCCAATCGACACGAGAGCGTAGATTCCTATGACCTCTGCCTTGGCCTTCTGAATGATCTTCATCATGGCACGCTGGGTCTCACCGCTATCGATGATATCGTCGACGATTAGCACGCAGTCCGTTTTCTTGATCGCGTCCCTCGGAACAAACAAGCTCAACACGACAGCGGTCTTGGGGGGTACGAAAATTTCTTCGATAAACTCTCTAACCCCAACTTCTCTCGCTTTCTTTGCAACGAGCAATCCAACGCCAAGCCGGTGTGCCAGGAGGGTCGCAAGTGGTATTCCGTCAACCGCTGCTGTCATGATCTTTGTAACTCTCTTTCCAGCGAACTTGCCCACTGCATGTTGAACGGCGCGTTCTAGCAACATCGTGTCGCCGATGATCGCGGTGTTGTCGAAGTATCCTCCATCGTCGAAGTGAATTCTTTCCAGAAGTTCTTTGTCTAGGCTCATGTATCTCTGCAGAGTCTTGTTGATCTCTTCGGCCCGTTGTGCCGTCGGTAAGACGTGTCCTTTCACATAGCGGCTCAGAACTGTTTCAGGAAGATGAACCATCGCCGAGAGTTCGCGATATGTGAATCGCTGTTTGGCTAGATTCAGTAACTCGATCGTCATGAGTTTGTATTTGAGATCTAGAATGCGTGAAGTGTCCTTCATTTCTTGTATCAACGCTTTAGCCACGGGTACCCTGTATAACGCTTTCCATTATTTTCGGCGTGTGTGATCGTTTTTTGCGACGACTCGCAACCACTCCGCTACTATTCTGGTAGCGTCCAGAGTATTTTTTGATCGCGGGCTTTCCAAGACTTAACAGAGAGAGCTGGATGAACCTCTCGCCCCTCGCGAGATTTACAGCGCTGTCTCCGGAATTATAGAGACTGACAGTGAGCTGCCCGCGGAAGCCCGGGTCCACCAGAGCAAGACTCGCGAACAATCCTTCACGCGCCAGAGACGAGCGAAGATGTAAAAAACCGACAACACGATCAGAGAGCTCGACCCTTTCAATGCTAGCAACCAGCAATTGTTGTCCCGGTTTTAGACGTACGTCCCGGTCGATACGCAGATCCACTCCTGCGGGGTTGAGCCTGAATCCGCGCGGAACTATCTTCAGTTCTCCCTTCTCGATCGCAGAGGCGATCTCTCTGTCCGAAAGTGACATTGACAAATCCCCTTCAACCCACACTCACTATTCAAAGCTTGGAGAATACTGAATTGACTCAAAAATTGGTAGAAGCAAACCTGGCCGAAAAACGCGTATGGACACGGGGAATGATCCACCTCAAGAAAAACGACCCTGCCCTCGCGAACATCATTAACCGGTTGGGACCCTACGAGTTTCGCTTGGACGACGATCACTACGAAGCACTCGTCGGCTCGATAATCTTCCAGCAGTTAGCTGGAGCAGCAGCACGTGCTATACTCAACCGGTTCAAGCAAATCTATGATGGCAAGATTCCTCGGCCTCGCCAATATCTCGACACAGAGGAAAGGCATCTGCGTGCGAGCGGATTGTCGCCACAGAAGATCCGATACATTCGAGACCTATCCGAGAGAGTCGAAAACGGCGTTCTGGACCTGAAAAAATTGTCCCATCTCCCAAGCGAAGAGGTTGTGAAAGAACTGGACGAGGTGAAGGGGATCGGAAGATGGACCGCGGAAATGTTTCTAATCTTTGTCTTGGGACGAACAGATGTATTACCTGCTGATGATCTTGGGCTCAGAAAGGCCGCTCAGAAAACGTACAGGCTCAGAAAGCTACCTTCAAGAGAAAAATTCGAGCAGCTATCGAAAAACTGGCATCCCTATTGCTCCATTGCCACCCTCTATCTCTGGAGGAGCCAGGAGAAACCACAAGATCCTGTAAAATGGTAGATCAGAAAAAGAAGCCCTTTCTCATGAGAACCGAATTCCATCATAGTTCTCTGGCCATAACTAGGCCGTCGAAGTATCTTCCATTTCTGAAGACTTTGTGTGGAATTATTCCTACTTGTTTGAAACCTGCTTTCTCGTAAGCTCGTCGGGCTGTCTCGTTTTCGGCCAGAAACTCTGCATCGAGGGTCCGGAGTCCTGCCCTACGGCTTTCTCTGACAAGCGTCTCGATCATCCTGCGCCCTATCCCTTGTCCCCTGTATTTACTGATCATAGTTAGCCCCAAGTGTCCATGATGATGAGTGTCTTTGTATCCGCCCCGCGTCACATCGCCGTTCGCTATTATCGTTCCATCGATATCCGCGATTACGTTGATGACACTCTCTCTTTCTATCGCTACTAGGGTTTGCGCTAGCCACTCGGCTTCCTCTTCGCGTGTGACCTTTCTATCAAAACCTGTGTAGAGGGTTGACTTTGAGTCTCTCTGCTTCTCTTCGACCAAAGTATTGATGAACGAGAGAAGACCATCTAGGTCTTCCCATCGGAGCACACGCAGAGTAACTTTCTTTCCGCTGGCGATAGTGAACCGTTTGTAGACATGACTCAATTCTAACGCGGGCACGAGACGAACTCCTTTCTGAATTACCAGACGATGCTGCAGCCGAAAGGCGTTGTCTCAGGAACCACAACGGACCTGTTCGCTAGGAGATCCTCGATCGCATTTCTCAAATCGCTGATAGTCACTGTGTCCGGATTCCTCGAATCGTCTATTCGACCCTTGTACCGAAGCCTCCGTTCTTCATCCAGCAGAAACACGTGGGGCGTGCACACAGCGCCGTAGGCCTTTGCTACGGTTCTGACTTCATCCTTGACATATGGAAAGTTGAAGCCCTTCTCCTGATGTCTCAGGACCATTTCCGCATAGGTGTCGGCAGGACTAAGATACGAGTTGTTTGAGTTCAGAGCCAACAACTGCACATTTTTCACTTCGTAGTCCTTTTGGACCTTGATCATACGATCCTGACAGGCTTTCACCGTGGGGCACCCGTTTGAGATGAACAACAAAACGAGCAGTCTCTTGTCCTGGAAGGATGAAAGAGAGTAGCGTTCCCCGTCAATACCGAGAAGGTTCCCGAAATCCGGAGCGGCCGCTCCTATCGTGAACACTTTAGGTTGGACTTGGGGAAGTTCCAATTGGCAGCACCTGTCGTACTCATCGCCGTCGGGAACGGTTGATGAGCGTTAGTTCTGGTTTTTGGGCTAGAACTTGTCGGGGAATTGTTTCATTATGCCTTGCGAGATCGTGTCAGCGACGGTGTTGATCTCGGTGAAGACATCGTCGAAGGCCGCGACGTCATCGTTCCATCTCTTGTCGAGTCGGGCTTCAACCTGTTTCTTTGTCAGGGTCAGGTGTTGGTGGAGCAGGTCAAACATGTCGTCCTTGGACCAGTGAGGGTTCGTCTGGCTTAGGAATCCTGCTATCTCGTCCGCGTTGACAGTCCACTTGCTATCTTGTGTCTCGAAACTCTTCTGGTCACCAGCTTTTGCGAACTCGATGAGGTCAACTCCTAGAGTGACGTGTTTCCTCAAGAGCTCTGCGAGTTTCCTTCCTGTTCCTTCGCCATAGTACGGGACTAAGGAGTTGCCGATGTTATCAGGGGTCCTCAAGAGCCTCTCTTTTGCAGCGACCATATCAGGGGCGTTATCAAGTGCTGAGACTGCGTATTGGCGTGTCCAAATTGCATGATCTGCCCAGAGCTTCCGCATGTTCGTCCTAAGGGAGAGTGTCGTCTCATTCATAGTTGTAGCCGAATAAACTATCTGTCTCTTTTTTAAGCTATCCTATTGACCCGCCGCCTCATACCCACTATCCATACAAACTCGGACTGGCTGGACTAGAGATCCGCCTTGAAAGCCCCGGTTGCCTCAGTAAAGCTCGAAACAAAGAGGATTCCATGGGCCGGAAAACGTGAGATTAGCATGGTCTATGGAACGTCTCCACGCGTAGGCTCTGCGCGTCCTATTGCTTTGATCCTTGCCCACGGTGCGGGGAAATCTATGAGATCGCGCTTCATCACATTCTTCCATGTCGAAATGGCTCGGCGTGGTTTCCTCACGGTCAAGTTCAATTTTCCATACATGGAGCCGCGATGGAGATTGATCAGAGCCCCGGACCCGAAAGGGGTCCTTGTCGGATGCTACCGAAGAGTTCTGGACGAGGTCATATCTCACCACAGCCCAGAGAAACTGGTCATAGGAGGTTTGTCAATGGGCGCGGCTGTCGCCTCGCATGTTGTCGCCGACAAACCCGGGAGAAGCGACATTGATAGACTGTTCTACTTCAGTTATCCAATCCACATGCCAGGGAAACCAGAAGAACTCGGAGTAAAACATCTCTCTCACATCCCGAAACCCATGCTGTTCATCTCAGGCACGCGAGACCCGTACGCCCGACCAGAGCAACTGAAAGACCTGGTTTCAAAACTGGGACCGAGGGCTAAGTTGCACATGGTCGAGGGAGGAGATCACTCCTTGAATGCCCGGAACGGTCGAGCGATCTATGTCAAGACCCTAGATCGTACCGCTTCCGTTCTGGAGGACTGGGTAAAAACCCAAGTTGACCAATAGTGCTTCTTGATCGACTGTTACGCTTTCAAAAACAGGCAGAGTGTTCTTAACTCGTACCGGGTTAACGTTACCCCCACATGGGGTTCTAGGTAAGCGTCATTGGAAATAGGCGCGTCCTCCACCCACGATATTTACTGGAAAAAAATGCCAAAACCACAACAGACCAGCTGGGTCTTCGCCAACGTCAAGGGAGGAATAACGCGGGCCATCAGCCAACTGCAAAAGATCAACAGTGTCGAGTCAGTCACCCCAGTGACCGGCAGGTTCGATCTCGTGATCAAACTAGGGACAAACGAGCCCAGCAAGGCCTTCAACATCGTCGAGAAGATCAGAAAGATCAAGGGGATCACGTCCACTCAGACCGGAATTTCCCTACAGAAAATCTCGAACACGAAAAAGGACGAATCAGATGATCCTATCGCTTTTGCATTGGTGAAGGTGACAGGAGCCTTCAAGACCGTGCTACAAAAGATCAAGACCTTCCCAAACTTTGTCGAAGCCCACGTGATTCCTGGAGAGTTCAATCTATTTGCCGCATTCCACGGCTACAGTCCAGAAGAACTCCTAGAAACTTCCGTTGAGAAGCTCGGTAGTATCAACGGAATTACGGCGATGGAGACCCTAGTCGCCTGGACCCCTACTTCGCCATACTAGGCAATTCAACTCTACTCGACTCTCCGGTCTTCTTTTTCATGGATCATCGGTCAGCTTACTTTTGAACCGATTCCGCTAGTAGTCTGCTACAGGTGATGGCGGGCCCGGTGGGATTCGAACCCACGATTTTGGGCTTACTCCGAAGACCCAGATCTTAGCCCCGGGACTAACTCCGAAGGCCCACGTCTTGGTCCTGGCTCGACTACGGGCCCATCAAAAAGTATGAGAATGATAGACTAGTTAATCATTACTTGAGACGTTCGCAACGCTTGTGAGTTTTCCGGATCGAAGCTGGTTAGCGATGAAGCATACCCATAGCACGACTAGTGAGAAGAAAAGTCTAGGCTGAACGGCGGCAAGATACGTTCCGAAGACGAAAAAACCTCCGATATACGTTATCATTACAGCGATCCCCAGATTCCTCGATAATTGTCCTATGGCTAGGCTCCTGCCCCCTTGCCGAAAAGCTACAGCGAACAGTAATATTCCGACCAAGGCGCAGATTGACCAAATGTTTGCAGCCGAACTATGAATCACACCCGAGAGAGTAGGAGTGGTCCCGGGAGCATCTGTGTTGAAGGCACCTATAATGACAAGCCCTGCACCAGCTACGGAAAACACGGTCATATCAACGATGTAGAGAATAGTTGGTCTCGCGCTGATTCGTAACGCCGTTACTAGGGAGAAAAATGCGAGACCGAGAACTACGAAACCAGCTCTCATCACGATGCCATAGGGTCCGAGAGAATACAGACTCAGAGGGCCGAAGTTCATCTCTGGCTCAATAACATGAACGACGATCAGAGTGGTTGAGAACAGTATAGCGAACGCGAGAGTGATGGTGCCTTGGCCCTTGACCCTTCCCCTAGAAGACTCACTCAAGTCGCCAACCATCGCCCCAGAGCTACGCTCAGCGTGCTTAATCTTTGGTAAAACCCACAATCTTCGAGCCGAGAAGGATCTTGTGAGGCTCGACTACGGGCCCAAGGAACTAAAGGGAATCAACCAACTAGTTAACCATTCGGAGCAGAGCCTGATTCTGACTGATTGGTTCTGACAGCCAAGTTTCCATTGAGAAAGTGCTTTAGCCATTCAAGTGCGATTTATCTTGGCTCGTTCTTGCAGACGACCCTCCTGCTGGATGTGGGAATTGCTGTGGCCGCCGCTCTTCTCGTCAGTCTCCTCTTCTACCGGCTAGGCTTCCCTATGATCGTCGGCCAACTGGTCGCAGGAATGATCGTTGGACCCTTTGGTCTCGGATTGATCCGGGACACAACAGCCATTGACTTTCTAGCGACCCTCGGAATAATACTCCTCTTGTTCGTTGTAGGGCTCGAGCTCGACCCACGCAAGTTTGGGGAGGTTGGGTCAAGGGTTCTCGTTCTGAGTACGGTGGAGTTTCTTGTCGCCTTCTCCGCCAGTGTACTGTCAGCTCTTTCTGCTGGCTGGGATATAGGGACGGCCCTCTTTCTTGGGTCTGTCCTCGGTCTCAGCAGCACGGCTATAGTTGCAAAATTGATTCTAGATCGCTCCCCCGAACATGATGAAAATTTCACTGCACTAATGATGGTGATGGTTGTGGAAGATGTAATTGCGGTTTTCTTGCTCTTCCTTACTCCTGAGCTTGCGGGGGGAGGCCAACTTCAGGCGTCAGGGCTAATTCTCATCGCGGCAAAGGGATTTTTCTTGTTCATCGCAAGCTTCGGGTTCGGCAGATATCTCGGCCCGCGGCTGATCAACAAGGTGAGCCAGTACGAGCTAGAGATCGGGGAGGTCGCGTTTCTCCTCGCTTTGTCTTTCGGTTTCCTATTCGGGGTACTTTCGGACTATCTCGGTTTCTCGCCCGCGATTGGAGCTCTGCTGGTCGGATTCTTTATGCCCGTCAAGCAATCAAGGTATGTCAGGGAGAAGATTCTGCCTCTCAAGGATGCGTTCATCGTGTTTTTCTTTCTGTCGATGGGAACCCTGATCGACACGTCGACAGCACTATCCGTTGGCCTGCCGCTCGTGGTTATCTTGGTCGGTGCGGTCTTCGGCAAACTTGCTGGGGGTTTCTTTGGAGCGCGTCTTGCTAGAATCGGCCGTCCAATTCTGGTCGGCTCGATTCTAATTCCCCGCGGAGAGTTCTCGCTAGTGCTCGCCAAGACAGGAGTTGATACCGGACTGGTTGGTCCGCAACTCTACCCTGTAGCGGGTTTAGCAGTTCTCGTAACTGCTCTTGCATCCCCGCTAATCGACAGACTCGCGCGTCCCACAGACAAACCCTGCAGGTGATTAGTTGCCAGCCGATGGTCTGGCCATATTCTATTCGAAAGCTTCCACGTCCGCATAGCACTGTCAGACCAATTCAGATGAGGCTGGATTGGTGTAGAGTTCCGCTACAGGATGGGCTATGAGCGACGCGATTTGTGTTGCAACTTCTTCGGCGGACTGAACCTTGGACAGCTACTCTGCGAATTTCTAATGTTGTCTTGGGATCAATGCAACTTTTGGAGCAGTCTCAAACTCACTTCGGGCAAGATCCCAATTATCGTAAAACCTTATCCTCTCGGCTTGAACGGCGATCTTAGTCTCCTCAAGAATCGTCGTAGTGGGCGTCTAAGCCCAAGAGCCTCAGGAGTAGCCCGGTCGTATATGGATACAAAATCTGAGTGGTACTTTTGGGCAAGGTTGCCATTGGACAGGAAGGTGGCGTTCTCGAAATTCGCTTCTTCCGCTCGGCCGGTATAATTGTAGCTCCCCCACTCAACGTTCTTGCCGTCCACGACTATGAACTTGTCGTGCATTATCCCTCCCGGCGGGGAAATCAACCGAATCGCAGTTCCCGCCTTCTCCAGTTCGTCATGTGGTGAGGCTTGAGGACCCTTTGTCTCGGATCTATCCATGACCAAGGCGACCTTGACTCCTCGCTTGATTGCGTCGAGCAAGGCGTTCGCGATGTTCTCGTTTGTGAATGCGTAGGCCGCCATCTCAATAGTTGCAACCGCTCCACCTATGCTCGTGAGAATCTGTTGTTCAATTCCTCCTTTGGGCGAAAAGAAGGCCGTTACAGGTGACTCGGAAGTATCTGCTACCGTTTGAACTTGTTTCGCCGAGAAATTAGCCGCATTCCCTAGCGGATCTCCCGGCGTGTTCGAGGGAGAAGATCTTACGACTTTGTCAAGTGAGAGTTCTCTTGATACGCCCTCGTGGTGTGGCTTGAGGGTGATCTTCGCTCCAGTCTTGCCTTCTGTCGAGAGAAAAAGCTCGGTGTTCTTTCCAGAGGTCTTTGCGCCCTCAATCCAAAGCTCAATCGAATCTACTCTGAGGGCCTTGAACCACTCTAGAAGCTCCTCAAGCCTGACCCTATGTCCCCTGAAGGGAGTTTCCACTGCTACTTGGGCCGCAGGATTCTCGGGCGGCCTAAAAACCAGGACGAGCTCATCTTCTTCACTAGGCCTCTGTTCCCCGAGCGCGCTCATAATCCGCATGTTTGCGGCTCTTCCTTGAATAACGGTTTGAAACCGTGAACACTTGACCGAAGTAATTCGAGAGGCGCTAACTGCTGACTTTGAGCTTGCAATCAGTCGGCAAACTTGTAGTGTCGATAGCCCTGAGAGGTCACGTCTACCAGAACGAACTCATTCTCGGGCTCCGCAACAAACTTTCTTCCATCCGGAAATAGGTTTCCCTCGTGCAAGATTTCATACTCCGCGAGAGATACTGGTCGGCGATGCCGCAGTTTCTCGGCGTGACCAAACCTCTTCGCAACGGCCGCCCATTCTTCCTGAATAGTCCAGCTAGATGCCTTGGCTTTGCAGCCGCTACCGTAATTTCCGGACCCTCCTCTCTTTCCGGCAAGATCCGTTCCCCTCATCGCCTTCGTCTCCAACAGCATCGAGAGGCAGCTTTTCTCAGACGCAGAATAACTGTTCCCACTTTCCCTCGCGTGCACGAGTCCGTCCGCCACCTTGTCCAGATACTCCGTCTGGAATTGATGCGTCTCCATGAAGAGTTTCATGTAATCAGCTTCTTTCTTCTCGAATTCCTCTCTCTTCTTGTAGCCGTCTGCTTTAGGCTCCTCGCCGATCTCGCGCAGAATCTCCTTCCATCGAGGGAGGCCTCGCCAAAAATGCCGTAGCAAGTACGCGAAGGCTTTCTCAGCCATTTTCGGGTATGGGACGTGAAAAGACATGGGACCAATGTGATCCACCAACGACTCGCCAGGTCCCGCTTTGATGATACCAGAGGCGATCGCCTGCTCTGCCCAGTTGTCCACCGCGCCTTCCATGGCTCTTAGGTAGCATCTCTCAGAATGTTTTCCGTGGACGACTGCTGTCGTCGAGAATAGTGGTCTCCAGAAATCATCCTCGTCCTCCATATGAGTGCCGATGACCGGGTCGATCGCTAGCAAACGAGGATCCTCCTTGACAAGAAGGGCGACCGCCCCCGCTCCCTGGGTTGGTTCCCCAGGGCTGGTAAGCGGATATCTGGCTATGTCGGTTGCGCAGATTATGCTGTATCTTCCATTGCTTCTGCCTGCCCATACCCAGTCGAGTGAACTTTCCAGCGCGTCTGCGGTGCTTACACATGCGAACTTGTACTCGACACCTGAGGTTCTCTTCAGAGAACCTTTACCATATTTTTGTTCCAGCATTCCGTGAACGTAGGCGGCGACAGGTTTGGATTCGTCCACCCCGGTTTCGGTCGCTATGTCAATCCTGGCCAAACTGGTCGGATGAACACTGTTTCTCTCGATCAATTCGAAGATTGCGTTCGCAGCCAAAACGGCGCTGTCTTGGTAAGTGTCTGGAATGGACATCTTGGCGATTCCAATACCATGAAGATACTTTGAAGGGTCCGACTTCCTGGCCATAGAGAACTCTGTTGGTTTCTCCGGCCGATTCTCGTCAGCGAGCTCCAAGTACAATCGAGGAGTGTAGACAGCTATGTCGTCTATGCCAACAGCGGCTCTCAAGGAGCACCCTCCGCGGAGGCTTTATGGTTGGGAGAGTCCGTTTCGGTTCACTTGAAGGAAGGTAGTGGTTGGGAGAAGATAGGTAAGCTGTTCTTTGATTGGGACAGTTTTCAGTTACGATTCTGTCTGGATAGCCCGAAGGTAAAGCCGACTTGACTTAATATGCTTGCGACAACCTACTTGGTAGCGTATTACTACTTACTTTATAATCAAGACCTTCTACGAGTTAGGGGTATGACGGATAACTTCCGAAACGACAGACCCTTAGTGATCGAAGAGGAAAATTCATGACAATTTTCAACTCTTACCCTGATCTGGCCGCTCTCATTCTGAGATTAGCTGTCGGATCCCTTTTCATGTATCACGGCTACCCAAAGCTTACCGCCAAAAGGAAAGAAGGCGAGGGGTGGATGAAGAGCATGGGAATGCCGACTGCGATAGTTCCATTCTCAGGCTTCGTGGAGTTTTTCGGCGGACTTGGCCTAATCCTCGGAATCCTGACGCCTATTGTTGCAACACTCTCTGCGCTGTGGATGCTTTCCACAACTTGGTTCGCGATAAGCAAGCTCAAGAAAAAGTACATGGCTGGGTACGAGCTGGACATCACCTTGCTCCTAGCAGCGTTTGCCCTCGCCCTCCTTGGGGGCGGAATGTACTCTATCGACCACCTTCTAGGACTATAGGAAGAACAAGAGATGTCGGTCAGAAGAAACACGACTGTCGCCAAGACAGCATCGGCGACAAACGATCGCGCGAACAACGAACTTGTCAAGAAAGCCGAGCTGAACGCGTCTCACATGATGAAGAAGTCAGGCTTTGGCATCAAGAGTGACGTGGAGGTCGCAATCGACCCCCAACTCCCATTCATGGGATACACCATGCCACAGGGCAGAGGCTACAGAATAGTCGTATCAGGTGGCGCTGTCGGTTCAGGAATGCTGGAAGGCTTGCTGGTTCACGAAATGTCACACATCTACAGGATGGAAAATAATCACCCGTCCCACGACGCCGAAATAATCGAGGACGCAATAGACAAGATCGGAAAACAGTACTTGTCGCATGACTATCAACAGAAGATCGTCCATGATCTACTGAACGATATTCAAGACTTGTACGCTGACGACATATCGATGAAGGTCATCAAGAAGGGCGAGATACTCGAACCAGGGCAGATAAACAGCTTCCTCCAAGACTGGGTAAAAGATGAGCCCGTTGAATCCGGAAATTCAGAGAAGGACGGTTGGATGAACGCGTCAATCATGGTCCATAACGCCCGTGCAATAGGCCAGATGACGAGACACGCTATACAAGATACAGGCGGAAAAGCCGCGGATTCAAACAAAAGATTTCTCTCACGGCTGCCACCAACAGTCGCAAGCCAGTTCCAATACTTCCGGGACCTAATGATCAATCTGAAAGAGAATATGACTAGGGATCAGTATCGAAAGCTTCTCGCCGACTATCTGAACCGGTTCTTGGAAGTAGCCGAAAAGAACTAATGCGTGGTCGAAACTGTCCGGGGTGACAGGATTGAGTGAAGGATTCGACTTTAACAGCGCACTGAAAGAACTCGACAAGAGCGAAACCCACCTCACCGTAAGAGTAGAGTTTCGCAGATGGGGAAAACCGGTAACCGTCGTACAAGGACTACCCAAGACCGGACGGTCTCTGGCCGAAGTTGCTCACAAATTGAAAGAGCGATTGGCGACAGGAGGGACAGCTAAGGAGGGCGTCATAATGCTGCAAGGCGACCACCGAGCAAGGATCAAGGGAGAGCTAGTCAAGTTAGGGTTTCCTGAGGACCACATAGAGGTCTTCTAGCGATGTTGTGCGGTGAAGCCTTATGTCGAACGACCGTTTCCATCTGTCCAAGCGGGGGAGATTGGTTCTCCTGATTGAGGGTGAGCGATACGCCTGCCCGAACTGCGATTTTGAAATAGACAGTTGTCAGTGCGCATGTCCCTACTGCGACGAGAATAGAAACTGTGACTGTGCCATCGGACACGATAAGGCGACTGGAGGCTAAGATCTTGAGTCGTGCAACTGTTAAGGTCAACGATCTATCTTGGATGACAGGAGGTCCTCAGGGTAGTGGAGTCGATTCATCCGCCAACATTTTCGCAGGAGCCTGCGTGCTGGGTGGGCTCTGGACCTTCGGGCTCCGAGAATACTACTCGAGCATCAAAGGGCCGCATAGTTACTTCGAAGTCAGGGTCAACAGCGACAAGATTAGATCCCACGTAAACAGCGTGGACGTGTTGGCCACGTTCGACGCGGAGACCCTGATCCGGCATGCTGACGAAGTAGCCTCTGGCGGAGGAATACTTTACGATCCTACTTTTGCAAATGTCGAGATCGACAAGGTCGACACGATCGAAACCCCTGTCGTATTGAGGATCAAGGCGAGACTGGCAAAGCAGGGTCTGCCTGGAAACGTCACCGGAATCTTAGAGGAAGCGAAGAGAAGAGGCGTCAACTTATTCCCAATTCCATACACTGACATCATTGCTAAAACGGCTGCCCAGATCGGAGAGCACCAGCTGAGCAAGCTCTCAAGAATCGTCAACGTTCTCTCAGTCTCAGCCTCCTTCGCAATCCTCGGTTTCGACGAGACCTATCTCAACCAGTCTATCGAGAGAGCGTTCGCCAGCAAGAAGAAGGTCGTCGACATGAACGAGATAGGCGCAAAGCTCGCCTACGACGCCGCCAAGACTCAATTGAAACAACCGTTTCCATTCCAACTCCAACCTATTCAGAACCAACCGAGGCTGTTGCTAATGGGTGTTGAAGCAGTTGCACTTGGGAAGCTGGTGGGCGGTTGCAGGGTCCAGACCTATTACCCGATAACCCCTGCTGCTGACGAGAGCGAGTTCTTAGAGTCGCACGGAAACTTCGACATCTCGGGGGGAAACAATCCGGGCCAAAAAGGCTCGATTCTAGTTACACAGACAGAGGATGAGATCGCGGCCATAACCATGGCGACGGGAGCTGCGTTGACAGGAGCGAGAGCCGCAACGTCCACGTCGGGCCCGGGGTTTTCCTTGATGGTCGAGGGATTGGGATGGGCGGGAATGAACGAG
>Ga0137415_10001640_pt1 | contig 22163 bp, 12 predicted proteins | sample CZODoug3_1_1_16f_FD_183082 | JGI IMG/M metagenome (GOLD analysis project Ga0137415, IMG submission 183082) | Vadose zone soil fungal communities from Angelo Coast Range Reserve, California, USA - CZODoug3_1_1_16fungal (Hybrid Assembly) | ecosystem: Environmental > Terrestrial > Soil > Vadose...
AGAATGTCGAGAAGAGAACACTTCAAGTACTTCAGTCGTATCCTTGGCCTGGAAATATCCGCGAATTACAGAACGTTGTCGAACGTTCGGTGATCCTTTGCGAGTCAGACATTTTTTCGATCGACGAAAGCTGGTTACCCTTGCCGCTTCCGGCAACAGAATCGAATCGCCACATTGAGGCAGCCGCCGGCTACCCACTTACTAGGTCGGTGGGACATCATATCGACGCCGCCTCAATGAAAGACGTGGCGATGGCCTAAGCACTTCATGCATGGCTTTCGCGAAATTGCGGCGGGATTGCGAACTTATGCTGAGGCGCTGGCGCAAAGCAGAAAGCTGAATTTTCCGAAGGGCGTGGATTCGGCGCTCGCGGTGACCACCATCTATCTGCACTTTTTTACGTATTTTTTGGTGGAAAACTGTTCGGCGCTAAGCGGCACCTTGGAATGTGAGACGAGCAAGCAGTGGAGCAGATGATCCGCCTGTATGTGACGGGTCTGCGAGGCGGAGGGCAGAAAGCTTAGGTTCGTGATTGCAGGAGGCGAGGATGCGAACGCTGAAATTCATCGGCTTGGCGTTGTTGCTGGCTCTTGCGCTGAGCGTATTCCGCGCGGACGCGCAGACGGCGACCACGGGTCAGATCCTTGGCAATGTCACCGACCCAAGCGCCGCACTCGTGGGCGGCGCCAGCGTGACATTGACCGGCGAAGATGGCACGCAGCGCAAAACGGCAAGCTCCTATACCGGCCAGTACGTACTCTCGCTGCTTCCGCCGGGAACCTATCATCTGGAGCTGAGCGCTCCCGGGTTTGCCGTGGCGAAAATCGACGGAATTGTCGTGAAAATTACGGCGACAGCAACCGTCAATGTGCATTTGGAGCTGGCGACGCGGCGGCAAGAAATCGTGGAGGTCCGGGCAGCGCCAACTCTTCTCCAAACAGAAGGCCCGAAACATGGCACCGTGATCGATCAAACGGAAATCCGCCAGTTGCCTCTGCCGACGCGCAATTTCCAGCAACTCCTCACGCTTACGCCCGGAACCTCCGGTCCGGTGCAAGATTCATCGGAGCTGGGGCGCGGGAATGCGCCGATCTACGTTGACGGCATGCGGGCTACCTCCAATTCGGTAATTATCAACGGAATTGATGCCAATTCGATCGGGACCGGCTCGACTTCCGACCTCGCTGTGCCCGCGACGGATTCTTTGCAGGAATTCATTGTGCAGACCAGCCAGTATGACGCGTCGCAAGGGCGCGTGGCGGGCGGCGTTGTCGCCGCGGTGACAAAATCCGGAACCAATCAATTTCACGGGAATCTTTATGAATTTTTCAGGAACACAGCGCTCGACGCCAACAACTTCTTCCTGAACGCTGCCGGCATTTCGCGCCCGCCGTACGAGCGCAATCAATTCGGCGGAACATTTGGCGGACCAATATTGAAGGATCACCTGTGGTTTTTTGTTTCCTATCAGGGCAGTCGCGAGAAGAATGGCATTTCGCTGACCAATTCGATCGGCACGGTGTTCGTTCCGCAGAACCTTACGAACGATCGCTCGACCGCCGGACTCGATGCCTTCGCCGCCTCGTACGGTTTGGCGCCCTGTACCACGCCGCCTACCACTTACACCTTTCCGGCTTGCTTCGACCCGACGGCGGAATTTCTTTTGCAAGCCAAGCTGCCTAACGGAGCCTATGTGATCCCTTCGGCTCCGCATCCGGTTCCGTCGCCCGGTGCTGTGCCGCAACCGGTTCCGGTGCCCGTAGTTGCCAACTCCACATTCCGCGAAGACCAATTCAACACGAATCTGGATTATCAGGCCGCACCCTCCAACCGTATCTCGGCGAAATTCTTCGGCGCCAACAATCCCACGCTTCAAGGGTTATTCAACTTGTTCGGGTTTTCTAATGCTCTTCCAGTGCCGGGTTTCGGCGGCACCGCGAACCTAAATCAGCGCGTCGTTTCGCTGGATGACATCGACGTGATTTCCTCGCATCTGGTGAACGACGCCCGCTTTGGGATGGCCCGCATCACCACAAGCTCTAGTCCGCAGGAGCCTTTCACCGCCGCAGACCTAGGAATCACCTCGCCGCTCGGCAATCTGTTCCCGGGTATGCCGGAAATTTCCGTGGCCAATTATTTCGACGTTGGCGCCAACCCATTTTCTGATAACAACGCCGGCGAAACAACGTATACGATCGGTGATACGCTGACTTGGCAAAAAGGCCGGCACAATCTGAAGTTTGGCGGCGAGTTCAAACATCACGGCCTAGACGAAAATTTCAACGTCTACACTCGCGGGCAGATTTTCTTTCTTGGACTCCTGCCTACCGGACCTTTCGCAGGAAACAGTTTTTACGATTTTCTCGGAGGCTTGGTCGATTCCACGGGACTGACCATCATGGGCTCCGGCGTGAACAATCGGAATATTCGTGCCTGGGATTCTGGCGGCTTCGTGAATGACGATTGGCAGGTGTCCGATAGGCTTACGCTCACGCTGGGTCTACGCTACGATTATTTCGGTCCTTTCACCGAAGCGAAGGGTCGCTTCGTCGGCTTCGATCCGGCGCGCCTGCAGACCGCAACTATTCCGGGATTTCCGGCGGGCGACAACACCGCTATCACGGGCGGATTTGTGCAGGCGTCGAACGCAAAAAATCCTTTGCCCGGAATTCCGGAGATTCGTGCATCCCTGGTTCCTCCAGATACTAGGAATTTCGCGCCGCGCGTAGGGTTCGCGTGGCAGCCGCTCTCCGCCTCGAGCCGCCTGGTTTTGCGCGGCGGCTACGGGATTTATTACGACCGAGCGAATTCGCGGCTGCTGAACACTCAGTTATTCAATTTTCCGTACTACACTCTGGCGCAAGCGCTGGAGACACCCATCGCCACGCCCTTTGTCGATGTTCCCCAGCCGAGCGCTTTTCCGCTCGCTTTCAACAACCCTGCCATCTTCCCGTTTGGCGGCCCTCCGGGATTTCTACCCCAAGCGCCGACAGCTCTCGCGCCCACGGGAGAAGCCGTCGTTTCAGCCAATGGCATTTATCCCGACATTCACGATTTCCGCACACCTTACGTGCAGCAGTTCAGCCTCGACGTTCAGAAAGAGCTTGGTAATGAATGGCTTCTTGATATTGGTTACGTCGGATCTCTTGGCCGCAGAATGTATCGTTTGATGGGCGCGAACCAGGAATTGGCGCCCCTGCCATTCACTCCCGGCCCGCTGAGCCCCGGATTGTCGAGCCTCGCTGTCCAAGGGTTTGGCGTCCACTTGATGCAAAGCTCCGCCCACTCCAGCTACAGCGCTCTCGAGGCCAGTCTCACAAAGCGCGTCGGCCACGGCCTCGAATTCCTTGCCTCTTACACTTACAGCCATTCGCTCGATGACTATTCTGGCGATCCCACGGGCACGAGCGACGTCACCGTGGTTCCGGGGAACCAAGTAACGCTGGATAACTACGCCAGTTCGGACTTTGATCGGCGACACCGCTTTGTGTTCAGCGGCATTTATGACCTACCGAAATTGTACAACGGTGGCTCGCGTTTCGCGCGGCACGCCGTAAACGGGTGGGAGCTGGCTACGATTGTCACTTTGCAGAGCGGCACTCCATTTTCTGTATTGACCAACGCCACTGCGTTCGTCCAGGCGCGGGCCGATTTGGTTACCGGGTGCAATCCGGCTTTCGGCGGCAGCGTGGAGTCGCGGCTGAATAAATTCTTCAACACCTCCTGTTTCGCCCCCGCCACGGCCATAAGAGATTTCGGCGATTCCGGGCGGAACCTCCTGCGCGGGCCGAATCAGGAAAACGCCGATATCTCTGCCATCAAGCACTTTCCTGTGGCCGAAAGCAAAGACCTCGAGTTCCGTGCGGAGTTCTTCAATGCATTTAACATGGTCAGCTTCGCCAATCCGTTCAATATCGTCGAATCGGCGAACGTCGGGCGGATCGTCGCGACTACGACAGGTCCACGCGTGATTCAGTTTGCGCTGAAATTCAGTTTCTGACACAAAGACCTGCTGCCCAGGCGAAGGGCGACGTTCTTTCGGGCTCCACATGGGTTGCTGCGGGCTGAAAGACAAAGTCATCATCGTAACCGGCGCAGCCGTCGGCATTGGCCGTGTTACCGCAGTTCGTTTCGCCCTTGGAGTCTCGAACGGCCTGCTGAAATGGAGTAAGCCCTTAAGTGCTAACGTGCTTCGGGGCAAAGGTCAGAGGAAGTGGTTCGTCAGGAGCCTCGATTCGTGGAGGCTCAATGTTTGGTCACTGGGACAGGCTTGGCCAACTTCCGTTTGAAACGACCGGATCGTTGCCCCGTGCGAATTCTCTGGGCGTATGATCCTCGTGGCTCGGCTGGAATCGTGACTGTCGACACAAGAAGCGCCCTGAAAGTCGGAGGGCAATCATCGTGGAACTCTCAGAATATCTTCTCGAAACTCTCCGCGAGGATGATGAGTTCGTACTGTACCGGGGCGAGCGTTCGAACCAACCCGGTTCACCATCAGTGCTCCTGCTAGCTCCTGCTTCGATGCAGCCAGCGCTGGCAACGCTAAAAAAGATAGAGCACGAATATTCGCTGAGGGATGAGCTGGATTCAGCCTGGGCGGTTCGGTCCCTTGCCTTGTCCGAGCAAGGTGGGCGGACGACGCTCGTGCTTGAAGACCCCGGCGGCGAAACTCTCGATCGGTTCCTTCCAGGGCCGATGGAAATGACTCAGTTCTTACGCTTCGCCGTCGGTCTCGCAACGGCACTGGGCGGGTTGCACAAAAGGGAGCTGATTCACAAGGATGTCAAGCCGGCCAATGTTCTAGTGAATCCCGCGACAGGTCAGGTCCGGCTCATGGGTTTCAGTATCGCTTCGCGCCTTCCTCGCGAGCGCCAGACGCCCGAACCTCCCGAGTTCATTGCTGGAACACTTGCTTACATGGCGCCCGAACAAACCGGGCGAATGAATCGCTCAATTGATTCGCGTAGCGATCTTTATTCTCTCGGAGTCACGCTTTACGAAATGCTGACCGGTACGCTTCCGTTCACAGCATCCGATCCGATGGAACTGGTGCATTGTCATATCGCACGGCAGCCAAACCCACCGCAAGTGAGGTTCAAAGGTATTCCAGACGCAGTTTCAGCAATCGTCATGAAGTTGCTCGCCAAGACGGCCGAGGAGCGCTATCAAACAACGATTGGAGTCGAGATGGATCTTCGCCGCTGTCTTGTCGAATGGGAAAAGCAGCGTCGCATTGACGAGTTCCCGCTTGGTGAACAGGACACGCCAGACCGGCTGCTGATTCCGGAGAAATTGTACGGGCGCGAATCGGAGATTGGCGTGTTGCTCGGCGCTTTCGACCGTGTAGTAGCCAGCGGCAGGCCGGAGCTGGTTCTTGTTTCCGGCTATGCCGGTATCGGCAAGTCCTCTGTCGTCAATGAACTCCATAAACCGCTGGTTCCGCCGCGCGGACTTTTCGCATCGGGCAAGTTTGATCAATACAAGCGCGACATCCCCTACAGCACGCTCGCCCAGGCCTTTCAGCAGTTGATCCAATCGCTTCTGGGTAAGAGCGAAGCGGAGCTGTCCCGCTGGCGCGATGCGCTCCGCGAAGCTCTGGATCCCAACGGACAGCTGATAGTGGACCTGGTCCCGAACCTCGAGCTCATCATCGGCAAGCAGTTTCCAGCGCCCGAGCTCTCGCCGCAGGACGCGCAGCGGCGCTTCCAGTTCGTGTTCCAGCGATTCCTCGGCGTCTTCGCGCGCTCGGAGCACCCGCTAGCTCTCTTTCTCGACGACCTGCAGTGGCTCGACGGCGCGACGCTCGATCTCCTCGAGGACTTGCTGACCCGGTCGGAGCTACGGTACTTGATGCTCATCGGCGCCTATCGAGACAACGAAGTAGATCCCGGCCACCCGCTGACATGGAAGCTCGAAGCCATTCGGAAAACCGGGGCAGTCGTTAGTGAGATCACCCTTGCGCCCCTCACACCGAAGGACGTGACGCAATTGACCGCCGACGCCCTCCACTGCGAGCCCGACCGTGTCACTTCACTGGTGCAAATGGTTTACGACAAGACGGCGGGGAATCCGTTTTTCACGATCCAATTCATCTCCTCCCTCGCTGAAGAAGGCCTGCTTACTTTCGATCATGTCGGTGCACGCTGGTCGTGGGATGTCGATCGCATTCGCGCCAAAGGGTACACGGATAACGTGGTAGACCTCATGGTCGGCAAGCTGACCCGTCTCCCGGCGACGACGCGAGAGGGGTTGCAGCAGCTCGCCTGCCTCGGCAACAGCGCCGACCTGACCACGCTCGGACTCGTGCGCGGGACGCCAGAGGAACAGGTCGACGCGGACCTGTGGGAGGCGGTCCGCCTGGAGCTGATCGAGCGCCTGGATGGCGCCTACCGATTCGTGCACGACCGCGTCCAGGAAGCTGCTTACTCGCTCATCCCGGAACGGTCGCGCGCCGACTCGCACCTGAGGATCGGGAGACTGCTCGCGGCGCACACGCCAAAGGAGAAGCGCGAGGACGCCATCTTCGAGATCGTCAACCAGTTCAACCGCGGCGCGCCCCGCATCGCGTCACAGGACGAGCGCGAGCGGGTCGCCGAGCTGAACCTGATCGCCGGCAAGCGCGCGAAGATGTCGTCGGCCTACGCCTCCGCGCTGACGTATCTCACCGCCGGCGCGGCGCTGTTGCGGGAGGACGCGTGGGACCGGCGGCAGGAACTCGCCTTCGCGTTGGAGCTGCACCGGGCCGACTGTGAGCTCTGGACAGGCGCGCTGCCGTCCGTGGAGGAGCGTCTGGCGGCGCTTGCAGCGCGCGCTGTCGACACGGTCCAACGAGCGGCCGTCGCAAGCCGGCGTGTGGATCTGTATACGATGCTCGGGGCCAGCGACCGCTCTGTCGCGGTGGGCCTGGAATGCCTTCGGCATGTGGGCATCGATTGGGCGGCGCATCCCACCGAGCTGGAAGCGCGTCGCGAGTACGAGCGGATCTGGTCCCAGCTCGGAAGCCGCGGGATCGAGGACCTCATCGACCTGCCGCTGATGCAGGATCCGGAGTCTCTCGCGACGCTCGACGTGCTCACCGCCCTTGGACCGCCGACGTTGTATACCGACGGGAATTTGTACGCGCTCACCAGTTGCAGGGCGGTCAATCTCAGCCTGGAGCGCGGAAACAGCGACGCCGCACCGGCGCATTACGCTTCGGTCGGCCTGATGGCCGGCGACCGCTTCGGGGATTACGATGCAGGTTATCGACTCGCAAAGATGGCCTGCGACCTAACCGAACGCCGCGGATTGAAGCGCTTCGGAGGAAAGACCTATTCGGTCTTCTCGCTCGTTGTCCCGTGGACCCGGTCGGTGCGGGAGCGTATCAATCCGGCGCGTCGAGCCTTTCAGATGGCGAACGAGCAGGGCGACCCGACGTTTGCTGCCTACGCTTGCTGGAATCTCACTTCCAGTCTTCTCGCCGCGGGCGATCCACTCGATCAGGTCGAGCGCGAAGTGGAGCACGGATTGGAGTTTGCGCGCACGCTGCGGTTCGGATTCGTCGCCGACATGATCTCCGCCCCGCTCGCGCTCGCCCGGACGCTCCGTGGCGAGACCGCAAAATTCGGCGTGCTCGACGATGGCCGGTTCACGGAGCGCTCGTTCGAGGAGCGCCTGACGGGGCACCCGGCTCTGGCCTTGCCGGAATGTTTCTACTGGATCCGGAAGCTGCAGGCGCGTTTCCTCGCCGGCGACCACGCGTCGGCTTTCGACGCTGCGGAAAGGGCCGAAAAGTGGCTCTCGACCTCACCGTCGTTGTCGGTCTTTCTGTTGGAGAGGGCGGAATACCACCTTTATGCCGCGCTCTGTCGTGCCGCATGCTGCGAACCCATGGGCCCGGATCCGTACGCGGAGCATCGAGAGGCGCTCGCGGCGCACGACCGACAGCTCCGGGCCTGGGCCGCGAACTGCCCTGAGAACTTCGAGGATCGTACGGCACTGGTCGGCGCGGAGATTGCGCGCGTCGAGGGGCGACCGCTCGATGCGATGGACCTGTTCGAGCGAGCCATCCGCTCGGCGCGCGCCAACGGCTTCGTCCATCACGAGGCGCTCGCGAGCGAGCTCGCTGCACGATTCTACGCGGGGCGTGGTTTTGAAAGGATCGCAAACGCCTATTTGCAGGATGCCAGGTACGGCTATTTCCGTTGGAGAGCGCTCGGTAAGGTTCGGCAACTCGATGAGTTATATCCGCAGCTCAGGCAAAAGGAGCTGGTCGCTCGGCCCATGAGCGTGATCGCCGCGCCCCTCGAGCACCTGGATCTGGCGACGGTGATCAAAGTCTCGCACGCAGTCTCGGGCGAGATGGTTTTGGAAAAGCTGATTGACAGGCTCATGCACGCGGCGCTCGAGCATGCGGGCGCCCAGGAAGGCCTCTTGATTGTTTCGGGAGGTGACGAGCTGCAGATCGAGGCCGAAGCGACTACTACCGAAGGTGATGTCACCGTGCATCTACGACACGGTAGCGACACTGCAGCCGCGATGCCGGAGTCGCTCGTTCGGTATGTAATGCGCACTCAAGAGACCGTGATTCTCGAGGATGCATCATCTGAAAATGCGTTTTCTGGCGATCCCTACATCGCTCAGCGTCGGGCCCGTTCCATTCTGTGTTTGCCATTGATCAACCAAGGCAAACTCATCGCGATTCTCTACCTTGAAAACAATCTGACGCCGCACGTTTTCACTCCTGACCGTGTCACCGTGTTGAAGGTGCTTGCGTCGCAAGCAGCAATCTCCCTCCAGAATTCGCGGCTTTATCGCGATCTCGAAGATCGCGAAGGAAAGATCCGACGCCTGGTTGATGCCAACATTCTCGGGATCTTCATCGCGAACCTCGAAGGTCAGATCGTTGAGGCGAATGAAGCGTTTCTGCGCATGCTGCAATATAACCGGAAAGACCTTGTCTCCGGTCGCGCGGACTGGACGGAGCTGACGCCGCCCGAATGGCGCGACGGCGACGAACGCGTCCTGGCAGAACTGAAAGAAACCGGGAGCATTCAGCCTTATGAGAAGGAGTTTCTCCGAAAGGATGGCAGCCGCGTGCCCGTGCTGATTGGAGCGGCGCTGTTCCAGAAAGATGGGAAGGAGGGTGTCGCTTTCGTGCTCGATTTAAGCGAGCAAAAGCGGGCGGAAGACAAGATCCGCGAGCAGGAATCGGAGCTCCGTCAGATAGTCGACCTTGCGCCTCAACATATTGCGGTATACGGACCTAACCGTGAACGCCTTTACGCCAACCGTGTCTCGCTCGATTACCTCGGTTTTAGTCTCGAAGAGTGGCAAAAGTCTCCTGCCAATTACGTTCATCCTGATGACAACGGGCGGATCGACGTTGTTTTTGGTCACGCTGTCGCTCGTGGCTCTGCTGACGAGCTGGAGTTACGACTACGCAAATGTGATGGCACTTATCGCTGGTTCTTGGCTCGTTTTAACCCATTGCACGACGAACAGGGACAGATTACGCGTTGGTATGTTGCCGGGGTGGACATCGAAGATCGAAAGCAGGTTGAAGATAGGCTTCGGAGCGAAAACGTCGCTCTACGTGAAGAAATCGATAAGGCCTCGATGTTTGAGGAGATCGTCGGAGTCTCCCCTGCTCTGCAGACTGTCCTCTCACGGATTTCGAAAGTTGCGCCGAGTGATTCCACGGTCCTCATCACGGGCGAAACGGGAACGGGCAAAGAGCTCGTTGCACGGGCTATCCACCGACGGTCAGTTCGCGCCTCGCGCACGTTTGTGAGTGTGAACTGCGCTGCTATCCCGCGGGATCTGATCGCTTCTGAGTTGTTCGGGCACGAGAAGGGGGCCTTCACGGGCGCGACGCAGCAGCGCTTGGGTCGGTTTGAATTAGCAAGTGGCGGTACGCTCTTCCTGGACGAAGTAGGAGAACTTCCAGCCGAGACGCAAATTGCCCTCCTGCGTGTTTTGCAGGAGCATGAGTTTGAGCGTGTCGGCGGGACACGTCCGATACGCGCTGACGTTCGGGTGATCGCGGCCACGAACCGTGACTTGCAGACCGCCATCAGCACTGGGTCGTTCCGCAGCGATTTGTTTTACCGTTTGCATGTGTTCCCGATTGAGATGCCTTCTCTTCGTGAGCGACGAGCGGACATTCCTCTGCTGGTCGAATACTTTATCGATCGCTATGCGCGAAAAGCTGGCAAGAACATAAAACGTGTCAACAAGAAGACGCTGGAATTGCTTGAGTCATATCCCTGGCCGGGAAACATCCGCGAGCTGCAGAACGTCATCGAGCGTTCGGTCATACTTTGCGAAACAGAGATTTTCTCGATCGACGAAAGCTGGTTACCAAAGCAGCCGTCTCTGACAGAACCGAAAAACCAAATGGAGCTTCCCCGAAGTCTCCTGGCGCAAGAGAAGGAAATGATTGAGGCCGCCCTGAAAGAAAGTCGCGGCCGGGTATTCGGACCCAAGGGGGCTGCGGCCAAGTTGGGCATCCCGCGGTCCACGTTGGAATCGAAGATTCGGTCGCTGAAAATCGACAAGAATCGCTTTAGGACTTTGTCGGACACTTGAGGACTCGTCTAACAAGCGTGCAACGTTTTTAGATTTGGGAGGGCAAGTCATGGCTAGCGTAGCAATATTCATCGCGGATCCAAAGCAGTCTCAAGAAAGACTCGAACACGAGAACGTCGCTCTGCGCGAAGGAATCGATAGAGCATCGATGTGCGACAAGATCGTTGGAACCTCTGCCGCGCTGCAAAGGGTACTGTCTCTGGTATCGAAGGTTGCTCCGACGGATGCCAGTGTGCTGGTCACAGGCGAAACCGGAACTGGCAAAGAACTTGTCGCCCGCGCCATCCACCGGCAGTCCCGTCGCTCCTCACGCGCATTCGTGAGTGTCAACTGCGCTGCCATCCCGCGCGATTTGATCGCCTCAGAATTGTTTGGACATGAGAAGGGCTCTTTCACCGGAGCGGCACAGCGGCGCCTGGGCCGGTTCGAAATGGCGGAGGGTGGCACGATCTTCCTCGATGAGGTTGGAGAGCTTCCGATGGAGACGCAGATCGCGCTGCTGCGTGTCTTGCAGGAACACGAATTCGAGCGTGTCGGCGGAACTCGATCCATCCAAACAAATGTGCGAGTGGTTGCTGCCACGAACCGCAACTTGCAGGAGGCCATCGCTGCCGGAACCTTTCGTAGCGACCTGTTTTACCGGCTCAATGTTTTTCCGATCGAGATTGCCCCTCTGCGAGAACGACGGGGAGATATTCCCGTACTGGTTGAGTACTTCATAGATCGTTGCGCGAGGAATGTGGGAAAGAACATAAGAGGGATCGAGAAGAATAGCTTGGATTTGCTTCAATCGTATCCGTGGTCAGGTAACATTCGCGAATTGCAGAACGTGATTGAGCGATCTGTCATCATGTGCGATACAGAGAATTTCTCGGTGGACGAGACCTGGCTGGCTCAGCAGCCTCTTGCAAGCGAGTCCAAAGGCCAATCCGGCCTCTCTCAAAAACTTGCCGCCCAGGAAAGGGAGATGATTGAGGCTGCCTTGAGCGAAAGTGGAGGACAGGTATTCGGACCGTCCGGCGCGGCTGCTATGCTTGGAATGGCACGATCTACCGTGGAGTCGAAGATCCGGACACTGAGGATTAACAAGAATCGCTTCAAAACTTGCGCTGGGATGCTCTTTCGCCAGTCTTAGTTCGAATCAGTTTCAATGACACGTCTCCGAGCAAACGGCGCAGCGTAAAATCCGAGAGCCGGCAGCGGTTGGAAATCACGCCTTTGATAACTTTGCGACCAGCCTGGGCACGACTCTTCGGGGTATCAGGCGCTGCGCGAAGACGCTGAACTTATTGATAACGCCGGGAACCGCGAGGCCGCCTCCGTTGGCGAGCACTCGCAGTGCCTCGTCGACAACTTGCTCCGGACTCTGACAAATGCCCGCCCATTTTTCCTTGACTGGCTGCGCCGAATCTCCGTTTTGTCTCTTATGCAGCCTTCCTGGACAAACGGTCACAACGCTTACGCCAACTCTGCGCAATTCTTGTTCAAGCGCCAGGGAAAACGTGGTCAGAAACGCCTTGGTTGCAGAGTAGGCGCTCGCAAAAGGAATAGGCTGAAAGCCCGCAGTCGGGGAGATGTTGATGATGCCTTTCTGCCCCCGCTCCAGCATTCCCGGAAGGAGGCTGTAGGTGAGCTCGACGATGGCCTGGTTGTTGAGACGGAGCATCGCCAATTGCCGGGGCAGGGAATTGGCGCGGAATTCTCCGCGGAGGCCAAAGCCGGCGTTGTTAACGAGCAGCTCGATCGGGATGCCGACGCGCGAAAGTTGCTCCGCCAGGATTTGGCACGCTCCGGCGGTAGAGAGGTCAACCTGAATGGCGACCACCGAGACGGGGTTAGCGCGGCGCAATTCGTCTGCGAATGCGCGCAAAGGTTCCGGAGAACGGGCAACCAGTACCAGATTGCAATGGCGCTGCGCGAGCGCGCGGGCGAAGGCCATTCCGAGACCGCGGGAGGCACCGGTTATAAGAGCGTAGCCGTCGTTCTTCATTTCAGTTCTTGCTCAGGGAACGGCGCACAGCTTCGGGGAATCGCGTCTCGAACACGCCGTCCCAGAAACGCGTGGTGATGCCGTAGCCTTTGTCGATTCCGCGCGGGCTGTGGTGGTACAGGTGATATTTTTTCATCCGCCTAAAGAGGGGGAACCTGGAATTGGAGAAGTGCAGCCCGTAGTGCAGCCACTCTTCGCAGGCGTAGCCTTGTACTGCGCCGGCCAGCACGGCAGGCGCGGTATAAACGGGAAATAGAAAGCTGACGGGAGCTGCGACAAAAAACAGAGGCAAAATGTCTTTTAATCCGCCACTGATGTGACTTCCATCGAATGGACGCGCATGGTGATCCCAATGGAGCGGGTCAAGCCGCTCATGCAGAAACTTTCGAATTAAGCCCTTGCCGGGAGGAAAACGGCCGTGCAACACGTAGCGGTGGAAGAGGTACTCGACGAAAGTCCACGTCACACAGCCCGCGGAGAAAAAGGCCACGGCGATCCAGGGATACTTGGTCGAAAACGCGATCGCCAGCACGAGCATCGCGTACAAGCTATAGAAGGCCGTCAGGGGGTAGAGGCGACGCCGAGCGAGAGCGGCCTGCTGCCGCTTGTAGGTCGCGAAGGGAACTTCAGCGGCCCTTTGCATTGGCGGCGAAATAAGCGCGGGTTCTGACATTGATCTTCCCAGCCCTTAGTTGGATTCCTCGGACGCGCTATTCAAAGCTCCCGGTGACGCCCTGAAAACCATTCATCGCCTGTTTCCACAGCCACTTCATCACGCGGGCCGCGCTGTAGCAGTAAGCGACGTTGTACCCTAGCGTCGAAAAGCAATTCGGCTCGCAGCCCTTTTTCATTTCCGCGAGTTGCTTGACGTCAAACTTTTGATTGGCGACGGTGCCCCAATCGTACGACGCGTTGTACATGGGAAAGCATGGAGCAAGAGTTCCGTTGGTCCGGATAATCAGCCAGTTCTGCCCGGCGCGGCATCCCCAGTGTTCGCCGACGCCGCGCATGAACCCCTTCATGTTCTGCAGACGCGGAATCGAATCCACCATCTTCCAACCCTGGCGTTGCTTGTCGATGAGCCAGTCAAGGAGGTCATCGACCACGGGGAAATCTTCCGGCCGGATGTAAGTGTCGTTTTCGTGAAGATGTTTGAAGTGTCCCTGTTCCATCATCGGCGCCTCATTGATGTGAAACGTGATAGAGATCCCATTTTCGTGCGCGATGGTGGCGAGCTCTTTCACGTCGTCAATGTTGGTGCGGCAGATGTTCGTATTGAAGAACGTGGTATAGCCATAGCGGTATTGCCGCTGCACGAGGTGGTCGAAGTTCGCACGTACGTGCTCAAAGGCTTTCGGAAGTCCGGGCTTCTCCTTGATCGTATCCACGGCGAAGTTGACTGTGGCAATGCCGGCGTCCGCAAGACGGTCGGTAACTTCTGGTCGCAGGAGCCGAGCATTCGTCGCCAGGTAAACCCAGAAATCTTTCTTGGCGGCGTAGTAGATCACTTTGTGAACAAAGTCCGGGCGGATGAGCGGCTCGCCGCCGGTCGGAGCGAGCACGCGGCACGGCGTGGTTTCGAGCCAGTCGATGGCGCGCCGCGCTGTGTCCTCAGTCATGCCTTTGATGCGGTTGTCGTAAGACCAGCAGTAGTGGCAGTCCAGATTGCATTTCCACTCGGTGAAGAGGTACGCAATGATCGGCTGGAAGTCGCCCGGCAACACACGTGACTTGATATAAGGCAACATCCAGCCGCGCATGGTCTTCATGATCTTGGAGGCAGGCCAGTGCCGCTTGCCGGTCTGGAGCACGGCCTCGTGAGCAGCGATGTCGGCGGCATCGATTTCGTGCAACAGCGCAGGATGCTGCGGGAAAACCGGCGAGGGCAGAGCAAGCGAGTTTTGAGGCTCGCGTTCCGCCTTCGCCAGTGTGGGGTGGTCTGTGGGGTGGTCGGGGCGCTTCTGCAGAAGATCGTGGAGTGGCACATCCAGGCGAAATGGCTGCGCTGGCAGTGTAGGCAGAATTTGAAGCGGCTGCTGTGTTGAACTGGACATGATCCCCTCCTCGGCGGAGGTAATGCATCTCGCCTTCCAGTTTGGGGAATTCCACGAGCCCTCCGCAGTTGGAATCGGCAATTCCGCATGTCACGCAACGGAAAGCACTTACGGCATGTTGGCGGTGCTGAAGTACCATCGCGAAAGCTCGTCCGAACCGCGGTGTATGGCGAGCTTTTGACTTTGCTGTCAATCTTCTGTCAGCGCCGTTTCGAATGCGCGAAAGCTACCGTCCTGCGTTTTATTCGGGACCACCAAGCGTATTCCCTTCAAGCAGTTGCTCTTCCCTGTTTGTACTGATGCGCTGTGGTGAACCTCCCTGGAATGGAAGAGGGAATGCAGCAATGCACCACGAGCGCCGGGCGCAAAAGAGTGATCTTCGGAAGTTCCAGCGCTAGAAGGTGAACGGATGTCTGCAATGGTCAGTTATGTAGCCCCTCTCGTTCCGTCGTTTCCGGCGGGGGTCGATGCGCGCTGGGAAACCGAAAATCGCACGGTGTGGAATGAACAGGAACACGCGAGCGAGGAACTCGAGCTGGTTTATGAGATTAGCTGGATTGCGGAGCTTGGTGTCTGGCGGCGTTTTCTACGCTCCCAGCGGAAGGCGCGGAACTAGAGACGTTATGTCCTGCGAAACGCGCGCACTCTCCAATTTAGCTCGTTCGTTTATAGGAATTACTCTACTCGGGGCAATGCTCTTGGGCGCCGCACGGGTGCCTGCACAGGAAACGGGCCAGAAGCACGGCTCGGTCAAAGGCACCGTGTCGCTGGTAAACGCAACACAGGAGCGCTCGACCGCCGAGGGCCTTCTGCTGGAATTGAAGTCTTTGGCCGAGGGCGCCGCTTCGTTGTCGGCGGTTGCTGACGAGGCAGGAAACTACGAGTTTAAAGATGTGGCCGACGGAGATTACGTTTTGCGGCTCCTGACGGAAGGATTCGAACCATTCACGGCGACACTTCAGGTACGAGAAGGAGCGCCAATCATCCAAAATATTTCAGCAAGATTGGCCGGGCTCACGCAGAGAATCGAGGTAAAGGAACAAGCCGAGCCGCTCTCGGCTGATTCTCCTGGCGATTCGAAGCTTAGCGAAAAACAAATCGCCAGCCTGCCCGTTGTCGAAGAAAACTTCAAGTCCTTGCTGCCCCTGACGCCCGGCGTCGTCCGCACGCCGGATGGAAAACTGAATTTCCGCGGCGCAGCCGAAGATCAGTCCATGCTCCAGGTGAATAACTCGAAAATGACCGACCCGGTCACCGGTTCCTTTTCGATTCCCGTTCCTCTTGATGCGGTGCAGTCTGCTCGCGTAGTCCAGACCCCTTACAGCGCTGAAAATGGCGGATTCTCCGGCGGGCTGACGGTTGTGGAAACCGTGCCGCCGCCGGAAAGCTGGAAGTTCGGCGTGCGCGACCTCAATGTCAGCCTGCGCGGCAAAAACGGTCACTTTGTCGGCATTGGGCGCGCCACCCCGCGCGTCGTGTTCGGCGGGCCGGTGTTCGGGGACAAAATCAGTTTCTCCGAAGTCTTCGAGTACGACGTTATCCGTGATCCTGTGCGCGGCCTGGCCTGGCCGCGCAACGAAATCAAGAAGCAAGGATTCAATTCCTACAGCACGCTGCAGGCGATCCTTTCGTCAAAACAGGTTGTGACCGTAACGTTAAACGTTTTTCCGCAGAGAACCCAGTTCGCCAATATCACCGCGTTGATTCCTCAGACCGCTTCTTCCGACCTCGACAGGAAAGGCGCTTCCGTAAGCCTCTCTGACGCTTACACCTTCTCTTCCGGCGCACTCTTCCGCATGGCATTGAACTACACGCGCTTTGACAGCAACGCGCACGGGCAGGGCAGCGAGGCGATGCTGCTCACTCCTGACGGCTGGGGAGGCAATTTCTTCAACTCTTGGGAACGCTCCTCCAGCCAGTTCCAAGCCGCCCCGGTCTTTCAGTTTGCTCCGCGAACTTTCGTTGGGCGCCACGAAATCAGGATTGGGGTCGACGCGACGCACCGCTCATTTAGCGGGAGCAGTGTGTCACAGCCGGTGCGCCTGCTCCGCGAAGACAGCAGTCTCTCCGAACAGATACAATTCACCGGCCGCGGATTGCTTGGCGGGTCCGTAACGGATGTGGAAGAGTTCCTCTCGGACCACTGGATGCTCAGCGATCGCCTGGCCGCGGACCTTGGTGGACGATTCACCAGCCAGACCGTGGGCCGCGCGGCCGCGTTCGCGCCGCGCTTCGGCATCGCCTATTCTCCGGGCAAAGATCGCAAGACCATTCTCCGTGCCGGAACGGGCATTTTCTATGACCGCGTTCCACTGCTCGCGGTGGATTTTACCGGAAATCCGACACGCGTCATCACCCAGTACGATCCACGTGGGCAGACGACCAGCAACGAAGTTGTGTTCGAAAACGAATACATCACCAACGGAAGCGCTCCCATCGCGTCGCGAATCCGTCATGCGCCGAACACCAGCGCTCGCAGCTTCGTAAGCAGCGTAGAAGTGGATCGCGCGCTGTGGACCGGAGCCGTTCTGCGGCTGAATTATGTGCACAGCACGACGCGCAATCTGTTCGTCATTTCTCCGTTTGGCGGCGAAGGCGGCGCGCCAGGCGTTCTCGGCCTTCTGAACACCGGGAAGGAAAATTACAGCCTAGCGGAAGCAACCCTGCGGTTTCACCCTATCAAGGATGGCGACCTGAGCATCTCTTACGTCTGGAGCCGGTCACGCGGCGACTTGAACACGCTCGGCGACGTCTTCATTCCGTTCGAGATGCCGGTCATCCGGCCCAACGCCTACGGTGTTCGCCCTTCGGATGTGCCGAACCGCGTAGTCGCTTGGGGCACGTTCCATCTTCCGTTCGCCTTGGTTTTCGGCCCTGTCGTGGACGTCCACACGGGCTATCCGTATTCCAAGCTAGATGAGCGCCAGAATTACGTCGGCCTGCCTAACACGCAGCGCTTCCCAACGTTTTTCTCCCTCGATTCCCAGGTCTACCGGGACTTCCGCCTGCCGCCCTGGGTTCACCTCGGCTCACGCAAAATTCATCTCGGATTCTATGTAATCAACCTCACCAATCACGGCAATTTCAGTCAGGTCTACAACAACGTCAGCTCGCCGAATTTCGGCCGCTTCACCGAATTCGAACGCCGGCAGACGGCGTTTCTGCTGAGTGTCGTCAACTGAGCGCCCAGGACGAACTTCTGCGCGTCGTGCCATCAAATTTCAAGCCACTCCACATTCGACTCCGGGCACTCCTGCCTGTGCGGTTTTTGCAGTCCCCGCGATCTGCTACACAGGCAAGACTGCCTGTGTTAGTGGGGTTGAGTTATGATGCGAGAATGGTAGTGGGACTGAGAATTCCTGCCTCCTGTGCCTAACGAGATATCTTGCGAGCGAGGGCGCTCGTGGTTGGCTGGGAACCTGTCTGGGGAAAACACGAAGCCGAAGTCATAAATGGCGATCCTGGCTCCCTTACGGAAAGATGGAAAACGATCCTTGCAGAGGATATAACGGAGAGGCTGTTGCATGCCCCAATGGGGGCAATGCTTCAATGACACTTTTGGAGAATTCGAGGTATCCTCAAATCCTCTTCATTCTCGGAGTGTGTTCTTGGCAGGATTTGGAACACGCGGCTGCGCAGTTTAGTTTTGCTCCTCGAGTAAGATGACGGGCCGTCAATCTCCGCCCGTGCTGCCCGTTGCGCTGTGTGAGTCAGGTACGACTGCCCGCCTAAGAAGCGAACTCGCCATTCACAGGCTATCAGACGTGCGCAATGAGCGAAACAATGCTGCACTGCACAAGGCGGAGATCGCTGTCCCAAGCCACAAGGCTGCTGAGATCGAGTAAGCTATGATGACCGCACCCAACGCCGCACCCAAAAACATTGCGACGACCGACTCAACCCTTCTCGCCAATCTCGGGTTGTTGCCGTTCGCGATCGAAGAGTCCGCGCCGATGCCCGTGATCGTTAGTGTCAGGACTGTTGTCGTCAGATCGGGGATTGCGAGCTTCCGGACAGCGGCATTCCGTGTGCCCATCGCGAGCGCCGTGAGGGCGATGAGAGCAAACGGTTGAAAAGAATGTTTCAGCAAGTCGCTTCTGTATCCGATGCTGCAAAATGACGCCACAGAGAGAAAGACCACCTCCAGCACGAATGCTTGTGCCGCGAATCGAATCTGTGAGTCGGCGCCGGCTCGGGCCATGATCCGTCCGCCGAATATCGCCCCTACTAGAAACGACAAGAGCGCCGTTAAGGAGTGCGCGATGGACAGTCCGGGTACGCGCGCTGTCGCAAACGCCAGAATCACGACATTCCCCGTCATGTTCGCGGTGAAAACGCGCCCGAGCGACAGAAAACTGACGGCGTCCACTAGGCCGGTGACCGCCGTCATTCCGAGCAGGGCATGCGGGATCGTCTTTTCATTGGTTGGACTGCTCGCCATGAACAACTAGCCGACCGAGTACATTGCTATTGCTCATTGCCGGCCCTCCTCTCAAAACATGCCATTTGCATGGGCCTATGGCCTCGCGCTTGCCTCAGCAATCGAAAGCTCCGCCCGGACGTACAATAATGCGCGGATCAATGTGGACCGGGAACGGGCCTAGCTAGATTTGCGGAAACACCAGTCGAGGAGATGTCGACGCCATGAGCAACGTGGTCGTTCTTATGCAGACTCACGACGATACATTTGTAAGCGGGTTGATTGCTCATTGCGGCGACGCTCCGTATCGGCACCAAGACATTCGTCTCCGGATAGTAGGCTGCCGCACATCTCAAGGGAATCGTGTACGGAACGATGATGAAGTCGTGCGCTTTGCGAACCTCGCCTTCGAAATGACTATGGAGGTCGACCAAGTCTCCAGCTCTCAATCCAGCATTTTCGATCTCAGCAGGGTGTAGGAAAACGACTCGCCGTCCTCCATAAACGCCGCGGTACCGATCATTGAGTCCGTAAATGGTTGAGTTGAATTGATCGTGAGTTCGAATCGTCATCAAAAGAAACTGACCGGGCGCGAGCTTCTCTTGCGGAATAGGGCAAACATGCAGTTTGGCTTTTCCGGAACTGGTCTTGAAGATCAGATCACGGGCCGCATTGGGAAGATAGAAATGCCTCTCTAGCTTAATTCTTCTATTGAAGTCACGGAAACCTGGGATCACTTGTGCGATTGCGTCCCTGATGTGGTCATAGTCTTCGGCCATCCCAGACCAGTCAACGGTCGTGCGACCGCGGAGCGTGGCTTCGGCCAGACGGCAGATGATGGCTACGTCGCTCAACAGATGTGGCGATGCCGGCTTCTCGTGTCCGCGTGAAATATTAATGATTCCCATTGAATCTTCGGTGGTCAGAAACTGCGCTCCGGAGAGTTGCACATCGAGTTCCGATCGGCCGAGGGTCGGAAGAATCAGGGCTCGTTCTCCGGTGATCAGATGAGAGCGATTAAGCTTCGTAGAGATGTGCGCAGTAAGGCGACAGCGAGCAATGGCATGGGCGGTGTAGGCGGAATCCGGAGTATTCGATACAAAATTGCCGCTGACAGCAAGAAAAATCTTCAGGTCGCCATCGTACATGGCGTGAAGTGTCTCAACTGTATCCAGCCCCCACTTATCGGGCGGGACAAATGAGAAGGCTTTCCCGAGCGCCTCAAGGAACGGTCTAGGGGGGCGTTCCCAGATACCCATGGTCCTGTCGCCCTGCACATTTGAGTGGCCCCTGACACAGCATGTGCCTGCGCCGGGACGGCCGATATGCCCGCCAACAAGAAGGAGGTTCAGAAGCATCCAGACGTTGTCCACACCGTTTGGCTGTTGTGTGATTCCAGTCGCCCAGCAGCAAATGGTGGCCTTCGACTGGATGCACATTGTCGCAGCTGCACGGATGTGGTCCATCGACAGGCCAGTCGCGTTCAACAACGTGTTCCAGTCTGCTGCTAGTACATCGTTGCGGAGAGTCTCAAACCCTTCTGTGTATTTAGAGATAAACGTACGGTCGATTCCTGATGGACGCCCTTTCCCCTCCTCTTCGAGCATGTATTTGAGGAGGGCTTTGATCAGAGCGACATCACCATTTATCCGCACGGGGAGATAGAGGTCCGCTAGGGCCGCTCCGTCTCCAAGCACTTTGAATGGGAACGTCAAAAGATTCGGATAATCCTGCGGATTGGGATTCACAACGCGCATCATGCCGGTTTCAGGCAAGGGGTTGACTGCGATGATCCTTGCGCCATGCCGCTTCGCTTCTTCCAGAGATGTCAACATTCGGGGATGGTTGGTACCGGGATTGTTGCCGAAGATCAGAATGAGGTCGGTGCTCTCGAAGTCCTCCAGAGTAACAGTACCTTTGCCAACGCCAAGAGCTTCTACCATCGCGACTCCCGATGATTCATGGCACATATTCGAGCAGTCGGGCAAATTGTTGGTGCCGAATTGACGTGCAAAGAGCTGAAGCAGGAAGGCGGGCTCATTAGCCGTTTTGCCTGAGGTGTAGAAGGCGGCTTCGTCGGGCGAAGCAAGATTACGTAATTCTGAGGCGAGAAGATCTATAGCAGCGTTCCATGTGATTGGCTCGTAGTGCGTCGCGCCATGATGCTTCACCATAGGTTCGGTAAGACGACCCTGTTGATTCAACCAGTAGTCGGAACGAGCCGCCAGGTCCGAAATCGAGTGTTTCCGAAAGAAATCGCGTCCAATTCGCTTGCGCGTGAGTTCGTCCGCGACGGCCTTTGCTCCGTTTTCACAAAACTCGAAGACCTTCCTCTTCTTGTCCGGACTCGGCCAGGCGCAGCTCTGGCAATCGAATCCCTTTTCCTGATTAATGTCGGTCAGTGTGCGCGCAGTCCGAATAGGCCCCATTTCGCGAAGGCCATAACGTGCGGTATTCAACATCGCAGGAATGCCCGCAGCCTCTTGATAAGCTCTGCCAATCCTGGTCCCACTGAGCTCTACAGGATTCTGTGACTCTCGAGAGAGTGCGTCCTCGACACTATCCAAGGCAGCGGCATGAAGTTTTGCCTCTTCACACTGATTTCGTAAGTCCTTTTTGGGGCGATAGTGACCGTCTCCGCATTCGGAATCACCGTGGATCACCTGGGAGGCTTCATCATTGGGCATCTGATCACCTCGCTTGGAACAACTCAATCGGTATCTCGTTCGTCTGATTAGCCATGATAGTCCTTTTTCTACCGCCTCCTAGAATTTGTAGCCGGCCCACAATGCCCAGTAATTCAGGTTCCGGCCGGGCTGACTTTCTTTGACAAATTTGCCTGCATAAAAAATTCCGTAGTCGGCTTGAAACCAGAGATGTCGATCCGCCTGCCAGCGCACTTCCGTGCCTGGACGGTGCCCGACGAAACGCGCGCTGCTCTTTCCCGCGGGAATAATCAGAAATCCCGGGACGGAATACACTCCGTCTCGCGGACTCTCCCTCCACTGAAAGATCCAATCGACGGAGGCAGTCACGCTGTGCGGCAGCGTCGCTTCAGCGCGAGGGTGTACGTCAATAAAGTTGATGGGGCCGGGGCCAGCCGTGGCGAGAACGCCAAAATAATTGCCCT
>Ga0137415_10001641_pt1 | contig 22162 bp, 9 predicted proteins | sample CZODoug3_1_1_16f_FD_183082 | JGI IMG/M metagenome (GOLD analysis project Ga0137415, IMG submission 183082) | Vadose zone soil fungal communities from Angelo Coast Range Reserve, California, USA - CZODoug3_1_1_16fungal (Hybrid Assembly) | ecosystem: Environmental > Terrestrial > Soil > Vadose...
CTGTCGGAGGAGCTCTACTTCTTTACCCTGCAACAGGTCCCGCTCGACTTCGCAGACTATGCGAAGCGGTCTGTCCTCGAGGTGGGCTGCGGCTCTGGTGGTGGGCTGAACTTCCTGTCCCGGATTGTCGATGCGGACACAATAGTTGGACTCGACATCTCACCCCGTGCGATCGAACAAGCGAATGCGGCCTTCTCCCGCGGGAGAAGGCTTCGATTCATAGAGGGTGATGCGGAGGAACTCCCATTCTCCGACGGTGAACTGGACGTGGTGCTCAATATCGAAAGCTCTCACAACTATCCGGACATTGACAAGTTCCTTAGCGAGGTCGCCCGAGTGCTAAAGCCGGGCGGATGCTTCTCTCACGTGGACACTTACACCGCTGACCGGTTCGCCGGTATGCAGCGTGCAAAGGCTGCGGTAACGGATCTGTCGTGGGTCCACGAACAGGACATCACTCAGGAGGTCCGTGCTTCGATCCATCGACGTATGGCGCCCGGTAGCTTCTTGCGAACCAGAATTGAGGAACGGACCAAAAGCGTCCCGTTGCCCATTAGGGCCCAGGCCAGGTCACATATCATGGGTGGCTACGGCGCAAAGTTCGCCGGCTACGGCGACTCCCGCCAAGTTCGGCTGATGAGGCGCATCGGTCGAGTGGCTACGAACCTGCCGTTCGAAAGTTATCGCCTTAGTGTCGCCAGAAGGCTCTAAGCGCATCAGAGTTTGTCGCTCACGTAATTCCCCCGGACGGCGCTCACGTAATTCCCCAGCGTGTCGCCGACGGGGTGGGTCCTCGCAACCGGAAATCTGCTCCGGTCCTCTGATTGGCGGGCCGGGGAGTGTGAGTTTGGCGAGGAGAACGTTCGACGTGACGGATGTGACCGAGATCTTCATCCACTGGTATGCGGGTCGCTCGCAGAGCGAGATCGAAAACACCAACCTCCGCCGGACCTCAGACTCCTCATCCGCGTGACCTCCGTGAAACCGGGGGAACATCATGGACCAGCCGCCAGCTCGCCCGCGCTACGTTGGATGGAGCTGCTCGTTTTGCGGTCCTACCCGGCTAAACCCTACGGCGGCGGCCTCCCGTTGGAGGGGGCGGCGAGTTCCTTGCCGACCAGGGGTTGGGAATGGATCCCGTCTGCTGGAGGTCGTGAATCCAGGTACGAGCGATATGGTGCGGTACGTCGTAGTGTTTGGCGACCTTGCCGATCGTGCCTAACCTCCAGTACATAGCCCCAAGGTCAGACGGCGCCGAGTTGCGTGGCTTGCGGTCGGTCGGTGTGCGGCTTGGTTCGGTGCCGCCGCGTCGTCCCGGCCGGGGCTGCCCGGCAGGCGACTGCTTTTCCTGCTGCAACGCAGGACCGTTGGCGACCGCTCGGTTGCCGAGCATCGTCGTCACCGCCCGCAGGACCGGTCGGATGTCTACATTGGCCAGTTCGGCGGGAAAGGAGGCCTCGCCCTCGAACCGGATGTCCACAATGTGCGCAGATCCGGTATCTACGTCGACCGTAATGATAACTGCCGGATTTACAGTGCTCTCTTGGTTGAGCGAGATACGGTACCGGTTCACTCTGAGCGGGCCTTTCCTTCCGGCTAGTTCAAACCCTTCTTGCGAATACGGCGCATCCAGTCCTTAGCGGTGTGCGTGGGCACGCCCAGTTGCTTGGCCATCGCCGTCACGCTGCCGGTCGCCTCAAGCGCGGCGAGAACCGTAGCCACCTCAGGCATGCGGCGGTATGGGCGTCCCGATCTCGGCTGGTCGCTCTGCGCGGTCACGGTGATGACGCTATCCTCGCTCGGCGTCGGCTCGATCGGTTCGAACACGGTCTGAGACGTTTGCTGGGAACTCGTGCGGTCAGCCGGGGCGAACGCGGCGGGAACGGCGTCGGTGGATATGGCAGCGAGGAACGCATTCTCGGGGAAGAACGCGCGCACGAGCTGCTCAAGATCCACGGCGGGGAGCAGGTCAGGGGTGAGACCCTCACCGGAGCCCGGCCGGATGGTCACCTCTGTGATCCGTGGCGTGCCTGCGGTGGTGTCGACGCGGACGGTGGTCAACGTGGAGTCCCTGTCATTCGTGACGCCACTGCTAACTGTGATGGTGTACTCGGCCAAGATCAGCCTCCAAGGAGCGGGGTCTCGTTGAGAGCCTACTGACCACGAATCGCAGCGGAGACGGTGGTCGTGGCCGTTCCCGATCTCCGTCCGCCGGTGGTGTTCAAAATATGCTCATGCGCGCGATGATCGTGTTCGGGGTGTTCTGTTCCCCCACCTGGCCGGGTTGCGGATCGAGCGGGTGTTTTCGCGAGGGCCGTCGGTTCGGATCGAGGGGTCCGCCAAGGCGGACAAGGCCGTGTGTCCGGATTGCGGCGTGTCGTCGGCGCGGGTGCACAGCCGGTATCAACGGCGGCTCTGCGACGCGGCGGCCGGCGGCCAGGAGGTGCTGGTTGAGCTGCGGGTGCGGCGCTTCTTCTGCGACAGCTCCTGCTGCGAGCGCAAGACGTTCGCCGAGCAAGTGCCCGGCCTGACCGACTTCGCCACCCGCCGGGGACACACGCGATCCAGGTAGCGGACCGATTCCACCTGCTCTACAACCTCACCGACGCGGTCAATCGCGTGGTGCGTACCCACAGCAAGTGCTTGGCCGAGCAGCCGGCCGCCGACGCGGTCGCCTAGCCACCGCCCAACACTCAACCGGCCTCGCCCGAGGTTGAGGGACGTCGGGCCGAGCTGACCCGTCAACGATGGGCCGAGGTCCACGCGCGGAGCGGTCAGTCCGTGTCATCTGGTCCAACCGACCCGCTGTGCGGAGGAGGAGTCGAGCGACCCGCGGTGCGGAGGAGGAGTCGAGACAGGTCGAGCAGGTCCGCGTCTCCCGGGCGAACGCGTACGCCCGGCTGGAGCGGCTCACCTCGACAGGTGTGATCACTGGCTTCAGCGCGACCGTGGACCCGGTGCGGCCACGTCGGCGTACGTCACGCTGTCGGTCCGGCAGAACTCGTGGCGTGACCTGAAGGCTGCGCGCCGAGTGCCTCGAGGCCACGCATGAGGGTGTCGGCGGAGGCGTTGTCGACGAGTTGATGGCCGACCGTCTCGGGGCGGGGACGAGCCGCGGTCCGACGCGGCGGCCACGTTCGGTCCGCGGTGATCAGAATCTATAAAGGAGGCACTCATTTCGCTGTTTGATGCCGCTTATCGGTGGAATCATCGGCAATCCGGAGAGGTTCTCATCTTACCCGCGCGCGCGGTCTGTCAAAACCGAACCCCACGCTCGGGCGGACCTTTTTTCACTGCGCCCCGAATCTCCAGGGTGTCGGAGTAGGGATGTGTGCATTGCTGCGAGTCGGACCGGGCAGGTCAACAGTTCCAGCACGTGAGCGATCGCACTGAGACTGGTTCTTTCGTGGCATCGTCTCTATGCTTGCAATTGACCGGCAGCCACACTCGTTCTGCTTGAGTTCCGTGTTTGCGAGGTACGGCCAAAATGATCATGACCTCCCGAGGTCATCCGCTACTCTGCGCGAGTTTTGCTATGTGCCTGTTTGAGTCATCGGGCGAGCTCTGGTCTTCCTGTTGCCACGTAGCGATATGTCGATGTAGGTAATCGACACCGCGGTACGTGATCTCCGTGGCGCGGGAGGGTTTCCCGACCTGGACGAACGAGGAATATCGCTGCTCGGCAGAGGTAGTGATTGCGTCGCTCGACGCCAAGTATCGGTTGTCTGATATGTGCCTTTCCTCGTTGAGAGACGTCCGTGTGGTGACGCGCCATCGCGATTAGATGGTTGATGACTTTTCGGAGGCGCGTTTAGCCCACTGCCCCATCTGCGAGGGGTGAGCTTTGCGCTCGGTACTACCGCGACCTCGGTGGTGGTCGCCTAGTGTCCCGCGCCGGAAATGCGTGCGATAAGTCCGGTGATTCAGGTGGCGACTGGCAAGGCGCCGTGCCCGCGGCTCATACCGGGGTATTCGCCAGAGCGGCAACGGCGCCCAGTGTCATCTGGGCGCCGGAACCTGCCGATCCCGCTGTCCCGAGAAAGGATGTTTCCCTGTGAAATCCGATCCCACCCTCCACATTCTTACCCGAGAGGACCTGGACAACCTTGAGTTGAGCCCGCACGAGGCGATCGCCATGGTCGAGGACGGCTACCTCGCGTTCGCGTCGGGGGTGTCGCGCAACCCTGCCAAGCTGATGGCCTCGATGCCGGACGCCGACCGGGACGCGGCCGCCTACTCGATGCTCGGCTACGACGGCTCGCTCGAGCAGGTGGGCTTCAAGACGAGCTATCGTCAGGGAAGCACCTCGGCCGAGAAGTACTACACCACGATCACCCTCTACGACGACACCACCGGGGGGCCGTTCGCACTGCTGGACTGCCAGCGCGTCGGCGCGACCCGCACGCCCGCGACCACCGCACTGCTCGCGCGGTCCTGCGCCGCGCCGGGCGCCCGCTCGGCGCTCATGGTCGGGACCGGCGTACAGGGCATCCGGACCCTGCCGTACCTGCTCACGGCCTTGCCGAAGCTCGAACGGCTACAGCTGTTCGGCACCCATCCCGATGGCCTGCGCGACAGTGTCGCGGCGCTGACCGACCGGTTCCCGGACCGTGAAGTCGAACTGGTCGACGACGTGGCGGCCGCGGCCGGCGAGTCCGACATCGTGATCGCGGCGTCCGGTCGCGCGGCGCACCCGAAGATCGAGCTCGGCTGGTTGCCGCCGGGTGGGTTGCTGATCTCGGTGGCCAGCAAGGGCGTTCAGGAAGGCACTCTCGCCCAGGCCGACTACACGGTGGCCACGAGTGCGGCGCAGGTGCAGGTCACCGGGCAGCGGATGGCGGGGCCGGACGGGGTGTTCCGGATCGACGCGGAGCTGCCCGAGATCCTCGCCGGCAGGGCACCCGGGCGCCGGACCGACGACGATCGGGTGTTCGCGTTCAGCAGCGGGATGATCATCACCGACATCCCGGTCGCCCACGCGCTCGCCGTACGCGCCATCGCCGCTGGTCGCGGATACAAGGTGGCGCTGTGGTCATGACGAACGGGGTCGTGACCACAGCCCAGTCTCCTCCACTGCCCGCGCTCGAGAGGGCGTGGGCAGTCCGACTACGCGGGGCCGGGACCCTGTGGGAGATCGCCCGGGCCGTGGGGGGCGGCCCGTTCCACGTGATCCACCCGGCCACCTTCGCCGATAACGTCCACCGCTTGGCGGACGCGCTCGCCTCCGAACGCACCGTCGGCACCGTCTACTACGGCAAGAAGGCCAACAAGGCGGCCGCCTGGCTGCGCGAGTGCGCCCGCACCGGCACCGGGGTCGACGTGGCGAGCGTGCCCGAGCTGGTGCACGCCCTTGGCAACGGCGTGCGGGGCGAGGCGATCGGGGTGACCGGGGCGGCCAAGTCCGAGGGCCTGCTGTGGCTCGCGCTGCGGCATCGGTGCCTGCTGGCGGTCGACGCCGCCGACGAGCTGGAGCGTGTCGCGCGGCTGGCCCGCGACCTCGGCGAGACAGCCGAGGTGCTGCTGCGGGTGCGCCCGCCGACCGCGCCGGCGAGTCGGTTCGGGCTCGCCGTAGACGACCCGGACGCGGGCGACCTCACTGCCGCGGTGCGCCGGTGTGCCGACTTGGGTGCGGCGGTCGCGCTGCGTGGCTTCTCGTTCCATCTCGACGAGTACGCCCCGGCCCCCCGAGCCGAGCTGGCCGCACGCCTGATCGAGCTGTGCCGGGACGCCCGCACGCTCGGGCACCCCGCCTCGAAGATCAGCATCGGTGGAGGGATCGCCGTGTCCTACGTGGCCGAGGGGGACTGGGACCGGTTCGAGGCGGGCCGGTGCGACGGCTGGTTCCACAGCGGACGCAGTCCGGAACGTACCTACCCGTATCACCAGGCGCCGGCGGGTGCGGCGATGGTTACCGCGATCCTGCGACACGAATTCGGTGGGGCGACGCTTTCGGCCCAGCTGCGCGAGGCCGAGGTGCAGTTGCTGCTCGAACCGGGCCGGGCACTGGTCGACGGCGCCGGGTTCTCGGTGTTTCCGGTGCTGGGCAGCAAGGTCAGTGGTGATCACCTGGTCACGACCGTCGCGGGGTTGAGCATGAGCCTGTCCGAGCAGTGGAAGGGCAGTGAGTTCCTGCCCGATCCGATCCTCGTGCGAGCGGGCACCGAGGGGGCCGACGACGGGCCGGTGCGCACCGCGGTCGGGGGCTCGAGCTGTCTGGAGTACGACGTGCTCACCTGGCGTGCGGTGGAGCTTCCCGCCCGGCCGAGGGTGGGTGACCTGCTCGTGTACCCGAACACCGCCGGCTACCAGATGGACAAGAACGAGAGCGGTTTCCACCAGCTGCCGCTGCCCCAGAAGGTGGTGCTCGACGGCGATCAGTGGCACGTCGACACCGACTACCCGATCCATGAGGTCCGATGACTATCGTCCAGCGTGCCTCCGACCTGATTGGGGACACTCCGCTGCTTGAGCTCGCCAGCACGGGCACCGGAACGCGCCTGCTGCTCAAGCTCGACCAGCTCAACCCCACCGGCTCGTGCAAGGTCCGGATGGCCCAGCAGATGATCATCGAGGCCGAGCGTGACGGCCGGCTCCGCCCGGGTGGCCACATCGTGGAGCCCACGTCCGGCAACACCGGGTGCGGCCTGGCACTGGTCGCGCTGGAACGGGGCTACCGGTTCACCGCGATCGTGGACAGGCATGCTGCCCGCGAGAAGCTGTGCATGCTCACCGCCATGGGCGCGCAGCTGGTGTTCGTCGACAGCCCGCCCGGCGGCGGGGTCAGCTCGGTGGCGCGCCGGCAGGTTGCGGCGCGGATGGCCGCCGAGCTGGGCGCCTACTACCCCGACCAGCACAACAATCCGGGGAACTGCAACGGCTACGTGGATCTCGCCGCTGAGCTGTGGCGCCAACTCGGCACGGTCGACGTGCTGGTGGCGGCGATCGGCACCGGTGGCTCATTGTGCGGCACCATGCAGGCGCTGCGCGCGGGCGGTGCCCAGACCCGGTCGGTGGCGGTCGAACCGGTCGGCTCGATCATCTTCGGCGGCGCACCCGGGGTCTACCACCAGACCGGGGCGGGCAGCCCGGACGGCTTCCCCGTGGGTGCCAACGTGGACCGGTCGGTGATCGACGACGCCCACCAGGTGTCGGACCGGGACGCGTTCGCCGGAGCCCGGGTCGTGGCGCGGCGCACCGGGATGCTGGTGGGCGGCACTACTGGAGGAGCAATTCACGTGGCGCTGCGCCAGCTGTTCACCTATCCGGCCGGGAGCACCGTCGTGGTGCTGTGCAACGACTCCGGGGAGAAGTACCTGGACTCGGTCTACAACGATGGCTGGCTGCGTGCACGGGGGGTGCTCGACGAGCTCGCCCACCGCAGGGTGGAGCGCTGGTTCACCACCTACGACGTGTCGATCCGCGTCGCCGCCCGGGACCGGGTGTCGATGTCGATGTCGACGTCAGAGCCGATCGCGGTGCCGATGGCGGTCGGCGCGTGAGTGAGCGTGTGAGCGAACCGGGCACGGGCAGCCGGGCCGCGGTGGCCCCGACGGCCGGTTACGGGGCGTTGGTGGCGCTCGCCGCCCCGATCGCCGGGATCCAACTCGCCCAGGTGGCGCTCACCAGCGTCGACCTGGCCATGCTGGGCCTGCTGGGAGTAGCCGCGGTGGCCGCGGGCGGCCTAGCGATCCTGCTCTACAACCAGATCCGCACCATGTGCGTCGGCATGGTCACCGGGATCGGGAACCTGGTCGCCACCGCGGCCGGAGCCGCCGAGCGGCGCACCGGCACGGGCGAGCTGGACGAGCTTGCACGCGCCGAGATCCGGGTGCTGCTCCGCTCAGCGCTGATGGTCGCCACCCTGACCGCGGTACTCGGCGCGGCCGCGCTGTGCGGCCTCGCGCTCGCCTTGCCGCTGCTGGGCCAGCGGCCCGAGATCGTCTCAGTCGCCGGGTCGATGATGTTCGCGCTGGCCGGCGGGCTGTTCCCCATGGTGTGGCTCAACGTACTGCGCCAATTCGCGGTTGGGCTGCGCCGCCCCGGTTCGCTGCTGGCGGTGACTCTGGTGTCCATTGCGGTGAACGCGGTGTGCAACGCCGCGTTCATCTATGGGTGGGCGGGCCTGCCCCGGCTGGGCGTGGCAGGGGTGGGCCTGTCGACCACAGTCGTCCAGTTTTGCACCCTCGCCGCGTTCAGCTCGCGGATCCGCTGCGACCCCCAGCTGCGGGCGATGGTCTCGCTGGCCGCCTGGCGGTTCGACCCGGCGGTAGTCCGACGCATCGTCCGGCACGGCACCCCGATCTGCCTCACCTACGGCTCGGAGGCGGCGGTCACCTCGATCGCCACGCTGCTGATGGGCGCGTTCGGCCCTGTCCTGCTCGCGGCCTCGAACGTGGCGAACCAGCTCGCCTACCTCACCTACCAGTGCAACATCGGGATATCCCAAGGCTCCTCGATACTTCTTAGCCGAGCGATCGGCCAAGGTGAGGCAGGGCTGGCGCCACTGATTGCGCGCCGCGCCCTTTCCCTGTCCTGGACGCTGATGGCGGCGGTGAGTCTGGCATACGTGTTGACTCCCGGGGCCCTGTTATGGCCGTTCCTGCACGACGAAACGAACCCCGTCGTGCTGACCACCGCCTCGACCCTGCTGCTGTTCGCGATCGCACAGCAGTACAGCAAGGGCACCCAGAACATCCTGGTCGGCCTACTACGCGGGCTCGGCGACACGGTGTCGGGCCTGCGTGCCACGCTCGTCGGCTACTGGGCGATCGGGGTGCCCGCGATGGCGGTCTGTGCGTTCGCCTTCGGCTGGGGCGGCTGGGGCGTGTGGACCGGGCTGTGCCTGGGCTTCGGCGCGACGGCGATCCTGTTGCTCGTGCGTTTCCGGGCCGCGGCGGCGAGTATCGGATCACCTGGTGCGTAGTGTCGCTCGCAGGCCCGTTGATGGTCCTGCGCCACCTCGCTTGCCGCCGGTTTGGGTCCGGTCGGGCCGTGCTCACCGGGTGAGCGTGCCGGCGAACTGGCTGTTGTACAGGTCGTGATAGAGACCGCGCCGGTCCAGCAGAGCCTGGTGGGCGCCCTGCTCGACGATCCGGCCGGCCTCCATGACGATGATCGTGTCGGCCGCGTGGATGGTGGAGAGCCGGTGGGCGATGACGAAACTCGTCCGCCCGGACTGCAGCCGGGCCATGGCCGCCTGGATCATCGTCTCGGTACGGGTATCGACGTTGCTGGTCGCCTCGTCGAGGATCAGGATGCCGGGGTCGGCCAGGAAGGCCCGGGCGATCGTGACCAGCTGTTTCTGGCCTGCGGAGATGTTGGACGCGTCGTCGTCGAGCACCGTGTTGTATGCGTCGGGAAGGGTGCGGACAAAGTCGTCGATGTGGGCGGCTCTGGCCGCGGCGAGGATGTCCTCGTCCCGGGCGTCGTCCCTGCTGTAGGCGATGTTGTCCCGGATCGTGCCGTGGAACAGCCAGGTGTCCTGCAGCACCATGCCGAAACACCCGCGTACCTGGTCCCGGCTGAGCTCCCGGTAGTCGACACCGTCGAGGAGGATTCTGCCGCTGTCGATCTCGTAGAACCGGACGAGCAGGTTCACGAGCGTGGTCTTGCCCGCTCCGGTGGGGCCGACGATGGCCACCGTCTGTCCCGGGGCCGCTTCCAGCGTGAAGTCCTCGATCAACGGGGTGTCCGGCTCGTAGCGAAAGCTGACCCGATCCAAGGTCAGCCGGTGGGAGACCGATGCCGGGCGTGCTGGCATAAGCCGAGTCGGCACGGGTTCGGTGTCGCTGTGCGCCGCGACCGTCATGGAGTCGTTCGGCCGCGGCGGAAGAATCGGCTCCTCCTGCACATCGAGCAACTCGAACACCCGCCCCGCCGAAACGACTCCGGACTGGAGCACGTTCGTCTGGCTGGCGATCTGGATGAGCGGTGAGGTAAACCGCTGCGAGTACTGGATAAAGGCCTGCACAGCACCGAGCGAGATCACACCGGCGGCGATCTGGAAGCCCCCGACCGCAGCGACGGCGACGTAGTTAAGGTTCCCCACGAACACGACTATCGGAAAGATTGCGCCGGACAGGACCTGAGCGGCGAACGCGGCCCGCAGCAATCCGTCGTTCTGATGCCCGAATGCGGTGGTCATCGACTGTCGTTGCCCGTATGCCAGCACCAGGGCGTGACCGGCGTAGCTCTCCTCGATCATCGACGTGAGCTGGCCGGTCTGGCTCCACTGCGCGGTGAACCTGACCTTCGAGCGGCGTGCGATCAGTACGGTCACCGCCATCACCACCGGGATCGTCACGACGGAGACGGTGGCCAGCAGTGGCGAGATCCAGAACATGATGCCCAGGGTCCCCAGGACCGTGAGCACCAAGGTGGGCAGCTGGCTGAGTCCTTCCCGCAGCGCGGTGTCGATGTTGTCGATGTCGTTGATGACCCGACTGAGGATCTCGCCACGCGGTTGACTGTCGAAGTACCGCAACGGCAGGCGGGTCAGTTTCTCCTCGGTCCTCCTACGCAGCTCGTACATGGTCCGCTGGGCGGTGCCGGTCAGAGTCCGGGCCTGTACCCAGCTGAAGAGGGCGCTGAGCAGGTACGCGAGAACCACGAGCCCGAGTACCCGACCGATTCGACTCAGATCGACGCCGGCACCGGGATGCAGGTCCATCCGGGCGAGCATGTTGGCGATCTGGTCATGGCCGTGTGCGCGCAGTCCCGCAACGGCCTGCTCCTTGGTGTCCCCGGGCCGCAGCTGCGCGCCGACGATACCGTCGAAGAGGATGTCGGTGGCCCGGCCGAGCAGGGCGGGGCCGGCCACCAGGAGAGCGACCGAGAGCGTGCCCGCCGCGGACGCGATCACCAGTCGGGTCCGTTCGGGCCGCAACAGGGCGATCAGGCGGGGGAGAACGGCGCGTTGCCCGCCGGGCCGCCGCTCGCCGTCGTCCGTCGGCGCGCTCACGCGACCGCTCCCCAGCCGAGTTGTGACGCGATGATTTCCTGGTAGGCCTGACAACCGACCATCAGCTCCGGATGGGTCCCGATCCCCGCGATACGTCCGCCGTCCAAGACGATGATCTGCTCGGCGTCGAGGATCGTGCTCGCCCGTTGGGCCACGATGACCACGGTGGCATCGGCGGTCTCGGCGAACAGGGCGGCCCGCAAGCGGGCGTCGGTGGCCGCGTCCAGGGCCGAGAAACAGTCGTCGAAGAGGTACAGGCTCGGGCGACGCACGAGCGCCCGAGCGATCGACAGTCGCTGGCGCTGGCCCCCGGACAGGTTCGCGCCGCCCCGCTCGACGCGGGCGTCGAGCTGTCCGGGCAGGCCCGCGACGAACTGACGCGCCTGAGCGGTCTCCAGCGCCTGCCACAGCTGCACCTCCGTGGCTTCGGGCTGGCCGAAGCGGAGGTTGCTGGCCACCGTGCCGGCGAACAGCTGGGCCGTCTGCGGCGCCAGCCCGATTCCGGCCCGCAGCTGGTCGCTCGACTGCGCTGCGACCTCCACCCCGTTGACGAGCACGGTTCCTTCGGTCGCGTCGAGGAACCGGGGGATGAGGTTGAGCAGGGTCGTCTTGCCACTGCCGGTGCCACCGACAATGGCGTTGGTCTGCCCGGGTCGGAAGGCGAACGCCAGGTCGTTCAGCACGGGGCGCTCGCTTCCCGCGTACCCGAAGCTGACGTGCCGGAACTCGACCGCGCCGGTGTTGACGTCGGGAGTGACCGGGTCCGGTGGTTCGGCGATGGCCGGCAAGGTGTCGATCACTTGCTGGATGCGTTGTGCGCTGGTCACCGCGCGGGGGAGTAGGAGAAGGGCGGTCATACCGATGCCGACGTACAGCAGGATCTGCAGGATGTACAGCAGGAACGCGATCAGGTTGCCGATCGGCATCTGCCCGCTCGCTACCAGGTTTCCGCCGAACCAGACCACGCCGACGCTCGACAGGTTGGTAATGGCCGGGCCGAGAGTAACGGCCTGAGCGAATACCCGGCCGGCCCGGAGCGTGGAGTCGGTGATGTCGGTATTCGCCCGGTCGAACCGGTCCGACTCCGAGCGGCTACGCAAGAACGCTCGGATCACCCGGACTCCGGCGATCTGTTCGCGCAGCACATGGTTGAGGTTGTCGGTCTTGACCTGGACGACACCGAACATTGGTACGAGCCGGGCCAAGATCCAGCCGGTGAGCAACAGCATGGCCGCCAAGGTGACCAGCACCAGCAGGGAAAGCCTCGGCGCGTACTGCACCGCCATGATCACCGCGCCGATGGTCGTGACGACCGCGATCAGCAGGAGGCTGAGCGCGACCTGGAGGAACAGCTGAATCTGCTGAACGTCGTTGACGCTGCGAGTGGTCAGCGTCGAGATCCCGAACCGATTGAGCTCGATGGCCGAGAAGGACTGGATCCGCTGGTAGAGGGCGGTGCGGATGTTCGCTCCGACCGACATCGACACCCACGAGAGCAGGTACAGGGCGACGAGGGAGCCCGCGCAGAGCACAACGGTGATGGCCAGCATGGTCCCGCCAGCCCGGAAGATGTACCCGAGATCGGCTTTGGCCACGCCGTTGTTGATGATGTTCGCATTCAGGCTCGGCAGATAGAGGCTCCCGGCGACCTGGAGCACTTGGAGGGCGGCGATGATACCGAGCCGACCCGCGTAGGGCCGCATAAACGTACGAATGAGGCTGATCAGCGCGCCGCGCGCGGCCCGGCGTCCAACCCGCTCGGTATCCGTCCACTGATCGTGCTCCGGTGCGCCGCCGCCGGGGTCGACATCAGCCATCGCGTTCTTTCGTCCCGTTCTCGGTTGAGCGAACACGGCGGGTCGTTTCTCACGTCGTGCCGGGGTCGGCCCGGCCGACGCTGGAAATAGCCCGCCGTGTTCGCGGACCAGCCGGGCGACACCAGAGCCGCCCCGGCACGGCCCTATTCGGCCGCCGACAGCTCCGAGCCGGCGCTCGGCTCCGCCTCGACGACCTCCCCATTCACCACGATCGGGTCCGTGTCCGGCGCCTTCGGCACGGCGGGGACCGTGAGTCCGGGAACGGTGAGGTCCGGCACCTTCTTCACTGCTTCGAGCGCGGACTCGATCGCCTCGGCCAGCGAAGGGGACACCGTGTCATCGAAGTCCATCTTCGTGACCGTAACTTCGGCGTTGGTTGGCAGCGAATCGGTCCCGAAGACAGCGTCGCCGCAACCTGCGTCCCTCAGCGACGCCGATTCGTCATCAGTAATCTCCCGGCTGAGAACTAGCGAGAACACATGCCCCACTGCCCGTCACCTCTTCAGTTTCGATGGATCGTTGAAATTCTTCAGAAGATTCATTCCGAAGCATGACGAAAGATTGGCGGCGGTGTCAGATTTCACCGGCCGACTCCACGCTACCCGGAGCGTTCGACGCGGTACAACCTCGGTGTTCGAGAGCGGAGTTGCCGCAGTTGAACAGTGGAGAGGTAGAAATAAGTTCACACCGCCGTCGCCAAGTGGTGCCGATAGACCCGCACCGGAGCCTTGTCGAGGTGGGACAACCCGCCTATCCTCCGCGCCAACTTCGCCGTCGGTAGGGTGCTGCCGTCGCCGGTGAAAAGAGCACCGAAACCCGCTGTCCAGCAGGACTTGCTGATGAGCCGTTGCAGCAGTGTTACCTTCTGGCGCGCAAACGATTCCCGGAGATGGCTTCCGGGTGCCATCCGCTGCCGGATCGCGTCGCTAACCTGTGGTGAGATATCGATTTCCGCCACCCACTGTAACCGGGTACTAGCCGACTTCGCTTTGTTGAAGTTCGCCAGATGCTTGTCGTTGAACAGGTCGACCATGGAGAAGTGGCCGCCCGGCTTGAGCACCCGCGCCACCTCGGCGAGGAATCGGTCCAGATTTGGATAGTGGTGAGCGCTCTCCAAATTGATCACCACGTCGAAGACGTCGTCGTCGAAAGGAATGTTCTCGGCATCGCCGACGGAGTACGAGAGCGTGTTCACGCGCGAGTGGTGTGCGTTCGCCCGAGCGACCGCGACCTTCGAGATGTCCACCCCGGACAGCTCCGCCCCCTCGATCATCCTGGAGAGAAAATGGAGCCCGCCGCCGAGGCCGCTGCCCACATCAAGAATCCGCTTCCCACGGTACTCTGAGAATTCCCACGGGACCTGACGCAGCGTGTAGTAGTACAGCTGCTCGGAAAAACCATCCGTACCAAAACTAGCGTAGCCGGGGATCACTTCCTCGATCTCCCGCTGCAATGCAGGATCGTGGTATCCCCAGTTCCACGTGTCATCCGGTCTCCAACTTGTGGCGGCCAAGCCGTAGACGGTGGAGATCACCCGCTTGGCGTCAGCAGCTTCCTGACTGCTGAGATCGGCACCGGCTCCCTCCGCGAGCAACCGGTCGAACACCGCAGGCATCTGTTTCACGTCCTGCAGATCCTCAGCAGAAAGCTTCGTCTTGGGCATGCGGATCTCTCTCTTTGGCTGTCGGACAAGCAAGCTAACCTATTACAAGAGGATATTGCCAGTATGCGCCTGATCGTGATCCGCCAATCGCGGCGCAATGCCGATCAGGGCGCACCAGCACCTGGCCGCGTAGCTGAATACTTACCCGCTCACAACGAAACTAAGCAACGTGAGTGGTCCTTAGCTGAACAAGCGCGCACGCTGGGCGCCGAGAGCAGCCCCGCGGACGTGGGTGCGGGAGGGCGCCGGCGTGGACGTGTTGGAGCGGCACTCGGACGCCCGCCGGCACGGGCGCACGAGGTGCTCGACGTGATCTTACGGTCGCGATTCGATTCTGGGCGTCGGCCGGAAATGTCGGAGCGCGCGTGGACGGTCTCAGCACGGGTCTTACCGCACTCGACGTTCAACTGCCGAGAGGCCACAGTTGAACGCCGGCCCCCGCCTCGAGTTGCCGGCTGCCTGGGGATGTGTTGTTCAACCGCGGTATGCCGCGGTTGAACAACGCATCATCGCCTCGTAGTGCGTCCGGCGCGGGTAGCGTGACTTCTGCCGCCCAGATTAGTGTTCTGCCGAACGTGGATATCGATTGAGTGGCTTCGAGTCATGCCTACCGCTCCTCGCGGCGCCAGAGGAATGCTCACGTCGAGCGATCAGGGAATGGCGGCTGGATGTCTAACGAGGAAAAGCTCCGTGATTATCTGAAGCTGGTGACCGCCAATCTCCAGCAAACCCGTCGCCGCCTGCGTGAGGTGGAGCGACAAAGTCGGGAACCGGTCGCGATCATCGGCATGGGCTGCCGCTTTCCCGGTGGGGTACAGGGCCCCGAGCAGCTGTGGGAGTTGTTGGCGGCGGGCACGGACGCCGTCTCCGGGCTCCCGAGCACCCGTGGCTGGGACCTGGACGGTCTGTACGACCCGGACCCGGGTCACCCGGGCACGTCCAACGTGCGATCGGGCGGATTCGTCCACGACGCCGGCGATTTCGATCCCGGGTTCTTCGGGATCAGCCCGCGCGAGGCCCTAGCCATGGACCCGCAGCAGCGGCTCCTGCTGGAGACTTCGTGGGAGGCGTTGGAGTGGGCCGGTATCGACCCGGCGACCCTGCGGGGCTCCTCGACCGGAGTGTTCGCGGGGGCTAGCCTCTCGGGTTACGGCAGCGCGCTGCAGGACGGTGACGACAGCCTGGAGAGCCACCTGCTCACCGGCACCGCGAACAGCGTCATCTCCGGCCGGGTCGCCTTCACCTTCGGACTCGAGGGCCCGGCCGTGTCGGTGGACACGGCGTGCTCGTCGTCGCTGGTCGCCCTGCACCTCGCCGTCCAGGCCCTGCGCGCGGGCGAGTGTGGCCTGGCCCTGGCGGGCGCCGTGACCGTCCTGGCCAGCCCCACGTGGTTCGTCTGGGGCAGCCGGCAGCTCGGTCTCGCCCCCGACGGGCGGTGCAAGCCGTTCGCCGCCGCGGCCGACGGCATGGGGATGGCCGAGGGCGCCGGCGTGGTCGTGCTGGAGCGGCTCTCGGACGCCCGCCGGCACGGGCACGAGGTGCTCGCCGTGATCCGGGGCAGCGCCGTGAACTCCGACGGCGCCTCCAACGGGTTGACCGCCCCCAACGGGCCCTCCCAGCAGCGTGTCATCCAGGCAGCGTTGGCCAGCGCAGGGCTGGCCCCGGACGACATCGATGCGGTCGAGGCGCACGGCACCGGCACCGAGTTGGGCGACCCGATCGAGGCCCAGGCGCTACTAGCCACCTACGGGCAGAACCGGGATCCGGAGCGCCCGCTGTGGACGGGATCGGTAAAGTCCAACATCGGCCACACCCAGGCCGCGGCCGGCATCGCCGGGCTGCTCAAGATGGTGCTGGCCCTGCGCCACGGGCGGCTGCCCCGCACCCTGCACGCCGACGAGCCGTCCCCGCACGTGGACTGGTCCGGTGGGATGCGGCTGCTGACCGAGGAGGTCGACTGGGCCGCCGGTGACCGACCGCGCCGGGCGGCAGTGTCGTCGTTCGGGATGAGCGGCACCAACGCCCACATCATTCTGGAGGAGGACCCGACCAGGTTCGACGAGGCGGCCGGTGAAGACGTCCCGTCGGAGGACGCCGGCGCGCCGACCGCCGAGGCCGTCGTTGTCCGAGCCGCCGTCGGAGCCGCACCGGTGCTCACCGGGGCGCCGTCCGCCTGGCTGGTGTCGGGCCGGTCCGCCGCCGGGCTGCTGGCCCAGGCCGAGAAGCTGGCTACCTTCGTCGCTGGCCGGACCGGTTCGCACCCGGCCGAGGACGTCGACCCCGCTGACCTCGGCTGGTCGTTGGCGACGACCCGGCCGACGTTCGAGCACCGCGCCGTGATTCTCGGTGCCGACCTCGGCGAGCTGACGGTCGGGCTGTCGGCGCTGGCCGCCGGCGACTCGGTTCCCGGCCTGGTGTCAGGGGCGGTGCCGCCCGGCGGTACCTGCCGGGTCGGCTTCCTGTTCGCCGGTCAGGGGGCGCAGCGGGCCGGGATGGGCCGGGAGCTGTACGCGGCGTCCCCGGTCTTCGCGTCGGTGTTCGACCAGGCCTGCGCCCTGCTGGAGGCCGAACTCGGGTTGCCGATCCGCGAGGTGGTGCTCGGCGTCGGGCACCCCGCCGGCGGTGACGCCGTCGACGAGGAGGACCCGCGCGCGGACGAGACGGTTTTTGCGCAGGCCGGGTTGTTCGCGGTCGAGGCCGGGCTGGTTGCCATGCTCGCGGCGGCCGGGATCACTCCGGACGCGGTGGCCGGCCATTCGGTGGGTGAGATCGCGGCGGCCCATGCCGCCGGTGTACTGAGCCTCGCCGACGCCTGCCGGCTGGTTGCGGCCAGGGGCCGGCTGATGCAGGCCCTTCCCGAGGGCGGGGCGATGGCCGCCGTCGAGGCGACCGAGGCGGAGATGGTGGCGGCTTTGAACAGCGCTGACAGCGCTGTCGGCGTCGGACTGGCCGCCGTGAACGGCCCCTCGGCGGTGGTCATCTCCGGTGATGTCGACGCGGTCGACGGGGTGGTCGAGCTCTGGCGGGGTCGGGGCCGGCGGGTCCGCCGGCTGCGGGTCAGCCATGCGTTCCACTCGTCGCGCATGGACCCGGTGCTGGCCGAGCTGGCCGAGGTGGCGGGTGGGCTGGCACATCTCACGCCGACGGTGACGTGGGCCGGAGCGCTGACCGGGCGGCTTCTCACCGAGACGGGCCCGGGCTACTGGACCGAGCAGGCCCGCCGGCCGGTGCGGTTCGCCGACACCGTCACCACGCTGGCCGGCGAGGGCATCTCGGTGTTCCTCGAGATCGGCCCCGACTCGACCCTGTCCGTGTTGGGCCTGGCCGCGCTGGCGGGTCCCGCGAGCACCGACGGTCCGGATGCCGTATCCGGTGCCGACTTCATCCCGGTACTGCGGCCGCGAACGCCCGCCCCGGAGTCGGTGCTCAGCGCCTTCGCCCGGGCGCACGTCCTCGGCGTCGCGGTGGACTGGGCCGCTGTGCTCTCGGCCGGGCGCCGGGTGGCGCTCCCGACGTATGCCTTCGCGCACCAGCGGTTCTGGGCCCAGCCGAGGCCGTCCGGCGGCACGGCCCCCGACGGCGCGAGCGCCGAGGCGGAACGGCGTTTCTGGGCGGCGGTCGAGGCTGGCGACCTGGCGACCCTGGACAGCGCGCTGGCCGTGGACGGCACGAGTCCGCTCGGTGAGGTGCTGCCCGAGTTGTGGTCGTGGCGGCAACGCGAGCGTCATGACGCGGCGACCGCCGGCTGGCGGTACCAGATCTCCTGGGCACCGATCGCCGACCCGGGATCGGCTCGGCTGGCCGGAACGTGGCTCGTGGTCGCGGCCCCGTCGGTCGGTGGTGGGAGCTCCCAGTACCTGTCGATGCTGAGCGCGCGGGGCGCCCATCCGGTCCTCGTCGAGGTCGCGCCCGATCAGCTCGACCGGGCAGTCCTGACCGCCCAGATCGAGGAGTCGCTCACCGAGTGCCGGGACGCCGCGGCCGCCCCGCTGGCCGGGGTGCTCTCGCTGCTGGCGCTGGACGAGACTCCCCGGCCGGGGTCGCCGGCGCTCACGGCTGGGCTGGCCGGGACGTTGGGGCTGGTCCAGGCGTTGGGAGACGCCGCCGTCCAAGTCCCGCTGTGGGTGCTCACCCGTGAGGCGGTGGCGACCAGGCCCGACGAGGTACCGGCGGGGCTGGCGCAGTCGCAGGTCTGGGGACTGGGCCGAGTCGTCGGGCTCGAGCACCCGGACCGCTGGGGCGGACTCATCGACCTGCCCGCCACGCTGGACGATCCGGCCGAGGCGCGACTGGCCGCCGTGCTCGCCGGGTGTGGTGAGGACCAGGTCGCGATCCGAGGCGCCGGGGTCCTGGCCCGCCGTCTGGCGCGGGTCTCGCTCGCCCACGACCGCAGCCGAAGGTGGACGACCCGGGGCGCCACGCTGATCACCGGCGACGCCGGCTCGATCGGCGACACGACGGCCCGCTGGCTGGCCGAGCGCGGTGCTGGGCATCTGGTGTTGGCCGGCCCGTCCGGGCCGGGCGCGCCCGGCGCGGCCGACCTGGCGGCGACGCTGGCCGCCGCCGGTAGCGCGGTCAGCATTCTCGCCGCCGACCTCGCCCGACGGGACGAGACGGCTGAGCTGCTCGACCGGATCGGTCGGGGCGGGGCGCCGCTGACCGCGGTGTTCCACACCTCTGGCGTCAGGCAGGCCTCCGCCGTGGCCGACACGACCGTCGCCGACCTGGCCGCCGTCCTCGTTGAGAAGGTCGGCGGCGCGATCTGCCTGGACGAGCTCACCCGGTCCCTGGACCTGGACACGTTCGTCCTGTTCTCCTCGATCTCCGCAACCTGGGGCAGCGGGAGCCAGTCCTCGGCGGCGGCTGCCAACGCCGCGCTGGACGCCCTGGCCGCGAGCCGGCGCGGCCGGGGCCTCGCGGCGCTGTCGATCGCCTGGGGTCCGTGGGCGGACCAGGGCCTGGCCAGCGGCGAAGACGACGGTAACCAGATGCGCCGCCGCGGCCTGAGGCTGCTGGACCCGGCGCGCGGGATCCGTGCCCTGGGACAGGCCCTCGACAACGGGGACACGGCGGTGACCGTCGCCGACGTGGACTGGACCCGGTTCGCCGCGACCTTCACCCTGCGGCGGTCCAGCCCGCTGATCGCGGGCCTGCCCGAGGTCTCGCGCTCGCTGGCCGGCGCCGACACCGACGCCCACACCGGTGCCGCCGCCCCGGCCTCCGGTACCGCGCTGGGACGGCAGTTGGCCGGCCTGCCCGAGCCGGAGCAGACCCGCATCCTGCTCGAGCTGACCAGGGCCCGGATCGCCACCGTCCTCGGACATGCCTCGCTCGAGGACGTCCAGCCGGACTGGGCGTTCAGCGACCTCGGCTTCGACTCCCTGACCGCCGTCGAACTGCGCGACCGGCTCAATGCCGCCACCGGCCTTCGGCTGCCGGCCACGCTGGTGTTCGACTACCCCACACCGGCGGTCGCAGCCGAGTTCCTCCGGTCCCAGCTGACCGGGGACGCGACTGACGCCGGCAGCGCCATCGCCGGCCTCCCGCTGGCGGCCGCTCCCGGCGAGCCGATCGCCATCGTCGGCATCGGCTGCCGGTTCCCCGGTGGCGTCGACACCCCGGAGGGGTTCTGGGAGCTGCTGGCCACCGGGACCGACGCGATCGGCGAGTTCCCGCGCAACCGCGGCTGGCACACCGAGGAGCTGTTCGACCCCGATCCCGACCGCGCGGGCACCTCGCATATCCAGCTCGGCGGGTTCCTGCACGCGGCCGATGAGTTCGACCCTGGCTTCTTCGGGATCAGCCCGCGTGAGGCGCTGACCATGGACCCCCAGCAGCGCCTGGTGCTGGAGACGTCGTGGGAGGCGCTCGAGCGGGCCTCCATCGACCCCACGTCGCTGCGCGGCAGCCGGACCGGGGTGTTCGCCGGCGGCACCGGCACGCGCTACGGCGCCGAGCAGCCCGAAGGCGCATTCGACGGCGGCCTGGTGACCGGGACCGCGACCAGCGTGCTGTCTGGCCGGGTGTCCTACACCCTCGGCCTGGAAGGGCCGGCCCTCACCGTGGACACGGCCTGCTCATCCGGCCTGGTCGCACTGCACCTGGCCGCTCAGGCGCTGCGCTCCGGTGAGTGCTCGCTGGCGCTGGCCGGGTCCGTGTTCGTGACGGCCAGCCCGGTCATGTTCACTGATTTCAGCCGGCAGCTGGGGCTGGCCCCGGACGGCCGGTGCAAGGCGTTCGCCGCTGGGGCCGATGGCATGGGCGTCGCCGAGGGCGCGGGCATGGTCGTGCTGGAGCGCCTGTCCGACGCCCGCCGCAACGGGCACCGGGTGCTCGCCCTCGTGGCCGGCAGCGCGGTCAACCAGGACGGTGCCTCCAACGGACTGACCGCGCCGAACGGCCCCTCCCAGCAGCGCGTGATCCGGGCCGCCCTCGCCAGCGCTGGGCTGAGCCCCGCCGACGTGGACGCGGTCGAGGCCCACGGCACCGGGACCCCGCTGGGCGACCCGATCGAGGCACAGGCCCTGCTGGCGACCTACGGGCAGGACCGGCCGGAAGGTCGGCCGCTGCGGCTGGGCTCGGTGAAGTCGAACATCGGGCACACCCAGCAGGCGGCCGGGGCGGCCGGCCTGATCAAGATGGTGTTGGCCCTGCGGAACGGGCTGCTGCCGCGCACGCTGCACGCGGGGGAGCGATCCCCACATGTGGACTGGTCGGCCGGCGACATCGAGCTGTTGACCGAGCAGTTTTCGTGGTTGCCGAGCGACCGGCCACGCCGGGCCGGCGTGTCGGCCTTCGGGATCAGCGGGACCAACGCCCACGTCATCCTCGAGGAAGCTCCGGCCGGCGAGCACTCCGAACCGGGCACCGACGCCGAGGGGCCGGTGGCGCCCGCGCTGTCGGCCGCGCCACCGGTCTGGCTGCTCTCGGCCCGGTCGACAACCGGGCTGGCCGCCCAGGCGCGGCGTCTGGCGGACTTCGCCACGGCCGATCCCGAGCTGGCGCCGGCCGACGTGGCATGGTCCCTGGCGACCTCACGGGCGGCACTCGAGCACCGCGCCGCCGTGATCGGGGCCGACCGCGACGAGCTAGTGGCCGGTCTGTCCGCGCTCGCCGACGAACGCCGGGCCACCGGTCTCGCCACCGGACTGGCATCCACCGGCCCTGGCGGCAAGATCGCGTTCGTCTTCCCGGGGCAAGGTGCGCAGTGGGTCGGGATGGGCCGCGAGATGGCTGCCTCGTCGCCGGTTTTCGCGGCGCGGCTGGCCGAATGCGGCGTGGCGCTGGCGCCCCACGTCGACTGGTCGCTGGACGACGTGCTGGCCGGTGTCGAGGGGGCGCCGGGGCTCGAGCGCGCCGATGTCGTGCAGCCGTTGCTGTGGGCGGTGATGGTGTCCCTGGCCGCCGTCTGGGAGGCGGCCGGGGTGCGGCCGGACGCCGTTGTCGGGCACAGCCAGGGGGAGATCGCGGCCGCAGCCGTCGCCGGGATCCTGTCGCTGGAGGATGCGGCGAAGGTGGTCGCCGTGCGCAGCCGAGCCCTCTCCGGGCTGGCGGCGGCTGCGGGGATGCTCTCGGTGGTGATGCCGGTCGCCTCGGTCGAGGAGCTGCTGGCCGGGAACGCAAGCTGGGCACGGCGGCTCTCGGTGGCCGCCGTGAACGGCCCGGCGGCCACGGTGGTCTCCGGTGACCTGGACGCCCTGGTCGAGCTGGAGCGGGAACTGT
>Ga0137415_10001644_pt1 | contig 22151 bp, 34 predicted proteins | sample CZODoug3_1_1_16f_FD_183082 | JGI IMG/M metagenome (GOLD analysis project Ga0137415, IMG submission 183082) | Vadose zone soil fungal communities from Angelo Coast Range Reserve, California, USA - CZODoug3_1_1_16fungal (Hybrid Assembly) | ecosystem: Environmental > Terrestrial > Soil > Vadose...
CGCGGCAGGTGAACGTGCCGTTTCTGGTGGTGTTCATGAACAAGGTGGACATGGTGGACGACCCGGAGATTTTGGATTTGGTGGAGCTGGAGGTGCGGGAGCTGTTGAAGAAGTACCAGTTTCCGGGGGACACGACGCCGGTGGTGCGGGGGAGCGCGTTGGCGGCGATGGAGAAGCCGGGGGACGCGCAGGCGGCGGGGTGCATTTGGCAGCTGATGGAGGCGGTGGACAGCTACATTCCGACGCCGCCGCGGGCGGTGGACAAGCCGTTTTTGATGCCGGTCGAGGACATTTTTTCGATCACGGGGCGGGGGACGGTGGTGACGGGGCGGGTGGAGCGGGGGATCGTGAAGGTGGGGGACGAGGTCGAGATCGTGGGGATGACGGAGCAGACGAAGAAGAGCGTGGTGACGGGGGTGGAGATGTTTCGCAAGCTCCTGGACGAGGGGCAGGCGGGGGACAACATCGGGGCGCTCTTGCGGGGGGTGGACAAGGACGAGGTGGAGCGGGGGCAGGTGCTGGCCAAGCCGGGCTCGATCAAGCCGTACAAGAAGTTCAAGGCCGAGGTGTACGTGCTGACGAAGGAAGAGGGGGGGCGGCACACGCCGTATTTCAACGGGTATCGGCCGCAGTTTTACTTTCGGACGACGGACGTGACGGGGGTGTGCACGCTGCCGAGCGGGGTGGAGATGGTGATGCCGGGGGACAACGTGGCGATGGCGGTGGAGCTGATCACGCCGGTGGCGATGGAGAAGGAGCTGCGGTTTGCGATCCGGGAAGGGGGGCGCACGGTGGGAGCCGGCGTCGTCGCCGAGATCGTCGGCTAGCGCATGGTCACGCTAACGGCCGACCAGAAGATCCGCATCCGCCTGAAGGCGTACGACCACCAGCTCCTCGACCGGTCGGTCAAGGAGATCGTGGAGACGGTGCGGCGGACCGGTGCCCGCGTGGCGGGTCCGGTCCTGCTCCCCACCGTCATCAACCGCTGGACCGTGCTCCGCTCGCCGCACGTCGACAAGACCTCCCGCGAGCAGTTCGAGATGCGCACGCACAAGCGATTACTGGACATCCTCGACCCCACGCCCCAGACCGTGGACGCGCTGATGAAGCTCGATCTCCCGTCGGGGGTCGACGTGGAAATCAAGCTCTGAGAGGACGCCGACGGTGGCCCGCAAGGAAGGACTGATCGGCCGGAAGGTCGGCATGACGCAGATCTTCGCCGACGACGGCAACCGCGTTCCGGTGACGGTGATCGAGGCGGGCCCGTGCACGGTGCTCGAGGTCCGGACCCACGACACCCACGGCTACGACGCGATCCAGCTCGGGTTCCTGCCCAAGCGGAAGAATGTGTCGAAGCCCGCGGGCGGCCGGTTCAAGAAGCTCGGGATCGCGCCGCTGGCCTTCGTGCGGGAGCTCCGGCTCGAGAAGACCCAAGCGGCCCAGGCCTACCAGGTCGGCCAGACGTTGACCGTCGCCATCTTCGAGCCGGGCGAGCTCGTGGACGTGGTCGGCATCACGAAGGGCAAGGGCTTCCAGGGCGGGGTGAAGCGGCACGGCTGGTACGGCGGCGACGCGACGCACGGCTCGATGTTCCACCGGGCCCCCGGCTCGATCGGCGCCTCCTCGGACCCGTCGCGGGTCTGGCCGGGGCATCACTTGCCGGGCCGGATGGGCGGCGACCAACGGACCGTGCTGAACGTGCGGGTCGTGCGCGTGCTCCCCGAGCAGAACCTCGTGCTCGTGCGGGGCGCGGTGCCGGGCGCACCGGGCGGTCTCGTGCTGCTGCGCAAGAGCGTGAAGATGACCAAGGCCCAGCAGCAGAAGGCCGCGGCGGGGAAGTGACGATGCCCCAGGTCCGGGTGATCGACGCCAACGGCCAGCCCAAGGAGACGCTGGAGCTGAACCCGGACGTCTTCGGGGTCGAGCTCCGGGTGCCGCTCCTGCACCAGGCCGTCACCCGCGAGCTCGCCGGCCGACGGGCCGGGACGGCCGATACGCGGGGACGGAGCGAGGTGTCGGGCGGCGGCAAGAAGCCGTGGCGCCAGAAAGGGACCGGCCGCGCCCGCCAGGGGTCGATCCGCGCGCCCCAATGGAAGGGCGGCGGCAAGCCCTTCGGGCCGACCCCCCGCAGCTACGCCCAGGCCATGCCGCGGCAGGCGCGACGCGAGGCGCTTCGGGCCGCGCTCGCCGCGAAGATCGCCGCCGACGAGCTCACCGTGATCGAGCGGCTCGATCTCCGGGAGCCGAAGACGAAGGCGCTCGTCACGCACCTGGCCGCGCTCGGGCTGGCGCCGGCGCCGACGCTCGTGATCGTGAGCGGGCGCGAGGAAGGCCTCGCGCGGGCCGCGCGGAACGTCCCGTGGCTGACGGTGCAGACGCCGTCGCACACCTCCGTCTACCAGTTCCTGCGCCACCACCAGGTCGTATTCGAGCGGGCGGCGCTCCTCGCGCTCCAGGACGCGCTCGCGCAATGAGCCGGGATCCGCGCCAGGTGATCATCCGGCCGCTCATGACCGAGAAGAGCATGCGGCTGAAGGACGATCAGAACGCGGTGACGTTCCAGGTGCGGACCGACGCCACCAAGGTCGAGATCCGGCGGGCGATCGAGACGGTGTTCAACGTCAAGGTGGCCGACGTTCGCACGGCGTCGTACGAGGGCAAACTCAAGCGCATGGGCCGGCACCAGGGCCGGCGGTCGGACTGGAAAAAGGCGATCGTCACGCTCCAGCCGGGACACAAGATCGACCTCGTGGAGGGGGCGTAGCCGATGGGCATCCGCACCGTCAAGCCGACGTCGCCGGCCCGCCGGTACCTCACCTACGTGACGTCCGAGGAGATCACGAAGACGGCGCCGGAGAAGAGCTTGCTCCAGCCCAAGGGCCGCATCAGCGGCCGCAACGTGTACGGGCGTATCACCGTCCGGCACCGCGGCGGCGGGGCCAAGCGGATGCTCCGCCAGGTGGACTTTCGTCGGGACAAGACGGGGATACCGGCGCGGGTGGTCGCGATCGAATACGACCCGAACCGCTCGGCCCGGCTGGCGCTGCTGGCCTACAAGGACGGCGAGAAGCGGTACATCATCGCGCCGGTCGGGGTGAAGCCCGGCGACACCCTGATGTCGGGCCCGCAGGCCGACATCCTCCCCGGCAACGCGCTCCCGATCCGGAACATTCCGGTGGGAACCCTCGTGCACGCGGTGGAGCTCCAGGTGGGCAAGGGCGCCCAGCTCTGCCGGAGTGCGGGGTCGCTCGCCCAGCTCCTCGCCAAGGAGGGCGCCCGCGCGACGCTCAAGCTCCCGTCGGGCGAGGTCCGTCTGGTCTCCGTCGACTGCATGGCGACGGTCGGCCAGGTCGGCAATCTCGACCACGAGAACGTCTCGGTCGGCAAGGCGGGGCGAACGCGGTGGCGCGGATTCCGTCCGACCGTCCGCGGGACGGTGATGAACCCGGTCGACCACCCGATGGGCGGCGGCGAGGGCAAGGGCAAGGGCAACCACCCCATGACGCCGTGGGGCAAACCGACGAAGGGCTACAAGACCCGCCGGGGGGCGCGGCCGTCCGACCGGTACATCGTCACGCGTCGCAAGAAGTAGGAGCCCAGGATGGGACGCTCGCTCAAGAAGGGGCCGTACATCGACGAGAAGCTGCTCGCGCGGATCGACGACATGAACCGGAGCCGCCAGAAGAGGGTGCTGAAGACGTGGGCGCGGCGATCGACGATCGCGCCGGAGTTCGTCGGGCACACCCTTGCGGTGCATAACGGCAGGAAGTTCATTCCCGTGTACGTCACCGAGAACATGGTCGGCCACCGCCTGGGCGAGTTCGCGCTCACGCGGATGTTCAGGGCGCACGGCTCGGCCGAGAAAGCGGCGACGACGCCGACGGGGAAAGCCTGATGCGCACCCACGCGATCGCCCGGTTCGTTCGCGTGCCGCCGCGCAAGGCCCGGCTCGTGCTCGACGCGATCCGCGGCAAGCCGGTGGGCGAGGCCCTGGCGACGCTCGAGTACACGCCGCGCGCCGCGGCGCGGCTCATCGAGAAGGTGCTGCGGTCGGCCATCGCCAACGCGGAGCACAACCACCAGGTCCGGAACCTCGACGACCTGCGTGTCGTCGAGGCGATCGCCGACGGCGGTCCCTCGATGAAGCGGGTCTCGCCGCGCGCGATGGGACGGGCGTTCTTCATCAAGCACCGGACGAGCCATCTGCGGGTCGCCGTCAGCGACGAGCGGCCGAGGGGCGCCACGGCCCCGCCGCCCCCGGCGGCCGAGGCGGCGCCGAAGGCCGCGCCCCCGCCGCGCGCCGCGCCCGCGCCCGCGCGCCCCGCCGCGAAGGCGACCGCGCGGGCCCGCGCGCCGAAGAAGAAACCGGTCCGGGCGAAGCCGGCCAAGGAGACGAAATAGCGCCATGGGTCAGAAGACGCATCCAATCGGCTTCCGCCTCGGGTCCACCCGCACCTGGGCGTCGCGGTGGTTCGCGACCAAGGACTACGCGCGGCTGCTCCACGAAGACGTGAAGATTCGTCGGTACATCAAGGACTCGCTCTACCATGCCGGCATCTCCCGGATCGACATCGAGCGCTCGGCGAACCGGGCCCGCATCACGATCCACACCGCCCGCCCCGGCATCATCATCGGACGCAAGGGGGCCGAGGTCGAGAAGCTGAAGAACGAGCTGCAGGCGCGGACGGGCAAGGAGATCTACCTGAACATCGAGGAGGTCATGCATCCGGAGCTGGATGCCCAGCTCGTCGCCGAGAACGTGGCGCTGCAGCTCCAGAAGCGCGTGGCGTTCCGCCGCGCCATGAAGAAGGCGGTCACCTCCGCCCTCCGGCTCGGCGCCGACGGTATCCGCATCGCGTGCGCGGGCCGCCTCGGCGGCGCCGAGATCGCGCGACGGGAGTGGTACCGCGACGGCCGGGTGCCGCTGCACACGATCCGCGCGGACATCGACTACGGGCTGGCGACGTCGCACACGACGTACGGCACGATCGGCGTCAAGGTGTGGATCTTCAAGGGCGAGGTGCTGCGCGGCCCGGAGCCGGCGGAGGTGTGAGCGCCCGATGTTGATGCCGAAGCGGGTGAAATACCGGAAGGCCCAGCGCGGGCGAATGAAGGGGAAGGCCCAGCGCGGCTCGAGCCTCGCCTTCGGCGAGTACGGGCTCAAGGCGCTGGAGCCGGGCTGGGTGTCGAACCGGCAGATCGAGGCGGCGCGGGTGGCGCTCACCCGGAGCCTCAAGCGCGGCGGCAAGATCTGGATCCGCGTCTTTCCGGACAAGCCGGTGACCAAGAAGCCGGCCGAGACGCGCATGGGCAAGGGCAAGGGGAACCCGGAGTTCTGGGTGGCCGTCGTCAAGCCCGGGCGGATCCTCTACGAGATGGAGGGGGTCGCCGAGGCGGTCGCGCGGGACGCGTTCCGGACCGCCGGTCAGAAGATCGGCGTGGCGACCAAGTTCGTGACGCGGAGCCGGGGGCTGTGAAGGCGACCAAGTGGCGGGACCTGTCCGACGAGGAGCTCGAGCAGCGGCTGCGCGAGCTGACCGAGGAGATCTTCAACCTCCGCTTCCAGGTGTCGATGGGCGTCGCCAAGAACCCCGCGCGCGTCAACCTCGCGCGCAAGGATCTCGCGCGGGCGAAAACGATCCTCCGGCAGCGGGCGGCCGGACACTGAGGAGAGACGGCGGTGGGAGAGCGAAAGACCCGGGAGGGAGTCGTCGTGAGCGACGTGATGGCGAAGACGCGCGTCGTCAGGATCGAGCGCGTGTTCCGCCACCCCCAGTACCAGCGCGTGATCCGACAGTCCAAGACGCTGAAGGCCCACGACGAGACGAACGCGAGCCACGTCGGCGATCGGGTGCTGATCGAGGAGACGCGGCCGATCTCCAAGGAGAAGCGGTGGCGGATCCGCGAGGTCCTGCACCGGGTGGTGTCCTGACCGATGATCCAACCACGCTCGATGCTCGAGGTCGCGGACAACTCCGGCGCGAAGAAGGTCCAGTGCATCCGGGTCATGGGCGGCGCCAACAAGCGCTACGCCTCGCTCGGAGACACGGTCATCGTTGCGGTGAAGGAGGCCGCGCCCGACGGGACCGTCAAGAAGGGCGAGGTCGCGCGGGCCGTGGTCGTCCGGACCGTGAAGGAGGTCCGGCGCAAGGACGGCTCGTACATCCGGTTCGATCGGAATGCGGTCGTGCTGATCAAGCCGGACGAGAACCCGGTGGGCACCCGCATCTTCGGCCCCGTCGCCCGCGAGCTCCGCGACCGTCAGTTCACGAAGATCATTTCCCTCGCCCCCGAGGTGATCTGAACCATGAGCGTGCACGTCCGTCGCGGTGACACGGTGGCGGTCCTGGCCGGGAAGGAGCGCGGCAAACGCGGCAAGGTGCTCCGCGTGATGCCGGAGACCGGCCGCGTGCTCGTCGAGCACGTCAACATGATCAAGCGTCACCAGCGCCCGACCCAAAAGCTCCGGCAGGGCGGGATCATCGAGCGCGAGGGGTTCGTGCACCTCTCGAACGTGATGGTCGTGTGCGGGAAGTGCGACCGACCGGCCCGCACCGCCACCCAGATCTTGGCCGACGGGCGGAAGGTCCGGGTGTGCAAGCGGTGCGGCGAGAGCATCGACAAGGCGTGACCATGGCCAAGCCAGACCCGAAACCCCCCGCTCCGAAGCCGGCGGCCGCCAAGGCGCCGGCGGCGAAGCCACAGCCCCGGCGCCCCGACAAGGCGGTGCCCGCGGCGCCGGCGCCGGCGGCGCGCCCCCGCGGCACCGGTGACGTGCCCCCGCGGCTGAAAGAGCAATTCTTCAAGGCGGTCGTGCCGGCGCTGATGAAGGAGCGCGGCTACGCCAACCCGTTCGAGGTGCCGCGGGTCGACAAGGTCGTGATCAACATGGGTGTCGGCGAGGGGCGGGAGAACGCGAAGGTCCTCGACTTTGCGACCGCGGACCTCCAGGCGATCGCCGGCCAGAAGCCGGTGGTCACGCGGGCCAAGAAGTCGATCGCGAACTTCAAGCTCCGGGAGGGCGTGCCGATCGGCGCCAAGGTGACGCTCCGGGGCGCCCGGATGTACGAATTCCTCGATCGGCTGATCAACGTCGCGCTGCCGCGCGTGCGGGACTTCAAGGGAGTGCCGTCGAAGGCCTTCGACGGGCGCGGGAACTACGCGCTCGGCCTCCGCGAGCAGCTGATCTTTCCCGAGATCGTCTACGACAAGATTGACAAGGTCCGGGGCATGGACGTGATCATCGTCACCACGGCGAAGACCGACGAGGACGCGAAGGCGTTGCTGGCGCACCTCGGGATGCCGTTCAGGGAGTAGCGAGCATGGCGAAGACGGCCCTCATCCTCAAGTCGCAACGCCCGCCCAAGTTCCGGTCGCGCGCCTACACCCGCTGCAAGCTCTGCGGCCGGCCTCGCGGCTACCTCCGCAAGTTCGAGTTGTGCCGGCTGTGCTTTCGGGAGCTGGCCCTCCGGGGCGAAGTCCCCGGCGTCGTCAAGGCGAGCTGGTAGGAGGGCGCCGATGTCCATGACCGATCCGATCGCCGACATGCTCACGCGAATCCGGAATGCAAGCCGGGCCGAGCACGAGAAGGTCGACATCCCGGCCTCAAAGCTGAAGATCCGCATCGCGGAACTCCTCAAGGGAGAGGGCTTCATCAAGAACTACCGTCTCATCGAGGACACGAAGCAGGGGACGCTGCGCATCTACCTCAAGTACGGCACGAGCAACGAGAAGATGATCTCCGGCCTCGTGCGCGTCTCGACGCCGGGCCGCCGCGTCTACGTGACTCACGATGAGGTCCCCTCGATCCTCGCGGGCATGGGCATCGCGATCATCTCGACGTCGAAGGGCGTGCTCACCGACCGGGACGTGCGTAAAGAGAAGGTCGGCGGCGAAGTCCTCGCCTACGTGTGGTAGGAAGCGCCATGTCACGCATCGGTCGGAAGCCGATCCCCATCCCCCCGGGCGTCACCGTGGCCGTGGACGGCGCCACCGTCCGGGCCCAGGGGCCCAAGGGCGCGCTGACGCAGACGGTGCCGTCGCCCTTGGCGGTCGCGCTCAAGGACAACCAGCTCGTGGTCTCGCGGGGCTCCGATCAGCCGTCGGTCCGGGCCCTCCACGGGCTCGCGCGCTCGCTGCTGGCCAACATGGTGAGCGGCGTCAAGCAGGGATTCGAGCGGAAGCTCGAGATCGTCGGCATCGGGTACCGCGCCCAGATGCAGGGCAAGGCCATCCAGCTCGCCCTCGGGTACTCGCACCCGATCATCTTCCCGCTACCCGATGGGGTGTCGGCCGAGATCGACAAGCAGGTGCTGATCACGCTCCGGGCCGCCGACAAGGCGGTCCTCGGGCAGACGGCGGCCAAGCTCCGTGAGCTCCGCAAACCCGACCCCTACAAGGGCAAGGGGATCAAGTACGTCGACGAGGTCGTGCGGCGGAAGGTGGGCAAGAAGGCCGGCGCGGGCGCGAAATGATCACTCGCGAACGACGAGCGTCGCGGGACGTACGCCATCTCCGGCTGCGCCGGCGGGTCCGCGGCTCGGCGGCGCGCCCGCGCCTGGCGGTGTTCCGCAGCCTGAATCACATCTACGCCCAGCTGATCGACGACGAGAGCGGGCGGACGCTGGCCGCGGTGGACAGCCGCAGCCCCGCCTTCCGCGCGCGACAGAAGAGCGGCGGGAACGTCGCCGCGGCGAAGGTCGTGGGCGAGCTGATCGCGCAGAAGGCGAAGGAGCGGGGCGTGGAGCGCGTGGTCTTCGACCGCGGCGGCTTTCAATATCACGGACGAGTCAAGGCACTGGCCGAGGCCGCGCGGGCCGGCGGCTTGGTCTTTTAGGAGCGGCGAGTGGTCCAGGTGCGCATCGATCCCAGCGTCCTCGAGCTCAACGACCGAGTGGTCTCCATCAACCGCGTCGCGAAGGTCGTCAAGGGCGGGCGGCGCTTTTCCTTCACGGCGCTCGTCGTCGTCGGCGACGGACGCGGCCACGTGGGCGTCGGGCTCGGCAAGGCCCACGAGGTCCCGGAGGCGATCCGCAAGGCGGTCGAGCATGCCAAGAAGGACCTGATCTTCGTCCCGCTCCGTGACACGACGATCCCCTGCGAGATCACCGGGCACTTCGGGGCCGGCCGGGTCTTCCTGAAGCCGGCCGTGCCGGGCACGGGCGTCATCGCCGGCGGCGCCGTCCGCCCCGTGCTGGAGGCGGCGGGCGTCCAGGACATCCTCACCAAGACGCTCGGATCCAACAACCCGCACAACGTGCTGAAGGCGACGATGGACGCGCTCCGGCAGATCAAGCGGCTCCAGGACCTGCGCGCGCTGCGGAAGCGGAGCGTGGACGGCGAGGGCGCCCCGGAGGGGTCGGGTGTCCGGCAAGACGCTTAAGGTCACGCTGACGCGGAGCCTGGCTGGTCTGAGTCCCAGGCAGGAGGCGACCGTCCGGGCGCTCGGGCTCCGGAAGATCCGCCAGACCGTGATGCACGCAGACACGCCGACCGTGCGCGGCATGATCGCGAAGGTCCCGCACGTCCTTGAGGTGAGCCATGAAGCTTGACGATCTCCGGCCGGCGCCGGGGGCGAAGAAGCCGCGGAAACGCGTGGGGCGCGGGCCGGGCTCGGGCCACGGCAAGACGTCGACCCGGGGCCACAAGGGCCACAAGGCGCGCTCTGGCGGCGGCAAGGGGGGCGGCTTCGAGGGCGGCCAGATGCCGCTCTATCGGCGCTTGCCCAAGCGCGGATTCGTCCCCCACGGGGGCAAGACCGAGTACGAAGTCGTGAACCTCAGGTCGCTCGCCGGGCTTCCCGCCGGCAGCGTCGTCGACCCCGCGCGCCTCGTCGAGCTCGGCCTCATCAAGAAGTCGGGGACCGAGCGGGTCAAGATCCTGGGCCAGGGGGAGCTCGCGCACGCGCTCACGGTGAAGGTGCACGCCGTCAGCGGGTCGGCGCGCGCGAAGATCGAGGCGCGGGGCGGCAGCGTCGAGCTGCTCCCGCCGACCGTGGTGGGCTCCACGTGATCGAGGGCCTCTACAGCTTCCAGAACATCTTCAAGATCCCGGAGCTCAAGCGGCGGGTTCTGGTGACCGCCGGGCTCTTGGCGGCGTACCGGGTCGGAGCCCACGTGCCCACCCCGGGCATCGACGGCCACGCCCTCAGCCAGTTCTTCGACCAGGCGGCGAACACGCTGCTCGGCATGGTCGACCTCTTCTCGGGCGGGAACCTCCGGCGGCTCTCGGTCTTCGCGCTCGGCATCATGCCGTACATCTCGGCCTCGATCATCCTGCAGCTGCTCGTCGTCGTGATCCCCGCGCTCGAGCGACTCTCGAAGGAGGGCGAGGCCGGACGGAAGAAGATCACCCAGTACACGCGGTACGGCACGATCCTCTTGTCGATCGTCCAGTCGCTCGGCATCGCCTACGGGCTCGAGAGCATGCGCAGCCCGAACGGGCTCGCGATCGTGCCCCGTCCCGGCTGGGGGTTCCGCCTCCTGACCGTGCTGACGCTCACCGCGGGCACCGCGCTCGTCATGTGGCTGGGCGAGCAGATCTCCGAGCGCGGCATCGGCAACGGCATCTCGCTCATCATCTTCGCCGGCATCGTCGTGCGGCTGCCGTCGGCGGTCGTCGCATCCTATACGCTGATGACCACCGGGGAGCTCCCGATCCTCCTCTTCCTCTTCATCCTGTTGATGATGGTCGCCGTCACCGCCGCCGTCGTCCTGATGCAGGAGGGGGAGCGGAAGATTCCCGTGCAGTACGCCAAGCGCGTGGTCGGTCGGCGGGTCTACGGCGGGCAGTCGACCCACATCCCGCTCCGCATCAACACCGCGGGCGTCATTCCCGTCATCTTCGCCGCGTCCCTGATCCTGTTTCCGGCGACGCTGACCCGCTTCGTGCCCCACCCGTGGATGCAGGCGGTCGCGGACGCGCTCTCGCCGGGGCGCTTCACCTACACGATGTTCTACTGCGCCCTGATCATCTTCTTCACGTACTTCTACACGGCGATCGTCTTCAACCCGATCGACCTCGCCGACAACATGAAGAAGTACGGCGGCTTCATCCCGGGCGTTCGGCCGGGCAAGAAGACCTCCGAGTACATCGACCGGACGCTGACTCGGATCACGCTGCCCGGCGCCATCTTCCTGGCCATGATCTCGGTGCTGCCCGACTTCATGATCCGCTGGTTCAACGTGCCGTTCTACTTCGGCGGGACGAGCTTGCTCATCGTCGTCGGCGTCGCGCTCGACACCGTGCGTCAAATGGAGTCTCATCTGCTGACGCGACACTACGAGGGCTTCCTCAAGAAGTCCAAGACGCGGGCGGTTCGGTGACGCGGCTGGTCTTCCTCGGCCCTCCCGGCGCCGGCAAGGGGACGCAGGCGCGCCTGCTCGCCGCTGAGCTCCACGTGCCGCAGATCGCCACCGGCGACATGCTGCGGGAAGCGGTTGCGGCGCAGACCGCCCTCGGGCGCGAGGCGCGGCGCTACATGGACGCCGGCGCGCTCGTGCCCGACGACGTCGTGGTCGGCCTGATCGCCGAGCGGCTGGCCCAGCCCGACGCCCGGCAGGGCTTCATCCTGGACGGTTTCCCGCGCACGCTCGCGCAGGCGGAGGGCCTGGAGCGCCTCCTGAAGGACCTCGGGCAGGGTCTCGACCGGGTCATCTTCTTCTCGGTCTCCGAGCCGGAGCTGCTGCGGCGGCTCACGGGCCGGCGCGTGTGCCCGACGTGCGGCTCGACCTTTCATCTCGCGTTCGCGCCCCCGAAGGCGGGCGACCGGTGCGACCGTTGCGGGAGCGCCTTGGTGCAGCGGGGGGACGACCGGGAAGAGACGGTCCGCGCGCGCCTGGCCGTCTACGCGACGCAGACCGTACCGCTGCTCGACTATTACCGCGACCGCCATCTGCTGTCGACGGTCTCCGGCGAGGGCGACGTCGCCGCCGTCGGCCGCGCGATCCGAAACCTGGTGGGCCGTCCGGCGTGATCCTGCTGAAGTCCCCGCGCGAGCTCGCCCTGATGCGCAAGGCCGGCTACGTCCTGGCCGAGGTGACGGAGCGGCTCACGGCGTGGGTGGGACCCGGTCTGTCGACCCAGGAGATCGACGAGGAGGTCGAGGACTTCATCCGCGCCCGTGGCGCGGCGCCGGCGTTCAAGGGCTACCGCGGCTTTCCGGCCACGATCTGCGTGTCGATCAACGACGAGGTGGTGCACGGGATTCCCTCGCCACGCCGGCGGCTCAAGGAGGGGGACATCGTCGGGCTCGATCTCGGCTGCATCGTCGAGGGGTACTATGCGGACTGTGCCCTGACCCTCGCGGTCGGCGAGGTGGCCCCGCGGGTGCGGGAGCTCCTCGACGTCACGCGCGACAGCCTCGCCCGTGCCGTCGCCGCGTGCTGGCCGGGTCGCCGGCTGTCCGACGTCTCGCACGCCGTCCAGCAGCATGTCGAGGCGCACGGCTTCGCGGTCGTCAGACAGTTCGTGGGGCACGGGATCGGCCGCGATCTGCATGAGGACCCGCAGGTGCCGAACTTCGGCGAGCCGGGACGGGGGCCGCAGCTCAAGCCCGGCATGGTGCTCGCGATCGAGCCGATGGTGACGATGGGCAGCTGGGAGGTGCGGGTCCTCGAGGATCGATGGACCGCGGTGACCGTGGATGGGAGCCTGGCGGCGCATTTCGAGCACACGGTCGCGGTGACCGAGGACGGGCCGGAGATCCTCACTCGCAAGACCGAGCCGGACGGTCGGAGAACGGCGGCGTGACCAAAGAGGACGCGATCGAGGTTGAGGGCACCGTGGTCGAGCCCCTGCCGAACGCGATGTTCCGCGTGGAGCTGGAGAACGGCCACCGGGTGCTCGCCCACGTGAGCGGCAAGATGCGCATGAACTTCATCCGCATCCTTCCCGGTGACCGGGTCAAGGTCGAGCTGTCGCCCTACGACCTGACCCGCGGCCGGATCACATATCGGTTCAAATAGGGTCGGGAGGAGCATCGTGAAGGTTCGGCCGTCTGTCAAGGTGCGCTGTGAGAACTGCAAGATCGTGCGACGATCCGGAGTCGTCCGGGTGATCTGCAAGAACCCCCGGCACAACCAGCGCCAGGGCTGAGAGGGAGCGAATATGGCACGTGTGGCCGGAGTCGATTTGCCCCGCGACAAGCGCGGTGAGGTGGCCCTGACGTACATCTACGGCGTCGGCCAGCCGACGGCGAGGCGCGTGCTGCAGCGCGCCGCCATCGACCCCAACAAGCGGGTGCGGACCTGGAACGAGGACGAGACCGCGCGCGTCCGCGAGATCATCGAGCGCGAGCTCAAGGTGGAAGGCGACCTTCGCCGCGAGGTCTCGATGAACGTGAAGCGCCTGATGGACATCGGGAGCTATCGGGGCGTCCGGCACCGGAAGGGGCTGCCGGTCCGCGGGCAACGCACCCATACGAACGCGCGAACGCGCAAGGGGCCGCGCCGCGGCGTGATGGTCAAGAAGAAGCCGACGGCGGCCCCGGCGGCGGCGCCCAGGAAGACAGGAGCGTAAGCCATGGCAGAAGCGCAGCCGACCGCACCCAAGGCCCCCGCCCGGAAGAAGGGCGGCAAGAAGCGGGAACGACGCGAGGTCCGCACGGGCGTGGCGCACGTGCAGGCGACGTTCAACAACACCATCGTCACCCTCGCCGACAAGGCGGGCAACGTCGTGGCCTGGGCCAGCGCGGGTAGCGTCGGCTTCAAGGGCTCGCGCAAGAGCACGCCGTTCGCCGCCCAGACGGCGGCGGAAATCGCCGCGCGCAAGGCCATGGAGTACGGCCTCAAGCAGGTCGAGGTGTTCGTGAAGGGACCGGGCGCGGGGCGCGAGGCGGCCATCCGGTCGCTCCAGGCGGTGGGCCTGGAGATCAGCGCGATCCACGACGTGACGCCGATCCCCCACGACGGCTGCCGGCCGCCCAAGCGACGCCGGGTGTAGGGGGACTCGCCGATGGCGCGATATCGCGACGCGAAGTGCCGGCTCTGCCGGCGAGAGGGCATGAAGCTGTTCCTGAAGGGGGCGCGGTGCTTCACCGACAAGTGCGCGATCGAGCGCCGGAACTACCCGCCGGGCCAACACGGCCTGAACCGCGGCAAGCTGACCGCCTTCGGGATCCAGCTCCGGGAGAAGCAGAAGGCGAAGCGGATCTACGGGGTGCTCGAGACCCAGTTCCGGCGCTACTTCTCCGCGGCGGAGCGGGAGAAGGGGATCACGGGCGAGAACCTCCTCAAGCACCTCGAGCGGCGACTCGACAACGTCGTCCACCGGCTCGGCTTCGCGGCCTCCCGGCGCGAGGGGCGTCAAATGGTCGCCCACGGACACTTCGAGGTGAACGGGCGCAAGGTCTCGGTGCCCTCCTACCTGGTCCGGGTGGGCGATGTGGTGCGGGCCCGCCAGACCTCGAAGATGCTGGCGCGGGTCGACGAGAACATGAACGCCGGCCGGGGCCAGGTGCCGCAGTGGCTCGAGCTTGACCCGAACGAGCGCAAGGGCGTCGTGCGGAGCTTCCCGCTCCGCGAGGACATCCAGATCCCGGTGAGCGAGCAGCTCATCGTCGAGTTGTACAGCAAGTAGGCCATCGGCCAAGGAGAGGGGCACGAGCATGCCGAGGATACCGTTTCAGAAGCCGCGGAAGGTCGAGTGGGAGATCCTGACCGACCGCTACGGTCGTCAGGTCGCCGAGCCGTTCGAGAAGGGCTATGCCCTGACCGTGGGGAATTCCCTCCGGCGAGCACTCCTGTCGATCATCCCGGGCGCGGCGCTCGTATGGGCGAAGATCGACGGCGTCTCCAGCGCGGAGGCCCGCATTCCGGGCGTCGACGAGAGCACGGCCGATGTCCTCCTGAACCTAAAGAAGCTGGCCATCCAGATTCCCTCGGGGGAGCCGAAGACGATCCGCCTGGAGGTGACCGGGCCCCGGGAGGTGACGGGCGCCGACGTTCCGGAGGTGGACGGCATCGAGGTGCTGAACCCCGAGCTCCACCTGTTCACGCTTGGGTCCGGACGGGTGCGGATGGAGCTCGGCATCGGGGTCGGCCGCGGGTACGTCGCCGCGGACGCGCACCCGCGGGGCACGGTGCCCGCCGGCGCCCTCGCCGTGGACTCGGCGTTCTCCCCGATCCTCCGGGTTGGGTACGAGGTCGAGATGTCCAGGCTCGGCAAGATCACCGACTACGAGAAGCTCATCATCGAGATCTGGACGAACGGCGCGATCGCCCCCGACGAGGCGCTCGTGCGGGCCGCCACCTATCTGAAGCAGCACTTTTCGCTGATGGCGCCCGAGGGCGGGCCGGAGGAAGAGGCGGAGACGGCGGAGTCCGGCGAGGACTTCCTGCGGGAGACGCTGGCCAAGCCGATCGAGGAGCTGCCGCTCCCGGCCCGCGCTGTGAACGCGCTGAAGAACGCGGAGATCGTCGTGGTCGCCGACCTCGCGCAGAAGCTGGAATCGGATCTCGCGCAGGTCAAGAACCTTGGCGACAAATCCATCGAAGAGATCAAGACCGCTCTCGCCGCCCTCGGCCTCTCGCTGGGGATGCGCATCGATCCGACCGTACTCGGCGCGCTGAACCGTGCTCCCCGGTGAGGGCGGGGCGAGCGTCGCGCGGGTGATCCGATGAGGCATCGCAAGGCGGGCTTCAAGCTCGGGCGTGTCACGGCGCATCGCTGGGCGCTCTTCCGGAACTTGCTCGTCGCCCTGTTCCGTCACGAGCGGATCACCACGACCGAAGCGAAGGCCAAGGCGGTCCGCGGGCTCGCGGACCAGATGATCACGCTGGCGAAGCGCGAGAGCCTGCACGCCCGGCGCCAGGTCTCCGCGCTCGTGCCGGACGCAGAGGCCGTCCGCCGGCTCTTCGACACGATCGCCGCCCGGTTCGGCGACCGGCACGGTGGTTACACGCGGATCATCCGGATCGGACCCCGGCCGGGCGACGCGGCGCCCATGGTGCTGCTCGAGCTCGTGGATCGGCCCGAGACGCCCAAGGACAAGAGCACCAAGAGCGCCAAGAAGGAGAAGACCCCCAAGGGCGAGGCCGGGGCCGGGGCGCCGAAGGAGCGCAAGAAGAAGCAGGCGGCCGCGGCGGGGTAGGCCGCCCGCGGCCTGCGTCTCGACTGGCCGCGGCGCCCGCGCGCGGGTCGGCGCCCCGGGCGCGCTCGGGTCACCTCAGATGTTGCCGAAAGAAGGTCAGCGTCCGCCGCCAAGCGTCGTCGGCCGCCGCTTTGTTGTAGACGTCCGGCCGTTCTTCGTTGAAGAACGCGTGGTCCACGCCCGGATAGATGTGAATCTCCGAGGGTTTCCCGGTGGCCTTGATCGCCTTGTCGACCTCACGCGCGACCTGCGGCGTCACAAAGGAATCCTTCTCGGCGTAGAGCCCGAGCACGGGTCCCGCCAGCTTCGCATAATCCGGCTTCACATTGGGGTGGATGCCGTAGAAGTTGGCGGTGGCGCCGATCGACGGGTTGAGCGTGGCGGCGAACAGGGCGAGCTGCCCGCCCATGCAGAAGCCGACGGCGCCGAGCTTGGCCGTGCTCGAATGGCCGGCCAGAGCCTTCGCCGCGCCTCGCAGGTCCTTCTCGGCCTGCGCGATGTTGAGGGCCATGAAGAGCTTGCCGGCGGCGTCGGGCTCGTCGGCGCTCTGGCCGTGGTACATGTCGGGGGCGAGGGCGGTGAAGCCCTCGGCCGCGAGCCGGTCGCAGACGCTCTTGATCTGGCGCACCAGCCCCCACCACTCCTGGATCACGAGCACGCCCGGTCCGCGCCCGGCGGCGGGCGTGGAGAGGTACCCGCTCGCGGTGCCGCCATTGGCCGGGAACTCGACCATCCGTCCTGGCATCGCCTCTAGCCTCCTTCGGGTTTACCGGTCCGTGCGATCTTGACCACGACCACGCGCCGGGTGTCTGCCTCCAGGACGGTGATCGTGTACCCGCGTACCTGGAATTCCTCGCCGGTGCGCGGAATGCGATGGAGCGAGGCCAGGACCAGCCCCGCGACCGTCTCGTAGTCCTCCTTGGGCAGATCCCAGTCCAGTGCCTTGTTGATCTCGTCAACCTCTGTCCGCGCCAGCACGCGATAGCTGCCGTCCGGCAGCCGCTCCATGCTGGCGGGGGCACGGTCGTGCGCGTCCTGGATGTCGCCCACGATCTGCTCGACGATGTCCTCGAGCGTCACGATCCCCGTGCTGCCGCCGTACTCGTCCACGACGATGGCGAGGTGCACGCCGCTCCGCTGCATCTCGCGGAGCAGGTCGTCGATCCGCTTCGTCTCGGGCACGTAGTACGGCTGCCGCATCAGCTCCTCGAGGGCGCGGACCGAGGAGCCCCGGCGGAAGAGATCCATGGCGGTGACGACGCCGACCAGGTTTGTCACGCGTTGCCGGAAGATCGGCAGCCGCGAGAATCCGCGCTCCAGCATGACGGTGACGGCCTCGTCGGGGGTGGTGGTGCTGGGGACGGCCACGACCTCGACGAGGGGCACCATGATCTCCCGGACGGTGGTGTCGCCGAGACCGAAGATCTTGTCGATCATCTCGGCTTCCTGGGTCGTCACGTCGGCCTCGCCCGGCTCCAGCTGGAGCAGGAGCTTCAGCTCCTCCCGGGAAACGAACGTGCGCGTGTCCGACCCGCGCTGCCCGAACGGCCGCAGCACCGCGCCGACGATGACGTTCGCGACGGCGACGAGCGGGTAGAGGAGCACCGCCACCCACGTGAGCGGCCGGTACAGCTTGAGGATGAGGCCGGTCGCCCACTCGCGGGCGATCGCCTTGGGGATCACCTCGCCCAGCACCAGCATGACCGGCGTCAGGGCGAGCGTGACGGCCACGGGCGCCCGGCCCCCCAGATAGGGGAGGAGGCCGGACGTCGCCGCGGACGAGGCGATGATCTGGGCCAGGGTGGCGCCCAGCATCACCGTCGACAGGAACCGCTCGGGCTGCCGGAAGCTCTCGAGGTAGCGGCGGGCGCCGGAATGGCCCTCCTCGGCGAGGTGCTGGAGCTTCGCGCGGTTGGCGGCGATGAACGCCATCTCGGCCGCCGAGAAGAACATCGTCGCGACGAGACAGACGCCGGCCGCCACGATCAGCGTCATGCCGCCGCCTCCCCGGGCGCCGGCTTCCGGATCGTCACCAACACCTCGACCACGCGGGTGCGTTCGACCTTCTCGACGGTCACCGCCAGCTCAGGCGTCTCCACGCGCTCGGCCTTGCGGGGAACGCGTCCGAACAGGTCGAGCACCCAGCCGCCCACGGTGTCGTAGGTCGTGTTCGAGATGTTGAGGCCGGTGGCGGCGTTGAGCTCGTCGATCGGGAGCTTTCCGGCCACGCGGAAGGTGCTGCCGTCGACCGCGTGGATCAGCCGCTCGGGCTCGTCGTACTCGTCGGCGATCTCGCCCACCAGCTCCTCGAGCAGGTCTTCGATCGACACCAGCCCGGCCGTGCCCCCGTACTCGTCGACGACGATGGCCAGATGGAGCTTCTTGGCCTGAAACTCCTGCAGGAGCGCGTCGGCGCGCTTGGACTCGGGGACGAAGTAGGGCGGATGGAGGACGGCCCTGAGATCGAAGTCCGGCGGCAGACCGCGCAGGTGCCGGAGGAGCTCCTTGGTGTAGAGGATTCCGATGATCGAGTCGATCGTGCCCTCGAACACGGGCACCCGCGAGTGCAGGTGCTCGCGGAGCGCGGGCAGGATCGTCTCGACCGGTGTCTTCACGTCCAGGCCGAAGATGTCCGTGCGCGGGACCATCACCTCTCGGACGAGCGTGTCCTCCAGCTCGAACACATTGTGGATCATGTCGCGCTCGTCGCGCTCGACCACCCCCTCCCGCGCGCCGACGTCCACCAGGGTGCGTAGCTCTTCCTCGCTGAGCTCGGGCGGGGCCGGCCTCCCGTGACCGATCGTCGCGAGCGTGAGCTCGGTGAGCCCCGCGAGAGCCACCCGCGCCGGCGTGAGGAGCCACGACAGCCAGGCGACGGGTCGGCGCACCAGGGCGGTGAACTGCGCGGGACGCTGGACGGCGATTGTCATCGGCAGCACCTCACCGAAGACGGTCAGGAGGAAGACCATCCCGCCGATCGCGACCACGAGCGCGTGCGCGTCGAAGAGCTCGCTCGCGATCTCGGCGGCGATCGCCGACGCGCCGATGTTGATGAAGGTGATCGCGACAAGGAGGGTGACGAGCAGGTCGTGGGGGCGCTTGATCAGCGGCGCCGCGGCCCGCGCCGGGCCGCTCGCTTCCCGCAGGCGCGCGCGGCCCAGCGAGAAGTACGCGGCTTCGGCGCCGGTCAGGAGGGCCGAGCAGGCGACGAGAAACGCGAGGCCGATGAGCTTGAGGGCGAGCACGTCAGCGATCCGTCTGCTCGCGCGCGGCGCGGGTCGCCGCCGCCCGGCGGCGCGCGGGGGCCCGGCGGTCTGGGGCCTCCGCCCTCGCCGTGGCCGGGCGCGGTCGCCCCGTGAAGTGCTCGAATCCGGGGGGCAGGGCGGTCGAGCGTCCCTCCGCGGAGAGGAATTCCACCGGCCCGGCCGCGGTGATCTCGCCGATGACGGTGAGGGAGGCCGCCGCCGAGGCCTCCGCGCGCGCCGCCGGCCGCACGGTCACGAGCAGCTCGTAGTCCTCCCCCCCGCTCGTCGCCCACGAGGTCGCGTCGGTCGCGAGCCGCGCCGCCGCGGCGTGGGTCGCGTCATCGATCGGGAGCCGCGCGAGCTCGACCCGCGCGCCGACCCGGCTCTCCTCCGCGATCCGCCCGAGATCGCTGGCCAGGCCGTCGGAGAGGTCGATCATGGCCGTCACCCCGGCGACCTCGCCGAGCGCCTGCCCCTCGCGCACGCGTGGCACGGGCCTGAGGTGCGAGCGCGCGAGGTCGCCTCGCTGCCCCGGGTCCGCCTCGAGCAGGGCGAGGCCAGCGGCCGAGCGGCCCAGGGGGCCGGTGACCGCGATCAGATCTCCGGGCCGGGCTCCCGACCGGAGCTTCGGGCTCGCGATGGTCTCGCCGAGGACGGTGAGGTTGACGATCCAGCCCGACGGCGACGCGGACGTGTCGCCGCCGACGATGGCGACGTCATGGGCCACGGCGAGCGCGCGCATCGCCTCGCAGAACTCCAGGACCTCCGCGCTCGTGACGGTCTCGGGGCACGCGAGCGCTACGAGTGCCCAGCGGGGACGCCCTCCCATCGCCGCCACATCCGAGAGGTTCACGGCGAGGGCCTTCCATCCGATATCCCCGGGAGACGCGTACCGCCGCCGGAAGTGGACGTCCTCGATCAGCAGGTCGGTCGTGGCGAGGAGGGCGCGGCCGGCGGCGGGCTCCAGCACCGCGCAGTCGTCGCCGATGCCGACGCGGACCCCTGCCCCCCCCTGAAACAGCCGCCGCATCTCCCGGATCAGTCCGCGCTCCGTCACCGCGCGCCGCGTCATGCGTCGCCCGTTCCAACCCGTGCCGGTCGCGGCGACGGGATGCCCCCCCGTGGGGGCAGCGGACTCGGCGGTTCGACTCCTCCCCGGGGCATCAGCGCCGCGCCGCGCTCGCCCGCGCGAGCGCTCGGCTCGTCCCCCGCCGCATCGGTCGTCGGCGCCGCTCCGCCGATCCCGTCCCGAGCGGCGCGCCCGCGGCCCCTCGGCACAGCACGGCCGGCGGCTGGCCCGGCCGGGCGTGCTCCCGGGGGGGCTCGGCTCCGCAGCGCGTCATCGGAGGCCGAGGAAGTTGGCCAGGAGGATCTTCCCGTGCTCGGTCAAGATCGACTCGGGATGGAACTGAACGCCCTCGACGGGCCACCGGCGGTGGCGCAGCCCCATCACTTCCCCGTCGTCGGCGCGCGCCGAGATCTCGAGGTCTTCCGGCACCGTGTCGGCGAGGACGGCCAGCGAGTGGTACCGGGTGGCGCTGAAGGGCGAGGGGACGCCCCGGAACACGCCGCGGCCGTCGTGCTCGACCGCGGACGTCTTGCCGTGCATCTGCCGCCGGGCGCGTGCGACCGTAGCGCCAAAGGCCTGGCCGATCGCCTGATGGCCGAGGCAGACGCCGAGGATCGGGATGCCCGACCCGAGCCCGCGGATCACCTCGAGGGAGATACCCGCGTCGTCGGGCGTCCCCGGGCCCGGCGAGATCACGATCCGCTCCGGGCGCATCGCGCTGATCCCGGACATGTCGACCGCGTCGTTGCGGACGACCTCGGGCTCGGCGCCGAGTTCGCCGAGGTACTGGACAAGGTTGTAGGTGAAGGAGTCGTAGTTGTCGATGACGAGGATCACGACCGGGCTCCAGCGGCGGCGATGCGCAACGCGAGCACGAGCCCGCGGGCCTTGGAGGAGGTCTCGTTCCACTCCGCCTTGGGGTCGGAGTCGGCCACGATCCCGGCCCCCACCTGGACCGACGCGCGGCGGCCGTGGCAGACGATCGTCCGGATGGTGATGCAGGAGTCGAGGTTGCCGGAGTACGAGACGTAGCCGACCGCGCCCGCGTAGGGCCCGCGCTGGGTGGGTTCGAGCTCGTCGATGATCTCCATCGCGCGGATCTTGGGGGCCCCCGTCACCGTGCCCGCCGGAAAACACGCCGAGAGCACGTCGAACGCGTCGGCGCCGGGCCGAAGCCGCCCCACCACGTTACTGACGAGATGCATGACGTGCGAGTACCGCTCGATCGTCATGAACTCCGTGACGCGCACGGAGCCGAGCTCGGCCACGCGGCCGACGTCGTTGCGCCCGAGGTCCACGAGCATCACGTGCTCCGCGCGCTCCTTCGGGTCACCCTTGAGCTCAGCGGCGATCCGTGCGTCCTCGTCGTCCGAGCGTCCCCGCGGCCGAGTTCCCGCGATCGGCCGCTCCTCGACCCGGCCGTCCTCCGCGCGAACGAGCACCTCGGGCGAGGAGCCCACGATCGTCGTCTGGCCCAGGCGCAGGTAGAAGAGGTACGGAGACGGGTTGATCGTTCGCAGGGCGCGGTAGAGCGTGAACGGGTCGCTCTGGAGGCGGCAGTCGAGCCGTCGCGACAGGACGATCTGGTAGGCGTCGCCGGCCGCGATGTACTCCTTGGCCCGACGCACCGCCTGGATGAAGGCGCTCTCGTCCATCGACGAGGTGAAGCCCTCCTCGTCCAGCGCGAGCAGCGGGTCGACCGCCGGGAGCGTGAGCGGCGCCGGGACGCGGGCCGGCCGGCCGAGCT
>Ga0137415_10001646_pt1 | contig 22142 bp, 21 predicted proteins | sample CZODoug3_1_1_16f_FD_183082 | JGI IMG/M metagenome (GOLD analysis project Ga0137415, IMG submission 183082) | Vadose zone soil fungal communities from Angelo Coast Range Reserve, California, USA - CZODoug3_1_1_16fungal (Hybrid Assembly) | ecosystem: Environmental > Terrestrial > Soil > Vadose...
CGGCCTTGTCCTCGACAACTGTATTCTTGAGTCTGCCAAGGCTTTCAATCTCGCTCTCTATGACATCTCCCGGTCGCAATAGGTAGGGCTCTTTGTCCGGTTTGCGATAGATAGCAACTCCTGAAGGGGTTCCAGATGTGATTACATCCCCGGGCTCTAGAGTCATCGAGGAGAAGAACTCGATCAATTCTCTGATCTTGAAAACCATCATTTTAGTGCTCGACAATTGTCTCGTGCTACCGTTCACCCGTAGTTCCATTTTCATGTTGTCCGGTTCTCCAGCCTGATCAGGCGTTACAAGGTAGGGTCCCATTGGTGCGAAGGTTGCGAAGTTCTTCCCAAGGTTACAGAATCCACGCTTCATCTCCGCAAATTGAATATCACGCGCACTGATATCATCAAAGACACTGAAACCTGCGACGTAGTCCAACGCGTCCTCCTTCGACACGTCCTTACACCTCTGCCCAATCACGGCTGCGAGTTCGACCTCATAGTCGAGAAGCTTGACTTTTGGCGGGTAGAATATCGGTGCCAAGTGACCCGTCAATGCGGAAGGGGCCTTCAAGAAGGAGATAGGGAAGGGCGGCAGGGAGCTCGTTCCTTCGTTGAGATGATCAGAGAAGTTGCCTCCCATGCAGATGATCTTGCCCGGCCTCCTTACCGGCGGAAGCACTGTCACGCGATCCAGCTTGACAACTTGATTCTTTCCGCCACCGACGCCATTCTTGATTGCGGACTGCACCTTCTTCTCAATGTCCCGTCCCTGAAGGAATTCTAGTAGCGGCTCTCCAGAATCTCCTGATTTCTTGACTTCAACAATCTGGTTTGAATCTGTTGAGGCTCCGATTTTTTCCTGCCCGTCCGTGTCTCGATACCTTGTGAGTCGCGTTATCGATCCCTCTCCAAATGCCCTGTATGCGGGACGCGGCTGAAAAGGCCGGCTCTTAAGCCCTCTCCGGCACTCTAAGCCGATTATTGTTTGGACAGAGTTTTCTTCCGAGTCTCGGCTATTTCGTCCAGAAGAGCTCTCACAAGCTGGATCTGGCGATTCAATTCGAGACTGTTCTGCCGCATCTTATCGAGCGAAATCAAGATGGCGCCGCGTTTGTTGGTCAACCGCTGATAGATGATAGAGCAAGCCGAAACTGATGCGCTTGTACTGGGGAGCCTTTTTTAGACACTGACAAAAATCAACTCGGCCAGACAAGAGAGTGTAATGAATGGTAGCGATGAAAGCTGCTGGGGAATATCGGATCGAGAAAGACACGATGGGCGATGTGAAGGTTCCGAGCTGGGCTTACTGGGGCGCGCAGACCCAGCGGGCTGTCGACAATTTCCCGATATCTAGTCTTCGTTTTTCGAAGGATTTCATTCGGGCACTCGCTTTGGTCAAGCTTGCTGCAGCAAAGGCCAACATGCAACTTGGATTACTAGATGAGAAGAAAGGGAATGCGATAGTCTCGGCGGCGAAGGAGGTTATGGAAGGTTCACTGTACGAACACTTTGTCGTGGATGTATTTCAGACTGGGAGCGGGACGTCAACGAACATGAACATGAACGAAGTCCTCGCCAATCGTGCGATCGAACTGTTGGGCGGCGAGAGAGGGCAAAAGGGACTCATTCATCCGAACGATCAAGTGAACATGGGGCAGTCGACCAATGACGTGTTCCCCTCATCAATCCACATCGCGGCAGCTGAAGCGGTGACTCGGAAGCTATTACCGTCTCTGCAGGTTCTAGCTAAGTCCTTGGACGGCAAAGCGAAGGAGTTCGAGGATATTGTCAAAGCGGGCAGAACTCATCTTCAAGACGCTGTCCCGATTACTCTTGGCCAGGAATTCAGTGGATATGCGAGCATGATAAACCACGGAATTAGACGAGCTGAAAAGGCACGAGATGCGTTACTTGAGCTCCCATTGGGCGGGAACGCGGTTGGAACAGGACTCAATACTCATCCGAAATATGCAGAGCTTGCGATACGGGAGATCAATCGTCTAACGGGGCTTGAATTCCGAAAAGCCGATAACACTTTCGAGTCTATGCAAGGGAAGGATGGCTGCGTCGAGGCTAGTGGTTTCTTCAAGACTATTGCCGTCAGTCTAATGAAAATAGCGAACGATCTCCGACTGCTTGCTTCGGGGCCTCGGACTGGCATTTCAGAGATCGAGATTCCGGCTGCCCAACCGGGATCGAGCGCCATGCCCGGCAAAGTGAATCCGGTTATTCCAGAAGCGGTAACATTGGTCGCAGCGAAAGTCGTCGGAAACGATACGTCAATCACAACTTGTGGCTTGTTCGGACAGTTAGAGCTCAACATAATGATGCCGGTCATCGCATATGACCTTCTAGAGTCGATTGAGATACTCTCAACCTCATCCAAACTATTTGGTGAGAAATGCGTCAAGGGTATAACCGCGGATCGACAGAAATGTCTCGAGTATGCCGAGAAGAGCCTTGCACTCGTCACAGCCGTAGCTCCAGCGATTGGTTACGACAACGCAGCGAAGATCGCCAAAAAGGCTGTTGCCGAGAATAAACCTGTAAGACAAGCAATACTTGAAGAGAAAATCCTGCCGAAGGAAAAACTCGACGAAGTTCTAGATCTCAAAAGAATGACGAGGGGCGGAAGGCCCCAGTAAGCCAAATACCGTGCACCAATTCGGTCCACGAGAAGTGTTGCTGGCTTGATGGATACAGACCGAATAATGCGGTTCGCTCTCAAACTTGCCGGGATGAGGAACGTCCCAGCTGACAGCGGCATACATGTCAAGGGACATGGGATCAAACGAGTTCTAGTCGCGATAGATGTTGGAACAAGCGAACTCCTTCTAGCACGCGAGCTTGGATGTGACGCCGTCATCGCTCACCATCCGGCCGGTGGAAAGGCGCAGCTTGAAGGCTACAAAGTGTTCCGTCGACACGTTGACCAATTGATGGACGCGGGTGTCCCCAAGAGAGCAGCCGAGACAGCGGTTACGTCGAAGCTTCACCAGCTGGAGATCCAGCACCACTCACGGAATTATGATCAGATTCCTTCGGCAGCGCGAAGGCTTCGGATCCCCTTGGTGTCTATTCATAGTCCATGCGACGAGATAGGTAGAAAAATAATGGTTCAGGCGGTCAAAGGATTAGATCATGGTGCTAGAGTGTCTGACATGGTGTCGCGGCTCAATCGTCTATCAGAGTACCGAAACGCCCTGACTAAGATCGAGGTGAGATTGGGTTCAGCTAGGAATAGATTGGGCAAACTGGCGATTTCGCATGCTGCGTATACTAATGGAGGATATGATGTGGCAGAGGCCTACTTTCAGCATCGAGTCGACACTGTATCTTACATTCATATTTCAGACGTCGACCTGACACGTCTCGTCGATGGGAAAAGAGGAAACCTTGTAGTTACGGGCCATATCGCGAGCGACTGGTTGGGCCTAAATCGCCTAATCGTCGAGCTGGAAAAGAACGGTGTTGATGCAATATCCACTACGGACCTACAACCAGCAAGCTAAGATTCGAGATTGTTAGACCCATCCCTTTTCTCTGGTAATCGGAAGCAATTCCTCAAGCGAGCCTATCATGATATCAGGCTGTTCACTGGAGAAATCATTGTGGAATGAGAAGCCGGTCTTCACGATTACAGTCTTCATCCCGACCTTCTTTCCGGCCCTGACATCCCACCATGAATCCCCGACAAGAAACGCTTCTGATGGATTCAATTTCAGATGATCGAGAGTTTTCTGAACGAGTTTGGCCCGCTTGTTCACGGTTTCTTCAAGTGGCTCAAGTGGGTTGGCCTGGTGACCGAGATCTTGTCTAGTGTACAATGTGTCGGCAACGGGGTCCAGCCCCAATGCGGTCACTTCCTTTTCTACCGTTAACCTAGTGTATCTCATGGTAGCTATCCCGACCTTGATCCCCCTTTGCTTCAATCCCATCAATGACTCCATTGCACCCTTTTGAAGGCGTACTCGTTCGACCGTGCTCGAAAATATTCCTCGGTATGTTTCGTATGCTCGCTCTACCATCCTCGGATCCTTCCCTCTGAAGGCAGCCTCAATGACCATCCTAGGACCGGTCCCCATCTCCCATGCCCGACGATAGTAGTTTTGGAAAAAGAACTCGTGATCTATTGCGCCCACTCCGTGCTCAGCGAGAGCCTGGTTGATACTGTAAAGCTCCCTCTCGTCAATATCTACCAAGGTCCCGTCCCAGTCGAAGACTGCTCCTTTCAACACTTCTATCAAGATCGATCCTTCCTAAGAATGTAACCGTCACTATGCAGAGACCGGTAACGCTTGAGATATCGCATGATTTCCTCTAGGCAAGAAATCGTCCAGAAAGAGAGGATTGTTGTATGGGAGTTCATACATCTGGTTTAGGAAATCGTATCCTCGAAGCCAACCCTAGATGGTTGAGTCTAACCTTAGTCGAGTCCGCGGGTGCAACAGCGACCACAGGTGCGCTCGTACTTTTCGGATTAGTTACTCCGGACATAACTCCTGTTACGATGATCCTTCATCTGGTGTGGGCGATCACTATCTCTTCTTGGGTTCTGAGCCTTCGAATTAGAATGCCTCCAGAGAAGCGTGCCATTCTTGGGCTAGGAGTCGCATTGGCGTTCGGTTCTGCATGGGGATTAGTCCAACAATGGCTTGGTTACGTGTCTACTGGACTCTTGAACGATCCGTTCATGGTCGTGGCCGCAATGGTGATGGATGGACTCGGCGGAGGAATAACATACGTACTCTACCAGTTCAATATTCTAGAACACAAATAGGTCCCAAATTGCCTTCTCTTTTTAATGTGTGCCGATAGTCCCTTTCTTCTGCGCACTTGATTCGACTATTTTGAAGAAAGCCAGGTCTTTGGCTTCGACTGGGTCCAAAGTGGCTTGTTACACTACCACAAGGTCAGAATTTTCAGAGAGAACCTTGTGTGGTCTTGTATTTAGAGGCGCAGAGCCGGAGATGGATTGGAATATTGGTTAGCTTGGTCCAGCCCTATTGTGGCCGGCTATGTTAAGGGGTGCGAACGCGAGCCTGTACTTGGACGGTTGCTCCGATTGGGACGCCTTCTTTCGGGTCCTGAGTTATCCTCTGGAATCCCCTGATGACTTCTTTGGTTAATGGTCCTGGGTGTCCGTCACCGATTTGTATTCCGTTCATCTTCACAACAGGCACGATCTCAGCCATTGTTCCAGTTAGGAATATCTCGTCTGCGATCATCAGTTCGAAGGGTGTGATGTCCCTTTCTCTGAGTTCGTAGCCGAGCTCGTCGGTCAGTCGCATTACTCGTGCCCTGGTTACGCCCGGGAGTACTCCGGATGCGCTGGATGGAGTGTTGAACCGGTTGTCTTTGATCATGAAGAGGTTGGACCCATGGAATTCGCTGACCATTCCTCGACCGTCGAGCATAAGGGCCTCGTCTGCGCTGGCGTCGATCGCTTGGAACTTAGCCATTACGCTTTGGATGTAGTTGAGACTCTTGAGTTCGTGGCTTGTCCCATCTACTCGGTCGCGTCTGTAGCCTGAGATGATGGCGGTGATGCCTTTCTCACGTGCCTCTTTTCCATGTGCCGGTGCAACTGGTTCGGCCATTATTACGACGGAGGGTTTGGGGCAGCTTCGTGGATCGAGACCCAGGTTGCCTCGTCCTCTCGAGACGATGACGCGTATGTAGGCGTCTGTCAGATTATTTCTTCGAACCGTGTCGACCACTGCGTTGGTCATCTGTTCCTTCGTCAATTGCAGGTTGATTCTGGTGACTTTGATGCCTTCGTAGAGGCGTCTGATGTGTTCTTTCAGGCGGAATACTGTGCCGTTATAGGCTCTGATTCCTTCGAATACTCCGTCGCCGTAAAGAAAGCCGTGATCGTATACTGAGACTGTCGCTTCGGATTTGGGGTGGTATTCACCGTCGATGAAGACGAGCGGCTCCTTCCCCGCCATAAACGTCCAAGAGGTTGGATTGTGGTTTCGCTGTATAAAAGGTAAGGCTCCTGAGACTCATTGTCGCTAGTCACAGTTCGAGGGGGCAGGTATCCACAAGCTACAAAGAGGGGTGTACTGGTTGGTTTTGGGATTGTTGTGGGCCGGTAGTTCAGCCCGGTTTCAGGTCCTGGTCCAGTCCGAGCAGTGTACTGGTCGGAATGCTCTAGGATTGCTACGGATAGAACGTCCGCCTTACACGCGGAAACCCTCACGTTTCGAGGATGTGCGTGGGGGCCGCATGGTCGCCGGTTCAAATCCGGCCCGGCCCACCTAGACACTCAGTTTTGAATTCGTTCGGATTCAGGCCTTTGACGGGTTTGCTTCATGAGAAAGCAATGGCTGGGTCTGTTCGGGGGGCGGTGTCGAGAGTTCTAATGGGGCCCCTCTAGAATAAGCATGCTTAGAAGGAAAAATTTACTAAAAGAAATAATTGCCTAGAAAATAATGTTTCACGAGAGAAAAATATCCCTATCGTGCCTTGAGGGACGATGTTTCCTTCTTTATTCCTGTAACGGCTCGGCATTCTTCCAGTGTTTCAACTGCTCGGCGCAGATGTGGGATCACTATCGATCCTCCAACGACTAGGCCGATGTTGAAGACTTCGAAGAATTCGGCGTCCGTGACCCCTACATCTGCGCATTGTATTATGTGATAGGTTATGCAGTCGTCGCATCGGAGGACCATTGAGGAGACGAGACCGAGAAGCTCCTTCGTTTTCTTGGACAGAGCACCATCCTCGTAAGCTTGACTGTCCAAGTTGAAGAACCGTTTGATCTGGAGATTGCCCTGTTCTAGGATCTTGTGATTCATCTTCTGCCGGTATTTGCGGAATTCTTCTAGGCTGGTTCCGTTATGATCGTGAGACATGTCTAGGGTCGCTCTAAGCTGTGGTCAAATTGCTTTGTTAAATTATTCTATGGAATAGGCTCGGGTCGAACCCATGGTACAGTTGGAAGAGATAGTAAGCTAGAGCGATGAGACCAGCTGCGATGATGATATAGCCGACGGCGGAGATTAGAGACGAGGCTCTCTTGAGCCCAAGCTCGGGAAGTGTTGTTTTGAATCTGAAGATTCCATGGAACAACGAGCCTCCGATTGTAATGAAGACGAAGATTGTTGAGAATAGGCTGACCATGAAGACTATTTTGATGAGGCTACTGTTCGCGACAGGCCAGAGTCCGAGTGGGTATGCGATATTGTCAATGTAGATCAGGACAGGTAGAAGAAAGGCCGCGATAAAACCTCCAACCGAGAAGACACCCCACAATAACGCGTGAAGCTTGTCGGACTTGTACTCTTTCTTCACCTTATCCAAGCTCAGTCTCTCCTATCTCAAGATGAAAAGGTAGACAATTGCGTAGGAGACGATCAGTAATAGTAGAAGGTTGATCGCGATGGCCTGTAATGGAGTCGCTGTCTTCTTCGGACCAAGCTTGACCACCTGGATTCTGCCCATTAGGGAGAACCATGTAACCGCATGGTATAGTGTGAAGAAGAGCGCGATTATGCTGAATCCTATAGTCGCAGGATTCCGGACGAAAAGATCATAGCTGGAAAAATCCCCCGACGCCAGCAGTGACAGTTGGTAGATGTAAATTATCGCGTAGATGGAGATAAAGAAGCTCGTCAGTTCTCTGATCATGTATAGGGTGTAGCGCTGATTGGATAGCCACCATCCCGGGCCTAGTTGTTTTCTGTACTCGGGATACTTGGATGGTGCGTTTTCACGGGTCACGTTATTTTCCTCTCCGTGGAGGCTTCAGGATCTGTGTTGCTCCGAGAATCTTGGTCTTCTGGATCGCGAGCATGGGATCCACCCCTTTTGGACATGCAACACTGCACTCTCCTACTAGGGTGCATTCCCAGACTCCCTCCTTGTCATGGACCATTGGAAAGCGGGCTTCATGGTCTTGGTCCCGTGTATCGGCGATGTACCGGTATGCCAGCGCGGTCGCTGCGGGACCCAAGAATTCCTCATTCATGCCGTAGATTGGGCATGCGGCATAGCAGAGCATGCAGTTTATGCACATTGAAAACTGCTTGTACGCCTCCAATTCCTCAGGAGTCTGTCGATACTCACCTTTCTCTAGAGGCGTTTCCTCTTTTCGGATTATCCAGGGCTTGATATGGTCCAGTTTTTCCATAAAATCCTCGATGTTTACGATTAGATCTTTGATTACTGGGAAATTGGCGAGCGGTTCAATCTTGATCTCTTTGCCCTTGAATTCATGCAGGAAGCTGGCACAGGTAAGCTTCGGCTCGCCGTCAACGTTTGCTCCACAGCTGCCGCAGATGCCCATGCGGCATGACCACCGATAGGAGAGTGTTCCGTCGATGTGATCCTTGATGTAGTTCAACGCGTCAAGGACAACCATATCTCGTCGATAGGGGACCTTGTATTCCTGGACGTATGGCTCAGTCTGAACCTCGGGTCTATATCTGAAGACCTTCAAAGTAGCTGTTTCGACGCCTGATTCTTTCGTCATCTTGTCTAGTACACCCTGGCTTCTGGTTGCCATCGAGTGATAGTGACTGGACTATACTGGATACGGGGCCGTCCATGATCCCAGTATGCCATGGAGTGTTTCAGGAACTGGGCGTCGTCACGATTCGTATAGTCTGTGCGAGTGTGAGCGCCACGAGATTCCCGTCGGTAAAGTGCTGAATAGGCGATCGTCTCTGCTACATCTAGCATAAAGTCCAATTCTAGGGCCGAGACTAGTTCGGTGTTGAACACGTGGTCTCGGTCTTCGACAGACGCGTTCCGCATCCTATCCTTTAACTCGCCGATCTTCCTCGTGGCCTGGGACAAACCGTTCTCCTCCCGATATATCCCAACAGACTCGTCCATAGTAGATTGCATTTCGGATCGTATCGAAGAGATCCTTTCCCCTCCCTCATGCTTCAAGACTTGGTCATACACGCGGGTTTCCTCCTCCATGGCGACACCCTGCAATGGATTGCCTAAGTGAGGCATTGATTGGCGCATAGCATATTCTGCGGCTGCCTTTCCAGCGGCGGCCCCGAAGACTAGACATTCGGTCAATGAGTTGCTTCCTAATCGGTTGGCCCCGTTGATGGAAACGCATGCCATTTCCCCGGCTCCGTAAAGTCCAGGTATGCCCGTGTATCCGGTCTTATCCGTGTTGACTCCGCCCATGATGTAGTGTTGGCCGGGACGGACTGGAATCGGTTCATGAACTGGATCGACACCAGCGTATTTTTCTGCAAGTTCTTTGAGAAACGAAAGTTTCTTGTTGATCACGTCTTCTCCCAAGTGTCGAATGTCGAGTAGGACATAGCTTCCGTAGGGTCCCTCGAACCCGCGTCCTTCCTTGATCTCGGTCATCTCTGATCTAGAAATGATGTCTCTGGGTCCGAGTTCCATCTTGCCAGGGAGGTACCGCTTGAGGAACCGCTCGCCGTCCTTATTGATCAGGTACCCGCCTTCTCCACGGGCCGCCTCTGTCATCAAGATGCCAGTGTTTGGCAGGAGGGTTGGATGGAACTGGACCATTTCCATATCCTTCAATGGAACTCCTGCCCTGTAGGCGAGAGCCATGCCGTCGCCTGTCTTGATCCAGCCGTTCGTTGTGAACTTGTATATCCTGCCGCAGCCCCCGGTGGAGAGGACGACTGCTTTGGCGAGAATCGATGACATCTCGCCGGTCCGCATGTTGATCGCGGTTACGCCAGATGCATGTCCTTCTTCAACAAGGATGGATGTTGCGAACCATTCGTCATAGCGGTGGATGTTCTCATGCTTCAGGGTGGTCTGGAAGAGCGTGTGAAGCATGTGGAACCCAATCTTGTCCCCGGCGAACAGGGTTCGTTTGACGCTCATGCCGCCAAAGGCTCGGACGCTAATCCGTCCGTCCGGGTCACGGCTGAAGGGGCATCCCCAATGCTCGAGAAGGACAGCCTCCCTCGGACACTCTGACACGAAATATTCAACGGCATCCTGGTCTGCGAGGAAGTCGCTTCCTTTGATCGTGTCGAACGCGTGCTTGTCTAGGCTGTCATATTCACGGGTCGCAGCAGCCATCCCACCTTCTGCTGAGACGGTGTGGCTCCTCATCGGATAGGTCTTCGATGCTATGGCAATGTCGAGCTTTTGGTTGTACTCGGCGGCCGCGATCGCGGCTCTGAGGCCGGCCCCGCCTCCACCGATGATTAGAATATCATGACTGAGACTTTCCACGATAGGACCCTTTATGCCCCGCGCGAATCCCGCTTCGATAGCGAGCAAATCCGCCGGTTAAATAGGCTTTACCTGGCCCGTTCGAAAGTCGAAGCTCTCAAGAAGGACTAGGTCAACTTCAACTTGACCGGATGGAGACCTGTGCTGTCCAGTCTAAGTTGGACAGTGAAGAAACTCCTGATGGCGCCTAGGAGTCTAGGGTCCATGGTTTCCCGGTTTCCCAGGAATATTACGGTCGAGTTGGGAACGCTTACTAGTTCGAATAGCTGTTTGATTCCTGAATAGGTTTGTTCCCAATGCTGGCCCATTATGAGCTCAGCCAAGCTATCAAAGACGATACTGACGTTCGTCGTCTTGTTGTTCTCTAACAGTTCAGAGGCTATTGAGGCCACAAGCCCCAACTCACGATCTGGTATCTCAACCTCGCCATCGGACAATTCGCTCATTGATGAGACTAGAGAGGAGGCGGCGATCACCTTGACCATCTTGTTCCCCTTCAAGGTTCGATATAGCTTGCTGGATTTCGAGGTGAAAAGCGCGCAGAGTTCAGCGTTCGAAGCTCCTTCCGTGAAGAATCTATTGACGACGTCTTCATGACTTGCGCTTGAATCATATTCTAGGAGTATCTTGGATCCCTGAACGCGTTGATGATCTAGATCGATGAGGTTGGAGAAGGTGTCCTTTGTGTCGGAAAGATTGAGGACCTCCACTTCAGTATTATTTCTCAGGAATTCTGACAACAGGGGACGGGGTGCCTTGCTACTTTCCATTAGGTAGAGTTCAGAGACGGGTTGATTCTTGTCGTGGATGTCTTCGGTTAATGAGAATCGGGTGTTTCGAAGATCCTCTGGTCCCAATTCGGTCACGTACGTAAACAGTGTGGGTCCCGGGTTCAGCCGTTCGGAGAGGCTTTCCCGCGTTTTTGTGCTCCGAAACTCTGCGCTTCCGACTATCTTTCCAGAACTTACCCAGCCGCCAAACTTTGGATGCCCCTTTGTCAGGCCCTCGATCATTGAGCCTGGACCCACCGAGTTGACTATTATCCGCCCGCCTGCCTCGACGACGCTTTGAAGTGACGCAGCGAGAAACGAGACGATTTCTTTCCCTCCATCGTGGAGTACAAGATATCTTTGTCCACCCTTCAGCATCGGTTGCGGAGTCAGCTGACTTGTCAACACATGGATTATTCCAGACTTGTCTCGGACAGCAATGGCGCAGAGAACGAAGAATAGGGAACTTGAGATGAGTCCGATCTGAGTCGGCAATGAATTCGGGTCAGTTTGGACTAGGAAGACGAGTTGTGATGTTGGTAGCGAGAGCCACCCTGCGAGAAGCATGACTAGGGACGCCCTCACGTTGCTCACCTTTGCCCGACTTATCGCGAGCAGTAGCAGAACGCTAGGGTAGGCAATTAGTGGCGCCATCAACGCTGTTGTGAATGTCACGTACCATTGCGGAGGAACAAACATTACACCAAGCCAGGCATTTGTTGATGTGGTCGTCCCCCCTACCAACGCGATGATCGAGCCAACGATCCAAACGATGCCTATCATGTTGAAGGAGTGATAGATCGCGTTCGCAATAGATGGTCTAAGCAACCGATTGAGTGATTCTTTGAGTGTCCTCACATCTGGGCAGTAGTTGACGACTGCGGCCATGTGTCCAAAGGAGAGAATGACTAAGCCGAGGGAAAATATGGTTCCATAGATTGTCCAAATTACGACCGACTGATCTTGAACGAAGTTTCGTAATGCATCGAACCCGACAAGAGCAAGGAAGTAGATGGAGAGGCGGAATAGATTGTCTCTAGCTAGGCCTATCGAAGAGCCCTTTTGACGATAAAGATAGAAGATTGCGATCAATGGAGGTAAGACTGCAATTAGGTCTAGAAGACTTGCGACTGACATTCCTTGAAGCTCCTGACTGTCCTCCGCTCGAACACTTTTCCCGTCCGCAGTCGGATTCTCCTTTGAGGAGACAGACACTCTCTACACTAGGCTAATGTTACCTCCATTGGGATGTGATGGTTTATGGATAATACGGGATTTGCGGGCCTTCTTTCTTGCTATTGCAAATGTTTCTGGATTCTATTTACTAAGTCGGCATAGGCTTCCTGGCCTAGCCTTTTCCTCTTGGTGCCACTGGTCCAGATTGGACGACCCCATAGGGGATCCGATCGGTACCTCGGGACCAAGTGCCAGTGCATGTGTGGCTGGCCATTGCCCAAGAGTTCATAGTTCATCTTGTCTGGTTTGAAAGCCAAGGCCAAGGCACGGGCGACGTTTGACATGTCCTCGAGGAATTCTCTTCGTTCTTCATCGCTGATGTCATACAACTCTACCTCATGCTTCCTGAACACCACGAACGAGTAGCCGAGGAAGTACTGGTCAGGATTGAGTTTGGCGGTCGAAGTCTTAGTCTCATAGAAGACTAGGTGACGATCCCTCTTCAGACTCTGGCATATCCAACAATCCTCTGAAGACGGTTTCATGCAGGATCGAAGGGTTTTCTGCGGAAGATAAGCAAGATGTCATAGATTGGGGTCAAAACATAACCAGATTCCCGCCTAGACCACTCGTAGGTTCGTCTCTCTAAGCAGCTAGGCTCGGATCTTGTGGGCCACTCGTCGTTCCCTCAGTCTACGTCCTTGTCCTCTCAAGGGTTTGGACCGTGCGACCGGTCCTTCACCCTGCAAGGTAACGAGCCATTCCGGAATCACTATCGCTCGGATGAAAGTCTGAACATTCGTCCCTCTCTTCTTAGCGAGATCCTCCAGTTCTACGAATTGTCTGGAGTCGAGCGTTTGCATGAACTTTTTCGTTCGCATCTTTCTGTTTACAGCGGAAGAAAAGGATAGATTCGGATTATAACTCTCAAGTACAGTTTTTACGCAAAGAAGTTCAATAGCCATTAAAGGCAAACTGCCCGCCCAGCTGCGCCCATTCAGGCTAAATTCCGAATAAAGCGCCGGGAGTGGGATTCGAACCCACGCGGGCACAAGGCCCAACGGCTGTCATGTTTCTGGCCATCAAACCTTCTGAGATCTCGAGGCCGTCGCTTTAACCGCTCAGCCATCCCGGCACGAACTCAGGTGAAATAACCGAGGCTCTTATACCGCTTTTTACACCCCGGCAGAAAGAAGGCGTAGAGGCTTGACAGAAGCAAGCGATTTCATCATAGAAAGAATCCAGGCGCGGGAGGTACTCGATTCTAGAGGTAACCCAACCGTCCAAGCGGACGTCTATACGAAGCGCGGATTCGGACGATTTTCCGTCCCTTCTGGCGCGTCCAAGGGCCGATTCGAAGCCCATGAACTCAGAGATACGAGGGATAAACGATATGGAGGCTTGGGGGTGCGCACCGCGGTTGGGAACGTGACTAAAATCATCGGACCCTCCGTAATAGGATTGGACGCTCGGAACCAGTCGGGGATTGATCGGACTATGTTGTCTCTGGACGGGACAGAGAGGAAGGATCGGTTGGGAGCCAACGCATTATTGGCTGTCTCAATGGCAGTCGCAAAGGCAGCGGCGGATACAAACAAGAAACCTTTCTACAATTATCTCTTGACAAGTGGGAGGAGCCCGCTGCTCCCGATGCCGATGATGAACATACTCAACGGAGGAAAACACGCGGGAAACGAAATTTCCTTTCAGGAATTCATGATACTCCCGAGCGGCTTCAAGAATTTTGGAGGAGCCGTGCAAGCCGGTTCTGAAATCTACCACATGTTGGGGAAGATGCTCGTTGAGAAATACGGTAAGAGCGCGGTGAATGTGGGCGATGAGGGTGGCTACGCACCATCACTGAAAACTGTCCGAGTCGCCATAGACGCAGTAGACGCTGCTGTCCGAGAATCCGGCTACACTAGTGGGAAAGAAGTTCTTCTCGGGATCGACGCTGCTTCGGGAAGCTTCTACGATGAGAAGAGTCGGGCCTACATGGTCGATGGAGGAAAGATCAGTTCGGAGAAGCTCTTTGAGTTGTACGAGGATCTAGTCAAGTCATACGGATTAAGATCGATCGAGGATCCATTCCAAGACGATGATTTCGAAAACTTTGCAAGAATAACAGAAAAGTTGGCGGGGAAAGCGCAGATAGTTGGAGACGACCTGTTTGTTACTAACGCGAGTCGGCTGCGAAAAGGGATTGATGCGGGAGCGGCGAATGCCTTGTTGGTGAAGGTGAACCAGGCCGGGACACTGACCGAGACTCTAGAGGCGATTGACCTGGCGCGGAAGGCGAATTATGGATTGGTAATGAGTCATCGATCAGGGGAAACGGAGGATACCTCGATCGCGGATCTGGCAGTTGGACTAGCAACGGGTCAGATCAAGACCGGGGCCCCAGCAAGAGGAGAAAGGACCGCCAAGTACAACAGATTGCTTCAGATCGAGGAGGAACTTGGTGAAAAAGCAACCTACTACGGTCCCAAGTTCCTCCACAGTTAAATCCAGACGAATATCGCATGCCACTCTAAGAGTAGTGTCGAGTTGAGATTCGCAACAAAAGCCATTCATGCGGGTCAGGAACCGGACAAGGCAACAGGCTCTGTGACGATCCCGATCTATCAGACCTCCACTTATGCTCAGCCAGAGCCTGGGCGGGAAGGCCCCTACGTGTATTCTCGCACGGCAAATCCAACGCGTACGGCTTTGGAAGAGAACTTGGCTGCTCTTGAGAATGGACGTTACGGCTTGGCCTTCAGTTCTGGCATGGCGGCGACAACCACGATTCTGATGCTTCTGAGTAAGGGGGATCACGTCATAGCTGCTGATGATGTCTATGGCGGGACGTACCGCTTGTTCCAGCAAGTTCTCAGCAACTACGGATTATCCTTCAGTTACGTTGACGCAAGGAACCCGGCGAAGGTTGAATCTGCTGTTCGCAAGAATACACGTTTGATCTGGATAGAGACGCCGACGAACCCTCTGATGAAAATTATCGACATTAAGAAAACAGCAAGAGTAGCAGCACGTGTCAAGGCGATGCTAGTTGTTGACAACACTTTCATGAGCCCCTACTTACAAAATCCATTAGATCACGCAGCGGATATTGTGGTCCACAGTACGACGAAATATCTTGGTGGGCACAGCGATCTCATCGGAGGAGCAACAGTGACTTCTGATCGGAAAATCCAGGAGAGGCTGAAATTCTTACAAAACGCTGTCGGTCCCGTTCCTGGGCCTATGGATTGTTGGCTCATATTGCGAGGAGTAAAAACGCTCGCTGTGCGCATGGAAAGACATGACGCCAACGCCGCTAGAATAGTCAGCTTCCTACAAGAGGAGTCTAGAGTAGAACGCGTATACTATCCCGGGCTTGGTAATGATGAAGAGAGGAACATAATCAAGCGCCAGATGAGAGGACATGGGGGAATGATCAGCTTCGATTTGAAGGGTGGCTTTGACGCCTGCAAGAGATTTCTCAAGAGACTCAGAGTGTTTACCGTCGCCGAGAGTCTAGGAGGAGTTGAGTCACTGATCGAGCACCCCGCCAGCATGACACACGCATCAGTTCCAAGAAACGTGAGACTTGAACGTGGAATCGGTGACGGACTGGTTAGGGTGTCCGTCGGAATAGAAGATGTCGATGACCTCTTGGCTGATCTAAAGAGCGGGTTCCAAGCGCTCTAGACTTCTACCAGTAGGTCTTCTTCAGTCCAAGAAGGTAGGCACCATAGTTAGTTCCCAAGTGTATCGGTGGAGTCACAAAAACAACCAAGAGGACAGATCCCCAAGACAGAGGGAATACTAGCGAGCTGAAGACCAGCGCACCGAAGACGAAGTCCAGCTGGTCGATTATCAGCAGTGGGCCACCAGGCTTGATGCCTAGCCTTCTCTTGAGAAACGCGCCCAGCAAGTCTCCGAGTACCGCCCCGACTCCCATGAGGAATCCCGCTATCGGCATCTGAGTACCAAAGGGATACTCGGCAATCCCGAAGATTGTCCCGGCGAAGATTCCCGCAAAGAGACCCCTGAACGTTTTGTGAGAGCCGAGAATTGGTCGTCCATCAGCAAGGTTACGTCCCCCATCGATCGGAGTTCCCCTTCCGAATATTAGAGGAGCCGCGTTCGCCACATATGATGGACCGATGAAAAGTAATGCGGCTGTAACCCAATCGTATGATTGAATGGTGCTAATGCCTCCGCGGAAACGCTCCGTGTTGCGATGACGAAAAAACCATGGTGGCGTTAGCCTAGTTAAAAGGCTAGGCCTGTGCGTCCCTTATGCCGGTCTCATCGATACCGAAGAAAGCGCGTGGTCCGTCTTCCATGTCCCGTCCATGGATTTTCTCAAGCTTAGCCTCTCGAACATCCCTTTCTTTAGTCTGTCGGAGCCTCAAGATTAGCTTGGCCCAGTGTTGAAGCGTCCGGTCCGCAACAGGCTCCGTGGTCCAGAAACCTCCCTCAGGATGACTATGCACCTGTCCGGTGAGAAGTACAGTAACATCGTATCTTACGGCTAGATCTGCAAGATAGGCTAGTTGACGATTCAACTCTCTGTTGTGGATCAACGCTTCTCGAGGGCCCACGGAATCGACCCGGTATAGTGTTGTCACGGAATCGATCACGATCAGAGAGTGCTGGTCGCCAAGAAGATTCTCCATGTTCTCGACTATCCTTGCTTGCTCCCTGAGAACCTCCGGTTGGAACAAAAAGATGCGTTCCAGTAAATCATGTTCAACCGGAAGTCTTTGAGTCGAGAAAGATCTATCAGCGTCGATGTAGAAGACTCGTCCACCCTTCTTCGCCGCCTGGATCGCAGTGCTCATTGCCACTATCGTCTTCCCAGCGTTTGCTTTGCCGTAGATGAAACTAAGTTGCTTGGAGGGGAAACCACCCTGAAGCAGATGATCGAGGCTCTCAGCGCCTGTGCTCAGGGTGTCGAAACGGGGCATGTTCTGCGTCATTGGCTTCGCCTCCTGTATACTAGGCCTCTCGTCCGGTATTGACAATCACTTTAATGACACTAGGGATCAACGCAAAAAATGTTGCCCGCCTTCAACCTGCCACCAGGCAGGACATTGATCATCGATGGTCCAGCAGCAATCCGTCTGATTGATGGTGAAGCAAGCTGCTTCGGTGGTCTGCTCGTTAGAAATCGCTGGGTGCTTGTCAAGGGTGAACGAAGAGTTCCAATCGAATCCTCCACGGGCGCATCCTTGGAGGTAAAGACAGGCGAAGGCTCGGTGACTAAAGAGATTCAGGGTTCAACGATACCTGGGTCATGGATTGAAGCGGGTCAGATTGTCCGCCAAGCGCAAGGTACCATAGTTGTCCTCGGAGATGTAGACTCTGGTAAGTCAAGCCTTTCAACTTATCTTGCGAACGTTTGCCATTCCAATAATATGACTGTGACGGTGATCGATGCTGACATCGGCCAGGCTGACATTGGACCACCGACGACCGTCAGCGGGGCTTCTCTGACAGACATTGTCTACAGCCTTCAAGACCTTACACCGGAAGCGTGCTTCTTTATCGGGGACACGAGTCCAGGAGTTGTTCCGGAAAAGGTCTCTCGGGGATCTATCATGGTCAGGTCGCACCTGCCAGAGTCAGAGGTTCTCATTGTCAATACTGATGGATGGATAGATGGATCAGAGGGTTTCAGCTACAAACTCCAGCTCTTGGAGAAACTTAGGCCGGACATAGTCTTAGGCCTTGGAAACGATGCGAAACTGGATCCGATCCTCGACGCTCAAAACCATACAGTCCTCAAACTCGGACCATCTGAGTATGCGCGAGCACGGAGTCGTGAGGAGAGAAAAAGAGCTAGGGATGCAGGCTACAAGAAATTCCTCGATGGATCACGACGAAGAGAGTTGAGACTGGACGAATTGTCAGTTAGACCCTTCATCCATCCGGGACCAGTGGATATTTCGACTGTTCGACCATTGAGAGGAATCCTCACCGGGCTGATTGGATCGGATGAAATGCTGCTGGGGGTTTCTCGCTTGCTCAGCGTGAGAGGCAGAAAGATGAGTCTGGAGACGAAGGTTCAGGATATTCCCTCAGTTGTTGAACTGGGGGCTGTTCGGTTGTCACCGGATTATGAAGAATCCGGCTACGTTCACATGTAGGATTCTGGGACAGAATAGACGTAGATCGTGTGCTCGTTATAGTTCTCTTTACGAGCGGGTTTCCATCCGTTTATCATGAAATCGTGGCTCACGATCCTTGTTTTGGGATGTGCCTCGGCTCTAAGCTTCGGCTTCAATCGTTCATTTGCGTAAGTAGTAAGGTAGAGGGTAACGACCGTTGCCTCTTTCAAGTCGGCCTGAAAGAGGTCCCGGTTGAAGATCTTAACTCTCGCATCAAGGCTCTGACGCGTTATCTCGGACGATGCAGTCTTGAACAGATCTTCGCGTATTTCATAACCGAATGCTGCCTTCGCCCCAAAATCCTTTACGGCAGTTGTGAGAATTCGGCCGTCCCCAGATCCGAGGTCGACAAGCACATCATCTTTTCCAACTTTTCCCACTTCCAGCATTTTCCGTACTACGTCATGTGGAGAAGCGACGAATGGCGCACAACTCAATGTTCTATACTCCAACTTTGTGAGGGGAGGGAATAATCGGACAAGGCTATTAAAACTCTCTGGAAAATAGATCGATCCAAACGACTTGATCGACGACTTAGAAACCGCATGGGCCGAAGAAATTGTAACTGATGTCGATTACGAGCCTAGTGTCAATAATCAAACTATTTAAAGAGCCACAGCCGAGATTCTCCAGAATACATTCTCTTACGACTCGGAGTTTTATGCGATAATGGCTGGAGACACAAAGATTCAGGAGCTTGCCAAAGTCGATCTTCACGATCCTGTGCTGATACAGGGACTCCCAGGGCTTGGATATGTCGGCAAGGTAGCTGTGGACTATTTCATCGAAAAACTCCATCCGAAGAAATACGCAGAACTCTACTCTGGATACCTACTCTTTCCCGATGGGAATCTCGGGATAAACATCTTCGAAGACGGGACGTACTCACTGCCAAGATACGAGTTCTACGCGTTCTCTGAGAAATCGCCTAACTTGGTCTTCTTGACCGGAGACGCACAACCAAGCGTGACGGGGCAGTATGAAGTGGCGACAACAGTTCTAGACTACGTCCTGAAGCAGAACTGCAAGACTGTTTTCACAATGGGTGGATACGGGACGAGGTCTCAAGGGGACGTTGGAAGCGTCTACTGTGTCGTCGGGAGTAGCTTCCTTGGAGACCAGTTGACGAAACATGGCGCGAAGCTCGCCAAAGGAGGAGCGGTGACGGGAGCCGCGGGAGTAATTCTCGGCATAGGAAGACAAAGAGGACTCGACTGTGCAGGGCTTCTTGGTGCAACGACCGGGGTCTACCCGGACCTGGAAGCAGCCAGAGCCGTAATACACTTGTTAGTTGATCTCCTCCGTATGCCGCTCGATCTCAAGGACTTAGATAAAGAGGTTGAAGATATGCGGAAGAAAGTCGAAAAGATCAAGCGTGCAGAGGTCGAGGAATTGAAGGAAGAACTAGGCGGGGAAGGCGAAGGAAAGGACCGCTACATCACGTAGCATCTTTCCAAGTATTCTGGCATGAGCCATCCACAATATCTTGAATTACTCCTCTAGGCCGGCTTATTAGAAGCTGAAGATTCTTGCCTCGCCAGGCGTTAGTGGATGCTTGAGGCGAGTATCGAACGTGGAGACGTGAGGCATAAGGCCAGCATGCTTCTGATGGATAATGCGGTGCTGGTATTGTTCTACGAGGAGCCGATGAGGATTGGCACACTTGCATTTTCAACTCCTGGAATCAGAGAAGGAGGAGCAACCACTTCTAGCGTGCTTCTTGGAGGCAAGTATCTGATTGCCGCACGTGCCCTTGCGGAACGTGCCGCGGCCTTGTTCAATAGAATGAGTCTAGTGTCATTGAACACGAGATTGTCCGAGGGAGAAGCGTTGAGACTGTATTCTCAGCTTTTGGATAAGGTTAGGGGGGAAGGCAAGAGTGTTGATTTATCGAGAGAAAAATTAGAGGTTAAGGATGAATCCCGCCATGACGGCCAGGATAGTGGCCGACAGGGCTAGTAGCGCCATTGCATTGTCAAGTGTCTCGGCGCTCACCTGATCCTCACCGTTTGCAGAACGGTATAGAATATCGTCGCGACTCTTGTAGACATAGGTAACCTTTGAGCTATCATATTTTGACACTGAATAGAAAGAATGCCAATGTCTGCGGATTATTCGCGGCGTAACAGGCCGGGGCTATGCTAGAATTCCGAGACTCTTTAATAGGTAAGAATCAGTTTGACGCGTTGTTTCTGGTGTGGACGTTCGCTCCTAGTACAGGTGCGAGACTTTGATGGGTTTTCTTGATTCTAACGCCAATTGTTCAATCTTGTCGACGGATCTTTCATGAGATCATTACTTCCATTTCCATGACCATTGATCCATTCCGGCACGATCACAGCACGGATCAACTCTTGAATTGTGATGCCTCGCTTCTTGGCTATCTTCTCTAGTTCCTTGTAGATGAAATCGTCCAATGTCTGCATGAACTTTGGCGTTATCTAATACCAGCCCAACACCGATTTCTTAGGATATAGGATTCTTTTCCTAGGATGCAATAAATTGCTGGTGTAACTTCTTGGGATTAACGCATAGTACAGGTTTCCCAAGGATGCTTAATTGTCGCAGGGTATTCCTATACGGATATTTTTGAAGAAACTGGTGTCTCTCCCAGAATCTGCTTCGACACCTGCTCAACACGATCGCGATACTTCTCCTTAGTGTAAACACGGATTATGTTCATGAAGGCTTGGAGAACGAAGCCGATCCTTGACACTTCTGCCAATTGGGCCTTCCTTTTCCTTCCTTGGGAAAGGCGTAGGAAGACGGGAATGTCGAGAGGCCGCATCTCAACCGTGCGGTGATAGGGTACTGAGGGAAGCGTGGGTACGTCTATTATCACGTCTTCCTCAGGAACCTTCGCCTTACGGGCTATCTCCTTCTGAATATTGTCCCTTACGGTCTGTTTTGTTATCACGTTGGAAACTAGTTCCTCGGTCGCATAGACCGTTCGCTCATAAGTGCATTTCAGCAAACGTCTCAACTCAAGGTCGATCATTATTGCCCGAGATTTCCTACATTCCTTGAGACCTGTCCATACGCTGTAATCGTCAAGCCGTAGAAAGCCTTCGGGGTCGTCGAAGTTCAACAGCTCTAACTCGTCCTTAGCCGCTTCCAATGCCTTGACTAACATGATCTGGACAGCTCTTGAGGCACGGTGGAAGTAGATCGTTCGAAACGATTCTATTCTGGCGAGCAGGAAGCTCTCTAAAGCGGCAATAGCAGTCCCATCCACCGCCAAGTTCCCATCCAAAATGTCCATCGAGTAGAGTAAGCGATAGACATCTATCGACCCATAACCTGCTCCGGTGTGGAAAGAGTCTCGGACTAGAAAGTCCATCTTGTCAACATCGATACTGCTGCTTATGACTTGGTCAAGATAGGGACGCTTTCGATCGCCTAGTCGGCCGATCGCCAACCGACCCATCCTTTTGGGGTTGAAGCCACGCTTTTCCAAGATCCCGGCCAATTCTGTTTTGGAAACAAGCCAGGGAACAAGCTCCTCATGCGTCTTCCGCAGGTACTTCGTCATTAAGGGTTCGAAGACATGTGAGAATGGGCCGTGTCCAATGTCATGGATCAACGCTGCAATTCTGAGTTCCTGCCTTTCCTGTGTTGGCAGATCCGCGGGCAGTGTATCTCCTAAGACGCCAGCAAGATACATTGCACCGAGTACGTGCTCGAATCGCGTGTGGTTAGCTGCTGGGTAGACGTATTCCGAACCGGCTAATTGCCTGATTCGACGGAGACGTTGCAACGGACGAGTGTCGATAATCGCTTTCTCCGTCTGACTTATCCGAACGTAACCATGAATGGGATCCTTGATGAAACCGTAATAGTCCTGTGCAGA
>Ga0137415_10001647_pt1 | contig 22138 bp, 17 predicted proteins | sample CZODoug3_1_1_16f_FD_183082 | JGI IMG/M metagenome (GOLD analysis project Ga0137415, IMG submission 183082) | Vadose zone soil fungal communities from Angelo Coast Range Reserve, California, USA - CZODoug3_1_1_16fungal (Hybrid Assembly) | ecosystem: Environmental > Terrestrial > Soil > Vadose...
ATTTCTGCAGCGTCTCCATCGTCGTTTCCGGCCGCCGGTGATCGTCTTCGCTGACCACAATCGTTTTCTTTCCCTGCTTCACTTCCACTGGAACAAGTTCTTCCTTGATGCGGCAGGCCTTATAAGCCGCGTCCGCGGCCTGCTGGCTGCGCAGCGCATAGGCGTCGGCATCCTTCCGAGCGATTCCGTGCTGTTCCGCGAGTTTTTCCGCCGTCAGCGCCATCGGCAATCCGCAATACGTGTCCGTCAGCCCCGCCATCAACGAATCTTCCAGCACTCCGCCGCCCAGCTTCAATCCCGTCCGCGCCCCGCGAATCACAAACGGCGCTTGTGTCATATTCTCCATGCCACCCGCCAGCACCATGTTCGCTTCGCCGAGCAACAAACGTTGCGCCGCCTGCGCAATCGCCTCAATCCCCGACCCGCACAGCCGGTTCACTGTCACCGCCGGCGTCTCGATTTTCAACCCGGCCTTCAATCCCACATGCCGCGCCCCATAGAGGGCATCTGCGCTCGTCTGCATCACATTCCCAAAAATTGCGTGATCAATTTCTCCGGGGTCTACGCCCGAACGCCGAATCGCCTCTTTCGAAGCATGCGCCGCCAGTTCAATCGCGCTCACCTCCGAAAACGCCCCGGTATACCGCACCATTGGCGTGCGCGCCCCCGCCACAATCACTACATCCGTCGGAAACATAAGTCCTTCTCCTGTTTGTTGGATCTGTTTTCTAGGCTAAAACGATCATCATCAACACTCACCGACCAGAAGTCACAATTTCGGCGTTTCCAGCGCCACCACCGTATCTCCGCCGCGCTTTCTCGCCTCTTCAATCGAAAACTCCGCGCGGTTGATCAAGTCCGTCACAATGTCTTCGCTGTCGTAATCCGGCTTCGGCACCGCCTCGACAATTCCCGCGCTCAACGTAATCTGCGTGGAGTCCCAAGGCGGCCGCAAGCCCGAAGCCGCTCGCCGCAATTTATCCGCCAGGTTCTGAGCGCCCGCGAGCGTGGTATCCGGCAAAATAAACGCCAGCGACCACGAAGTGTATTTCACGGGCACGTCGTTCTGCCGCACGATCGGCTGCAACGACCTCGCCAGTTGTTCCAAAAACCGTTCCAGCGGCGACTCTCCCTGCTGCCTCAAAATCTCCGCGCCGTGGTCAATCTGCAAGATCGTCAGCGCCAGCGGCGTCCCCTGCGTCCGCGCGCGGTCCGCTTCCGTGAGCAAACAACTCTGGTATGAGCTGCGGCTCAACAAGCCTGACCGCTCATCCGAAACACCCATGCGCCGCACTAGCGACCGCAGCCGCGTGTGGCTGACGCTCATCAACATTTGATCGCCGATGGCCTGGAGGAAATACGCTTCATTCGGCCGCCACTTGTGATCTTCCGCATGCCCCACAATCAACATCCCCGCCGGCATTTGCGTCTCTTTATCCGTGATCACCACGCCCAGCGCCGTCGCCAGTCCCAGATCGCTCAGAATCGATCCTTCCGTCGCCTGCACCATGAGTCCGCCCAGTTCATCCGGCTCGGCCTTCTCAATGTGCGCGAGCAGCAGCACGACTTGTGCACCAGGGGCGGGCTTCACCCCCGGAGCGCAGAATTCCGCGGCCATTTCCGGCGGCCGTCCTGGTGTGCCCACAACGGCCAGTGCGCGCGTTCCACGCAAATAGGCTCCAACTTCGCTGACTGCGGTGTTGAGCATCGCCCGCGGCGTCTGCTGGCGAAATATCTTTTGATTGACTTCGGAAATTTTTGAAAGATCGCGCAGGGTATCCGCCGAATAAACGCCTGTCTTCGTGGTAATGGGTGATGGCGCTTCGGAAGCCGCCGCGGCGGGCGCCACTGGCGCCGCGGATACCGTTGGCGGCGCAGCCGCAGTTTCTGCCTTCGGCTTGGGCGATCCCGGCGGCCACCAGTTCGCCATTTGGTAGAGATTCGACAACCGCGCGTTTCGCTCTTCCTCGCCCGGGAACATCGCTGCAATTCTTTGCAAGCGCTCCAGCGCCTTGTTCTGCAGCGAATACTGCAAAAAAATCTCTGTCTGCACGATCAAATCTTCCAGCGCTTGCAATTGCCGGCCCTCTTCGCTGCCGGGAGAAGGCGCCGAAGGTGCTTGCGCCGCATGAGCGTGCGCACTGTGACCCGGTGTCGGTGTGCCCGATTTCATCAGCCGGCTGGCGATGCGTTTCACCTGGGCTTCATCCACTTTGCCACGCAACAGTTCCAGTCGCTCCTGATTGCGATAGTCGTACGCATCAATGTCCACCAGCCGCTCGAGAGATTCCGCCGCCCTTTTAACGTTTCCTGACGTCAGGTACACATCGAACAGCTTGATCAGCACTTCGAAATACTGCGATTCGCGATTCAGTTCATTGTGGACCGAAGCCCAGAACTCCAGGATGACCTGCGAGTGCGGATACTTCGCCCCCACTCCATCCATCAGCGTCACGAAATCATTCTGCCGCTTGTCCGCAAACATTCTTCGTTTGAGCGCCAGGAGAATCTCGGTGGCTTTCTGGTCCTGGCTCGCTGCCACGTAGCGGTCCGCGAGCTCGAACAGTTGCGTCATGCCTTCATTTTTTTCGCGCAGCAGCCGGTCGAGCAACTCGCGCGCGCGCTCCAGGTTTCCCGAGCGCATCAATGCGTCGCTAAAGGTAATAAGAAACGCCGGGTCTTTTTCGGTCCTGGCAAAAGGCTCCAGCAAGGCAGTCGCATGGACAGCGTTGCCTGCTTGCAGATTCGCTTGCGCGTAAAGCAGACTGACGCTGCGTTCTTGCGGCGCAAGTTTGTAAGCGCGGCCAAGAATGTGCAGCGCGTCGGCCGATGCTCCGCTCGCCGAGGCAAGCTGCCCGGCCCGCAGGAACGCTCGCGCCGCAAGCGCATTCTTGCCGATGCGTTCCGCCGCCTCCGCAAGGCGAAGCTGCCGCGGCAGATTTTCCGGATCGAGTTGCGCAAGCCGCTCCCAGCAGAACAGCGCGTCTTCGTCGCGGTTCGCCGCCGCGAACAGCTCCGCCGCCTTGCTGTACTGCTCGATTGCTTCGTCAGGATGATTCTGTCTCTGCTGCAGGAAGGCGTACCGAGCGATGCGTTCAGGCGGCTGCCCACGGCCCGCTCGCAGAAACCGGTTGTAAATGGCGAGCGCCTTGGTTTCGTCCTTGGGTTCCACGAGCAGGTCAAAAAGAAGCCCGTAGTAGATTGCCGCCCGGTCCGGCTGATCCAGCCGCGCGTACAAGTCGCCCAGCGCCTGCGTGGCTTCTTGATGTTGCGGCATCTCGTCCAGCACGGCGAGATACGCCCCGATCGCGTCCTCGACACGGTTCTTCTCGAGGAAGCGCTTGGCGCGATCCAGATGTTTGCTTACGTCTGCGGCCATCCCTTAAGGTTGCCTTTGCGGTGACGGAAAACTGTCAATCAGGTGCCAAACTGGTGCCAACTATGCACACCATCAGATAATGGTGCCGGGCTGCGAACTCGCGTCGTACACGAACTGCCCTTTTCAACTATATACCCCCAGCCGGAAGCGGCAAAACAGCCCGATATACGCTGATGCGTTATGAATCACCGGAATCGACGCCGCGCTTGCCGCGCAGTCTTCTTGGAAGCAACAACATGAGCGTCGCCGATGCAAACAACGAAACGCCTGCAACCGCCAGCCCGCCGTACAAGCTGCCCGTTTTCTGGCTGATCCAGCCTATCGCGTACGGCCCGGCAAACCCTCCTAGATTCGCGAGCGAACTCACCAGGGCAATCCCGGACGCCGCCGCAAATCCTGTCAGAAAATCACCCGGAAGCGAGTAGAAAGGGCCGTAGACGCTGTAAATCCCCAGCGCCGCAAACGACAGAAGTAAGATCGTCGGAAAAAGAGACTGCGTGGCCCCCAGCGACGCCAGAGCAACTCCCGCGACAACGGCTGGAATCGCCGCATGAAATCTCCGTTCTTGTTTTCGATCGGAACTCAGCGACACCATCACCATTACGGGCAGGCCCACAAGATGTGGGATCATCACCAACAGCCCGATCAAGCTGTAGGAGATTCCGCCCGCTACGGACTTCACCAGTTGCGGCATCCAAAAGTTCATCGAATACATGCCGGTGTTCAAAGTGAATCCGATAAACCCTAAATGCCAAACGCGCTTGTTCAACAGCGCCTTTCCCGCCGAAATGTTGTGACTCGCCAGTTTCTCTCGTCCTTCCCGCGCCAGCTCCGCCGCAATCCAATCCTTTTCTTTCTGGGTCAGAAATTTGGCTTCTGCGGGCCAGCTGGGCAACAGAAAGTATGTGAGAACTCCGCCAACGACCGCCGGAATTCCTTCCAAAATCAGCAGCCACCGCCAGCTGCTGACGTTCATCCAGTGCACGTGGCTCAGGAGCAATCCGGAAACCGGAGCGCCCAGTATGCTGGCGACGGGGATACCTGCCAGAAACAGCGCAATGGCCTGCGCCTGGTCCCGTTGGCGAAACCAATACGTCAGATAGAGTGCGATTCCCGGAAAATAGCCCGCCTCCGCCAGACCCAGCAAAAAACGCGCCACATATAGTTGGTGCACCGAATGCACCAACCCCGTCAGCGTGGCTAAAATTCCCCAGGTAATCAGGATGCACGCGATCCAGATTCGCGCCCCGATCTTGTGCAGCATCAGGTTGCTCGGAATCTCAAACAGGAAATATCCAAAAAAGAAAATTCCCGCTACCCATCCAAACTGCTTGCTGGTAATTGCCAGTTCCTCGTTCATCGTCAACGCCGCAAAACTGATGTTTGTGCGGTCCAGAAAGGAAATGATGTAGAGGACGAATACAAACGGAATAATCCTCATCCGCAGTTTGTGAATCATCTTCGCTTCGTCGGGCAGAGCAGCTGCTCCAATTTCGTTGGACACAATCACCTCAAACTAGGGGAATCTGGCTCATGGAGTCGTTTGGGCTTCCGCCGGCACTCGGGCATCCGCCGTTTTCGGAAGGAACAACACAAGGGTCGCGGCCAATAGCATGGAAATCCCAGCAAACGCAAGGCCGCCATACAGAGTCCCGGTCTTTTGGCTTATGAACCCGATGACGTAAGGCCCGGCAAAACCCCCGAGATTTCCGACCGAGTTGATTAACGCAATTCCGCTGGCAGCCGAAAATCCCGTCAAAAATTCGCTGGGCAACGCCCAGAAAGGGCTGAGGGAGCTGCAATAACCGATCGCCAGCAGCGACAGGAGCACGATTGTCACGAGCGGAGAATGAACTCCGCTTAGAGACAAAAACGCAATTCCTCCCACCAGCAAAGAAATCGCCGCGTGATACCTGCGTTCCATCCGATGATCGGAACTGCGGGAAACCAGGATCATTCCCGCAAGCGCTGCCAGATATGGAATCATCACCAGGTACCCTACCAGGCTATTGGAATAATCGCTGGACAGACCTCGCACGAACTGCGGCATGTAGAAACTCAAGGTATAGCTGCCAATCATCATCCCGAAATAAATGGAAACCAGATGCCACACACGTGGGTTCGTCAGTCCCTGTATTGCAGAGTGCCGCTGCTCCCGTGGCTTCATTTGTTCATCGCGCTGCAATTCTGCTTCCAGCCAATCCTTTTCCTTGCGCGTCAGAAACTTTGCTTCACTCGGCCGCGAGGGCAGTACGAAGTAGGTGAGAATTCCGAGAGCGACGGCAGGGATGCCCTCAAGAATGAGCAGCCACCGCCAGCTTCCCAAGTGCAGCCAATGCACGTGGCCCAGAATGAAGCCGGAAATCGGAGCGCCCAGAATGCTCGCCACCGGATAGCCCGTCAGGAATAGAGCGAGTGTTCGCGCCTGTTCGCGCTGGCGAAACCAATATGTCAGGTATAAGACGATTCCCGGGTAGTACCCGGCTTCGGCCAGCCCGAGAAGAAACCGCGCGAGATACAGTTGATGAACACTTTGCACCAGCCCGGTCAAAGCCGCCACTAGTCCCCAGCTCAAGAGGATGCGCGCAACCCACACGCGCGCCCCGATTTTGTGCAGAACTAAATTGCTGGGAATTTCAAACAGGCAGTACCCAATGAAGAAAATCCCCGCGGCGATTCCATATTGCTGGCTGGTCGCGCCCAGCTCCTTGCTCATGGTCAATGACGCAAATCCAATGTTAATGCGGTCGACCATGGCAACCACGTAAAGTACGAAAAGAAACGGAATCAGGCGGATCTGCAGTTTATGAATTGTCTTGGCTTCGTCGGGCGATGGTGCGATGCCAGCTTCGTTGGCCACATTCACCTCAGTGCGCATCCGCCCCGATCGAAGAGTCTTAGGTCGGTCTCGCTGGCCGAAGACGTGTAAGGATTGCCGAAACTCTATGGTCGGAACGCTCACCCGTCAAGCTGTCCGGGAGTCTCTGTTGCGTAGGACTTTTTGCTGAATCATCCCACGCTTCCAAAATGGCTCTGGATTTAGGTATTTAGCCGTGTGCCTAATTATTTTCGTTGCTGCTGTGTTCGGTCTTGAAAGTGCGCCGTGGGGTTTCGTACGAGAGGGAAAGAATGACTGCAGCCATTCGCATTGGAATCATGGGTGACTTCGAGCCCACCTATCATTCGCATTTTGCAACCAATGCGGCGCTTTACGACGCAGCCGCAAAACTGAAAGTTCCGCTCGAAGTGCGCTGGCTGCCGACGCCTTCGCTGGAAGGGCCGGCAGCTGAAAAAACCCTGCGCCGCTGGGACGGTCTGATTGCTTCGCCGGGAAGTCCCTACAAAAGCTTCATTGGGATGCTGCGCGGAATTGAATTCGCGCGGACACGTGACTGGCCGTTTGTGGGGACTTGAGGAGGCTTCCAACATACTCTGTTAGAGTATGCGCGAAATGTCTTGAAGATTGCCGACGCCGACTCCGCGGAAAACAATTCGGGATCCGCACACTACGTCGTGACGCCGCTTTCCTGCGCCCTGCCCAACCGCCGCGCGGACGGTCCCAAGGCATCCGGGGAGGAACACTTAAAGATTCTGCCGGGAACGCTCCTCCATTCCATTTGTGGCGGTGAAGACGATTCGGAGCAGTATTACTGCAACTACGGCGTGAATGAGGAATACGAAAAACAGTTTCAGGCCGCTGGGCTGCGCGTAAGCGCCCGCGGAATTCTTGGCGAAACGCGCGCGGTCGAACTGCCCGGACACCGCTTCTTCATCGCCACGCTGTTTCAGCCGCAGCTTTCTTCGCGGCCCGAGGCTCCGCACCGCTTCTTTCTGGCATTTTTGCGAGCCGCCATCCGATTTCGTAAGACGCGCTCAAAACGAAGCCGTAAAGCGCGACACTGAATCCAGCGTGGAAGCGCTGTTTGCCAAAGGTTGAGAAAGGAAAAACCCATGCTCGAGGTAATCCTGAAGCGATTTGAGCAGCCCGACGAGATTCGCACGTTTGAGAAGGGCAGATTTGAGGTAGTGCGAGTGGGAGGAATGACCATCGGGCGCGCGACCTACGAACCAGGATGGAAATGGTCGGAACACGTCGGGCGCGCGGCAGGAACAAAGAGCTGCGCGGTGGAGCACGTAGGGATGGTAATTTCCGGGTGCGCGACGGCCGCGATGGATGATGGCCGCGTGATCGAGATGAAGGCCGGGGACGTGTTTTACATTGCGCCGGGGCATGACAGTTGGGTGGTAGGCGAGGAGCCGTATGTGTCGATTCACTTGATGGGTGCGGAGGCATACGCCAGTGCAAAAAAGAGATGAATCCATTGGACTACCCGCCGGTCAGCCTCACCATTTCTGCCCCTGGTGCGTCTAAACGGCCAAAACCAAAATCTGGGAACGTCTTTTTCGACCGGAGGCCCGCAAGATGCAAACCGTTTTCCATGACATAAAGTTCGCGTTGCGCGTTTTTCGCAAGTCTCCCCTGTTCACCGCTGTCGTCATCCTCACGCTGGCATTGGGCATCGGCGCCAATACTGCCATCTTCAGCATCGTGAATGCCGTCTTGCTGCGCTCTCTCCCCTTTCGCGATCCGAGCCGTCTGCAGAAAATTACCTTCAACAGTCCCGGTGTTGCCTTGCGGGATGTTCCCTTCTCCGTCACCGAATTTGAGGATTTAAAGTCCAGAGCAGATACCTTTGAGGACGTAAGCGTCGTCTGGCCTGTGAGCGTGAACCTGACCGGCGCCAAGGAGCCGCAACGCCTCGAATTAATGGTCGTCAGTCCTAATTACTTTTCCATGCTAGGTGCGACTCCTCAAATCGGAAGACTTTTCGGCTCCCAGGACTTTGCCCTCGGCTTCGCCACTGCCGCCGTCATCAGCGACGGTCTTTGGCACCGCTCTTATGGCGCGGATCCAAATATCCTGGGCCACAGTCTCCGGCTGGACAATGATCTTTACACCATCGTCGGCGTTCTTCCCCCCGATTTTCGTCATCCCGGAAAAACCGTCGCCAAAGATGTAGAGATCTGGGCCACCGCCGGATATAGCGCGGATCCTTTCCCCGCACCCGCCCGCAACCTCCGGTTCTTACCCGGAGCGATCGCTCGTCTTAAGCCCGGCATCACCTTGCGTCAGGCGCAAGCCCGCCTGGATATCATGTCCGGCCAGCTGCGCCAGGAGTTCCCCTCGGATTATCCTCCCACGGCTAAATGGTCCATCGCTATCGAGCCCTTGCAACAATCTCTCGTCGGCGATGTTCGCCCCATGATGTTGGTGCTGATGGGCACGGTGATTCTCATCATTCTCATCGCGTCCGTAAATATCGCGAACCTCCTCCTAGCGCGCGCCTCCCGCAGGCAGCAGGAAATCGCTCTTCGCCTCACTCTTGGTGCCAGCCGCCTACGCATGGTGCGTCAACTGCTCACCGAGACAATGATGCTGTCGTTGATGGGGGGCCTCGCCGGAATTGCCACCGCTGCATTCGCCCTCGGTCCCATGCTTCGATTTTTGCCGCACGGAGTCCCCCGGCTCAGCGAAGTCCGCATAGATTGGGTCGTCCTCCTCTTTGCTCTCTTTATTTCCATCCTCACCGGCCTCTTTTTTGGTTTGGCTCCGGCTCTTCAGTCCACCCGGCCTGATGTCTTTGCCGCCATTCGAGAAGGCGCTCGTGGTTCCGGTTACAGCACCAGGACGAATCGGTTGCGCAGCGCTTTGATCGTTTCGGAGATGGCGCTGGCCGTGGTGCTAATGATTGGCGCCAGCCTGTTGTTGCGTTCCTTTGCTGGGCTGCTCGAGTCGAACCCGGGTTTCAATCCTTCCAGCGTGGTTGCCGCCAGTATGTGGCTTCCGGTCCCTAATGATCCAAAGGCGGATCCCTACGCGGGTATTGCGCCCCAGGCAGTCTTTGTCCGCGAAACCCTCCGCCGTGTTCGCGCCATCCCGGGAGTTGATCTGGCGGGCATGACCTCTGCGCTTCCGGCTTCCGGACAAACTTTTAACGTCTCCCTGGCCGTCGAAGATCGGCCTGTCGAATCTTCACAAGGCTTGCGCGCCGAGGTCATCCTCGTCAGTCCCGGTTATTTCGAGGTGATGCGTACCCCGCTCATTCGCGGACGCCTCTTCGCCGAAAACGATGAAGCCGGCAAAGAGCAAGTCGCCATCATTGATGAAGCCACCGCTCAACACTATTGGGGAGATCGCGACCCTCTCGGTCGCCGCGTACGCCTTGGGCAAAACGCCAATGCGCCCTGGCTCTCCATTGCCGGCATTGTCAAAGACGTCAAGCACGATGGCCTGGACCTCGACGGCGTCCCGCACATCTATGCCCCCATGTACCAACGGCAAGGCCGCGTCTTCAGCATTGTCGTCCGCACTTCTCTCTCTGCCTCCGTTCTGGAGCCTCAAATCCGCCACGAGGTGCAAAGCGTTGATCCCGGCTTGCCGCTATTTAATGTCCGCTCCATGCGGGAAGTGATGGACGATTCGCTCGCTCCACGCCGCTTTTCATCAGCCATGGTCGGAGGATTTGCCGCCGTCGCCCTTCTCCTGGCCTCCCTTGGGATCTACGGCTTATTGGCCTACATGGTTGGCCAGAAGTCCCATGAAATCGGAGTTCGCATCGCCCTCGGGGCTCAGCCATCCGACATTCTCACCCTGTTTCTGAATCGCGGAATGCTCTTGTCCGGCACGGGCATTTTGGCCGGTCTCGTTCTCGCGGCTATGGCCGCTCCGATGCTTTCTTCCCTGCTTTATGGTGTTCGCCCCCTTGATCCGGCTGTATTTCTTTCCGTGCCTCTGTTGTTCCTATTGGTCGCCTTTTTGGCCACCGCCGTTCCGGCACGTCGCGCCCTGCGCGTCGATCCCATCGTGGCGCTTAGGCAAAATTAGATTCATGGGGGCTCAAAGCAAAGTGCGCCGCTGCTCACCGCATTATCGTGTCGTCGACGTTTTCACTGAGCATCCGCTCGAAGGCAATCCTCGCCAACCGTCCGGCGTCTCCTGGCTACCGCAAACCTGCTAAATCCATGGAAACATCCGAGGCTTCTCCTTCGTCTGTAATCTATGTCGGCGCCGTGTCGTTGCTTGCAGTAGCCAAGGAGGTTCTGCCATGCGTAACCTGATTGGTGACTTTCGCTTCGGCTTGCGCATCTTGCTGCGCAATCCGGGGTTCACCCTCGCCGCAATCGTGGTCCTGGCGCTCGGCATCGGGGCCAACACCGCGATCTTTTCCATTGTTAATGGCGTGCTCCTTCGCCCGCTCCCCTACCAGGATGCCTCCCGCATCATGCAGATCTGGCATGTTCCGCCCGCCAAGAGCTTCCCCGGTATGTCGTTGTTTTCGGTCTCCCCGGCCAACTACCTTGATTGGCAGGCACAGAACCATTCCTTTGAGCAAATGGCGGCGTATGGATTTGACAGCTTCAACGTGGGCGGCGAGCGTCCCGAAGCCATCAAGGGATCGAGCGTCGCGCCAGGATTCTTTTCGATCCTGCGCGTGCAGCCGGTTCTTGGCCGCACCTTCTCCCATGACGAAGACCGTCCGGGTCAGGGAAACGTCGTGATGCTCGGGAACAAGTTCTGGCGTGATCATTTTGCCTCGGATCCCACCATCGTTGGCCGGAACGTTCTTCTCAACAGCCAGACTTACACTGTCATCGGCGTTATGCCTCCCAAGTTCAAATTTCCAGATTGGGCGGATCTATGGGTTCCTATGGCTTGGAGCGACGAGCGGCGCGCCGTGCGGGGCAATCACAATTACATGGTCATCGGGCGCCTTAAGCCCGAAGTAAGCGTAGCGCAAGCTAAAGAGGATCTCAGCGCGATTTCCGTTCGTCTCGAGCAACAATACCCAGAAGACGACAAAGGTTGGGGTGCCACGCTTCTTCCCTTGCGCGAACAGCTTGTCGGCGACGTGCGGTCGGCGCTGCTCGTCTTGTTAGGTGCGGTAGCCTTCGTGCTCCTCATTGCGTGCGCCAATGTTGCCAATCTGGTGCTCGCCAAAACTCTCGCGCGAAAAAAAGAAATCGCCATCCGCACGTCGCTGGGCGCCAGCCGCGCTGTGGTGCTACGCCAGATCCTGGCGGAGACACTTATTCTCTCAATTTCTGGTGCCGCTTTCGGACTCTTCCTGGCACGTTTTGGCATTGCGCTGATGGAAAAATTTCTTGCCGACCAGCTCCCGAGTTCGGTGGAAATCACTCTGGACGCCCAAGTTCTGGCTTTCACTCTGTTTCTGGCGCTCTTCGCTGGTATCCTCGCAGGGCTCTTGCCGGCTGTGCGGTTCACCAGGACTGACGTTTATGAGGCTCTGAAACAGGGCCAGAGTCGCGGCAGCTCTGATTCCAGCGGAAACAAGACGCGCGGCCTGCTGGTAGTTTCCGAGGTTGCCTTGTCGCTGGTGCTATTGGTCGGCGCCGCACTGATGTTGCGCACTTTGCTGCAACTCAGCAGCGTTCGGCCCGGTTTTGATCCCAATAACGTTTTAACGGCGGCGCTACCCGTCCCTGGAACTATGTTTTCCACTCCCGCCGCGGAGGCCCGCTTTTGTGGCCAATTGCTGGAACAGCTTCGCGCCACGCCAGGCGTCTTGTCCGCCGCTTTGATTGACAGCTTGCCGCTGGACGGCGGCGGCTCGCACCAGCCCATCGCCGTGGAAGGACAACCCATCGTGCCGATGGCGGATCAACCTGAAATTGACGTTCGCGTCATCTCGCCAGGCTACTTGAATACTATGCGCATCCCGCTGCTGCGCGGTCGCGACTTGAATGATGCCGATATTGTGGGCCGGCCGCCCGTAGTGCTCATCAGTGAATCCGTAGCCAGGCGTTTTTGGCCCAACGAAGATCCGATCGGTAAGCATGTCACTCTTACGTTCTCAGGAAAAGCGGCGCGGGAGGTTGTCGGAGTGGTTGGTGACGTGAAGGAGGATTCTCTTGGCCAAACCCGCCCCGTTGAGGCTCTTTACTGGCCGCTAAGCCAGATGACTGCTCAACCGGGAGAAACTTGGCGCGCGTTTGGGATGAGCCTCGCCGTACGCACCAGTGCTGATCCAGCGAGTGCTGCTTCCGCTGTCACCGCTGCCGTTCACCGTGTGGATTCCCAGTTGCCCGTGGAGCACGTGGTTACCATGGAAGGCCTCGTCTCCGCGTCGTTATTTTCCCAGCGTTTCAACGTGCTCTTGCTCGGAGCATTCGCCGGGCTTGCTCTTGTCCTTGCCGCCGTTGGAATCTACGGGGTTCTCTCCTACACCGTTCGCCGCCGCGTTCGGGAAATCGGCATTCGCGTGGCGCTCGGCGCTTCACATTCCGACGTGCTGCGATTGGTCGTCACCGACGGCATGAAACCGATTCTCCTCGGCGTCGCGCTCGGCCTCGCCGCCGCGCTCGCGCTCAGTCGCGTCGTGGCCTCCCTCATCTTTGGCGTCCGCGCCACCGACCCGCTCACCTTCGCGGCCGTGGCCCTTCTTCTCGTCGCGGTGGGTCTCCTTGCCACTGTTCTTCCCGCCTGCCGCGCCACTCGCGTCGAGCCCGTCAGCATCCTCCGCGAAGAATAACCGCTCAATCAGTCCGCTCTACTGACGGCCAGCCGGACTTGTGGCAAACTGGTTGTTCATACGGCACGGTTTTTTGCGCCTGCCTGCGGCAGGCAGGCTGCGTGTGTCGCTCGTTTGAAAGCAGCAGGCCCGCCGAAAAATCGCGCGGGCCATTCGCATCCTGCCCGCAATCGAGAAAACTGGTAAGCGAGAAAAATGGATCCGAAGTTCATACGGAATTTCTGCATCATCGCGCACATCGACCACGGCAAATCCACGCTCGCCGACCGCCTCCTCGAAATGACCGGCGCTCTCTCGCAGCGCGAAATGCACGAACAAGTCCTCGACTCCATGGACCTCGAGCGCGAGCGCGGCATCACCATCAAGGCAAAAAGTATCCGCCTGCACTACAAAGCGAAAGATGGAAATACGTACCGGTTGAATTTAATCGACACACCGGGCCACGTGGATTTTTCGTATGAAGTTTCGCGCGCCCTCTCTGCCTGCGAAGGCGCACTGCTCGTTGTTGACGCTTCGCAGGGCGTGGAAGCGCAGACGGTTGCAAATACTTTTCTCGCGGCGGGGCACAACCTCACGATTATTCCGGTAATTAATAAAATCGACTTGCCCGCGGCGCAGCCGGATTTTGCGAAAGAACAAATCGAAACTGTGCTCGCCATTCCCGCGGAAGACGCTCTGCTAATCAGCGCAAAAAGCGGCCTCGGCGTCGAAGAAGTTCTCGAAGCCATCGTCGCGCGTGTGCCGCCGCCCAAAGGCAGCGCGGAAAATCCGCTGCAGGCGCTGATTTTTGATTCGTGGTTCGACATTTACCGCGGCGCCGTCGTGCTTGTGCGCGTGATGGAAGGCCGCATCACGAATCACATGAAAATTCGCCTCGTTTACAGCAACGAAGTCTACGAGGTCGAGCAACTCGGCACGCTTACGCCGAAACCCGTGGCGCTAGATGAACTCGAAGCCGGCGACGTCGGTTTTGTCGTCGCCAATATAAAACGCGTCGCGGATGCGCGCATGGGCGACACCGTCACGGATGCGAGCCGCCCGGCTGCGGCGTTGCCGGGATTCGAGGCCATTAAGCCGATGGTTTTCGCCGGATTATTTCCAGTGCTTGCCGACGACTACGAGCCTTTGCGCGACGCGCTTGGCAAATTGCAATTGAACGACGCAGCGTTTTTCTACGAGCCGGAAAATTCCGTGGCCCTGGGCTTCGGTTTTCGCTGCGGCTTCCTCGGCCTGCTGCACATGGAAATCGTTCAGGAGCGGCTGGAGCGCGAATTCGGCCTGAACCTGATTACCACGGCCCCGAGCGTGCGCTACCGTATCACGCGCGTGACCGGCGAAGTCATCGAAGTCGACAGCCCGGCAAAGTTTCCAAATCCCAGCGACATCGAAAAAATCGAAGAACCGATCATCAAAGCGATGATCATCACCAACGACGATTCCATCGGGGGAATCCTGCAGCTCTGCCAGGAAAAGCGCGGGACGCAGAAAAAGTTCGAGTATCTTTCGCCGACGCGCGTCATGCTCACCTACGAATTGCCGCTGAACGAAATCGTGCTCGACTTTTACGATCGTCTGAAATCTACTTCACGCGGCTACGCTTCGCTCGACTACCACCTCGCGGGCTACAGCGAATCCGACCTCATCAAACTGGATGTGCTGGTCGCCGGCGAACCGGTCGACGCGCTCGCGTTGATCATCCATCGCGAATTTGCGACGGAGCGCGGGCGCGACCTGGTGACGCGCTTGCGAAAATTGATTCCGCGTCAGATGTTTGAAGTGCCCATCCAGGCCGCGATTGGGAGCCGCGTGATTGCGCGCGAAACCGTCGCCGCCATCCGCAAGAACGTTCTTGCCAAGTGCTACGGCGGCGACATTTCGCGCAAGCGCAAACTCCTCGAAAAACAAAAAGAAGGCAAGCGCCGCATGAAGCGCGTCGGCCAGGTGGACATTCCGCAAGAAGCCTTCCTCGCCGTCCTGAAAGTGGCTTCCTCCGACGAAGAATAGTCTGTTCCCCATTACAATTCTGAATCCTTGAAGGTTTCCTCCCGCGGCGGCGAAGAGTAGAATGAGGGTGCCGCATGGTTAACCGGAGATATCCATGTACAAATCCAGAAGCAATGTGTTCCCAAGATCTATTTGTCTTGAGCTGGTGATCGTGTGTTTGGTTCTCCTGAGCGAGTTGACGGCGGCAAAATCGTTCGCTCAGGAGGCACAACCGCAACAAGAAGCACCGCCCCAAACAGAAGAACAAAGACAAGCGCGTCAGGCACTCAATGAAGGCGTGCAGAATTTCAAAAGCGGCCAGTATGACGAAGCGATAGTGGCTTTCCAGCGGGCTAAGTTGCTCGATCAGAGGATGATGAAGGCGCGGCTGTATCTGGCGACGGTTTATGCCTCGCAATACATTCCCGGCGCGCCAAGCGAGAAAAATCAGGAATTGGGGCGCAAGGCGGTCGAGGAATTCCGGGGCGTGCTTGATATTGATCCACAAAACTTGAGCGCGATCGACGGAATCGGGTCGATTATCTTTCAAATGGCCGGCACGCCTTACGATCCCGAGAATTTTCAGGAGTCCATGTCGTATCACCAAAAACATGTTGCGCTGCAACCCAAAGACGCCGAGCCGTACTACTGGGTTGGCGTGATTGACTGGACTCTGTCGTTTCGCGCGAATAACGAGGTGCGGGCTGGCTACAATCAGGCCCACGTGGCGCACCAAATCAAGGACACGGAGTCGCTCCCGACTGTTGTTCGTGAGGAATATATCCGCAAGTATGGTTCGATCATCGATGAGGGAATCGAGTCGATGAAGCATGCTATCGAGTTGCGGCCGGATTACGACGATGCGATGGCGTATCTGAACCTGCTTTACCGGCGCAAAGCGGATGCGGTTGCCAGCCCAAGCGAACGAGACGACCTGCTCTTGATGGCCGATTATCTGGTCGACAGGATCAAAGAGATCAAATGGAAAAGGGCAGAGTAGCCGCGTCAACCCTAAGTTAAGGCGGTTGAAGGGAGTTCACGTCGTCTCCTTCTTGCGAACTTCGGTGGCGAGGCGGCCGCGGTGGAGTTGGATGGCGACATTGTCGCCGACTTGGACTTGATCCGCTGAGCGGAGGAGGTTGCCGGCGGCGTCGGTGGCGATGGCGTAGCCGCGTTCGAGGGCTTTCAGCGGGCCGCGTTCCTGGAGTTGCAAGGTGAGGCGCTGCCAGCGCTCGCGTTTGGCGCGTAGTTGGCGTTCGATGCGGACGCCGAGTTCGGCGGTGCGCTTTTCAAGACGCAGGCGAAACGCGGCGATCTTTACACGGAAATCGAACGTTGCGATGCGCAGGTGCGCGGCGGTGAAGCGCTTGCGCGCTTGCTCGAGGCGCGCACGCAGTCCGAGCGCGAGCCGCGAAGTCATTTCATCGGCACGTTGGCGCTGCTGGCGGAGGAGATCGAGCGGGCGGCGGAAACCGCGTCGGGCGGAAAGTTCGTGGACGCGGCGGGAAAATTCCAACAGGCGATAGCGGACTTGTCCAGCCAGCGCTTCGCGCAAGTCGGCGATGTGCTTGTCAAATTCGCGGCGCGTTTGAACCACGAGTTCCGCCGCTGCCGACGGAGTTGAAGCGCGAACGTCGGCGACGAAATCCGCGATGGTGAAATCGGTTTCGTGGCCGACTCCGGAGATCACGGGAATCTCCGAAGCGAAGATGGCGCGGGCGACGATTTCTTCGTTGAAGGACCACAAATCTTCCAGCGAGCCGCCGCCGCGCGCGAGGATGAGCACGTCGACGAGTTTCCCCTTATTAAAAAACTTCAACGCTTTGACGATTTCTTCGGCGGAACCTTCGCCCTGCACGCGCACGGGAAAAACGATTAGATGGACGTTGGGAAAACGGCGCGTGAGGATGCGCACCACGTCGCGGACCGCGGCGCCCTTGGGTGAAGTGATGATACCGATGCGGCTGGGGAGAAGCGGCAACGGCTTTTTGCGCGCGGCGTCGAAAAGGCCTTCGGTTTCGAGGCGCTTTTTCAATTGCTCAAGAGCAAGCTGCAGCGCGCCCTGCCCCACCAAGTCGATTTTCTCGACGTAGATCTGATATTCACCGCGCTGCTCGTAGACGCTGATGCTCCCGCGTATGGTGACTTGGAGGCCGTCTTCGGGGCGGAACTTGACGCCGCGCTGCTGCTGCTTGAAGTAAACGCACCGGACCTGGGCGCGGTCGTCCTTGAGAGTGAAGTAGATGTGGCCGGACTGGGCTTCGCGGCAATTGGAAATTTCGCCCTGGACGCTGATGTCGGTGAAGTTTTTCGCAAGGAGGTCGCGGATTTTCCCAGTCAACTCGCTGACCGTGAAGGTCTTGCGGTTGGGCATGAGGTTGAAGCTGAGTTGCTGGGTCATTTTAACCAATCCGTGTTCCGTGATCCGTGGCCTGTGGCCACAATGGGGCACAGCGCGCATTCTAACAGGCCACGGCTGTGCTTGAAGTTGACGATGAGATCCTTCACTCGTCGGTTCGCTTCAGGATCTGCAAGATAGCCGGGCGTTCGCGGCAAGGGGGCAAGAACGCAGGGAGACTGGCTACACAAGCCGGAACTCACGGCCGGGCAGCGAATTCCTTGGGGATAGGATTATCGGGACGCTCTTCATCCCAAAGAATGCTTACGATCCACCAGCGCTTGCCATCGTACGCCAGCTCAAAACTGTTGATGCCACGGGCGAAGGGCGCTTCACCCGGAGCGTTCCGGGATTCGTAGCTGCAAAGGATATGGGCGATGTTGCCAAAGGTCTGGACGCGGCTGACTATCGGACTCTCGAAAAAACCGTGCTGGGCAAAGTAACCGCCGGCGCCGGTGACATATTGCTCGACGGAGCGCGGGCGAACGTGAATATTGCCTTCACGGTCCTTTCCGGCAGAAGTGAGTGTGGCGCCGGGCAAAAACAAAGAACGAAAACGATTCCAGTCGCGGTCACCAGCAGGACCCGAAATCACACCATAAACGGCCGCCAGGATGCTATCGGTGGATTTGACGTCCTCCGGCTTGGGAGCGGGGACCTGGGTCGAGGGATCCTGGGGAGGATTGACCGCTGGCTGCTGTCGTGCTGTCGGCGGCGCGGTGGAGGTCTGCGCAGCAGAGGTAAAATTGAATAGGGACAGTGCTGCAGCGAAGGTCAGAAGTTTGAATCTCATGGAGCATCCTCCATTTGCAGGTTGGAACTCAGAAACTATATACCAGCAAGGTAAAAAGGCAATTCGGATTATTAGAACTTCGCCGCGACTCTTAGCCATGCGGCAAGGCCCTAGCGTCGGAAGTGGGAGAAGAGCCAGAAGAGGAGAGAGAGGGCGGCGCTAAGTACAAAGCAGGTCACGATGGGGAAGTAGAACGTAGTGTGTTCGCCGCGATGGACGATGTCGCCAGGAAGGCGGCCAAGGCGGAAGGGCAGTCTGCCACCAAAGTAGAAAAAAGCGCCGGCAAGGACAAGAAGGCCTCCAAGCAGGAGGAGAGTGCGTCCGAGTTCACGAACGGAGTCCACTACAGAATTCTACTCCAAGCGGCCGACAAGCCCTTTCCAGCGCCGGTGCCTGTTATCCAGCAAATACCCATTGTATATATATTATTACTCATTAATCCTTTAGTTTATCTAAATACGGTGTGAACACAGGCCGGCACCAAATTGGCGGCCATGAATAGCGCGCTGCTGCACGGAGGTATTGCCCGATGACCCTCCACCGTTCCCTGGCTCTCGGGATGGCTGCTCTCCTTGCATGGAATCCCATCCCGGCACCGCCGGCGGCGCTGGGCGTGGTGGTGGGAGCGGATCGCGCACGCCTCAACAGCGGCGCAGTTTCGGAGGGAGCGACGGTCTATGACGGCGACCACTTCTCAACCGAAGCGGGAGGCATGCTGCGTGTGCGCTGTGATGCAACCACGCTCGATCTTGCCGAAGAAAGCGATGTGATTGTTCGGAGCCGGGCAAACGGCGCGCAAAGCATGGAAGCGGAGCTTAGCAGGGGAACGCTGGTTTTCCGTGCTGGGCAGGCCGCTGCACTGGAAATCGCCGCACTGCAAGCGCTTATTCGCTCGGCTGGAGATGCAGGGACAACAGGGCAGGTGAGCATCATTGGCCCGAAAGAATTACGCATCTACGCACGACGAGGATCGTTGCAGTTTTCGTATCGGGAAGAGACGCGGACGATTGTCGCAGGAGAATCTTATCGAGTGATTTTGGATTCTCCCGAGGACGGTCCCAAGCAGAAGGAAGCGGTCAAGCCTGGTCGAAAGCGGAAGGCATTCCTATTCCTTAGTATCGGCGGGGGAGCAGCGGGAGCTGCGGCCATAAATTTTGAAAATCAAATGCATAAGCATATGGAAAGTCCCGACCGGCCCTGATTAGGACCACCTGGATGATCTTGATGGGGTCAGCCACGTGGTGCATCGGGAGGCAAGCACGCGGCAGCTTCGCGGCGCAACTAAGCTGAACGTTTATACCGCGGAATCAAGGAAGCATCGGATCAGATGAGTTCGAGGCCGGAGAAGAAGTAGCCGATTTCAAAGGCAGCGGTTTCCGGAGCGTCGGAACCGTGAGTGCAATTGTTGCCGATGCTGGTGCCGAGGTCGTGGCGAATGGTGCCGGGTGCGGCTTTTTTGGGATCGGTGGCACCCATGGTGTCGCGCCACTTGAAAATGGCGCCTTCGGCTTCGAGAACCATGGCGAAGATTTTGCCGGAACTCATGAAGTCAGTAAGCTCGCCGAAGAAGGGGCGCGCTTTGTGGACGGCGTAGAAGCCGCCGGCTTCTTCTTTGGTGAGACGCATAGACTTGATGGCGACGATTTTGAAACCAGCCTTGTGAATGCGGGCAAGAATCTCGCCTTGCTGACCGCGACTGACGGCGTCGGGTTTGATGATTGCGAAAGTGCGCTCGAGTGACACGAAAGATTCCTCCAAAATATCAAATCTACGATACAGGGCTGAAGTCCAGCGCTACAAAATCAGGAAAAGCCTCGGGCATGAAGGCCCGAGCTACAGAAACTTCATTTCAATGTGGCGGCGAGGGTGGAGCCGAGGTCCGCGGGAGTCTCTACCGTGCGGATGCCGGCGGCAGCCATCGCGGCGTACTTATCTTTGGCGGTGCCCTGGCCGCCGCTGATAATCGCTCCGGCATGACCCATGCGGCGCCCCGGCGGAGCGGTTTGGCCGGCGATGAAGCCGACGACCGGTTTCTTCACGTTGGCCTTGATCCACTCCGAAGCGCGCTCTTCGGCATTGCCGCCGATTTCGCCGATCAATATGATGGCGTGCGTGTCCGGGTCGTCGTTGAAAAGCTGGATGGCGTCGAGAAATGTCGTGCCGATGATGGGATCGCCGCCGATGCCAATGCAGGTGGATTGGCCGATGCCGAGCTGCGTCAATTGATGGACGGCCTCATAAGTCAAAGTGCCGCTGCGGCTGACGACGCCGACATTTCCCTGCTTGTGAATGCGGCCGGGCATGATGCCGATTTTGCATTTGCCGGGAGAAATGATCCCCGGGCAGTTCGGGCCGATAAGGCGCGTTTTCTTGAAGTCCACAACACTTGCGACGCGCACCATGTCGAGCGCGGGAATGCCTTCGGTGATGCAGACCGTGAGCGGGAGCTGCGCGTCGGCGGCTTCGAGGATGGCGTCGGCGGCGTAAGGCGGAGGAACGAAAATCACGGAAGCGTTTGCGCCGGTGGCTTTCGCGGCGTCGGCAACCGTGTTGAAGACGGGGCGCTCGAGATGTTTCGTTCCGCCTTTGCCGGGAGTAACTCCGCCAACCACGTTAGTGCCGTATTCGATCATCTGTTGGGCGTGAAAAGTGCCTTCGCGGCCGGTGAAACCCTGGACGATGAGGCGCGTTTTTTCGTTCACCAGAACGCTCATCGCGCACCTCCCGCGAGAGCCACGACTTTTTGTGCGCCGTCCTTCATGCCTTCGGCGATGGTGAAGTTCAAGCCGCTTTCGCGCAGAATCTGCTGGCCAACCTCGACGTTGGTTCCTTCCATGCGAATGACGACGGGAACGTTCAGCTTCAGATCCTTGGCAGCGGCGACGACGCCGGTGGCGAGAACGTCGCAGCGCAAGATGCCGCCGAAAATATTGATGAAGACGGCTTTGACTTCGGGATCGCTCATGAGAATGCGGAAAGCGTTTTTGACCTGTTCGGAAGAAGCGCCGCCGCCGACATCAAGAAAATTGGCGGGAGAGCCGCCGGCGTACTTGATGATGTCCATGGTGGCCATGGCCAGACCGGCGCCGTTGACCATACAAGCGACGCTGCCATCGAGCTTGATGTAGTTGAGGCCGTACTTGGAGGCTTCCACTTCGAGCGGGTCTTCCTCATCGAGGTCGCGGAGTTCGCGGAGGTCCTTATGCCGGAAGAGCGCGTTGTCGTCGAAAGTCATCTTGGCGTCGAGCGCGACGAGTTTGCCGTCGCCCGTGAGCACGCAAGGATTGATTTCCAGCATGGAGGCATCGGTGTCAATGAAGGCGCGATAGAGAGACTGGAGGAACGGGATTGCCGAGTTCGCGACTTCGCCCGGTAAGCCGAGGCCGAAAGCGATTTTGCGGGCTTGATAAGGCTGCAAACCCAGCGCCGGATGAATCGTCTCGCGCAAAATGGCGCCGGGATTTTCCTTGGCGACTTCCTCGATTTCCATGCCGCCGGCGGCGCTGGCCATGAAGATGACGCAACCGGTGGCGCGGTCGACGAGCAGCCCGAGATAAAGTTCGCGCTTGATGTCCAGACCCTCTTCGATGAGCAGGCGCTTGACGATGCGGCCGCCGGGCCCGGTTTGCGGAGTGACCAGCTTCATGCCGAGAATTTGGCTGGCGAGATCGGCGGCTTCGTCGGAAGAACGCGCCAGTTTTACGCCGCCTCCTTTGCCGCGGCCACCTGCGTGGATTTGCGCTTTTACGACCACGACATTGACATGCGATCTCAAACGGTGCGCCGCTTCGCGCGCTTCTTCTCTGGTGAAGACAACTTCGCCGCGGGGAGTGGTCACGCCATAGCGCGACAGAATCGCCTTCGCCTGGTACTCGTGAATCTTCATCGAAGTTCCGTTTTCCGTTCGACTTTGTAACCGTCTGCTAGTGTTAGAATTTTGATGTCATACGAAACATAGAAGTTTACTAGCAAGGCGGAAACGGAGCAAGGACGCACGAAATGGCGTTGAAATGATATTGCCGCTGATCGAGAGA
>Ga0137415_10001648_pt1 | contig 22134 bp, 21 predicted proteins | sample CZODoug3_1_1_16f_FD_183082 | JGI IMG/M metagenome (GOLD analysis project Ga0137415, IMG submission 183082) | Vadose zone soil fungal communities from Angelo Coast Range Reserve, California, USA - CZODoug3_1_1_16fungal (Hybrid Assembly) | ecosystem: Environmental > Terrestrial > Soil > Vadose...
GTAATCGAGCATGTTGGTCAGCACATGGGTCTGACCGACCGGTTGATACTGCCCGCCCATCACGCCGAACGGCATCACCGCGCGGCCACTCTTGGTGGCCAAGCTCGGGATGATGGTGTGCAGCGGCCGCTTGCCCGGCGCGATACAATTGGGATGGCCGGGTTGAATCCGGAAGCCGCCGGCGCGGTTCTGCAGCAGCACGCCGGTCTTGTTGGAGACGATCGCCGAGCCGAACGAATGCGCGATCGAATTGATGAACGAGCAGACGTTGCGATCCTTGTCGACGACGGTGATGTAGACCGTGGAGGGATTCATCGGCGGCGCGACGTTGGGCAGATCGAGCAGTCCGTCCATCCTGATCTTGCTGATATGTTGCTCGGCGAACTCCTTCGCCAAAATCCCGGCGACGTCGACGTGAACCTGCTGGGGGTCGCCGATATATTGTTCGCGCATCATGTAGGCGATCCGCGCGGCCTCGGCTTCGAGGTGGAAGCGCTCGACGCTGAGCGCTGGAAATTTGTTCAGGTCGAAGCGGGACAGGATGTTGAGCATCACCAGCATGGTGATGCCCGGGCCGTTCGGCGGGCACTGCCAGACGTCGTGGCCTTTGTACATCGTGCCGATCGGCGACGTCGTTTCGGTGCTGTGCGCCGCGAAATCTTCCAGCGTGTGCAGGCCGCCGATGCCGCGCAGGGTCTCGACCATGTCTTCGGCAATCTCGCCGCTGTAAAACGCGTCGCGGCCGCGTTTCGCGATCGCGCGCAACGTCTTGCCGAGTTCGGGCTGATGGATGACGTCGCCGGCGGCCGCCGGCCTGCCGTGCGGCAGTAGATAGCGCCCGGTGTTGGTGCCGTTCTTGAGCTTTTCGAACTGGTTGTTCCAGTCGAACGCGATGCGCGGCGCCACCACATAGCCCTCTTCGGCGGCCTTGATCGCGGGCTGCAGCAGGGTGTCGAGGCCGAACTTGCCGTGATCGCGCAGGATCACGTCCCAGGCGTCGATCGCGCCGGGAATGCTGACGGCATGCGCCGAAGTCAGCGGCACCGACTTGATCATGCGATCGAGATACCATTCGACCTTCGCCGCCATCGGCGCGCGGCCGCTGCCATTATAGGCGGTTATCTTGCCCTCGCCTTTCGGCTGCACCAGCGCGAAACAGTCGCCGCCGATGCCGGTCGATTGCGGCGCGATCACACCTAACAGCGCGCAGGCCGCCACCGCGGCATCCGCCGCCGTGCCGCCCGCGCGCATCACCTCGATCGCCGCCAGCGCGGCTTCGGGGTGTGACGTCGCCACCATCGCGTTCTGGGCGTGGACCGTGGAGCGGCCGGCGAAATGGAAATTCCTCATAACAGGTGGCTTTCTTCCAGCGTTTTTCCTGCGTCGACTGCCGGTGTGCGGCGCGGCACAAAGGTTGCGGTCCAAAGGTTGCGGTCCAAAGGTTTCTTGGCATATTCATCCTGGGCAGGGCAATGGCTGGTATGCCAGAGAATTGAGCAGCTATGCAGCCGCCGCCGATGGCGGGTTTCGCCTCACCCACCCGCCTGATAAACCCTTGCCATGTCGCTGAAACTCGCCGCTTTCTATCAATTCGCCGCGCTGCCGGATTTCCGCGAGCTGCGCCAGCCGTTACGCGCGATCTGCGCCGGCCTTGGGTTGAAGGGCAGCGTGCTGCTGGCGCATGAGGGCATCAACGGCACGATCGCCGGGGACGCCGCGGCGATCGACGCGTTGGTCGCGGAATTGCGGCACGGCCCCCTGTTCGGCGGCCGGCTCGACCATCTCGAGCTGAAATTCTCGCACAGCACCACCATGCCGTTTAGGCGGCTGAAAGTGCGGCTGAAGAAGGAAATCGTCACGCTCGGCGATCCCGAAGTCGACCCGACCCTGCGGGTCGGCACCTATGTCGATGCCGCGGACTGGAATGCGCTGATATCAGCCCCCGACACCCTGGTGATCGACACCCGCAACGCGTTCGAAGTGGCGATGGGCAGCTTCGAGGGCGCGGTCGATCCCGGCATCCAAAGCTTTGGCCAGTTCAAGGAGTTTGCCGCGCGCCATCTCGATCCCTCAAGGCACGGCAAGATCGCGATGTTCTGCACCGGCGGCATCAGATGCGAAAAGGCCAGCGCCTATCTGCTCGCCCACGGATTTGGCGCGGTCTATCACCTCAAGGGTGGCATTTTGAAATATCTCGAAGGCGTGCCCGAGCAAGAGAGCCGCTGGCGCGGCGAATGCTTCGTGTTCGATGAACGGGTCGCGCTCGGTCATGGCCTGCGCCCGCGTGGAACCGACGGCGGATCCCATGAGTGACGTAAACAGCCTCGGCGAGCGCATCGACGCGCTGGAAATGCGGCTGACTTATCAGGACGATGCCATCGAGACGCTGAACCAGACGATCGCGGCGCAGTGGCAGCAGATCGATGCGCTGATGCGCCAGGTCGCGGAACTGAGGGAGCGGCTGCGGGAAGCCGAGAGCAGCGCGCCGGGTCCGGTCAGCGAGCCGCCGCCGCATTATTGATCGATCCGGACAAGGACGGCCTCCCGTGCAGGGGGGCCGTTCCGCCATGGGGCCTCCCCCTGGTGGCTAAGGCCCCAATCTAGAACGGTTCCAGCGGGCTATTTGATCGGCAGGTACGAAAAGGATTTCCGATCCCGGGCAGCCGGTGCATAAAGCACGCATATTTCGCTTTTTGCCAAATGTGCTGCCAATGCCTGAGCCTGACGACGCGGTCCAGCGCCCGCGCTGCCCAAGGTGCCAGATGCGGATGATATCGGTGGACTCTCCGCCTGCGCGCCGCATGCTGGAATGCTTGCGATGCGGCTATAAGGATATCGCCCCGCCGCGAGACCGCGGCTAGGCGATCTCCGCCTCCGCGGCTATCCCTGAACCCTTGAAGAAAAGCGTCGAGAGCTGCTTCACGACCGCGGCGACCTGATTTCCCTCGACGCCCAGCCGTACACAGAGGAATGCCTTCCGCAGCGGAAGCTCAGGCAGGTAATACTCCCTTGCCTTGACGAGATAGGGAGGAGCCATTCTGGCGGGAATCGCAGTCAGACCAATGCCGGCCTTGGCCGCCGCCAATCGTGCCTGATAATCGGGACTGAACAGCACCACCTTGTAGGAAAGACCATGCTTGGTCAGTGTGCGGATCATCCAGTCGTCTCCCGGCCAGGTCAGAATCGGAATGGGTGCGCCGGGTCTCAAAACGAATTCGCGCGAGCGGACCCACACCGATTGCTCTTCAGTCTCATTGACCACCATCTGCTCGACTTCGGCTTCGATCGCGGAATTGTCGTAGAAACAACCGACGTCGACGTAGCCGTCGATCAAGCCCTTGGCGATGGCGATGGAATGATCGACATGGATGAAGAGGTCGGCGTGCGTCTCGGCCGTCTGATGTCGGATGAACTCGTCGACGAACAAGGTGCTGAGCCCAAGCCTCAACACCTGCGGTCCTTCGGTGTTGCCACCCAGCCGCAATAGCTGATCGTTCGCTTCCAGAATCCGTTTGGCCTGGTGCAGCGCGAGCTTGCCCAACTCCGTGGTCGTGGTGCCGTTCGCGGTTTTCACGAACAACGCGCCACCGACCAGGCTTTGCAGCCGCTTGATTTGCGAGCTTATGGCGGGTTGACTGATGCCGAGGCGCTCGGCGGCCTTCGACAAACTCCCGGTTTCGGATATCGCAACAATAGTACGAATTATCTCAATTGGAATATTCAGGTGTTGATATCGTCTTTGCATTAAAGAGCCCTCCCGTGCTCACCGCACGCTGGACCGGGTGCCCCAAGCAACCCATCAGACTCGATCGACTTATAGTAGCAAATGGTTGCACAAGTGTTGATCCACAATTTCGAAATGTCGGGTCTATATGCCGCCTAACATGCATTGTGAGATAGGTTGATCTCGGACGTGCGTAGTTTCCGAGCAATCACCCGTGTTTTCACGGACTGCATCACAGCTACTGATGTCCCTATCAAATGTAGGCCGTCCATCGTCGCGGATCGCGCGCCCCAGATTTCGAATTGAATTCTAAAACCCACCTTCACAGAATCCTTGCAACGCTGCGCCACAGTTGGCGTTTCGAGGTGTTCAGATGATCCGATTTTTTCGCTGTCGACGCGGGGCCACCGCCGTTGAATTCGCAATGATGCTGCCGCTATTCCTGACACTGGTATTCGGCATCGTCGTCTTCGGCTCCTACCTGACGATGGTTCACGGCGTGCAGCAACTCGCCGCCGAGGCCGCGCGATCGTCCGTCGCCGGAATGACGAACACCGAACGCAACAGCCTTGCTACAACCTATGTCACTTTAAACGCTCCCACCTACCCGCTGCTTGTTGCGAACAAACTGACGGTGAATGCGGCGCCATCGACCGCCGATCCAAACGTCTACGTCGTGACCGTCAATTACAACGCATCCGGCTCGTTCATCTTCACCCTGCCGTTTGTTCCGTCGCCGTCAACGACCATCGTTCGCTCCGCAGCGATTCCATACGGAGGGTTCTGACATGCCCGTCGCGCTGACATTGCTCCGGCGCTTCGGCGCCGACAAGCGAGGCAACATCGCCATCATGAGCGCCGGCCTGATGACCCTGGTCATCGGGTGCACCGCGCTCGCGGTCGATCTCGGAACGATTTTTGCGGACAGGCGGAAGACCCAGAGCACGGCGGATCTCGCCGCGATCGTGGCCGCGAGCAATCTCTCCAACGCAACCAACGCGGCTTCGCTCACGGTGCAAAAAAACAACTATCCCGCCAGCGCGCTGGTGAGCGTCCAACTCGGCACCTATACGGCGAATGCCGCGATCTCGCCGCAGACCCGCTTCGTGACGCCTGCGGCCGGCACCGCCAATGCGGCGCGCGTCACTCTCAATACCCAGACGCCGCTCTATTTCGCGCGCTATCTGACCGGAACCAGCCAATTCACCATCAAGGCCTCGGCGACGGCATCTTCTACCGCGGTGGCGTCATTTGCGATCGGCTCCAGGCTTCTCTCGCTCAATGGCGGCCTGCTCAACAAAATGCTCGGCGGCCTGCTTGGCACCACGCTGTCACTGTCGGTGATGGACTATCAGGCCCTCGTCAACGCGCGGATCGACGCGCTGGACTTCATCTCGGCGCTGGCGACGCGCGTCAACCTGACCGGCGCTACCTATAACGACATTCTGACCACCAACATCAAGGTTTCCGACATCATTGCTGCGGCGCTAACGACGCAACAGGCGACCAATGGCGCGAGTGCCGCCACCACGGCTTTGTCGACCATCTCACAAGCGGTGTCGGCATCTACGGCCAAAATCCTACCCGGCTCGCTGATCGACGCCGGTCCCTACGGAAACCTTACCACCGGGGAAAAGCCCAAGCTCGGCGTCAGCGTGTCCGTTCTCGACCTGTTGAACGCGACCGCCCAGGTGGCGAACGGCACGCATCAGATCGCGACGAACGTCGATCTCACCCTGCCCGGCATCGTCAGCGTTACGCTGACCGCAACGATCGGCGAACGGCCGGTCGGTTCGGCATGGGTGGCGATCGGTGCGCAGGGCGCAAGCGTCCATACCGCGCAGACCCGCATCTTGTTGACGATAAAATTGCTGGGCAGCGGCAGCGGCAGCAGCAACGTGCCGGCGGTCGATCTGCCGATTTACATCGAGATCGCCGCCGGAACGGCGACGCTCAACGCGCTCTCCTGCGGTCATCCAAATATCAACACATCCACCGCCACCCTGGGCGTGACGCCCGGCATCGTCGACGCGTGGATCGGCGACGTCAGCGTCGCAGACATGACCAATTTCGCCAGCAAGCCGAATCCTCCTGCAGTGAAGCTGGTCGATCTGCCGAATCCGCTGCTTCCGATAACGATCACCGGGCTCGCCCATGCCGCGATGGGCAACACGACCCCTACAAACGTCAATTTCAGCTATGCCGACATCCAGGCGGCGGTCAAGAAGACGGTGACCACCACCAACTTCACCTCGTCCCTCATCTCGAGCCTGCTCGGCGATCTATCCCTCACCGTCCGTGTCGGGCCGCTCGTGGTTCCGCTATCCCCCCTCGGATTTCTGGTGACGGATATCATCGGCGGCTTGACCGTTCCGATCGATCAAGTGCTCGCATCGGTGCTGGCGACGCTCGGCGTTGGAATTGGCCAGGCCGACGTCTGGGTGATGGGCATTCGCTGCGATGGTGCGGTGCTCGTGAACTAGAGCATGATCCGGAAAAGCGGGTTACCGATTTTCCGAAAAGATCATGCTCAGACCAAACGATGGCGCGGGATGACGATTCCAAGAAAAGCCATCGCGCTGCAGGGATCGCCGTCAGCGCCCGGGACGGGACAAAACCGGGCGAGACTTTCGAGTTAGGGGCTGTGGCGTGGACCTCGTACTGAAGAAATTCAAAAAGGATAGCCGCCGAACCATTCTGATGAAGGGCGGAACAATCTTCTTCCGGGATATCAGCCTCGGATGCGTCGTCCTGAACCTGTCGGCCGGGGGTGCGGGATTGGTCGTGGACGGCGACGCCGCCCTCCCGTTCGCGTTCGACCTGATAATCGACGGCGAACCCTTCCGCCGGCGCTGCCTGGTGGTTTGGCGCATCGATCGCCGCGTCGGCGTGACGTTCGACCTTGACCGGGAATTTTGGACCCGAAACCCGTAGCGACAAATCCGTCGGCCGCGAACTGAACGGCAACCCTATAACGCCTCGCCTGCGGGCGTTCCGAGCCACTTGCTGGCTGGGTCAAGTCCCTTAGTCAAGTCCCTTGGCCAAGTCCGGGCCGGCGTGTATCAACCCCAGATATCCGCTCGTGCCAGGACCGACCGATTGACCCAGAATTCCGCTGTCAAACCCTTCATCGAAGTGCTCTCGGGTCAAAGGCAACCGGTACCTCCGGTCTGGATGATGCGGCAGGCCGGCCGCTATCTCCCGGAATACCGCGAGCTGCGCGCCAAGGCCGGCGGTTTTCTCGATCTCTGCTTCACGCCGGAGTATGCTGCCGAAGTCACGCTGCAGCCGATCCGCCGTTTCAATTTCGACGCCGCGATCATCTTCTCCGACATTCTCGTCATCCCCTACGCGCTCGGACGCTCGGTGCGCTTCGAAGTTGGCGAAGGCCCGCGGCTCGATCCGCTGGATACGCCGGCGATGGTCGGCGCGTTGGCGACAAAGGCCGACTTCGGCAAACTTGAACCCGTCTATGAAGCGCTAGGCCGCGTCCGCCGCGAGCTCGCGCCTGATATCGCCTTGATCGGTTTCTGCGGCGCGCCGTGGACGGTCGCGACCTACATGGTGGCGGGACAAGGCACGCCAGACCAGGCGCCGGCGCGGATGCTGGCCTACCGCCATCCCGACGCCTTCAGCAAGATCATCGACGTGCTGGTGGAGAATTCGATCCAGTATCTGCTTGGCCAGCTCAAGGCCGGCGCTGACGCCCTGCAGATCTTCGACACCTGGGCCGGCGTGCTGCCGCCGCGCGAATTTCAGCGCTGGTCGGTTGAACCGACACGCCGCATCGTCGAAGGCGTGCGCAGGCAGGTCCCGAATGCCAGGATCATCGGCTTTCCCCGTGGCGCCGGCGCGCTGTTGCCGGCCTACGTCGAAACCACCGGCGTCAATGCCGTCAGCATCGACTGGGCCGCCGAGCCCACGATGATCCGCGAGCGCGTGCAGAGCCGTGTCGCCGTGCAGGGCAATCTCGACCCGCTGGCGCTGATCGCCGGCGGCGCGGCGCTCGACCGCGCTGTCGACGACGTGCTGGCGAACTATGCCAAAGGACGACTGATCTTCAACCTCGGCCACGGCATCCAGCCGGAGACGCCGATCGCCCATGTCGAGCAGATGATCAAGCGCGTGCGGGCGTATAAGGCCTAGCGCGCATCCTCCAGAATCATGTCGGAGGCTTTCTCCGCGATCATGATGGTCGGCGCGTTGGTATTGCCCGACATCAGGTCCGGCATGATGGAGGCATCGACCACGCGTAGGCCCTCGATGCCGCGCACTTTCAGCCGCTGATCGACCACGGCGAGCGGATCATTCCCCATCCGGCAGGTCGAGGTCGGATGATAGACCGTGCTGCCGGTGCGGCGGCAGAAGTCTAGCAAATCCTCGTCGCTGACGACCTTTGCTCCGGGATCGAGCTCTTCGACCGAATAAGGCTTCAGCGCCGGTGCGGCGAGAATTTTCCGAAGGATATTGATGCCGTCGATAAAGGCTCTGCGATCGGTCTCGGTCGCGAGGTAGTTGATGCGGATTTCCGGCGGCACGGCCGGATCCGCGCTCTTGATGCGCAGCGAGCCGCGACTCTCGGGGCGCAACTGACACACGGAAGCGGTAAAGCCGGACTGCACATGCAGCTTCTCGCCCATCTTGTCGGTGGAGAACGGCAGGAAGTGAATCTGGATGTCCGGCGTCGCCAGCCGCGGATTGGTCTTGAAGAACGCACCCGAGGTACCGGCGGCGATCGTCAGCGGCCCGGTCCGAAGCGCCGCATATTGCACACCGGCCATGATGCGGCGCAGCGGGTTATTGACGATATCGTTGAGGGTGACGCGCTGGGCACAACGCGTGATCAGGCGGACCTGCAGGTGATCCTGCAGGTCGTTGCCGACCCCGGGCGCGTCGAGCACGATATCGATGCCGTGCTGCTTCAGGAGGTCCGTCGGCCCAACGCCGGAGAGCTGCAGCAATTGCGGCGAATTATACGAACCACTCGAGACCAGGATCTCCTTGCGCGCCTTGGCGGTGCGCAGGCGGCCCTCCTGCTTGTATTCGACGGCCCTGGCGCGCCGCCCATCGAACAGGATGCGCTGCGCCAGCGCCGAGGTTTCGACCTGCAGATTGCCGCGCTTGATGGCGGGGCGGAGATAGGAGAATGCGGTGCTGGCGCGGCGGCCGCGCCGGGTCGTGGTCTGGAAGAAGCCCGCGCCTTCCTGGGTCGCACCGTTGAAGTCGGGATTGATGGGAATGCCGGCCTCCGCCGCGGCCACCACGAACGCCTCCGACACCGGGTCGGCGTGGCGCGAGTCCGACACCGGCAGCGGGCCGCCGACACCATGATATTTGTCGCCACCGCGCTGCTGGTTCTCGGCTTTCCTGAAATAGGGCAGCACGTCGTCATAGCCCCAGCCGGCATTGCCGCGCTGGCGCCAGCGGTCGTAATCCTCGTGCTGGCCGCGCACATAGAGCAGCCCATTGATCGAGCTCGAACCGCCCAGCACTTTGCCGCGCGGCTGGAACACTTGCCGGCCGTTCAGCCCCGGCTCGGGCTCGGTCTGGTACATCCAGTTGACGGATTTTTCCTTGAACAGTTTTCCGTAGCCGAGCGGCACGTGGATCCAGATGTTGGTGTCCTTCGGGCCGGCCTCGAGCAGCAGCACCGAGTGCTTGCCGTCGGCGCTCAGGCGGTTGGCGAGCACGCAGCCGGCCGAGCCGGCGCCGACGACGACATAGTCATATTCCAAAGCGTCTTTATTATTGTTCATTGGTTTCCCCCGGCGGTCGCGTCACCGGTGGTACAGACAAAGCCGCGGTTTGAAAAGGCTATGGCTCTGCGCACAGGTTCTGGATCAATTGCTTAATCAGCATATTCAATTGATCCGCATTTTCCGCACCGGCAAAGACATAGCGATCCGGCCGCACGATGACGGCTTCGACGGCGTTGTCCCGCATCCAGTCCGCGAACAGCCGCCCGCTTTCGACGACGATGATGATGCCGTCCCGGTTCGAGCTTTCGCCGGATGCGGCGATGACGATCCGTTCCCCGCCGAGCTGCCGCCAGCCCGATAGCGCGGCCTCCGACAACCCTGACATCGCCACGGGCGTCGCGGTGACAACAGCGAATTCCGGCTTGAGCAGATCGTCGAGACGCCTCTGCCGGCCGTCCGCCATCCGCACCTGCGGCTGCACGAACAGCCTGCCGGCCAGTTTCGCGCCTGAGGCGATCAGACCGCCATCGAGATCCGGGATGAATTTCTGCCGGATGGTCTCGGCCTTTCCCGACTTCAGTTCGGCACGCAGCCGTGCGTCGCGGGCGAGCGCGGCTGCGGGATCCAGTTCGCCGATGATCTTGCCGAACTCCTTGGCGCTCGCCACGACGGAGCGGACATGCGGCTTGCGCTCGACCTCGTAGCTGTCGAGCAGCGCATCGCCGGCCTTGCCGCGCAGAACAAATGCCAGCTTCCAGGCGAGATTGGCCGCGTCGCGAATGCCGGCGCAAAGACCCTGCCCGAGGAACGGCGGCGTCTGATGCACGGCATCGCCCATCAGCAGCACGCGGCCATCGCGCCAGCTTTGTCCGAGCAGCGCGTGGAAGCGGTAGACCGCCGAACGCCAGATCGTCAGGTCGGAGGTGTCGGTAAACCCCTTGAGCAATTTCAGCACATTGTCCGGCGCGCCGGCGGCTTCCGGATCTTCGCCCGGCAGCAGCTTGATCTCCCAGCGCCTCAAGTTGCGCGGGCCCGGCACGAACGTCCCCGGACGCGACGGCCAGCAATATTGAAAACTCTTGGCGGGGCGTTTGGCGGGATCGCTGGTCAGCGTATCCACCACCACCCACCATTCGTCGAAGGCGAGATCCTCCAATCCGATATCGAGGTGTTTGCGGACGAAACTGTTGGCGCCATCGCATCCGACCAGATAGCGCGCGCTGATCTCGAACGCTTCGCCGGAATCGGCGCTCACCGTCAGCATGACGAATTGGCCATGCTGTGCCAGCGACAGGCCCGTCGCCGAAAGCAATACGTCCGCATCCTTGTATCCGGCCAGTCTGTCGCGCAGCGCCTGCTCGGCGTCAGGCTGAACGAAGGTCGCATTCGGGATCCAGCCGAGTGGATAAGGCGGCGGCATCGGATCGAACATTTTGATCACTTCGCCGTCGACGCCGAGATAATGCGAGCCGTTATGCGGCGCGATCGCGCGCTCCATGACATCGGCCAGACCGCAGGCCTGAAACACCCGCAGCGCTTCGTGATCCAGCGTGATCGCGCGCGGCTTGTCATAGATGCCGGCCGCCCGCTCCACGACGGCGATCTTGAGGCCATAATTCGAAAGCAGGTTGGCGAAGATGGCGCCGACCGGCCCTAAGCCAACGATCGCCACGTCATAGGTGGGAGTTTCAACAACCTCAGACATGTTATTTGGCGAGAAATTTCTCGAGCGTCAGCGGGCTCGGCTTGACGTGAGGCTCACGCGCGGCGACGCCCGCGAACGGCGTCGCCTCCTCGAACCAGGCCTGGCGCGCCGGCAATCCCGAGGGAAAGGCGATGTTGTGGTCGGACGGATCCCAGCCAACCGGCTCGTTCTCGATATCCATGATCTGGTAGTGGGTATTGAACAGCTCGACGCGATGACCATCGGGATCGCGCATATAGACATACATCGCGTGCCCCGGTCCGTGCCGTCCCGGGCCGCGCTCGACGGAAGCGCCGCAACCGAGCTCGCCGGCGAGATCGCAGGCGTGCAGGAGATGGTGCACCTCCGGCGCGAGAAACGCGAAATGGTGCAGGCGCGGCCCGGCCCCGTTGAAGAAAACGATGTCATGCGGGTTGCCCTTGCGCTGCAGGAAGATGCCGCGCAGGTCGAACGTGCCGGACGGGGCGATATATTCGCTCAGGCGGAAGCCCGCCGCCATGTAGAACTCGCAGACCTTGCCGACCTCCGGTGTCAGGACCTGGAAGTGGTCGAGCCGCAGCGCCGAGCCGCCGGCGTGACGGGTGAACTTTGTGATCATGCGCGGCATGACCGGCATGGTCGCGCAGAATTCGAGCGGCGTGGCGGCCGGATCGGTTGCATGCAGCGTCCGGCCCTGGTGCGGCAGCTCGGCCCACGCTGTCGCACAACCTTGCGCCTCGAAGAAAACCTTGAGCTTGTCGAGGTCGGCGTCCATGAAGACACGCAGGCCCAGCCGGGCACAGGCGACGTCCTTGCCCTTCCTTAAGACCAGGCTGTGGTGACAGGCTTCCTCGACGCCGCGGAAGTAAAGCGCGTCGCTGTCTTCCGCGGTCAGGATCAAGCCGATCACTTTCTCATAGAACTGGCGGCTCGCCGCGAGGTCGCGGACGGTGAGGACGACATGGCTCGCCCGCGTAATGCGAAATGGCGGATCGAAATTCGTGGCGGGGAGGCTCATTCGCTCACCTTCTGGTTGGTCACCTCGGGAATCGCCAGGCAACAAGTCCCACGGCTCACCGCTTCTCGCGCGGCCGGCGTCAGATGGCACGAGTCATCGCGAAAAAATGGCCGCTTTTCAAGCGGCTATCTGACCTTAGCGATTATGTCGGCTGCTTCGCGAGCTTCAGGAAATCCGGGGGCCGGCGCTCGGCGAACGCCGTAAAAGCCTCGCGGGCCTCCACGGTTTTCAGACGTGCCGCGAATTGCTCGCTTTCCGCCAGGATCTGCGCCGCCAGCAGCTCCGGATTGCGCATCAGCCGCTTGGTCGTGGAGATGGCCCCCGCCGGCTGCCGCGCCAGACGCGCGGCGAGCGCCATCGCCTCCGCATCAAGCCTGTCCAACGGCACGACCCTGTTGGCGAGCCCCCACGCCAACGCGGAGTTGGCATCGACCGGCTCGCCGAGCGCAAACATTTCGTAGGCGCGCGCGTAGCCGATGCGGAGCGGCATCAGCAGGCTGGACGCGGCTTCCGGTACCAGTGCCAGATTGACGAACGGCGTCGAGAGCAAGGCATTCTCGGCGAGCACGACCAGGTCGCAATGCAGCAGCATCGTCGTGCCGATGCCGACCGCGCGTCCCTGGCGCTCGACCTGCAAAAGGCCGGCGCCGACGTGATCCAACTCGACGAACCCTGGGTCCGCAACAACCCGGAGCTCGCCAAACGCTATGCCGTCAAGGCGATCAACCGCGCGCTGCAGGGCATCACCGTGCCGACCGTGGTGCATCTGTGCTTCGGTTATGCCGCGGTGGTGCCGGGGTCGACCAAGCCGGCCGGCTATTCCTTCCTCGCCGAACTCGACGACACCACCGCCGAACAGATCTCGATCGAGGCGGCACAGCCGAAACTCGACCTCGGCGTGCTCAAGGATTTGTCGTCGAAGAAGATCATGCTTGGTGTGCTCGATCTCGGCAATCCCGAGGTTGAGACCGCCGACATCGTCGCTGGTCGAATCCGCAACGGGCTGCAGCATGTCGCAGCCGACCACCTGGTGATCGCGCCGGATTGCGGCATGAAATACATGTCCCGTCACGTCGCGTTCGGAAAGCTGAAGGCGATGTGCGCCGCGGCCGCGATGGTGCGGAAGGAGATCGGCTAGCTAGACGACCAGCGGCGTGAATAATTCATGCGGCAGGTCGAGGCCGCGCAGTTGATGCAGGCCGAGCGACTGCAACGCTTCACCATAGGCATGGGCGAAATCGTCGCTCACGATCAGCGGCAGATCGAGCGACTTAGCGATGGTTTCGATGCGGCTGACCAGATTGACCGCCGGGCCGATCACCGTGAAGTCGAGGCGATCGGCCGCTCCGATATTGCCGTAGATGACGATCGGCTAACCGGCAGCATTCGCGGCCGTCACCGCGACGACCCCAAGCCCGACGCTACGGCGCCAGATAGCGCAGCAGCTCCGGATCGCGCCGCACGTCGTTTGCGGCGCCTTGCAGCGCGACCCGGCCGCGATCGAGCACATAGGCGTAGTCGGCGACGCGCAGCGCGAGATCGAGATGCTGCTCGACAATGACGACCGCGATTTCCTTGGCCAGCGCGATCAGCCGCTCGGTGATCTCCTCGATCACCCCGATCCAGACGCCCTCGGTCGGCTCGTCGAGCAATAGCAGCTTCGGGTCGCCCAGCAGCGCGCGGCCGATCGCCAGCATCTTTCTTTCGCCGCCGGACAATGTCCCGGCCGGCTGGTCAAGGCGCTCTGCGAGCTTCGGGAAAATGGCGAGCACGCGATCGGTCGCGGTGGAATCGCGATTGACCAGCGCGCCGACCGCAAGGTTATCCCGCACCGACAGCCGCGCGAACACCGAATGCTCTTGCGGCACGTAGCCGATGCCCATCCGCACCCGGTCTTCGGTCTTGGCTCGCGCGATATCCCTGCCGTCGAATTTCATCTCGCCCTTCGACAGCGCGAGCTCGCCGACGATGGTCCTCATCAGCGTAGTTTTGCCAGCGCCATTGCGGCCCAGCACCGCCACGCCGCCGCGCCAGGGAATGCCGAGATTGACATCGAACAGGACCTGGCTGCGGCCATAGCCGGCGTCGAGATGGCTGATGTCGAGGAACTGATGATCAGGCACGGCGCAGATAGATCTCCTGTACTTCCTTGCAGGCCTGGATTTCCGCAACGGTGCCGCTTTGCAGCACCCGGCCCTGATCGAGCACCGTCAGGCGGTCACAGATGTCACGGATGAAATCCAGATCGTGTTCGACGATGACCAGCGAACAATGCTCTTTGATCGGCAGCAACAGCTCGCCGGTGACGCGCCGCTCCTCGAGGCTCATGCCTCCGGTCGGCTCGTCGAGCAGCAGCAAACGCGGCTTGCCGGCGAGCGCCATCGCGATCTCCAGCCATTGCTGCTGGCCATGCGACAGCGTGGCCGCGGCGTCCTGTGCACGGTCCGCCAGTCGGAACTGGTTCAACATCCCCATGACCTGGTCGTGCAGCGCGGCACGGGTTCGCGACAGCAACAGATCGAACAGCGACGATTGAGCCTGCAGCGCCAGCAGGACGTTGTCGTAAAGCGTGAGCGAGGGTAGCACGCTGGTGATCTGGAATTTCAGGCTCATTCCCGCCCGCGCCCGGTCGGTCGGCGACAACGCGGTGATGTCCTCCCCTGCAAAGCTGACGCTGCCTTCGGTCGGGGTTTCCGCACCCGCCACGCATTTCATCAGTGTGCTCTTGCCCGATCCGTTCGGGCCGATCAGGCCGTGAAACTCGTTCTCGGAGACGGTGAGCGCTGCGCCTGAAAGCGCGGTGAGCTTGCCGAAGACCTTGACGATCCCCTTGGCTTCCAGGAGCTTGGCTTCCAGGAGCTTGGCTTCAAGGAGCTTGGCCTCAAGGAGCGGCATCGCGGCTCCCCTTCGGCGGTCCGCCGAAACTGCCGACGCGCTCGCGCTCGCCCAGCACGAAACTGATCAGACCGAGCGGCCGGAACAGGATCACCAGCAACAACAGCACGCCGAGAAGGATCGGCCAGATGTCGCGGTAATTGTCCGAGAGCCAGAAGCTGACGCCTTCAATGATGACGGCGCCGACCACCGCGCCGATCAGCGTGCCGGATCCGCCGAACAGGACGTAGAGTACGACCTGGGTCGAAAACACCACGCCCAGCATGTTGGGCCAGACAAATCCCTCATGAAAAGCGTAAAGGCCGCCGGCAAGGCCGGCGACCATCCCGCCGACCGCAAACACGATCGCTTTCAGATGCTGTGAGCGGTAGCCGAAGAACGCGATACGCTGCTCGTTCTCGCGAAGCCCGGCGAGCGCGAGGCCGAATTGCGAGCGCACCAGGAACCGGCACAGCAGATAGACGACGAAGAGGATGCCAAGGGCGAGATAGTAATAAGCCGGCCCTTCGGTGATTTCGTAGCTTCCGAGCGTCATCGACGGGATCGACGGAATGCCGTTCTGGCCGCCGAGATAATACCAGCCCCGTGCCAGGCGGTCTGCCGCGTACGATCCGGTCAGCGTGCCGAGCGCGACAAAGATCACGGTCGAAGGATGCCGCCCGAGCAGAAGAAAGCCGCCGAGCAGCAGCGCAAACGTCAGACCGATCAGCATCCCGGCCGGAAGCACCACCAGGATTGAGGTGATGTTGAGGTCCCGCGCCAGCAGGGCGACGCCGTAGCCGGCCGAGCCGAAAAACAGCGCCTGCCCGAAACTCATGATTCCGGCATAGCCCCACACCAGATCGAACGACAGCGCGAACAGCGCGAGGATGACGACGCGGGTGGCGAACACGGTCAGATAGTCCTGCAGCACGAACGGCAAGACGACAGCAACGATCAGCGACAGAATCTCAACGATCGGCAGAACTTTTCGCCGCGCCGTCGCCTGCCCTGCCGGTAGAATCCCGGCCAGTCCACTCTCAGCCATGAAGATGCCGGATCCTGTTCCGCCCGCTGATGCGCGAACGGCCTTCGTTGCCGTGCCAATTCACCCTAGCACTCCTTCGGGTCGACCAGACCGTCGCTGCGTCCGACGATCTCGTAGTTTCCACCTTTTGCGACCGCCGTGTACATCTTCATTTTGCAGTGCCGTTTTCCCGGAACCATCTCGGCCGGACCGCCCGGCCCTTCCGCGATCTTGGCATGATCGAGCGCCGCGGCCACCGCGTCACGATCGAGCTTGCCGGCTTCCTTGACCGCGGCTTCCCAGAGCTTGAGGCCGCGATAGGTGCCGGTGGCGGCGCTGCCGGCCGCGAACAGGAAGTTGCCCGGATAGTCCTTGTCGTAGGCGGCCTGGATCTTGGCGCTGACCGGATCGTCCTTGGTCAGCGTCTTGAAGTAATCGAGGCAACTCGCCAGCCCCTCGATCTCGTTGGCCTGGTTGATGTTCAGTGTGTTCTCGTCGTAGTAGACGCACGCCAGGCGACCGCCGTTTTTGAGAAATCCGGCTTCATAGAGCTGCTTGAAGAACGGCCCGACGCCGGGCGGGATCACGGTGTTGAAGACGACATCGACCTTGTTGGAAATGATCCGGTTGACGGTCGCGCTGAAATCGACCTGGTCGAGCGGATAGTATTCCTCGAACACCACCTCGCCGCCATTGGCCTCGATCACCTTGCGGGCATAGACGTTGAGCGTATGCGGCCAGACGTAATTGGCGCTCGGCAGCGCGAATTTCTTGCCGCCATTCTTGATCAGCCAGGGAATGAAATCGTCGCATTGCTGCGCCGGCGTCGGACCGGTGCAGAACAGATAGGGCGTACATTCCTTGCCCTCATAGAGCTGCGGGTAGATGTAGAGCGTCTTGCCACGCGCCACGATCGGGTCCTTGATCGCGTTGCGCATCGAACTCGTGATGCCGCCGAGCACCATGTCCACCTTGTCGCGCTGGATCAGTTTGCGGACGTTACCGACGGCGACCGACTCGTTGGAGGCGGTATCCTCGATGAAGAGCTCGAGCGGCCGGCCCAGCAGGCCGCCGCCATCGTTGATTTGCTTGATCACCATTTTGGCGACGTTGGCGTCGGCGTTGCCGGCATAGGCGATCGGGCCGGTCAGGTCGGTCGCGATGCCGACCTTGATCGGCCCTTCGGCGGCATTGGCCCAGTCGGGCCTGACCACCCAGCTGCCGACGCCGGTCGCGACCGCGCCGGAGGTGAAGGCCAACCCGCTGAGAAAGCGGCGCCGGCTGAGATTGCGAAAATCATTGAACATGAGACTAGACCCCTTTTCCAGACAGCAGGCCTTGCGGCCGGAATTTGATGAAAACGATGGCGAGGACGAACACGAGGATGTCGGCGACCACCGGCGCCATCACCCAGGGCAGCGCGGCACTCAGGGTGCCGATCACGGCGGCGCCCGCGACCGGCCCCATAAACGATCCGACGCCGCCGACCATGACCGCGACAAATCCCTGGATCAGGAAGCGGATGCCGAGATCGGCGAACAGGCTGAACACCGGCACCAGCAGCGCGCCGGCCAGCCCCGCCAGCGCCGCACCAAAGGCAAATGTGGTGCCGTACATCGACGCGGTCGAAATGCCGGACGCCCGGGCCAGCGCCGGGTTCTCCAGCGTGGCGCGAATGCGCAGGCCGAAATTGGTCCGCGACAACAGCAGATAGCAGCCGATCATGACCAATAGCGTGATCACGATGATTACGAAGCGCCACGCCGAGATGTGCAGGCCGCCGATATCGATCGAGCCACCGACCGGCTCCGGCACCGACAGATAGAGACCGCCGATCAATCCACGTACGCTCTCGCGGATGATCAGTCCCAGCGCATAAGTCCCCAGCATCGCGACGATCGGCGCGGCGTAGAAGCGGCGGATGATGAGGGCTTCGAGCACAAAGCCGAGCGCGCCCACCAGAAACGGCGCGGCCGCCATGCCGACCCAGACCGGAAGACCGCCGCTATGGGCGAGATAGGTGATGTAGGCGCCGAGCAGGACGAACTCGCCCTGGGCGAAATTGAAGATGCCCATCATGCTGGCGATGATTCCGAGCCCCAGCACGATCAGAACGATGATCGCGCCGAAGCTCAGAATCTCGAAACCGGCGACGAATGCATTACCCATGCATCGCGACCCAGATGGAATCCAAGGCCGTGCTCCTACATCTTCTTCCAGTCACCGGCCTGCTCGAAAGCGTGCGCGGCCCGATAGATCGTCATTTCATCGAAGTGACGGCCGACCAGCATCAGGCCGACTGGCAGGCCATCGACCATTCCGCACGGCAGCGACATCGCGGGATGATGGGTGATGTCGAACGGCGCGGTGTTGGTGATCATCTCCAGCGCGCGGGCGATATAATCCTCGCGGCTCGCGTTGGCGGCCGGTAAGGGCGTTGCCTTCATCGGTGTCGTCGGCAGCAGCAGCAAATCGTAGTCTTTCAGCACCTTGTCGTACGCGGCCGTCAACCGCCGCGAGATGTTCAGCGCCTTGCCGTAGTAGCGCGAGCCAAAAGTATTGTTGATGTAGGTGCCGAACAGCAGGAACATCTTGGTCGTCTCGGACAGCGAGTCGGCCTGCCGCCGCCAGCCGCGATGAAAATCCATCAGGGTGGTCGAGTACAGGTCGGAACGGCTGAGCCCATAGCCGTCGCCGTACATCATGGTCTGCGTCATGCCCTCGACACCGATCGGCGTCCAGATTGCGGGCGCCACCATATGCAGCGGAACCGATACTTCCTCGACGGTGGCGCCGAGGTCACGGAAGCGCTTGGCGGCTTCGCGAACGCTCTCGTTCACCGCAGCCTCCGCACCGGCCTGCTCAAAGCCTTCCCTGAGGATGCCGATCTTGAGGCCCTTGACGCCCTTGCCGAGCGCCGAGGTGTATTCCTCGACCTTCGGCGCCTTGATGCGGGGATCGTAACCGTCGTCGCCGGCGAGCACTTCGAGCAGCAGGGCATTGTCGGCGACATTCGCCGTCATCGGCCCGGTGTGGTCGACGTAGACTTCGATCGGCATGATGCCGGTGTAGGGCACGAGGCCCCAGGTCGGCTTCATCCCGTAGATGCCGCAGAACGACGACGGCATCCGGATCGAGCCGCCCTGGTCGCCGCCGATCGCCATGTCGACTTCGCCGAGCGCTACGACGACGCCGCTGCCCGAGGATGATCCGCCGGCCGAATAGCCCATCTTGTGCGGGTTGTGCACCGGTCCGGTGGCATTGGTGTGGCTGCCGCCCGACATGCAGAAGGACTCGCAGTGCACCTTGCCGGCGATCTCGGCGCCGGCATCGAGCATGCGCGTGACGATGGTCGCATCGAAGTCGGGAACGTAGCCTTCCAGCGTCGCCGATCCGTTCATCATCGGCACGCCGGCCAGCATGATGTTGTCCTTGAGCGCCACGGTCTTGCCCTTGAGCTTGCCACTGGCGGCGCCCTTGACCGTCGACTTGCGGTACCAGGCGTTGCGCGGATTTTCTTCCGGGCCGGGCCGGTAACCCGGCGTTCGCGGGTATTTGACCACGGGGACTTCGTCCGGCATCGCGCCGACCAGATTGTAGGCGTCGACCGAGCCCTGCATCAGCCCGCGGAACGAGGCGACGTCTTCGTCCGACAGCGACAGACCGCATTGCGCGGCGACCGCGCGGACTTGCGTTGGGGTGGGCAGCACAACTGACACAGGCGCTCTCCTCAGGTTGACCATTGCGCATGAAGCAAGGCGCGTTCCCATTGCGAACGCCCTCGAGGCTTCTCGCCAGTATTACAGGCGGAAATATTTTCCTTTTCAAGTATTATTTTGCAATCCGTCGATTTTTCACCGATCGGCCTTTCCGGTCTCAGAGCATCTTGATGAGCTTGAAGTCGAGGCCGTCGGCTTCCGCGAGATACATCGGCATCTCCGCGCGGCCGTCGCGAATGGTCACCAAACCGCGCGCGCCGGTGTAGGCGATGTTGCGCGCCGCGGAGAGCAACGGCTTGAGCTCCAGCGAGCCGGCGCGTTCGGCGGCGGTTTCCAGAAACCGCAACCCCTCATAATTCGACTGGCCGACCGACCCGATCGGCGGCGCATGGGCGCCGAACTTGGCGCGGTACTGGCCCAGGAATTCATCGTTCGCCCGCGAGCCGATGCAACTGAAATAGCCTGAGGCACAGAACAGATTTTCGGTATTGTCCGCGCCGATGCCGAGCAGCACGGTCTCGTCCATCGCACCCGCAAGCCGAAGCGTCGTTGCCGCCAGACCGCATTCGCCGAAGGCGCGGTTGAACGTGATTGAGTCGGTGCCGATCAGGGAGATCAGCACGACATCGGGCTTCGCCGCGCGGATTCGCTCGAGATGGGCTTCATGGTTGTCTTCACCGAGCGGGACGAATTCCTCTCCGACGACCTGTCCGCCGGCCTCCATGATGTATTTCTTGACGGCGCGATGAGATTGCCACGGCCACACATAGTCGCTGCCGATCAGGTACCAGCGCGAGGCTTTCTTGACCTCCGATAGCCAGTTGATGGCCGGCCGGCTCTGCCAGCGCGGCGTCTCGCCGATCGCCATCACGCCGGGCGTGCGCTCGCCGCCTTCATAAACGGGCGTATAGATGTAGGGGATGCGGCCGCCGGTAACCCTGCGCAGCGCAACCCGGACCGCGCTGATGTGCGAGCCCATGATCACGTCAACTTCGTCGAATGCGATCGCCTCCGCCGCCCGTCCCGTGACCTCCTCGATCGGACCGCCGGCATCGCACATCGAAAGTTCGATTTCGCGTCCCAGGATCCCGCCGCGCTTGTTGATTTCAGAAACCGCCAGCATCACGCTGTTGGTGGAAGCCGGCCCCCAGATTCCCGGCGAACCCGAGAAGGTGAGAAAATTGGCGACCCGCAGCTTGGCTCTGGCGCCGCCGCGTTTGGAGAAGCCGGGATCGAAAGGACGCAACGAAGACCTCGCCGCGATCGCCGACAAGTCCTTCAACGCGAACGGCGGCATGGTGTAACCGCCATGGCCCACGGAGTTTACAGTTGAGAGCACACCAACTCCTGTCTGACACCACTCTGTGGGCGGCGCGTCGTTGCGTCGTCGCCGGTTATCCACCCGTTGGACAAATATCCTATTCGAAAATATTGAATATTCAACAATTGAAGTGCATATAGATCGGGCAAACAGCGCCAGTCATTCATTCAAACCGGTCAAAACGAAGTCTTAAGCCGTGGCAAAACCGCCTACTCATAATACGCCGATCACCGAACACCTCGCCTATTTGCTCGCGCAGGCCAACCGGGAAATCAACCGGCAGCTTGAAACGCGCCTGAGCAAGGAAGGCGTTCCGGTCGAGCAGTGGCGCATCCTCAAGGTGCTTTCCGACGGCAACGGGCACTCGATGGGCGAGCTCGCGGACGCCGTGCTGCTCAACCATCCGACGCTGACCAAGATGATCGACCGGATGGTTTCGGACGCGCTGGTCTATCGCGTCCAGGATCCGACCGATCGCCGCAAGGTTTTGATGTACAGCTCCGATCGCGGCAAGGCGCTTACCCAGCGGCTGAACTCGCTGGCGATGAGCCAGGAAGCGCATATCGTCGAGAACTACGGCAACAAGGCGACCTCCGAACTCAAGCGCCTGCTGGAAAGCCTGATCGACAGCGCGAATTGATCGGACGTCGCGTCGCTGATCATAGGGCGGGCAAGGCGCAGCGTGCCCACCGTCAAGACAGTGATCGAGGATAGATGGTGGGCACGGCGCAACCGCGCCTTTTGCCGACCCTGCGGAACTTCCAGCCGTCATTGCGAGCGAAGCGAAGCAATCCATGGTGCGGCAAAGCAAGGATGGATTGCTTCGTCGCTTCGCTCCTCGCAATGACGGCTCGTGACACGACTCCGCCTTCTCGCGGCACGATGCGCCCGAGGTTTTGCAGGAGCCTTGTCCCTCTCTAGAGAAGAGGGCGCAGGGAAGACCGGGTGCGCGCTGCACCCGCGGTCTCGCGTGCAAATGCACATAGCAAAACGCACACGAGCATACAGGTTCAGCCGCGACAGCCCGGCCTTCCCCGCGCAATGGTTTTACGGCTTATTCCGCGCTCT
>Ga0137415_10001649_pt1 | contig 22131 bp, 30 predicted proteins | sample CZODoug3_1_1_16f_FD_183082 | JGI IMG/M metagenome (GOLD analysis project Ga0137415, IMG submission 183082) | Vadose zone soil fungal communities from Angelo Coast Range Reserve, California, USA - CZODoug3_1_1_16fungal (Hybrid Assembly) | ecosystem: Environmental > Terrestrial > Soil > Vadose...
GCAAATTGGCTGAGCTTGTAGGGCTTTCTTTTCAACCATGACATCCCCTGGCAGTTTGGACATAAAGGTATTGGTCTTGGCTTGGTCTTGGCCCATTTCTGATATTTCCCCTATGGTGCACCTACTTTTGAACAGTGGCCAATCAGAAGCACTCAAAAATAAATAAATAATAGTATTTTTCCAATGAACCTAGAATCCCCCTTGTAGGTTCAAATAGCTTATTTCTGCACACAAAAGGTAATTCTGTGAGAAGGTTTCACTATGAAGGCAGAACAGGGTGTTTTTCACCAGCAAACATAGGCAAAAAAGACTTTCCCCCCAGTAAAGGGTGAATGAATGGGGAATCAATTCACCATTTTTAGCTGAAGGATTTTCCCCCTGAATATTTCACCTGGTTTTGTAGCTAATATCACCTTTACTCCTTGTTGATCATGAACCAAGACATGTAATGTACATCATGATCAATATCACAATTTAAAAAATCACATTCTCAAGATTATAAACAAACAAGGGTCAAACCAATGATATTATGAACAAGATAGTATTAATTAGTCTTCAATAAAGACTGCCCTCGCCAGATTTCCACTTCGATCAATCAGTACCCAGCCTTGATTTGTGTCTGGATCCTTAACTCGCCCAACCACACACTGTACACAATTCATATCTACGACCTCAACTCGACCCATTTTAGTATAATAGTGAAGGTCTAAACCATTTGAGGCTGCCATTGGCTGCACACATGTCTGTATTGCTGCCAAGAAAATTGTTTCAGTTGACTCGATACCCAGGCGGCGAGACTTAGCAAGGCAGACAACAATGATATGCTGGAGTTGACCATAAAAGGTACGAAGCTGCAGATCCACAGGAAGGTTGCGATGGCGTTCATTTCTGTCAACTAGTTGCTCGTACTGGTATATAGTGAGTAGCGGCACGATAACAGAAACATGGTCTGCTTACTCGAACATAACTGGCATCTCGACGATCTTCTCCCATCGACATCAACACAGATGCATGCATAGTATCCCCACCATCAAGACAGCGGACCTTGCCCCACGTACTAATGCCAGCTTTGTGCAGGCGTGGTCGCACGGTTGACACTGACACGTCATATCGGGTAGCTAGCGCGGCGCAAACTTTGTTGAAAAGAACATCGTCCAAGCCGTCTGTGCGATGAGGAGGTAACAGAACATATGACGGATCTGTTCCGGTCACATACATAAATTGTAAACTGAATTATTCGATTGCAAAACACTCACATGAACTATGCGAGAGCTGGCCTTGAATAGCATGTTTTTGCGGTCGAAGATCCAAAGCCTCCTGCAGATTGCGAGCTAACTTGATTTGAAGAAGCTGGGCACCTTCAGTGACATGGCGATCAAGACTAGCATAAGGGAAACGGCGACTCTTGACAGCAGGTAGTAACGATCCACAAAACCTCTCGATTGGGAATGCCCATGTGGTCCACACAGGACCAGTGGCTTTGATACTGTCTGCAATGTGGAGAAGCGCATGGATTGTAATGGGGCACGTTGACACTCGCTCTGGATCATGCTGGTAGTAAATGCTGTAAACCGAGAGTCAGAACGCGAAAAGCAGTAGGGGGAAAAAAAGAACCGACTCCTCGTATTCCATAACCCATTTGATAAAGCCAGCCCGAATAACATCAATCTCGTCATCCGATATTTCAAACTGAAGACATATGTTGATTAATTTGACGAAGCCTATAAAATGGTCATAGTATTTGCGCTTGCGGAAGCGCTTACGCAAAAGGATGGGTCCGAGAAACAGTGTCCAGAAAGACCACGTCTCAGCCGAGCAGGCCGACTTCTGTGTCATGAAATTTGGAGGTCGTGCACCGAATGCGGATGGAATTGTGGATCCACTTGTCGCGCTTGCGGCACCAATGGCGTCCCAGACGCTGGAGTCCAGCTCGTACTGCTCGCAACCTTCGTCAAGACCTTTGAACTTACCCGTCCACAACAAAATCAGGTTGTCTATGCAATTTTCCCAAATCAAATGCATGAAGTCGTACGGAAAGGAGAGGGGGAATGAGAGTGACTTGAGTTCAGCAAGTATGGGCACCCCTTTAATGCCGTATTTCCTGGACAGGATGTCCGACGTCGCCTTATTCCGTGCGAGCATGACCTCTTCACCTTGTTGTAACATCTCTTCTCCAGAACGTAAAGGGAGTGCAAAAGCATTATATGCGCGGGTTGCAGAGGTTGATTTGAGAACGTCGGGATGTCGAGAACGATCTAAAGGAACGTAAAGAGTATGCCCACGAGAACCTGGACTAGGGACACCAGTAATCTTGCACATCCGACACGGAGCGAAGCCGTTGTGGCCTTTCATACACATAAGCATGGCCACAGCCGGGATGTCACCGAAGACAAGAATGAGGAAGGCGCGAAGCACGAAGAGCTTCTGTGTTAATGCATCATAGGCTCGAACGCCAAGTTGCAGCTGATTGAGCTCCTGCACCATCGGCCATTCAAATGAGTCTACGTCGATGGGCTTCTTCGGGCCTGGAATAACGCCAAGGGGGATTATATTATCGATATGGACCCGACTTTCTGGACCGAGATTGTAATTGAATAAAATAAGCGGCCACGCGGTGCTCTTTCGATGTTTGAAAGGACCAAAGCCATCGGTTGCCAGGCCAAGCGCGATGTCTCGAGGATCAGAGAAGTAAGTATACGGCATTTCTTGATCATTAACGACGACCTGCTTCCCAAGGAGTCTGCGGTACTGGGTGCTGTCGAAAACATCCGTGGTGCGACCTGGTATATGCTCATGTTCGTTTGCACGATAACCCATCTCCTTCATCTTGTCAGCATTAGCGCACATCCCTATTAATCGCGGGATTAGCGGTATGTATGCGTAAGTCTTCCTGGGCTCCGTGTCGGAACCGGGAGTATAGCGTGGCTCGTCGCAATATGGACAACGATCGCGAGTTGCGTGAGGGCCAACGAAACAGCAACATGTGTTGATACAGCAGTGATATCGTACTGCATTGACACCAGAGAGAAATCGTACGCGCGATCTTGCTACGTCAATGGTGGGAATCGAATCATTTGGAAATGCGCGAGGTAACCGTGCAAACGTAGTATCGGTCATGTGCGACTCGACCTTCAGTGCAAACGCCCGGAGAATGGCCATATCTGAGGCACTGATGTTATGACCTGCGTACCAATCAGCACTGATACAAACGAGGAATCTGAAAACTTACCATTCTCGACAGCCTCTCTTTCAAATTCCTCCCCCAGCTCATCCCACGCAGATAGTCCATTTGCATACTCAGCCACATCAATACTGCTATCGGTATCATCGAATATCGATTCATCTTTCCCCCTGCTGTGGTCATCCCCGCTCTCCTCTCCATTCTCCTCGTCACTCTCGTAATCGTCTACTCGTGCGGCGTACCGACAAGTCCCGTCAGGCCACACGCGCATTTGTGCATCGCCCATTGCAGCCTCAAATATCTCATCTCGGGATACGTCGAGTATCTGGGCAGCTGTGTCGATGGCAAAATGATGATCGGCTGGCCGGCTGGATGGATCATCCCCATTCATTTGAACATCTAGATCTAGTTCGGGTGACGGTCGTAATCCCTGCGTACGAGCTCTTTTGCGGACATTCCGGACTATAGAAGCCTTTCCTGATTTTCGAAACGCAGCAACAGCATCTACTGTGAGACGCGGACGAGTCCCGTGCTTTCGATGGAGTAGTTCAGTTTTTTTACTAACATTACGGCTGCAATGAGAGCAAAATGGCATTCTGGTCATATATTTGAGTATGTAGCTAAATGATCAATTGATAAAATGGCACACCTCGATGAGTCTACAACCAACAATGCTCTTGCCGTTTATGGACGAGACGGATGTATCGCTTGCGATCGGTGGTGATCGACGCTAATGCCAAACAACCCACGCTCGATTGGGAGGATCGCCTGCTACTTTTAGGTCCCAAATTCTGCTCCATCGAACGCGGCCATCGGTTGGCGGCCCTCGAGTTCTAATACTTCTTTCATACATCTAATTCTGCTACGTCATGGCCAAAGCAAAAACTACCCACACTCCTGACCACAAGGCTGCAGCAAATTCTTCTACTCGTTCAGCCAAACTGCAACAGGCGGCACAGGCCGTTACACGCACAACACGGTCCATGAACAAAGAACAGAGCGCTAATACAAGTTCGAACGCGATCAACAATAAGACAGGGAAGAAGGCTGCGTTGGCGATAGAGGACTCGGACTCTGACTCGGAGAGCGTACTATCTAAGCCCACTCGATCCAGGGCGAAGAACAGTCATCGTGAAGATTCGATCGCAAACGATGTGCCCGGCACCGAAGACGTTACTGCGAAGGCTAAAAAGTCCAAGTCTGGCCGGGAAACCGTGCTACGCAAGGAACCGCCAGCTTCGACTGCCGTGCAACCAGTCGTACCACATTCCAGTGGCCGCGAAGTCGACCTCGAACGTGAGATTGCTGAACTGAGAGGTTTGTTGGTTGAAATTATTGTTCATATCGATGCGGCACTCACTATCTTATTACAGAGACTGTTCGGAACTTGAAAGCACAGGCCAACAACCAAGGCAAAGAGACGGACAAAATCATCGCTAGACCAACTGGCAGTGCAGGAAACAAGGGGTACAGGCTACGCGACCATATGAAGCTTGCTCACGACAAGGACTACTATAAAACAATTCTTGTGAGTCCTGCTGTTGACGCGAAGAGAAGAAATACTTACAGGAAAGAGTAGCGAACTGTTCGTGACCTCTGCCATGAGGCACGTATTGATTTCGACGTTTCATACCGTAGACAATCAATGATACGACTGGGGAAGCTGTTTGCCGCTGTGAGTATACCATCGTTTGTGCCAGCCTACAACTCACATACCATATAGGCTGCGGAGCGCCAACCTTATCTAAAGCACTTCCAGAACGACTGGGCTACAGGCGAGATTGTGCGACAGTTCATCAGCAGTCGACGCAAATACGAATACCGAAAGGCAAAGGTGGGTATGGAAGTTGACAGTGACGAAAGCGGAGACCAAAGCGGCAGCGTTGAGGAAGACAACAGCGGTAGCGGAAGTGGAAGTGAAAGCGGGAACGAAGATGAGAGCGATGACGAAGAAAGAGGCGGAAATAATGGAAATAGTGAAGATGAAATCAGGGGGGAAGAAGAGATGGGTTCTGATGACGAAGGGAGTATGGTCCAATGCCGTCGGGGGAAGACGCCAGGCGATTCGTCAGACGATGAAGAGATATAAGTCTACGGGGAGATTGTCGACCTCAAAGGCTGGTCGCCTCCTTGGGTTGTCATTGAGATAACGTCGTATATGATACATCGGATGCATTATTCACACGTGCTGTGGGTCTCGAGGTGGCTATATATAAATTGTTTGTATATCTTTGTATCGCAAATATGCGAGTACAACTAATTCTTCTGGTGAAATATTGTGACATTACAGAGTAACAAAATCGAAAGAAACTGTCGTATATAGATTTGTTGTACATAGTGAACTTGACAGAGCACCGTCGAGTACTATGAAAGGCCATGAGTAAAGAGTCATCGGGAAGATTGAAGGTACACGCACTCGGTGACACAACATCATAACATGTGAATGACTTTATTCGTAGATGTCGGTGATATCAAACAGAATACACAATGCAAATGCATCGACCTTCGAGAGCTCGGGAATGTATCCCATGAAAAATTGAAGACGACGCTTGGAATCCCAGTGCTGAACTCTGATCAAGTCGTTTCGGGTCTTTAAGCCGGCGTCGCGCAAAATCGGTAGGAGTTCCTCGAGTGATGGTTTGGAGGACTGCAGCATAGTGATAATTGAATCATCTGGAGAGTTAGAACTATCGCGATGTTGATCGCCGAGAAACTAAGTGTCAAATATATAAGAAAATGTTCTCAAAATCGTGTTCGTGTACATACCGAAGAACTGCCAAACCGTATTCCCACATTTGATGGAGATGTTACTGTTTGTACATCACTAAAGACCTGTCCAGTCGCTCCTGTTCCTTTTGCACGCTGACCTGTCGACACTGAAGGTCAGACCTTTATTTTACAGACGGAGGACGATTGACTTGACCTGGGGTGGACATGTCAATGGCGTAAGATAAGGATGGGTTGAATCAGCAGCGACTAAATAGCGAAAGAGCCGCAGCACCATTGAAGACTCGCTCGGTCACAATGTAGTTTGGTTGAAATATCAACACCACTGCTTCATGTCGCGATCAGTTAAACCCTTACTTCGAAGCCGCCGGACATTTCCTTGATGATCACTAGATATCGAACTATAAAGGTATCGAAGCTCCATGAAACAGGTTCGACATTCAATGCCAGAGCTGCAGGAAGGGCCGGCGGAGGTGCAGCAGCGGGAACCGAGCCATGCGGGGTCAGTATCAGTCAGAGATGTATAGAAAAATTAAATGATAGCGCTGGGAGCCTGTTAAAGCCAATAAAGTGTGTGAATGAAGAGTTCAGAAAGCTGGGACTGAATGTGCGCGAGGGAGAGTGGAATTGGTGCTGAAACCTGAAGATCGGTAGGCTCTTGCAAAATTGTTTGTGTGGTCATGCTTGTTGTGGCTGAGTGTGACACACGCTTCCACATGTGACATGCGACTCTACTGTACCATTACGACCGTAGGTTCACAGGTTGTTACGCGTTACGCAGTCGGTAGCTAAGTTCACTAGTTCACGACAAAATGTTACTGTTACGAAAAAATTTAGGTTCATGTTCACTGCTCCAAAAGGGTTTTATGGGGGCCAAAAGATTTTTTTGAAGAAGTACCCTATAAATGTCCAAGTTCATGACCAATTGTTACTGTTACTGGTCCAATGTTATCCGTTACTGAACTTGTGGTCGTAATGGTACAGTAATACAAAATAATATTGATGATCTGCTACATGACTAGGCAAGGATATTCGAAGATACAGGAAGAGGGCGGAAAAAGAGGAGCGACAGGGCATCATGGTAAATTGGGTAAGAAATTATGGCAGAGGATAGAACAAATATTAGCGACGAAATATGAAAGAAAGCTAAGAAATAGAACAAGAGGTAGGATGGGTGGGATCTAAACCCCGAAAATGGTCCACTAGACTACCTAGCGCCTTCATATGATGCGTAGAGATAGTAAACACCTGAGACGGTGCGCTAGCGAGTGCAACCTGCACATCCGCTTCGAGTACTCTTCGATTTTGCCCGCGCAAGCGACCACGCTTAGCTATACGCAAACGAGCAGATATGTCGTGCTCAATACCAGTTGCAATGGTAGATCCTTGCGTCCTTTCCCGCCGTTGTGCAGAACAAGTCCCTTCATCGGCAGAACCATCTGACGCCACCAACAGACGCCGATATGGGTGATAATGCAATGGGCCCTGTTGGCCAAGCCGTGACGCTCGTCCTGCCGAAGAGGAGCTGGATGGCAAGGACACTGGATATGAGATAGCAGCGGAGGGTGGATCTTGTTGGCCAAGCCGTGACGCTCGTCCTGCCGAAGAGAAGCTGGACGACAAGGACACTGGATGGGGGCTAGTAGCGGAGGGTGGATGTTCGTGGGCTTGCGACATTATGGTTTGCACCAGAGCAGTGGGGGCAAAATGAGCACGGACAACATGGGCATCCCCGTTCAGGAAACTGCGAATTAGCTGAGCGTCCTTCTCCGACTCGCATTCAACCACAAAAGCTGCGCTGTCATCCACTGACATGACAGGAAGGGCTGCGCATGCGCGAATGAAGATATTGCAACTGGAAAGGCTTGCATCTGGCCTATCAAGTTGACGACAAAGGACGGTGACATCGTCAGCTGTAGCCCCCAACCTCATCCCACTGAGCACCAAAAACCGACTGCTGAAAGGTTCACGAGACAATTCTGTGAAGGAGATGATGGGTAGAATAGCCGATTGCGCTGGTGGTATCCGAGGCGTCACTTGACTGGAGTCAAGGTTGGGGGAAGGTGATGCAGGTGCTTCTACTTCGGAGAGATTTGGTGGAAGTAACATAGGTGGTTCCTTGGTAGCCTCCTCTACTATCGTATGCTCATCATCAAAGACTATGCTTGATGAGGTAAAAGAGGGAAGAATGATAGCGGGGTGATTGAACTGAACTGGAGGGAAATTCGGGGATTCGCCATCGTCCAGGTCATCGTGATGAGGAAGGGGTGCGTTGGTGACGCGTGGTAGATCTGATTGTAAGGGCGTAGACAATTTCTGCCCAATATCCCCCGGCGCAGGCTGTAAGGTATTGTACATCCAAGTCGACTGATGTGTGAGGGCAGGAGGTTTTTTGTGAGCAGGGATTGTAACGAAATAGTAGAATGGTACCGGCCGTCCGAACTTGGCATCGCCAACCAAACCAGGGACTGAATCGAGGTTTTTAAACCACAGTTGCCGCCTGTGTACACGATCAAAGAAGGGACCACGTCGGGTACGTTCTCGGTCGCGAAAGTTTACCCCGCGATCCAGCATGACGGTGCAGCCATTAAAAGGCGAGTCGACATGCTCCAAGGTAGTCTCAACGAAGTGTACCCATTTGCCCCTACCGCAAGGCGGTGCGCAAATGGGAGGAGGTTGAACCCACGGAATACGATCAGCGAAGAGAATAGAAGATGGACAATCGATGGAGCCTGCTTCTGGAGTTGCCGATGAGACGTCCTTGCGTTTGTTAAAATGCAAGGCTGACGTATCAACTTGTGCAACGAACTTGTAGGTATTGGTGTTGACATCACAAATTGAAAGTTGGCGTGCGTTCATATCCCGTTTGACTGCGTGACGAGCTGAGGGATATGTAGACCGTGGAACTTCATTGTACTAAGACTTTAAAAAAAAGTCGAATATCGCGGAGCATCTGTGTATGGCGGAGTTTCTATTTGTAGATATATGTAGGGCTATATGTAGGTATATATATAAAGTAAAAGATGAGCATTATTTGGTATATACGAAGGAGAACAGGTACCAAAGGATCCAGGAAACCAGAAAAATGGTCAGTCTGATTCAGAGAAAACATCTGGGCACCATGCCCTCAACATCCCCTCAACTTGGACTGAATTAGCATCCTCATTCTCTGGAATGCTATTCAAAATATCCTGTATAATATTACTGAGCGAGACGAAATCGACGTCTTCCGAGTCAGAGTCTTGGGACACGGATCTGGCCCTGGACGGTGTGGCTGCAGGCTGGGATCCGGGGCCGGTGGAAACCAGCGAACCGGCGCCGCTCGCGCGAGCACCGATTGCTGGACCGGAAATATTGCAGCGTAGATTCGAAGACGTACCCTAGTTATAGAAATAAGAAATAAAGAACGCATAAAATAAAATTTTCGAACGCACGGGTGCGTTGACAGCGTTTTGGACGAGAGGATGAGACGTCGACTGGGCAGGTGAGATGGGTGTTAGTGAGTGCGGGGGTGGGATTGAAGGCGAAGGGCATCTAGCCGGCGCCGGGGGCATGCGTGCAATGACGTCTTGGTCCGCGTTATGGGGAAGAATACTCCATAACGCGGGTGGTGTGTAGCGCGACCGCTTCAGGCCGGGGGTCACGTCGATTGGAATGAGCAGTCGAGTGAGGGGCGATAGAGTCGGCAGCGTATGGGAGTCCATTGTTTATATGGTAGTTCCGGATCTATTTGGTGTGCGAGGTGGCAGCTGACCCCTTCAATTCGCGACACGGCGGTGGGTAGAGAGTCGATGGTACATAATATTTATGTTATGTATTCCTAATTGGGTCATTGATCGAGTTCAAACCAAAACAATGCCAATCATGTAACAAACAAACAACCACTGTCACTTGTCAAACCAAACCTCACTGTTGAATAACTTAGCTGTATCTATACTCGTCATGGCCACCGGACAAGACGCTCGTTCACCACCATCCTCCCCACTTTCTGTAGACAAGCTAGGGAATGCCTCTGCGCCACCCTCCTTTGCCGACCCATCTCCTGTATTTGATCAGGAGGAGCTTTCACGCGTGGGTTACCTGATAAATGTATTATTTTTTTGGGGAGAGAAGAAATAAATTGTGATTTGACTGAAAACTTTCAAACTCTCAGGGCCTTCACCTTCCATCTTCTCTGGACCACCATGTTGCCAAGAAGGTAGCATTGGCCTACGCAGATGAGACATGTCAAATTTATTCTGCCCAAGCCGACATCGCCGAACGAAAATATCAGCAACTGTTACTCGCAACACAGCTCTCCAAAATGGAAGTCTTGAAATTGCGAAGGATACGCGACCAGTCTGCCCAAGATATCACGTTTTTCCGAAGTCAAGCACCCGATACTGTTGTCGTCGACGACCCAGACTGGTTCGCGCCTTCTATCCATCTCCGTCGTCCTTCGCCGCCCCCGCGTGATTCCGGTAATGCAGTTCGCCATGACTTCTGAAGCCAACAGCTAACTAGATTCACTTAGACGCACCCAGATCTCTCCCCTTGCAGTCAGCTGCCGTAAGCATACATATCTATCATATTCTAAGGTGCTTTCTCACAAACATTAATATTAGGTCGGCGCAGTGGAACCTTCGAAGGAGGCATCAGCTTTGTAGCAGTAGTCGTGTAATATCATGTAACTTGTTCACGGACTATTTAAATTTGAATTATATGGCTCTCAGTTTCTTAGTAATCTGGATTCCATTCGAGTGTGATCATATCATTATATTATAAAACGCGAATATGATATGCATATGTAGGTCGAGCATGTGCTGGAGTAGATATTAAATTGTCAAATAAATACATTATTTAAAAAAAAACTATTCTGAATCATCCTCCAACGTAAGGTCAATCACCATGGGACGAGGCCTATCCCCATCGTCATCGCTATCCTGTGTAAGGTCAATGACAGTAGGGTTGATTCGTTTCTGCGCACAATCGTGATATCGAAGAACTCGGCGAGTCATTACAAGCCCACAACGACATTTTCCCAGAATATTGCGAAACTCGGTGCAAGTAATTCCCGGTGTAGAAGGACAGTCGAGCTTGAGCAACATACCCAGCGTCGTCTGTGGTCGCCTTGCAGCTGCAGGTGCCGGATATGTCGGGATAGACGCTAGGACATCGTCGCGGCCTGCAACCAACATAAGCGCGAGAAAAATGACCCTGCATTGCAACTTACGGCGTAACTGTACTACCGGCAAAGGTGCCGGCGCGTAAGGCAAGGGAGCGGGCGGATTGGCAGGAAGTCCTGAAATCGGAGCATTGACAACTTTACAGTTGAAAATAAGCAATAAGTCAGATTAATTTAATCAAGTCACACTATACCTCGAGTTGGGTACCGTCCGACAAAAAGGCCCATCTCCTTGTAAATGTTTTCTAAGGAAACTAAGGGGATAACAATGAGATTCTATTACCGAAACATCAGACATTGACAATATATACGCACCAAGATAACCACAACGATCTGTCGCACAGGCCGCGACATACTCGCCAAAGTGCGGGCCTTCGACCTCCATGTAGATAATGGATTCAGAATATAATGTCCCTGCGGTGTGTGCGCAAAGACAGCAGGGACCACGGAACACATGAGAGATGCGGTGGTCGCGAAGACGGTCGGGAGTTATACGGTTTCCTTCATTATCAACGGGCCTTGAGATGTGTTATTAGTACTTTCTCATGCGTGACATACAAACGATACCTACCAAGCCCATCGAACAAGGTCGCGCGATGCTGAGTCGTAGTGGAGTATACCAGGATTAGCTACAAGGAGATGACGAGAAATGCGTCTAAGAAAGCGAGCTTGAGAACGAGCTTGAAGAGGCATTGTAGACTCGTAGTTGGATGTGAAGAGCGAAAGGGGAATTGGGGAGAACTAGGCAGAACTACAGGCCTTTTATGTTCTCTCGATCGAAGCACAGGGGTAGTCGCTAAAACCAAAATGTTCGGGTCCGATCGTGTTACAGATGTCGCCCTATGACCGATTTGGAAGGTGATCGAGCCCTAGTCTGTGGTGTTTTGCATTTGCTTTTCGCCCAACTCGGATTCAACAATAGTACATAAGGCAAACAAAATCAGTAGTGCTTATTTAGTCTACAGCTATGAAATTATGATTATACTCAATCTTGATTTTGCCTGGAGAGGCCTGGTATCTCGTGTCTCGCTGCTAACACTTCTGCTAGCTCTGCGAGTTATAATTATGTAACGTTAGACTTTGATCGATCGATCGATCGTATAACTCTATTTGAATTTCTGTTTTAGTTATAAAATGCGTGTAAGACTGATAAACTCCACGAACTATTCAACTCCACTTTCACATATCAATATGGCAAAGAACGCATCACCCGATAAGTCTGGATTCAGTGCACCTGACCTAGGCACTACCATACCCCCGAATTCGAATGTATCTGATCCGTTTGTCGACGTCGTCACATCTCCCTCACACACATCAGAAAGTAGCTCGGAAGAATACGTGCTGCCCACCGTTTCACAAGATGGCTGGGTCGGCAACCAATTGGAGTACTACGAGCGTTTCGGATATCCTTCAACGCCGGAATACATCAGGGACAAAATCAAGAATCTCCAACATAAGCTCGGGCTCCCTAGTTCGAGTCCCTGTCCTGCCAACAAGGGGAATAATCAGGAGGTGCGAAACCCATGCTCATATATACACAAAAAAGGGTTCTCTTACAATAGTCGGCAGTCTCGAGTGCCAATGGATACTCGTAAAAGAGGGCGCCCCAGTTATGATGCAGACGTCTCGAGTCCTGGCAAGGAAAACGCAATGAGATCGAGGCCAGCAAAGCGACAAAAGAAATCCAAGCAGGACTCGAACGATATTTGTGAGGAGATTTTGAGACTGCTGCAGCAGCATCTGGAGGAAACCAGGGGATTACGGCGAAAGATGGCCTCCCTTGTGACAGAGATGCATAGTCGTTGATTTCAAGTAAGTACAAAGGCTCTTTATCGTTCTTAATCTTGCATCGTCACCGAATCTAATTGTGTTTTCCCTGGCGCGAAGGCGTATAGTGGCAGTAGTGATTAGTAATCCTCAGCAACTTCGATATCAGTTGTACTTACACTACCGTGACCATCCACAAAGGGCTATTTATCAGTGTTTATCGATTATGCGTAAGATGACTCGTCACCGTGACTATCTTGATAACTTATCTCCACATCTGCGATCACATGAAACATTGGTGTACCATACGCCAGCACCATTTTCAATGGGGTTATATCCCCGCTGTTTCCACCGTGACCTTGCACTTTCATTTCGAACCCAGGTTTGTCCATTCTGGAAAGGCTAGCCTGGAGATCGAATCACCTTACATTCTTCCCCTTTGATACCCTCCTCATCATCCAACGAGTCCGCCATCTCTCCGCCATCACAATCACATTTCGGTATTCGTATTTGCGTCGACTGCTGATGAACTGTCGCACAATCTCGCCTGTAGCCCAGTCGTTCTGTCGGAAGTGCTTTAGATAAGGTTGGCGCTCCGCAGCCTATATGGTATGTGAGTTGTAGGCTGGCACAAATGATGGTATACTCACAGCGCAAACAGCTTCCCTAGTCGTATCATTGATTGTCTACGGTATGAAACGTCGAAGTCAATACGTGCCTCGTGGCAGAGGTCGCGAACAGTTCGCTACTCTTTCCTGTAAGTATTTCTTCTCTTCGCGTCAACAGCAGGACTCACAAGAATTATTTTATAAGCCCTTGTCGTGAGCAAGCTTCATATGGTCGCGTAGCCTGTACTCCTTGTTTTCTGCACTGCCAGTTGGTCTAGCGATGATTTCGTCCGTCTCTTTGCCTTGATTTTTGGCTTGCGTCTTCAAGTTCCGAACAGTCTCTGTAATATAGGCAGTGGAGGAGCTCATGTCGGAATCACCCTCCAGCATCATAATATTCTTCCAGAAGGTGCCGTCGCAAGAATTTTCTGATTTCTATTTCTGTGACGTGGTTTTCGACGGCGAGCCACCCCCTACTGCTGCAAGCGTATGCAGACTGTCTTTGGCTCTCTCTCTCTCAGCCCACCATATAGACTTTTTTTATACCTTTGGCTCTTTTGCCGTACATTCTTCAGCTTCGCATTCGCAAGCGGATCATATACATTTTCTTCCCTTGAAGTTCGCTCCTTTCACTCCTTATCATCCGAATTATCGTCAAATTACTGTTCTGAATCATTTTGTAGCATCCCCATCAGGGTGGGCCACTTAAGCTTCAGCCACGTTGGCCGGCTCCTTTTCACTCAATTGTGGCGCCAGTACCAAACTTCCAAGAGCTTACCTAATGATGAATTTCTCAGATCTCGAACTGCTTGACCCTTCGGTTTTTTGGAATGTAACACACTGTAATACCATACCAACGATCATATATTTTCGCTTCAGTTGATCTGTTCCTTTATTTTTGATCTTTTCATCCCAGCAAATTCTGCGGACATCTGACATATATTCTTTCTATCCTGTTGGCTCTCATCCGCTAGTAAATGACAAACTTTGCAAAGTATTTGCTCCTTGTTATGTTCGGGTTTCTGCTGAGATCATGTTGTTATTTGAACGAAATTAGCAGCTGCAGCTGACTGTGCCACTGTGGGCCGGCCAGTTTTGGAAATCTCATATGCATGGCCATGCACCATTTGCAAGTTATACCTTACAACGTCCCTTTTTGACTTTACATTAGGCAGTACTTGTGCTCTGAGATTTTCTTTTCTTTCATTTTAGGAATTTCTTCGAGATGCCTAAGTGCCCGGGACGGATTTACATGTAAATATTAATCTACCATTAACACTTAACACACCTTCGAGTTTGAGCATCTTATAGACTGCCAACTAGAGATAAGAGGTGATTGAAGCTCATAAACGTATTATAATAGGTTCCCATGTAATTTAACAACTTTTTCGAAGACATTAGGCCTAGAATTGAATATTGAGTGTCATGAGGTTGATGTGGCAATAAGAATCCATTATTAGTTGTGATGACAACTTCCATCGTCGGACTTTTAATTTACCTCCACTACCTCTTTCTCATGACCACCACCATCCTCTTGCTTAGGCTTGGGTGGAGCACGATTCGCTCGCCCATTAGGCTCCCCACAAGCAGATGATATTGGGATTTACCCATGTCGAGCTCATCTGCTTAACATCATGGCTCTGTTGAATATCTCTCGAGTTATATTCAACTCTCCTGGTGTCTTTCCTTCCTTCCTACATGTTGATAAGCATGCAGAAGAAAATGGGGGTCTAATAGTCTCCTAGTGGGTGCTTGTGGTATATTGTACTCCAGAAACAACAGTATCAGGGCCAATCATTCTCCTTGCATATCTCATCTCCACATAACACTCGCTGCAGCCAGCGAACAAATCGTGTATCAAGCCAAGATATCTTCCAGACAGCCAGACCAGCATGCAGCCTCCTTTCGAGCAATGCGCCCATAACGATTCCCACGCTCTTTCTTTCTCGGCTCTTCCCTTCGCCGTGGTTGGTTAGAATGTTCTAGTACGCCGGCAGGCCGTATTGCATGCGCGCTGCGCCAACACCTGAAAAGGCAGTAACATCTCACCACCTATCGATGCCGTATTACCGTATTCGGCAGGAGCTGACCCTACGACACGCTATACCATCGTCTACCAGTACAAGCAATTAACATTCGTGTGTCACTATCTTCGAGCGATCATCCCGATTCGTTTCGTATGTCATATTCCCGACTCCACCTCCGTCCCACGCTCACCATAATAGCAGAATTTACCATATCTTTCAGATGGCCGTTGCTCTTACTCATAACACAATGAGGGCGCTTCGCCTTCTGATGAATCGCGGATGGGGAGGGAGGATGACGGCCCTCGAGATTTGCCTCGGGGTAGCTCAATGTGCAATGGGGGGGATCCAAATCGGTCTGGCGGTCATGCATGGCGGCTTGGGGGTGCTGCAAGCAGCTTTGGACTCGAGAAGAGGGGAGGGCGATGCGCAGCTCGAAGGGGGGGGGGAGATCGAGCGTTTCCGAGACCAATATGATCGTATCGCCGCTCATTGGGAGCGTATTTACCAGCAGGGCGCTGATGTGTTGGCATTGGCGAGGATGGTGAAGGAACGGGCCAAACACGTTGGGGGAGGTCTCAGGCGCCTTGCCGGACAGTAATATACCGGCAGTCAAAGTCGGATTGAAGCGCTATCGCCGGTGATGTACCTATAAAGCTGGATGTATATTTGTCAAAATGCATGAATCACCCCTCATAACACATCGTCTGTTCGCCGTGAGCTATCAACCAAAACCTATCGCTTTCTGTGAACATTTCCAACTTTCAGATTTGGGCGCCCAACTTGCCTCTATCCTTTTCAGTATGTGGTTCCCAACTATTATTGCCCGAACGCTTTTGTTGATTCTTTCGTTTTTCATTACTAGGTGCGCGTATGCTATTGTCCTTTTGGATCCCGGGACTAAATTGCTCTCGGCTTTCCAAACTTTTACACTCGAACCCGACCAGGCCCAGTGACTTCTTTAATCATGCAAACCAGACAAAACCAACTGCCTTCTGCGAACACTTACAACTTTCAAGTTTGGGCATCCAGCTCGCCGCTAATTTTTTTCAGGTATGTACATTGTGTTGCGTATATGGTTCGTAAAACCATAATTGCCCTGGACGCTTTTGCCTACTTCTTTTTTTAAATTACTAGATACCGAGTATACTGGTGTCTTCTTAGTTCCTAAGACTAAATTGCTCTCGGCTTTGCAGACTCTTACACTCGAATCCAGCCATTTCATATGCGTGCGGGAGAAAGTTAACAAAAAAAATCAAGTGGTCATTATCGATCTCTCCGACGCTAACAATATTCTGCGGAGACCTATCACTGCCGTAATGTACCCAAGCCAGAAGATTTTGCCGTTGAAGGATGCGTATGTTTCAAAAATAATCTCACAATTTTAACAAACACGTCAATTACGCACGCGTATTCCTAGCCGCACGAACACTACAAATTTTCAATATCGAAACGAAACAGAAAGTCAAGTCCCATGTCAACAACGAGGACGTCGTTTTTTGGGAAATGGGTGTCAGAAACAATAATTGAGCTGGTTACTGAAACCTCTGTATTCCACTGGACTATCACCGACCCGACCTCGCCCCCCCAAAAAAGTCTTCGATCGACATGCTACGCTGGCTGGCGCTCAGATCATCAATTACCGTGTTACTCCAGACGAGAAATGGCTCGTGCTGATCGGTATATCTGGTAACACGACAAATCCTTCGGCGTTTAAGGTCAAGGGCGCTATGCAGCTTTATAGCAGGGACCGGGGAGTTAGTCATGCCACAGATGGACACGCTACCGCTTTCGCGGAGATCAGCCAGGAAGGCCATCCAAGCTCTTTTCGTTCGCTGTGCGGACTGCGACAGGTGCCAAGGTTCGTGATATCATTACTTGTTTTCTCCTCTCACCCTGATACTCGTTACCTAGCTCCACGTAGTGGAAATCGACCATACCATTCGTCAAGAAAGCTGTTGACGTCTACTTCCCACCTGAGGCTACCAACGATTTCCCAGTCGCCATGCAAGTCTCCAAGTAGCATGGCATTATCTACCTCGTGACCAAATACGACTTCATTCATCTCTACGATCTCGAGTCCGGTGCTTGCGTGTACATGAATCGTATCTCTGGCGAGACTATCTTCGTGACTGCAGAACACGAGGCGACAAACGGCATTATTGGATGTTCCAAACAAGGTCATCGCTTACTTTGCGGAGACGGGCCAGACGGACAAGATTGTACTTTACTCAAAGAAAGTCGGCTACGCCCCAGATTACGTTGCTCTGCTGCAACATATCACGAGAACCAACCCCGACCAAGGCGCCGAATTTGCCACCCAAATGGCGAACGACGAGTCGGGTCCTCTGGTAGACGTCGAACGCGTTGTCGATATTTTCTTGTCGCAGAACATGATTCAGCCCGCTACTTCATTTTTATTGGATGCCTTGAAGGACAACAAACAGGAGCAGGGTCACCTTCAGACTCGCCTCCTCGAAATGAACCTTATACATGCGCCTCAAGTTGCAGATGCTATTCTCGGAGATTTTCACTCATTAAGATTGTCCTCGAATTGCCAACCTTTGCGAGAAAGCTGGTCTATTGCAGAGGGTCTGTGTATTGTATTATCACAAAGTTTCTTTACTAACTTCATTTCTGTAGGCTCTTGAGCACTACGAGGACTTGGCCGATATCAAGCAGGCAATAATACATACAAATGTACTTCAACCTGAGGTGATTATTATTCTTGATGTGATTATATGTTTATTGATGCCTCGTACTTCTTAAGTGGTTGATCAGCTACTTTAGCCGTCTCACGGCAGAACAATCTATGGCGTGTCTGCAAGAAATGCTCAGGGTCAATATCCGTCAAAACCTCCAAGTCGTCATCCAAATCGCTGCTAAATACTCGGATATCTTGGGACCCGTCAAGTTGGTCGAAATGTTCGAGTCGTACAAAACCTTCGAGAGTGAGTTTCGTAACTCTATTTTTGATACTTAAGCCGCTCACGAGTCAGCGCAGGGCTCTTCTATTATCTGGGCTCGATTGACAACCTTAGCGAGGACCCCGAGGTTCACTTTAAGTACATCCAGGCTGCCACTCGTACTGGTCAAATCCGCGAGGTAGAACGCATCTGCCGGGAAAGTAATTTTTTATAATCCAGAAAAGGTCAAGAACTTCTTCAAAGAAGCCAAACTCTCCGACCAACTCCCACTCATCATTGTCTGTGATCGCCTCGACTTCGTCCACGACCTCGTCCTTTATCTTTATCAAAACGGTCTAACTAAATTTATCGAAGTGTACGTTCAGCGAGTCAATCCGGACCCCTCAGGTGGCTGATGGGCTTCTTGACGTCGATTGCGATGAAACGACGACCAAAGGACTATTAGCTTCTGTCACCGGTAACTTCCCTATCGACGAGCTTGTTCATGAAGTGGAGCAGCGAAACAGGCTGAAGTTGATTCTCCCTTGGCTCGAGGCCCACGTCCAAGGTGGCAGCCAAGATCCTGCCGTCTTCAATGCTATGGCAAACATCTACATAGACAGCAATAGCAACCCTGAGGCTTCCCTCAAAGAAAACAATGTAAGGTCGTATATATAACACTATTGACTTGATACTGACTTTCCTGATCTTGTTCTAGTTGTATGAGCCCCTCGTCGTCGGAAAGTTCTGCGAAGCACGGGACCCTTACTTGGCGTACATCGCGTACGCCAAAGGATTCTGCGACGATGAGCTTATTGCTATCACCAACGACAACGCGATGTTCAAGCAACAAGCCAGCTATCTCGTCAAACGTCGCCAGCCGGAGCTGTGGGCCCAGGTCCTCGTTGGCGACAACATTCACCGCCGTCAACTTATAGATCAGGTATTGCTTCCGCTCTACATTCGACACTATTTATTAATCCTTTCGACAGATTATCGCTGCTGCCGTTCCTGAATCTACGGATCCTGACGATGTTTCGGTCACTGTCAAAGCTTTTCTTCCAGCTGATCTCCCAATCGAACTCATCGAATTATTGGAGAAGATCATTGAGCCGTCGTCATTCAGCGAAAACAAGAATCTGCAAAATCTGCTCCTATTAACTGCCATTCGCGCTGACAAAGGCAAGGTGGCTGGGTATATCAACAAGCTCGAGAACTACGATGCGGGCAAGATTGCCCAAATCGCCACCGACCACGGCCTCTATGAGGAAGACTTGACAATTTACAAGAAGTATGATCAACACGCTATGGCGATCAACGTTCTCGTCGAGTACATCGTATCAATCGACCGTGCCCTGGACTTTGCCAACAAGGTTAACAAGCCCGAAGTTTGGAGCCGACTTGCTAAGGCTCAGTTGGATGGTCTGCGCATCAAAGACTCTATCGGTACTTTATACTGTTTATTTTTACGATTTTTTACTGACATATCTTCTTTTAGACTCGTATATCAAAGCTGCAGACTCATCAAATTTTGCTGAGGTTATCGAGATATCCAGTCACGTCGGCAAGCACGATGATCTCGCTCGTTTCCTTCAAATGGCCCGTAAATCCCTTCGTGAGCCGAAAATCGATACGGAGCTTGCATACGCATACGCCAAGACCGATCGTCTACATGACATGGATGATTTCCTAGGCACGACCAAATGTCGCAGACATTTTGGTCGTCGGAGAGAAATGCTTCGAGGATGAACTTTATCAAGCTGCTAAATTGTTATTCACCAGCATCTCTAACTGGGCTCGTCTTGCTACAACCTTCATCTACCTGGGCGAGGACCAGGCTGCCGTCGAGAGTGCCAGGAAAGCCGGTAATACTTAGTATGTGATCAGGTACCTGTCGTATCAGTTTGACACTCATATATTTCCGCAGATTCTGGAAGCAGGTACACGCTGCCTGTATCGCCAAATTTCGACTTGTGGGCGCATTACGCAGTCCTTGCGACATTCGGGCTAACTTGCGCTTCTAGGCGCAAATCTGCGGTCTCAATATTATTGTTCATGCCGTACGTTTTTTTATTATACTCTGATGCATTGTATCTAATTGTATATTTGTTTCATAGGAGGAACTTCCTGCTCTCCTTGCAACTTACAAGCGCTGTGGACATTTCGACGAGGTGTTGTCATTGCTGGAAGCTGGATTGAGTTTGGAACGTGCTCATGTAGGTTTAATTCTAATTGCCTTTCATTAGCTTCCATTCAAGCACTCTCCAGATGGGCATCTTTACGGAGTGGGAAATGTGAGCCCCTACTATGTTTTACAACTGTCGTTTTTGACTCTTTTTTGCTAGTAAAGGAACATCTCAAGCTTTTCGTGACGCATCAAGATCCCGAAGGTGAGTTATACTTGCTTCCCATTCATGTCTAGTTTTCTTACCTAGTTTTCGAATAGGTTATCAAAGCTACCGAAAAGGCCCACTTATGGCCAGAACTCGTGTTCTTATACATTAAGTATGACGAGTTTGTGAGTGGCTCCTATGTCTGTCCATAGTATTCTTCTAACGAAAATTCGTTAGGATAATGCGGCTTTGGCTATGATAGAGCGCTCTGCCGACGCTTGGGAGCACAACCAATTCAAGGATGTGATTGTGCAAGCGGCGAACGTAGAGATGTAAGTCCAGAATACTCGTTAGTTACCGGTTACTGATCTCATTAGTTACTATAAAGCCTTGACGTTCTATCTTCAAGAGCAGCCGACACTCTTGGCAGACCTTCCGACTGTGCTCATTCCTCGTATCAACCACACGCGCATTGTTCGTACATTCCGCCAGATTGACCACATACCTCTCATGCGGTCATATCTCATTGCTGTCCAACACGTGAGCCTTATCGAGCTTGCTTTCCCAATTTATTTCTTAATTTCTTGCAGCTCAACATCGAGGCCGTCAATGACGCTTACAATGAGCTGCTGATTGTAGAAGAGGACTACAAGACTTCGATCGACAGCTTCGACAATTTCAACAATATTAGCTTGGCAAATCGGCTAGAACGTCATCCCCTCGCAGCGCTCCCTTGCCGAACAGGTATTCATACTTCAACTCGTTCACTCTACGTTCGACACTATTTACTAATCTTCTCGGCAGATTATCATCACTGCCCTTCCTGAATCTACGGACCCTGACGACGTTTCGGTCACGGTCAAAGTTTTTCTTTCGGTTAATCTCCCATGGAACCGATCGAATTATTGGAGAAGATCATTATCAATGTGGTCAGCTACCCGTTATATCAGCTTGATACTCGCGTATTCACAGAGTCAGGAAACAGGTGCACGCTGCTTGTATCGAGAATTCCTGACTTTCGACTTGTGAGTGCATTACGCAGTGCTTGTGACATTCGGGCTAACTTACAACTTCGAGGCGCAAATTTGCGGTTTAAATTTGTAGGGTCCGTAAATCAATGTTATCACGATGTTGTTTATTAACTTTATTTCTTCAGGCTCTTGAGCAGTATGTCGATGTCAGGTCGACAATAGTGCGTACGAATGTGCTTCAACCTGAGGTGAGCATTCCTCTCGATGTAATCAGATTTGTGTTGATCTGTCATATTAGCCGAGTTAGTTGATCAGCCGTCTCATGACCTTGCAATATTTGCAGTTGGATGCCTATGTGCAGGTCGTCTAGAACAAGAGGCCCTCACAGAAACTTTCAGACTTCTATTCCTGCGACGTGGCTGTTGACGACGAGACAGCCTACCGCTGCGA
>Ga0137415_10001650_pt1 | contig 22130 bp, 24 predicted proteins | sample CZODoug3_1_1_16f_FD_183082 | JGI IMG/M metagenome (GOLD analysis project Ga0137415, IMG submission 183082) | Vadose zone soil fungal communities from Angelo Coast Range Reserve, California, USA - CZODoug3_1_1_16fungal (Hybrid Assembly) | ecosystem: Environmental > Terrestrial > Soil > Vadose...
AGATGGGCTTGGTGTCCTGCAGGACCTGTTGTGTCTCCGCTGAATTGGCATACCTCTGCTTGAGATCAGTCAGGGCCTGGTAATCATAAGGAGCGTGTCCTGGGACAGACATGACAACGCCGGTACCGTTGTCGGGTTCCACGAAGCTTCCGGGTAGGATTGGAATCTCGTTGTTGGTGACTGGGTTCTGGACGGTCTTCCACAGCAGCTCGCTTGCCGGTAATTCAAGTTCTATGGTGACCTTGTGATTCTGGTGTCGAAGTTTCTCGACCGCTTCCTTGCTGACGACCCAAAGCTCGCCGTCCACCCGGGCTCTAACGTAAGTGGCGTCGGGATTAATCCAGAGGTTTGTAACTCCGAAGACAGTCTCTGGCCTCAGAGTCGAGGTGGGGTAGATTACGTCGTTTTTCCGGAACTTGACAAGATAGGATTCCCCGATGTCAGGCTCCACGTCTCCCTGAGTGTCTACGACTCCTACAGGGCTATTGTCGTTAGGGCACCAGGCGACAGGATGCGTTCCCTTAGTGATCAGCCCCTTCCGGTTCAAAATCTGGAAGTGCCATTCGATGTAGCGATTATACAGAGGGTCGATGGTCGTGAACTCTCGTCGCCAGTCGATCGAGAACCCGATCTCCATCATTCCTCTCTTGATATCTTCGCGGAAGTAGGAGGCCATCGACTTCGGGTCCTTCAATTTCTCCAACGTTGCCGGTGGGATACCATAGACCTTGGTGAAAGTCTCAATGATCTCGGGGTCGCCTTCACGGAGGCGTTTGCTCATGGCGAATAGTGGGGTGCCTGTGTAGTGGAAGCCCATTGGGAAGAGGGTGTTGTAGCCTCTCATCCGGTGATATCGGGCGTTAACGTCCGCTATGGTGTAGGTTCTCGCGTGGCCTATGTGCTGGGGAGAGTTAGGGTAGGGATAGGCGGCTGTCGCATAGTACTTGGGCTTCCGAGGGTCCGGGTCCGTCTCGTAGATCTTGCGCCAGTTCCACTTTTTCTGCCACTTTCTCTCGAGGGCGCGCCAGTCATGCTTGGCTGGCGTTGCTGATTCCCTCCGCTGGGACTACCATGTTAAGCTGTTTTGTAACGACTTGTTCAGCGACCTTCAGCGCCTCGTCCACTTTGTCTTTGGAGGATCCACCGCCTGTGGCAAAGAATGGTCTGCCCCCTCCTCCACCACCGAGGATCCTGGAGGCTTCTGAGACTATTTGGCCGGCGTTGACGCCTGCTTTGACTGCTTCATCGCCAGCCGCGGCAACTACTTGGACGCGTTCTGATACTTCGAATATTACCGCGATCATGTTGGGGTCTGATTCCTTGAGCCGATTTGCAACCTCAACAGTGTCGATACCTTTTCTCTTGGCCGTCTTTGCTAATAGGACTCTGACTGTTCCGAGAGCGGTTGCTTTTTTCGCAAGCTGTTTGACGTGGGCCTCCGTACTCTTTGCGTGGACCTTTTCGAGTTCTCTCTCTAGGGAGTCTCTTTCAGCGACTAGTGCCTTGATGGACTCTGGAAGCTTTTCAGGCGTTGTCTTCAAGAGCTCGCTCGCTTTTGCAAGTGCTTCGCTCTGTTGATTGATCCGTTTCAGCGCGGGCTCTCCTGCTGAGAAGATAATCCTCTCTACGCCATCTTGGAGCTTGCCAGCTTTCTCGATCTTGAACACCCCTAGCTCTCCAGTCCTTTTGCAGTGTGTTCCTCCGCAAGCTTCAGCGTCCCAGCCCTGGATTCTGACCACTCGGATCTTGGATCCTGGAACTGCTCCGCCCTGATAGAGTCTGTATCCATACTTCGCCTCCGCCCTCTCACGCGCCATCCACGCCACCTGAACGGGCAGGTCTCGTAGAATGACCTGGTTGACTAGGCGTTCGATCCGTTCTCTTTCCTTCGGAGTAATCTCACGGTAGTGTGTGATGTCTAGCCTGCTGCTCTCTACTTCTTTTTGCGCGCCTGCTTGCCAGACGTGCTCGCCTAACACTCGACGCGCTGCACCGATCAAGACGTGTGTGCCGGTATGGTGGCGCATGAGGTTCTGTCGGCGCTGCCAGTCGATCTCTCCCTCAATCAGGTCGACCTTTTCCTCAACAAGGTCGATCTCTTCCTCGACCAAGTCGATCTCTTTATTGATGGGCTGGTCTAGAAAGTGAACGATGGTGTTTCCGAACTTCTGTACGTTTGTGACCTTTAGTTTCCTTGTGCCAAATCGCAACTCGCCGTGGTCGGCAGGCTGGCCTCCTCCTTCAGGATAGAAGCAGGTCTGATCCAGCACGACCGCGTTCTCCGAGACTCTTGCTACTAGCTTCGCTTGGAAGCTGGTCTTGTAGGCATCATCGTAGTATAACGCTCGGGTTGCGGGAAGATCCTTGAGCTTCGCTTCCCATTCGGGCTCGGAGGAGGATGCCTCAAGACTGGTGGTCGGTTTGGAGTGTCGTTCTGCGACTAGTGTCAAGAAGTTCTCTGGAACGTCGACCTCTACCCCTACTCTCTCGGCAGTCTCCTGTACTATCTCTGGGGCCAGGCCTTGGGAATCGTAAAGCAGGATCAGTTGATCCGTCGGGATCTTTCGAATGCCTTGACTCGACAGTTCCTTTGAGAGTCTGAGTACTGCCTCTGATCCTTTGCTGATCGTCTCCTCGTATTTCTCTACCTCAATCCGCATGCCTTCCAGTATCTCTCCTCTCATCTCTCGGAGGAGATGGAATTCTCCGCCCCACATTTTGATCTGTCCTTCAATTATGCCGGGAAGTTCATGAAGGATTCCTAGTTGTCGGGCCAGCCTTGCTGCTCGCCGGATGATGAGTCGGGTTAGGTAGCCTTCACCTACATTGGAAGGGACGACGCCTTCGGCTAGTAGGAAGGAAATTGCCTTAGTATGGTCGGTGATTGCGAATGCGGCTTCTAGGGTCTGGACGATGGAGCGGAACGCGTCTTTGTCGCGGCCAGTCTCCAGTGCTGTCGCTTCGATGTACGCTTCCCTTGCCGCTCGACTGCCTGCTCCATAGATTCCAGCTGCCCTTGTAAGAGATGATAATGTGTTCTCGTCGAGGTCAACCTTCGCTAGTTCCAAAACCTGCGCGAGCAGGGGGCCGTATACTGCGTGGAATCCGCTTGGTGAGCCTTGGGACAGCCATGCCCATCTTTCCATCCCGTAGCCTGTGTCCACTGTCCGGATTGGTAATGCTATGAGTTCTTCGCCTTGGACCTTGTACTGCATGAAGACAAGTGTCGATATTTCTAGTCCTGATACAATTCCTTCGAGATCAGGGCCTGCATTTCCTCCACCTGACCAGAAGTGCTCTTTGTAAGTGATCGATTGGGACGGGACACCCAGCACGTCGGTTAGTAATTTGTGGTGGTAGCTTACCGTCTGGTCTTTCCAGTAGATTTCCTTGTTCGGATAATTGAATGCGTGCGCTCCACCCATTTCAAAGATGGACATGTGTCTGCCTGCAGCGCCAACCGATTCGATGTCTGTGAAACGGATGCAGGGCTGGCTGATGACTAGCGGGTTTGCTGGAGGGGGCATGCTCCCTTCTGTTACGTATGGTTGGAAGTCGTAGATTGACGCGCCCACGAGGTATACATCGTTACGCCAGCGGGCCACGATCGGATATGGTTTGATCCGGGTGTGTCCTCGTTCGGCGAAATAGTCCATGAACTGGATTCGCATCTCTGCCAGGCTGTAACGCTGTTTTGTGGGGGGGTTTCCGATGAAAGAATAAGGTGCGCACGGGACCTCACCACAAGTAGTCTGATCGGGAGCCGCCCAGTAGTTACTTTTGCAGGATGGGCATTTTCTTCGAATGAAGTCGATTTCTCTGAAGTATGGGAGGGCAAATTCTTCCGGATTAATCTCTGGCATCTATCGTGTCCCTCCACGATTGCTCTGGAAATATAGAAGCTTGGATTGAACTATCGTTCTAGAGGTTTGTCGATTCGAGGAGAAGACTGTGCGGAGCTATACCGCGAACCTCCTTGCTCTTCCTCTAACCGAATAGTGCCCCGAGTCCTGCTAGGGCTTCTTCTTCTTTCTTCTTCTCTTCTTCAGCCGGTTTCTTGTCTTCCTTCTTTGACTCGGTTGGTGCCGCGGGCGCTGCGACAGGTGCCGCCATTACGCTGGCTGACTTTAGGGCTTCGTCAATGTTAACTTCTGAGAGTGCTGCGACCAGGGCTTTCACTTGGGCCTCTTCGACTTGGCTCCCCGCTGCGGTTACGACTTTCTTCACGTTCTCTTCTGTTACAGGCTGCGCAGATGAGTGCAGCAGTAATGCGGCGTAAACATACTTCATTGGACTTTTTCCTCTTTTCTCAGGATTTGATTGGATTTTAGTCGAGCGTCAATTCCTACACTTAAGGGTTTCCGGGTATTGCGGTAGGAATCTTCTGTTGCAGCACTCTGGCGTTCATGACGGCGCGTCTTAGGACAGGCTCGACCGTGCCACTTTCAAGAAAACCTGCTTCGACAGCGATCGCTAGTGCTTCTCTCATTCCTTTCCCTAGGATTCTCGGCGCGTTCTCAGGGGTCACGTAGCCCGCGTCTATTGATAGACTGAATGCGTTGCTGATGGCTTGGAAGACATCTTTTCGATAGGCGGTGATGTCGAGGACAAGATCGTCGGCTCTTAGTATGGTTCCGTTATCGTATGCGGTAGCTAGCGTGAGCCCGGCCTCCATTGGCTTGAGCCCAAGTTTGGAAAGAACGGAGGCCATCTTAGGCGTAATCAGGTCTCCTCTCCTAGCGACTACCGAGTCTCGTGCCACCCAAATGCTTCCGCCCTCGATTCTCGTTTGGACCTTAATCTCTCCAAATTCGCTAATAACTGGACCTGGGGGAAGTCCGGTGTTTCCGGCCGGGACCATGATCTCGCCTGTTGCGATGTCTCCGGCTTTCGCGGGTACTCTGACCTTGCTCTTTTCGAGCAGTATGATCAAAGAGTAAGGATTGACATCGGTGAATAGTAAGATGTTCGAGCCTTGGAGGTCTTTGACGAATTCCCCGACCCTCCCATGGCTGGATTCTGATAGTTCGACTGATTTCCGCAGTAGATTGTTCTTGGTCACCACCATGGCGACCTTATCCCGTAGACGTTTACGGAGTTCGTGGATTTGGGATGACCGGACCTTGGTCAGGTCGGCGGCTGCTATGACTGGATACTTCTCCAAGAGAACCTGCAGCTGGGCAATTGCTTCCTTCTTCCATGCTGCTACCTTGCGGGTCGTTGACATTGTCTTATGTCGCCGTAGCCAGTGGTATCTTTACTAGCGGTCCCATTGAGGCTTTGATCGAGACGCCTTTGATGTTCTTAGGACCTTTCTCCAGCTTGGCCTCTAATCTTGAGATGACTGTCTGGATGTTCTGTACTAGAACATCGTCTGACATGTCTTCTGTCCCTACCTTGACCTGAATCACTGGCTGATCCTTCATCTTGAGTCGGACATTGCGGCGCTGGCGCTTGATGATATCGTCAATCGGTGCGGTCGGAGGAATAGGTGTCGGCATCTTGCCTCTGGGTCCGAGAATCTGCCCAAGGGTCTTCCCGACCTGCGGCATCAGTGGAGCTTCTGCGACGAAAAAGTCGTAGTTCTGGGCGATCTTCCGAGCTTCTTTTTTCGCTCGACCTAGCTTGTCGAGATCCTCGCGCCCGATGATGATATCGGCTCCTGCGTTCTTGGCTCTAACAGCCAGGTCGCCGCCAGCTATCACTGCCACTTTCGAGTCCTTGTCTGCAGCTGTTGGGAGTTCGAGGTTCTCGTTGATTCTTGCCTCAGGCTTCTTCAGGTCTAACTCGCGAAGCTTGACCGACAATTCGATGGCCTGAGTGAACTTCCTCTTCTCGGTCTTGGTCCGTACCTCGCCGAGGGCCTTAGTGATTGAGTCTTTAGACAAGGGCATCTTAGTGCTCTCCTATTCTAGTTCCTTCAGGGCAGCGTCATACTGACCCGCGTCGAGGTTCTTGATGAAGTCTTTTGGCTCCTTGGAATCTACTGTGACGCCCATGCTTACGCATGCGCCTGCGACCTCTTTCACAGCCGACTTTAGGGTCCGTGAATAGCTGTCTGTCCGTTTCATCTGAGCTATTTTCACAATCTGTTCAGGGGACAGGTTACCGACCTTGGTGGCTTTGGGTGTTGCTGATCCTTTTTCGATACCTAGTTCCTTGACTATCAAGGCAGAAGTGGTTGGCGTGCCGATCTCAACTTCAAAACTCTTGTCTTCCACGTTGACGAGGATCTTTACGGGGACCTTCATTCCCGCGTAAGCTTTTGTGAGCTCGTTGATCTTGTTCACGATCTGAAGAATGTTGACTCCGAGGGGTCCGAGTTGTGGACCCAACGGGACCCCTGCCGTGGCTTTGCCGCCGTCTATTATCGCGTCAACTGTTTTCTTGTCGGCCAGCTTCCTCTGCCTCTCCTCTGCTCACGAGCTTGACGTAGTCCGCGTGTACTGTTATTGGAAGCGTTGCGAAGCCTTCTTCGAGAAGCTCGATGACCACTTCCTGCTTGACCTTGTCAACGTGTGTGATCTTTGCTTTTAGACCTCTGAAGGGTCCACCGACAACCTCAACGAGATTTCCAACGCTCAACTCTTCGATTACAGGTCTTGTTACTATGAATCGTTCTATCGCGGCAAGCGAGACGACACCTTTTGTTCTGGTTCTTGCGTGTCTTGTCCCGGCTATTGCTTCGTCGACGAAGTGTGGTCCCATTGCCTCGACGAAAATGTACCCCTTGATGACCTCTGGCGCGAGAATAGCTACGATGGGAAGCTTCTTGGGTTGGATTCTGCTGGCCATAAGATCGACTACAGTTCTCTCTTGGCCGCTCGTTGTCCGGACTGCGTATATCGAGGTCTTCTGGGTCTGGGTTGCCAAGGTCTTTTCTCTCTAACGAGTGGGAGTAACCTGGCTAGCGGGCAGCTGGTATAGTCCGACTACCCAGAAGAGGATTCTGAGAACGAATCCTATGCCTCCGACTATAGCTACTCCTATTAGGATGATCTTGATGTTGAGTTTTGTTTCTTGCCAGTCTGGCTTCTGGGCTACGTGAAATAGGCGTCTTGCCGATTGAAGGAAGTTCCCGATGCCCATGAGATACCCTAGCTTGTTGAACGGAGTGCGACGGAGCCGGCCTTCCCTATTTTAACTATGCTAGTCGCCTAGCGGCCTGAGCGCCCTTCAGCCTCGATGTTCCGGGGCCGCATTCAACGGTTGACTATAGGATGAGCGAAAGAAGCGCTTTGGCGGTATGCAATCTGTTTTCGGCTTGGTCCCAGACGGCTGACTGTGGTCCGTCGATGACTTCCTCTGTTACCTCGTCTCCTCGGTGTGCTGGGAGGCAGTGTAGGAATATTGCGCCGGTCTTAGAGAGCGAGAGTAGTTCTTTGTTGACTTGATACTTTGGAATGAATGTCGAGAGTCGGGTTTCTTTTTCTTTTTCCATGCCCATTGACACGAAGGTATCGGTGTAGATCGCGTCCGCGTCTTTTGCGGCTTCTGCGGAATCTTCTGTGATAACGACTGTTGATCCTGATTCTTCTGCGGCCTTTTTCGCGTTTCTGACCGCTTCAGGATCAGGACCGTAGCCTTGCGGTCTAGCAACTGTTATGTTGACTCCGGTTTTGGCGCAGCCTACGAGAAGGCTGTTGCAGACGTTGTTTCCGTCACCGATGTAGGCCAGCTTCAGACCTTTCAGTCGTTTCTTGTACTGGCTAAGTGTGAGGAGATCCGCTAGTATCTGGCATGGATGAGCCTTGTCGGATAAACCGTTGATAACTGGAACGTCGGCGGTCTCGGCGAGAGTGACCAAGTCCTCGTGCGAGTACACTCTAGCCATTATCGCGTCAACGTATCTCTCCAGAACCCTAGCAGTGTCTGAGATGGTTTCCCCTCTTCCGAGCTGCATCTCGTTCCAGCTCAGATAGATTGGGTGGCCGCCGAGATGCGCGACAGCGGTCTCGAAAGAGACCCGTGTTCTCGTTGAGGGTTTCTGGAATATCAGAGCGACAGTCTTACCCTTCAACTGTTGTGGGCTTCTCTTCTGTCGTGCGATTAGGGCTGATCGTTGGAGGATTAGGTTGATCTCTTTAGAGGATAGTTCGACCAACGAGAGAATGTCTCTTCCTTTCAAGCCTGGCAAAGGGTTCGCTAGCTCCGTTCGAGGGTTTGAGGGTCGAGACCTGGCATGTTATAAGAACTCGTTGAATCTCTGTGGTTGAGTAAACGGGTTTAAATCTCGCGAGGGCGGTTTTGAGGGTCGATCGGAAATGGTTGATCTGGAGATAACCTATTGCCAGCCTTGTGGTCACCAGCCACGTGCAGTCGACATGGTCAATGAGCTACTCGCAAACTATGGCATGCCACTGAACCGGAAATTGACGGTTTCACTGAAGCCAGCGGACAAGGGAGTCTTCGATGTTGTACTTGACGGCAAACTCATCTTCTCGAAGCACCAACAAGGTCGTTTTCCGACTATGGACGACCTCAAGAAACAGCTCGACCAGAAGCTTACGATTCCCCTAGAGACCCCGCAATAGACGTACTAAGCGCGAGCCCTACGTAACTGATAGGCTAGCCGCAATGCGACATTAAGCCGTCCTCATCCAACTAGGTTTTTTACGATAGCCTGAGGCTGGAATGGTTCCAGATCGTCGTATCCTTGCCCTGTTCCGACAAGTGTCACTGGCCTACCCATTATGTAAGACAAGGATATCGCGTTACCGCCCTTGACATCGGCGTCGAGTTTCGCGAGGATTATCCCATCGATTTTGACTGCTTGGGAGAAGACCTTACCCTGCTCTACCGCATCGTTTCCGGTGAGGGCATCAACGACTAGAATCGTCAGATCGGGTTTCGTGACCCGGACGATCTTCCTCATCTCTTCCAACAAGTTCTGGTTTGTCTGCATCCGGCCAGCAGTATCTATCAGAACCGCGTTGATCCTATGAGCCCTCGCATAGTTGACCGCGTCAAATGCAACAGCAGCTGGGTCCGCACCGTACTGGTGTTTGATCATTCGTACGCCGATTCTTCTCGCATGTTCCTCAAGCTGCTCTATTGAGCCCGAACGGTACGTGTCGCTGGCAGCCAATATGCAGGTCCTGCCTCTTTTCTGTAGAATGTGAGCAAGCTTTGCAATGCTTGTCGTCTTCCCAGTTCCATTGATCCCTACGAACACTATTATCGCTGGTTCCCCAGCGTTTCGTTTCGCTTCGACTAGCTCGAAGATGTCGAGTCTTCCCGCCTTGTCTAGGACGGATAGCAATACGTCGCCTAGAATGGCCTTGACCCTTGCCCTAGGATCAGAGAATCTGGCGAACTGAATGTCTTTCAATTTCTCTTTCAACTCGGTCGCTACATAGTCCGCTACCGACACCGCGACATCGCTTTCTACTAGGGAGAGCTGGAATTCATCTAGAACTTTGTCCAGATCCTTTCCTTGAAGCTCTGTCTTGGTTACGCGGTCGTAGAAGTTGGAGAACTGGGCTCTGAGCTTGTCAAACAAGCTCTACCGGCCCACCGCCCTTCCTGCGAGCTAGATCCTCAAGGCGGGCCCTGTAGTCCTCGGTTTGGTTAATGATCTGGTTCAGCTGTTGCGTAACGTTGATCCGTGCCTTGTCCAGATCGGTGGCTCTCATGTTGAGATCCTTGATCGAGTCCTCCACGGTTTTTTCCAAACAGACTCCCGCCCCAACTCCGATTATGATGTGTTGAGGATCTTCTAACTTCGCCTTCACAAATGAGCCGGAGCCTATTGGAATCAGCATCTGAACGTCCTTTCCAGCCTCTTTCGTGCCCTCCAGAGTTTGCTTTGCGGTCTGCGTCTCGGAGAGGGCCCCAGTTACGATGTCAAGCCTAGACGAGAGAACTCGGGCTGACCCTTCAAGCATTCTTATCTCGACAAGTAGTTGCCGCATTTCCTCGTCTAGGTTGCGGGGAGCGGCCAGCTGCTTTTTGGAGCTCGCCATCAAACCGCCTCTGGTTCAGGTAATTCTTCGATCTGTTTGACTGTTATTTCGAACCTTCGTGCTTTGTGGCGGCTTCCCATGTCAGAGTAGAGGTGTTGTAACGCATCTTCTTTCTTGACTGCCCTGATGTTCTTTGTGAACGGGAGTTTGTCTCCTCCCTTGCGCAGTTCACCTGTTATCTTGAACAATCTTACCTGACTCATCGTAGCAGCCTGGCCCTAGAATATCGGAGTTCGCGAATGGGCGGTACTTAACCTAATCCGTTTGGAAAGCGTTGCTTAAAGTGATAAGTTCGGATCCCAGAGTGTGGGACCCAACGATTGCGCCTCTAGAGTTTACCACTAATCCAGCCTTGGGGTATGGAACTCCTGAATTGATGGTCCCTTTCGAGACTGGAACGCCAAGAACACTCGAGATGGTCTTACTCTCATTGTCAGTGATGATCGGATTCACTAGGACCCCTTTGTTTGAGGCAGTGGCTAGTGCCCCAACATGGGGAAGTCCTCCGATTGTAGAGGGTCGGACCGGGACGTCTAGTGTTTCTTCGAGTGCTGTGACTGTATTGTGTTGGAGTCGAGGGTCGACTATCGCACCGTGATCGTTGCAGAGTATTATGTTGCCCAGTGCCGTTCGTTTCTCTCTTAGGATCTCTATGTGTACCCCTGTCGAGCGGAGTTGCTTTAGCTCATCATCCGTGGTAATGTAGGGGACAAGGATGGCGTTGGAGTTACCTGTGACATAGATTCCGACAAGTCTGGAATCTGCGATTCCCACCGAGCAGGGTTCTACTCCCAACGTGTCGCGGAAGCTACTGATCTTCTTGTGAGAAAGGCCTGCAGGCAAGATTGCTATGTTATCGTTTGCGAACGAGAAAATTCCGACGTTCGGATCCCCGAAAACATCAGAGAGAATGATCGGCACTATTCATTTTCCCTCACCTGGAAACACGATGACCTTGCCTTCTTTGTCTTTGACAACGCGAATCCTAATCTTTCGCGGGGGTTTGCTGATTCCCCGATTCCACAGAAGACTATTCGTCTCCTCGCTTAAAGAAACATTATCCGTTTTCATTCTATTGGCTGCATACTGTCTGACGTATCTTACGGCTCGAGGTGTTCGTTTCTCTCTCGGAGCCGTCCAAATACGCCGAAGATTCAGGTCGTAGAATTTCTCCTCAACGATCTCTATCTCCTCCTCTTCCTCAGCAGCTTCTTCAGTTCCAAGAGCCTTGGGTGCCTCTGGTGTCTTTGCTTCGGTTTCTAGCTCTTCAGTTTCTTCCTCTGCGATTTCCGGCTTCCCTTCCCCGGGCTTAGCGAGTTCTGTCTCCTTGGACGGTTCTATGTCAGAATCGTCTTCAGTCGCGACTTGTTTTCTTGCCATTTACACTACACTTTGATCTTTGTTTCTCGCCAGTGTCGTTGCTTCGGATTTCGCCGCACTTTACCCTCGGTCTTCGCTACGACCCATGATGGGACGGGTTGGGCCTGTTTCAGAGCATGTGACAGATGTTTTTTCTTTCCTGAGGGTTTGTTGCGTGCCATCTATGCTCGCCGAATCCTGATCTCTTTTTTCTGTGATTGTAGTTGGACTAGTGTTCTCTTCAACTGCTCATCCGTGATCTGTGTTTGAAGCCTCCCTGACTGAGCGAGCTGTATGAGTTGCATTTCTAATTCCTCGGCGAACTCAGGTTTCACCATTCGAATATTGGCAAGCCGTTGCCTTGCTTCTGGTGTGAGGATTTGGCGGATGATTGATTGTTTCTGACGCTCCACCTGTTGCTGGGCTTGTGAACGACGCTGTTCATCGTAGGCTGATCGTTGCATCTCGGCCATTCTTCGTCGCCGCAATGCTTCAAGCTCTTCGTCGGTGTAGTCTCCATTAGACATTAACTTGGGGCCTCTTGGGGCCGGGCCTTCAATTCCTTGGCAACCTCAGCTGCGGTACGGTTTAGAAGCGCGATACCTTCCCGAGTTAGTTTTCGGCCTTTTTTCCCGTCCAAGGCAACGAGTTCAGCCTTCTGAAGCTGCTGCAAGGGTTCTCTAATGGCGGAGCCCCCTGCTGGCACGTGGTGAGCTGGCCGATTCCCGTGACTTGCACGTCCTCCATACTGTACTCTTAACCGCGACACTCCGACCGGTCCTCGTACGTACATCTTTCGGAGAAGGGACGCGCATCTAAAGTACCACCAATCCGGGTTCTGGGGCGGCCTCTGCTTGTGAGCGCCAGTTTTCGCGAACTCGGTCCAGGGTGGGGGTGTGATGTCGCTCATGCTTTCTTTCAGGTGCTTCGCTAGCTTGTCTATGAGCTCCTCGGCTGGGACCTCGAATACTGTGGGCAATCTGGTGGTGTCCTTAGTTGGTTCTAGATTTTCGTCGGGAAGGCGAGGGCAGCGTAATATAAGGCTTCATTGAAAATTGCGGTAACTATCCAAGTTTTCTGTAAGCATACCTTCGAAACGAGCCACAACTGAGACATGAAATGATGATCCTCGAATTACCCGACCGAAGCCGGATTCGCGCGTTTTTCCCGGGAACCAAGGGCTGGCCACAATTCTTGCAGAGGTAGTGTTTCTTCTCTCTCGGTATTCTGACCTTAGTTCGGGTTGAGATCCTCCTAGCGAGACCAACATATCTCTTGGCCAAATTTGTGTCCCGAGGAAGGATTTCAACGGCTTGGCCAAGAAGAAGGTCGATCCGTTCACGAGCGACAGCCGTTACCGCTGAACGCATCTTTCCATAGTTTCGCCTTGTGGACTTACTTCCCATGAGGCTCATAACCTAGCATCTGAAGCATTGGGTTGATCAGCATTGGTGCTGTCACTGGTCCTCGCAGAGTCCTCGATAGAGCTTGTGCCTAATGAGCTGGTCCATCATCCTGCGGTAATGAAATGGGCGCAAAGGAAGAGGAAAGTCCCCCAAACCCTTGTTTTGGACCAGACCTATCATCACTCTGCTATCCTCCGGCTGGGACCCCGTGGAACTGGGAGGGGCCGTCCAGACATCTCGCATTTCTCGTTGCTGCTTGCCCTCGGCTCCCCGCTCAACTTGACAGGGGGATTGAGATGCTACGTTCATACAAGAGATAACAATATCATCAAAGTCGATCCGAAGACGCGACTTCCGAGGAACACTGATCGGTTCACTTCTCTACTCGAACAGCTTTACCAGGAAAGAGTTGTTCCTCCGACAGGACATCCTCTTCTGTCGATCAAGCCCGGGCACATTGGAGACCTACTCGACGAAATTTCAGGGAGAGTCATAGCGCTCACAACAAGAGGACTCCCGAAACGAATGGACGAAGTAGCTTCGAGATTGGCAGAACATGAGAACCCAGTATTGTTGGTCGGAGGATTTCCAAAGGGACACTTCTCGAAGGAAACACTATCGAAGGCAAAGGAATCATACCAGATTCACAGCCAGGGTTTAGAGGCATGGACAGTGGTCGCGAGAGCGATCTACGACTACGAGCGAGCGATTGCACCTAGAGGCACTCTTCCCAAAAACTAGCCTTATGTAGACCAAGCCGGAATTTCTCTGTCGAATGGTCCTAGACTGATGTCCTCCGATTTGGAACTTCAGAGACAAAAGCGAGTTCTCGAACTCCGCCGAAAGTTGCTACAGTCCCAGAGCAAACCGACTAGCGTTCCGCCCCCAAAACCGGCAGAATCTCCGGGAGACATCGTTCGAAAAATCCTGGCCGGTAGGGGTGTTGAGGTGATGGAGACTGCTCGCAGATATTATCCTGCTGAAATTGAACGATTAGAGTCGAGTATTGCTTCCCTTGTCACGGAAGGAAGACTGAAGGGGCCCATAACCGGAGAGGAGTTGTACTCATTCCTCCGGAGACTCGGGCTCGCATTTAGTATGGACGTGAAGATTAGGATAAAAGAACATGGCGAGCTCAAGAGCATCGAGGAAAAACTTCGGCAATCGTCGAGTTAGCACTCGTCGCGGGAGTCTTCACGGATTCTTCGTGGACAGTCCACGCGGACCCGTAGTACTCTAGGCGTGGTTTGTTAGGCACGGAAGACATTTTTTCGCTCCACTCGTCGTAAGGTTTGTTCGTCCTTGGCAGCGACTGCAGGTGCCTTCAACGTTCCGCTGAAGTGCACCCCTGAAGAGACTAAGCATTTTGTCGAACCGGCTATGAAGGAGGCTGAAGGCTCCAACTTTACAGGCGCCTTAGAGGTTGTCAATGACGGATTGAACGCCCATCCTGCATCCGAGGGTCTTCTCTTTCTCCGATCATATTTCTGCTACAAGATTGCAGACAGCATAAGTAATGAGCTTAGCACACTGCCGCAACCAATTCAGCCGTTAGGAGAGGGTGTGCTAATGGTTGATGGGGCCATGACGAACCAGATGCTTGGCCGATTCCAAGAGATCGTCAAAGTCTTAGGAGATGCTGAAGAGGCGATTAACGAGATTCTTCAGGTGAACCCGCATAATAACGAGGTTACTGCCTTCAGAGCCTACATTGACAGCAAGCTGCAAAAGCTTGGGCAAGAGTCCGAAAACATGCGGATCACTTTCACAAATACTCCCAACATAGCGGGCAGTTTCTGCGTTGGATGCAGGAAGAATATTTCCTTCGACACCCAAACAGTGGTCTTTCGGAAAACCTCGTCCACTCAACTAGAAGTTTGGCATCTGCCCTGCTTCAAGCAGCTAGGTAACAGGAACTAGACTAATTTGGTTACTACCGTCGGCAGTGGGCCCCAGTCTGATTCTACGACTAGCTTGGTTCCTTCGATAGCAAAGTCTCTTTGCGCGTAACCCAGACCCACAACTGCTTTCAGTCCGGGTGAGAATGCAGCGCTAGTGACATATCCGGCGTCTTTGCCACTTGAGTTGATCTTTGATTTCGGACCGGGTACGTGATCGGAGGTCGTTCGGAATTGAACCAGGTTTTTGTTAACCCGACCAATGTGGGTGGCTCGGGCTACGACCTCTTGACCGAGGTAGCATCCCTTGTTGAAGCTGATGGCGTCCTTGTATCCGGCTTCCAGGATTATGATGTTCTCGTCCACGTCGACCCCGTATCTTGAGTATCCTGCTTCGATCCTTAGAATTTCGAGCGAATCTAGCCCAACTGGCGTGACTCCCTTGAGAAGAAGGCTTTGCCAAACTCCTTCCGCCTCGTCATTTGGAATTATCATATCGTATCCGGATTGACCGGTTCTGTCACGATTAGCGATCATACTGGGACCTAGCATCTTGTGCTGCAGTGGCTTCATGTCTGCAAACGCGACCCCGAACATTGCTCCCGCGTTCTCGGCGGCTTGTTGCCCTTGCAAAGTTAGATGAACGAATTCAGAGTTAATGTCTTTGACTTGAACGTCCTCTGTGATGATGAAGCGTTCGAGGATTTCTTTGACAATAGCTCCAGGGACATCGCCTGTATCTATGACAAGGTCATCTTCTCTTGCATAGAGGTAAAGGTCCGCTAGGACTCTGGCTTTTGTGTTGAGAAGGGCCGAGCGGACTCCCGTCCCGACATTCATCTTCAAAATCTCGTTAGTGAGAAGGCCGTTGAGGAAGGATGGTCTGTCCTTTCCAGTTACTTGTAGCAAGCCAAGATGGGAGAGGTCAGCCATGCCTGAGTGGTTTCGAATGGCCCAGTACTCCTCAACCGGGTTCGTGTAAGACAGAGGAATCCGGCCCTCTTCAAGCCGTGCACCCATAGTCTCATGGTGCATGAGTAACGGATTGGGCATGCTACCCTATATTGGTCTAATCGGGGATAATAGGATTGAGCCTCGGCCGTGTCTGGGCTGGACCGGATTAGAGTGAATCGCGAGAAATGATCTGTTAGGATTGTCAGTCCAATCTTGCAAGCGTTTCAGAACTGTAATGGCCACAGATCTGGTTCGAGCCAATCGGAACGTGCGCGGTTGCTACCAAGGGTCTCTCGTCGCCAGTGATTGAGTGGAAGCCGTTTGTTCAGCAGAATCGGAAAGGTGCTGATGAACTGTTCGAATTCTTGAGCGGAAGGATTCGTTTGAATGGCATGGTTCACGATACGTATCCAGAACTGCGTCAGTGTCTCATTATACGTGCCGCTAGCTCCTTTGGAGCTCGCATACTGCCTTATCCCGCCCGATAGAAGGGGTAATGCCTCTTCAAGACCATGACTTTTCAGAACGAGCCAAGCGAGTCTAAGATGACCTTGATGTCTGAAGTCTTCTGAAGACAAGGTAGACTCGTGGAACGCTCGGAGGAATTCTCGATCATTCATTCGACTGGCCAAGATCGAACCTGACGAATATCTGCTTTTCTGAGCGACTTTCGTTGTGGTCGAGGAGCTTTGCACTATAAGTTCAAATTACTGTGGAGAAGTCTACCCGGCTAATCGGCGCTTCCATTTGTATTGCCTGAAATGTGGAACTCAACTACCGGATGATGCGGCATTCTGTTTCAAATGTGGGGCGAACCTAAGCCAGGCTGCCACAACCAATCCAAATCAACCAAGCGTTGGTCCCGTTGGAACAGTTGAAGTGATAGCGCCTTCAGGGGCAACTTCGTTAGAGTGTCCTAGCTGTGGGGCGCCTATTTCTCCAAAGTTTGGCGAGATGATCATCACCTGCGAGTACTGTGGGAGCAGCATTACGCTAGGAAACTCAGGCTGGGCAAATATCCAGAAGCAGACAATGCTACCTCTGAAGATCCCGACAACTGATCAGATTACCTCGCTTGTCAGGTCAATGATGGATAAGGGGTTGCTCAACAGGCATCTGCAAGAGAGTTCAACGCTTGAAGAGATGACACTGTCGCTTGTGCCGTACTGGCTCGTTGCTGTCTCGGCGAGAACGTCTATCGTAGCTATGGACATGGTAATTGAGGGGGCCACCGTGGCGACAACAGCGGCCTTGTTCGGCGTCCTGGCAGGAGGAATGGGTGGAGGGCGAAGAGGTGGGTTCGGCGGCGCACCTCTGCTGGAGGGCGCGAAGTTGGGTTCAATGATGAACCGCGGAGGCGGGAACAGAAAGGTGGTTCAGATGAACGAGAACTATAATTTTCCGGTAATCGCGTTGAAGGCGCTTACTACCTATCAGCCACGCGACTACCGGTTTGTTCTCGAAGGTAGAACGCTGTTTGACATTTCACAGTTTCCAAAGGGGATCAAGACGCTGAACGGTGATATCAGCGAGGACGCGGCGAAATATCAGGCGAAGACCCTTGTTGATCAGCTTCAATCGCAGAAGGCGCATGCGAAATACCATATGATTCAGCGGATATCCTCGGAGGAGGACGTTTCTGATGCCGAGTTATTGCATGTTCCAATATGGTTTGTGAGATACGATCACAAGGGAGACAAGATTATTCTTGTTGTGGATGGAAACTCTGGAAACGTAATCAACAGCATGGGACTCTAGACGAGTCAATCTCGCAAACGTGCCGGTTGCTGATGGTGCGGCCGCCGGGATTTGAATTCCCGAACCGCTGTTGAGACGGTTTCCCGGGTCGTCAGCGATCTGCTAAGCCTTGCATTGGCAGGCTGATATCATAGACCAGGCTAGACCACGGCCGCATAAAACGACCATCGAAAGCTCCCGGTCATTTAAAGACTGGCCAACCTTGGAGTCTGGCAACCTCCCACACGGACAGCCATTGTCTGATCGAGACGAAACTCCATTGTCTTAAATAGAAAAACTGGACGAGTGAACGATCTAGAAGACAGCTCCAATTGAGCATCCCACTAGAGAACCTGAGACGCGACCTTCGAACACGACTGGAAAGCGACAAACAGATGTCCAGTGCATGGGCCATAGTCCCACTACTGCCGATAATTGTGGGAATAGTTGTCGTCGTCATCATATTCGCAGCTATCTTTTCAGCAATCGGTTCTGTAGGACCATCTGGCACGACTACTACAGGGAGCACTGCTTTAGGTGCCGCTCTGCTTGGTTCAATATTCCTCTTGTATTTTCTCTATTTCGTAGTTTTGATTTTAGTGGCTGTGATGGTCTTCAAGATGGTGAGCCGGCGGAACACTCACTTCAACCGGCAGATCCTCTTGCAGGAGGACATCATCAGCATGGCTAGGGAGATGTCTGCGAAGAAAGGCGTGGATGTTTCGATTTTGCTCAACAACATGGATAGAACTGTTAGAGAGGCGCGATTAGAGGAGGTTGAGAAGAATGCGACGCTCTGGGCCATTCTGGTATTCGTCTCAGGCTTAGGACTTCTCTACGCTGGGTATTTTCTAATGAAGGACTTTTTCAGACATGAGAGGAGGGAGGACGTGTTCATCAACGACACGCTCAGGACTTTCAACGCGATCGGAGTTCCCATGAACTTTCCATACAGAAATCCTCCAATACCCGATCGGAGTTTCGCCCTCTACTTTGTCTTGACCCTGATAACCGGAAGCATCTTCGCGGTCTACTGGGTCTACGTTCTGGTCTCCGACCCTAACAACCACTTCCGACAGCAGATGCTAATGGAAGACACTATCATGGCGCAGCTGTCCGGGACACCCTGGCCAGCCCCAGCTCCAATGTCTGCGCCTCCTCCAAGCTAGGGCAGAAAAAATCCGTTTGTGTTTCTATGACCTCTCCTCAGCTCGTTAGCCAGGAACCATCGCTTTCAGTTCTGGTTCAGATGAGGACGAAGACTGACGCTGAAATTCCCATTGTGCGTTTGTTGTTGCCTCTAGCGAGCTACCTCTTGTGGGCTGTCTTCGCCGTCGCGTGGTGGTCAACGGGCGCGTCGGAAACCGTAGGCAATGGAATCTCTGCATCAATTCTCATCAACCCGACACCGCTCGTGGCCGGCCTAGGTGTACTCGGGTTGGCTGCATCGGCAGCATCGTCGTATGTCGTGTTCATGTTGATGAATAGGTGCAACGAACATTCCAGTAGAACTCGGGCGCTACTCCTGGGCGCCTTAGGCTCGCTTGAAGCCCAAGCTGGACGGTCGGGCCAACAAGCGCTTCTTCCTCTGAACTCGGCCGAGGAAGGTTTCTACAATCTCGCTCGGGGCGAACGGGAGAGGAGTGCTGTCCTCTGGGCGCTCCTTTCCTTGATTCCCTTTGTCGGCTGGACATTCCTAGCCGTGGCACAGTGGCGTCTCTCACGAGACCTGGCGAAACACAGCCGCTTGGAAGGTTTGGTCGTTGAGGATGTTGACAGGACCCTTAGAAGTGTGGGAACACAAGGCATCGCTGTCAAACATGCTCCCATTCGTTCACATGACGCCTTGGGCATCACGACTGTTATTGTTTCGATAATCGAGCTGTTATCGAGCATCGTGCTTGGCTTTGTTGGCTCTCTCGTCCTGATCTATTTGACCGTTGGAGCTTTCTCTCTTTTCTGGATAGACCTATCCATTACGGATCCAACTGGCCACTTCCATTACCATTCTCAACTCGAAGCCGACATGATCCGGGAGCTGCTGGATGCGGCCAATGACAGTTCGGGAGTTGCATAGTTGTCAAGAAACGCTCTGCTCGGTCTGAAGAGAATCTTCTTCGATCGGATTTTCCAGCGGTCGTTCTGGACATGGAGGAGACATCCCGCGATCATAATCCCAACAATGCTGGGATCCGCCCTGCAACTCATCCTGCAGTCCATCCTAACACTCGTGTTGATGCTGCTCCTCACAAGCTGGGCGTTAGCAGGGTCTTTGTCCGGATTTCTAACCGAATACAATAACGCTGGCTTGTTTGGTGTCTTTCAGGACCCGGCATTTTCCTTTACGCTCGTTCCCGCGGTTGCGGTTACGGGGGTCGCGCTAGTTCTGGTGGCAGTCATTGGGGGAGGCTACGTCTATTCTGCGGAGTATGGTATGTATGTTGACGCTTGGAATCAGGATAGTCTACCAGTGAGGTCTGTTCTGGAGAATGGTTCTCGCAGGTGGAGGCCGATGGCCTGGACTTTAGTTCTTTCTAACACAATTACTTGGGGGCCGGCTGTGATCGGTTATCTGCTCATAATCGCTTCAGTAGCCAGTGCCAACAGCAGGGCCGGACTGGTAGCCGTGATCGCGACTGCCAGTTTGTTTCAACCGCTTCTTTTTGCGTCCTTGATTCTCGCCGTGTTCACAGTCTACTCGTACCCTGCAGTTGTTGTCGACCGGGTTTCGGGTCTTCGAGCGATTCGTCAGAGTTTCAGGATTGCCAGCCACAACCTTGGAATCACGCTTACTTACGCGATCGTCAGGATTATTTTTCAGGCCCTTCTTCTCCTGGTGGTTCTGCTCGCAAGCGTCATCGGGCTACCTCTGACATCACTCATCACCGTGGTATTGAGCTTCGTCCTCACGCCTATTCTTCATCTTACAAAGACGATGATCTACTATCACGCAGGACCGTCGGTTCCGGAGATGCCCTTCCGGCTTTCTAACCCGATCTGGCAGGACATATTTCGCCGGTTGCCGCGGGCTACATGGCTGAAGATCAAGATGGGGCTTTCCGAGGGGTTCAGGTTCGTCATTGGACCAAGAAACCTTCCTTTCCACATTCTCTCTACAATCGCCTTCGCGCTCGGGATCTACATGGGCTACTACGTGTCCGTCAACGGTGTAGCAGGCTATTTTCTCAGTCTAGGTTACCAGCCGGGGCATGGCAATAGTTTGCTCGCGCAGTTGCCTTTGCCTGCGCTGCCGGCGCTGGGTGTTGATATTTTTCTCAACAACTGGCTCGTCTCGATTGCTACTGGATTGTCTGGGCTGGGGTTTGGGGCTCCGAGCTTCATTACGATAATGTTCAACGGTTTCATCCTCGGGGTGCTTGTGGCTCCGCAGTTATCGCCGAGTCTTACGATGTTTTTCGCGGCGATTCTGCCGCATGGAATTATTGAGATTCCCTCTTTTGTCTTGTCGGGATCGGTCGGGTTAAGGCTGGGTTATGCGGCTTTGAAGAGCAGGTTCCGACGCGGACCGGAAAGCGATGAGTATCTGTCAAAGACTCTCCGAGTGGCGGTGTACGTCGTGGTCGGGCTTGCGCCTCTGTTTCTGGTCGCGGGCTTGATTGAGGCGGATATTACGCCGTTTATCATGAGGATGTTCGGCTGGACCTTCTAGCGACCGATTGGGCCTGGACCAGAGTTTGCCGATCTTCTATATCGACGGGCAGAGTCAGGGGAACGAGCAGAATAGCCTGCCTCGAAACGCGAAAATTGCCATTGCCTACACTGAGTCATCTGGCCAAATCGATCCTAACAAGTTTAGGATCTACTGGCAACCTATAGGAGACAGGACTAACAACGAGGCAGAGTACTACGCGTTGATCAAGGCCTTGACGCTAGCCGAGAAACGTTGGGCGGACAAGACGACTGGAAAAGTTCTGGATGGAGTTGGAGAGATTCTGATACGTTCGGACTCCCAGCTTGTGGTAAACCAGGTTAATGGAGCGTGGCGGGTTGAGGATTCCAAGCTCATCGAGCTGAGCGAAGAGGCAAGAGACGCTATCAAGAATTTGGGCAGTGTCCGGCTCGAGTGGGTTCCACGGGAAGAGAACTATGCAGGGTTGTGGCTAGAGGGAAAGCTCAGACCGTCTAGTATCGAGAGGATACGCGAGTAATTCTGCCTATCTTCGCGCGTCCATGGTTCTTCCAAGGACTCTCATGGCGCATAAACGTCCAAAACGGGGTTCTTTGAGCAAGATGGAGTGGGGAACACCACTCTCATATTGTCGGTAGGGCGAGTCTTTTCGTGAGGCGAAGGCGACCGGTCTCTCGAGCTGTTTTCTCGAGCTCGTGAGTTGATCTTGATAGACGGTGAATAGGCTTGGACAAGTTTTCTAGTGTTCGGACGATTAAGTTGTCTTACAAGATTGATCAGGTGGAGAACGGTTGGACTGTAACGACCGTGGACGGGACTGTCTTCATCTTTCCTGATGCAAGGGAGATGGCTGAATGGTTCTGCATGGTGGTCGGTGTTCCCTTCTTGTATAGGAAGGTCGAGCTGGATCCGTTGGAAGAGGAGATCCGGAAGCTTACGAAGGCCACGGCCAGCCTCCTAGCCTGACACTTTCATATGCTCCGGTTTGGTACTGGAAAACAGATATTACCGATTATCAGTGCGACTTGCAGGAGGTTCTGGTATTGGCAAACGTCCCCTCTGACATTACTCGGGTTCTGGGACCTGGTGAGCAGGTTGAGCTGTTTATCCAGCAGAAGATCTATCACCCGAAAATCAACATCGATTCAGTCGTCTTGACCAC
>Ga0137415_10001651_pt1 | contig 22120 bp, 20 predicted proteins | sample CZODoug3_1_1_16f_FD_183082 | JGI IMG/M metagenome (GOLD analysis project Ga0137415, IMG submission 183082) | Vadose zone soil fungal communities from Angelo Coast Range Reserve, California, USA - CZODoug3_1_1_16fungal (Hybrid Assembly) | ecosystem: Environmental > Terrestrial > Soil > Vadose...
GCGGCTTGCTTCTTGAGTTTGTCTTGGTCACGCGAATGAGAGAAAAAAAGCTCGTGCCCTTTCGCAGCCCAATGCTTGCCTAGGCCTGTTGCCATGTTCCCAGCTCCGATGAATGCGATTTTCATAATTTCTCCTTCTTGGTTAAGGTTGATCTACAACGGGACAGTATCCGGATACATTGCTCACCGAGGCTGTACACGGAAGCGGCATCTCCAGGTTCTGAAATGAATTGAAAATTGCAAAGCGCATTTCAGAGACCGACTTAATGTTCTGTTTAGTGGTTCAGAACACGGACGGGGGAGAAGCCGTAGCTCTCCCAATTGGCAAGGACCTTCTGCTGGACAGACTGCGGGTAGACGCCCGCAAAAGAGCTGCGGAGAGGTAGCTTGTCTCCCCATTGATCGGGCGGCAGACAGTTATAGAGCACCTTTGTTGTGTGCATCGACATCTTCTCGGCATCATCGAGGAACGCCACCAGGGGGTTTGTGCTTTCATCGTTGAAGACAGTTTCGCCTTGTGACCCAGGATGATTGCGTGTCGCAAACGCCCAAACAACTTCATGAAGATTTGTAATGTCGATGTCGTCATTGACGACGATGTACTTCGGGGTTCCCATCCCCGCTTTTGAGGAAAAGAGATGTTCCCCTATTCGTCGGCATAGTTCGGACGCGGGGACATCCAGCTTCCTTCGCCAATCGCGATCGACTGCAATCACGAACCAATGATTTGCCGATGCGAACGGAGACCAGGCTGTTGCAATTGGCAGACCAGTATTGCGAAGCGAGTAGACGATCTCTGCCGCATTGGGAACACCCCATGCCGTATGGTTTTCTTCCGGCGGCTCTCCCGCAACAGAGATTGGCAGAACCGCATTGTCTCTATGAGTTATTGCGGTTACGTTATAGAGCGGCTTTTGAGTTGGTGGTCCCGGCCACAGGTATCCGGCGTACTCACCCATCGGGCCTTCGTGTTCGGTCTCCGTATTGGATAGGTAGCCTTCCACTACGATCTCTGCCGTCGCTGGCACTTCAAGATCAACAGTCTCGCAACGAACCACGTCGACCGCCTCACCAAAATAGCCTCCGATATAGTCCACTTCATCAACATGGGCTGGAAGCGGCATACCTCCAACAAATGGTACGAACGGTTCGGGCCCAAGCACCAACGCAAACGGCATCGGCTTGCCGATATCGGCCCAGGCTTTGTGCACCATCCCAATATGCTGCGTCGGCGCAACGATGCCGGTCATTCGCTTGCCGTCGACCACCATGATTCGAGCGATAGACCAATTCGTCCATGATTTGTCCGGAGTACGCGCAACGATGATGCCAAAGGTATTCAGAAAACGACCTCCGTCTCCGTCATGTAGCAATGGCGCCGGCAATTCCAGCAAATCAACATCTTCGCCGACATGTATGTTTTCTTTACAGGGGCCGGTCGCAACGATTCGAGACTTGATGGGAGTTCGATTACGTCCTCGCACCATCGATTCCACGATCTCGCGCCCGGACGCCTCTGCCGGAAGACCGCAAGAGAGCGCGAGTCGCGCGAGCGCTCTGCCTGGCTGATTACTTACCCCGGCAGGTGCCGCGAGAACACGGAACCCACCCGAGACGCCTCGAATATTACTGAAGAGTGCTGCGGGTGAACCCGTCTCATAGCACCGCCTCGCGATCGCACCGATCTCGAGGTCGAGTTCGACTTCTTCCTTAACTTCTACCAACTCACCGACCGCGCGAAGTTCATCCAGGTACTCCCGGAGGTCTTTCAGGTGTTTCATGCTTTTGTCTCCGAACTCTGTTGTTCAATATTCGTGTCACGCGTTCCCTCGCCCCAGCGAGCGAGTGCGGCATCAAGCCCAAACAAATCGAGCATGCGCGCTACGGTGTGATGAACGATCTCATCTATGGTGCGCGGTTTCAGATAAAAGGCCGGAGTTGGTGGCATGACGATGGCCCCGGCCTCGGTCACGGCGAGCATATTGCGAAGATGGCCGATATGAAGCGGCGTTTCGCGTGTCATCAGAACAAGTCGACGACGTTCTTTGAGACATACGTCAGCTGCCCTAGTGAGGAGATTGCTCGCGTTTGCGTGTGCGATTTCAGAAAGAGTGTGCATCGAGCATGGGACGACAATCATACCGTCAGTGCGAAAAGAGCCTGAAGCGATGGCGGCTCCGATGTCGCGGAAATTGTAAGAAACATCCGCTAGCGAGCGCACCTGCTCAGCAGACAGATCGGTTTCCTCTGCCCGTGTGCGATCTCCACCTTGACTGACGATCAGGTGGGTTTCCACGTCGAGCAGCCTCAACAGCTCAAGCGCGCGAATTGCATATGTGATGCCGCTCGCACCACTTATCCCGACGATGAGACGCTGCAGCCGCTCCATGGGAAATCCATTTCCGTTACGCAGGGGGTGTGTCTTCAAATGCACGGCTTGCTTATTTGACTCCGGTGAAGTGATGGGTTGCTTTCCCGTCGCTCAATACGAAAGCGTCATAGACCTTGACTTGACCCATCGCTGTCCGAACGGTCGCTTCGAAGAAGATCGTGTCTTCGGTCTCAACAAACTGATCGAGCGATAAGACTTCGACTGTCCCCAGCATTTTAAGATAGGCGCGAAAGTGCTCCTTCAAAGCAACATGTCCTCGAACGACTTTCGCGAACGCAATAAGAACGGCATCCTGCTGATAGTGCCGATCGATCAGCTCGTCAGTCGAGTCTTGGCGCAGTAATGCGATCTGCTCATCGTAAAACCTGCGGCCTGGCGTCTCGACGGTTTTTCGTTCCGCGGTCGTCATGTGTCTCTCCTCCCTGCAGATGATCTCAAGCGATGTTGGCCCAGATGGTCTTGTACTGCGTGTAGTTTTCCAGGGCCTCCGTACCGTGTTCGCGTCCATAGCCTGACATCTTGTAGCCTCCGAACGGAGCGTTCGGATGGTACTTGTGCCAGGTGTTCAGCCATACGGTTCCAGCTTTGATCTTGTCTGCGACGCGGAGTGCCCGGCCCAGATTGCTGGTCTGGATGCCAGAGGCGAGTCCGTAGGTGGTGTCGTTGGCGATGCGGATGGCATCGGCTTCATCCTTGAAGCGGATAATCGGGAGAACGGGTCCGAAGATCTCTTCGCGGGAGATCTTAAGGTCGTTGGTAGCGTCCGCAAAAAGTGTCGGTTCGATGAAAAGTCCCTTGCCGTTGATCTTCCGCGTGCCGCCACCAGCAGTCAGCCGAGCAGTCGACTGCTTGCCAGACTCGATGTAGGTCAGAATTTTGTCGTACTCCGGTTTGGTTGCAATCGGACCGATCTGGGTTTTGGCGTCGAGCGGGTCACCCAGGATGGCCGCTTTTGCCATGATCGTCAGCTTCTCAACGATCTCGTCATAGATGGACTCTTCGACGAGCAGGCGCGATCCGGCGACACACACCTCTCCCTTATTCCAGAAGATGCCCCAGAAGGCGGCCTGTACGGCGGCGTCGATATGAGCATCGGCGAATATGATATTTGGTGATTTGCCACCGAGCTCCATCGTCATATGCTTTACAGTTTCTGCACCGTTCCGGATCAGGTTCTCCCCGACCGGGGTAGAGCCGGTGAAGGCGATCTTGTCGACCTTAGGACTCTTCACCAGCACATCACCGATCGAACCTCCTGGGCCGGTGATGAGGTTATAAACGCCTTCCGGCACTCCAGCATCCAGCGCAACCTGGGCGAGTGCGAGCGCCGTGAGTGGTGTGTCGGAGGCAGGCTTATGGACCATACAGTTGCCAGCAGCCAGACCGGGAGCTACCTTGCTGCAGGTGAGGGCAAGAGGGAAGTTCCATGGCGTAATGGCAGCGACCACACCCAAAGGCTCACGCCGGGTCAAAATGCGAATGTCGTGTTCATACGAGGTTCTGTAAGTTCCATTCATGGCAGACATTGCTTGACCGGCGAAGAAGCGAAACAGTCCAGAACAGTGCGGCATAATGATGGTCCGGAAGTCGGTGTAAGGCATACCCATATCCATGGCTTCGCGGATTGCAAAGTCATCTGCTCGCTCATCCATCAGATCGGCCATTTTAAACAGAATCTTGGCACGCTCTTCGTGATGCATCTTTCCCCATGGACCATCTTCGAAGGCATCGTAGGCCGAATTGATCGCAGCTTGTGCATCTTCAGGGGTGGCCTTGGCAACTGTAGTGATTGCTGCCTCCGTGGTGGGATCGGTCGTGGTCATTGTTTCGCCAGAGGAAGAGTCGCGCCATCTGCCACCGATAAGAAGCTGACCTTTTGCAATATCCTTTCGAGTGGGCATGCTCGGATGCGGTTCCTTACCATGGAAGTCGGTCAGGTTATCAGGTTTTTCGCTCGGATCGTTCCGGACTGCTATCGCTATCACATCTTCTCCTTCGGATTGGACATGCACCTCTTGCGCATTCCATGCATCCCCCGCAGGTTAGTCGATCAAACACTGGACCAACAATGACAAATGTCCGGCATATCCTGCCATAAATCATTCATTATGAATGGGAAGTTTCGATTTAGGATGATGACCAAGACGATGAAAACCAAATTGACGCACAACGCAATTCTTCCAGCACGAAGGATCACGGTGCTCGCAACTCCAACCGCGCAAGCATTGGAATTGGCAGGTCCCATCGAGGTCTTTGCGATGGCAGAACGGAAGCTCAAGGAGGCCGGACGGAGCCGTTCGCCGGCGTACATCATCGATATTGTATCTGCTGTTGACGATCTAACGATTCACAGTTCGTCTGGTCTGTCCATGCTCGCCCATCGCCCCTACAGTAAAGTCAAGGAACCGGTGGACACACTGCTTATTGCAGGTGGCATGGATCTTTGGTCTGCTAAGCCATACCCAACACTGATCGCGTGGCTTCAGGAACAATCCCAGTCTGTTCGACGGTTGGCTTCTGTCTGCACCGGAGCTTTTCTCTTGGCCGAGGCGGGCCTGCTGGACGGGAGAAGGGTAACGACGCACTGGTACTTTTGTCAGCAACTACAAGATCAATTTCCCAAGTTGACGGTTGACCCTGAACCGATCTTCATTCGAGACGGAAACATCTCAACTTCAGCGGGGGTGACCTCGGGCATGGATCTTGCCTTGGCGATGGTGGAAGAAGACTTGGGCATGGATATCGCTCTCCGCGTTGCTCGTGCTCTCGTTTTGTTCTTGAGACGGTCTGAGGGTCAGAGTCAGTTCAGCACTTCGCTTGCTTTCCAAGCTAAGTCCCGGCTTCCTCTACGAGAAATTCCAGTGTTCATTTTAGAAAATCTGGGCCGTGAACTCACCGTCGAAATTCTTGCAACTCGGGTCGCGATGAGTCCTCGAAACTTTGCTCGCGTTTTTCAGCAGGAGTTCGGTGACACCCCGGCAGCCTTCGTAGAACGGCTACGCTTGGAGACGGCTCGTAAACTTGTCGAAGAGAGTGACCGCACGTTAGACGAAATAGCGTCTAGTTGTGGATTGGGTAGTGCCGACAACATGCGAAGGATATTTCAAAAACGATTTCGAAGAACGCCCAGTAATATGCGCTAGGGCGGTTGTCTGAAGCCCGTTGGGTCAATGTATTCACATACGAAGCGAGTTGACGCGATGGCATAATCACGGAGGTCAGTGGCGATGTCCGGCAAACGAATGACTGTAGGAGGGAGAATGCACACTGTTAGAGGGTCCGCGAACAATGGAGAGATAAACGTGCTCTTCCCAAACTGCGCGTTCCTGTCGAAAAGCTTGTTTCTTAGCGCTGCTCGGGAAGAGACATGTTTATCTCACTCCTGGTTCCTAAATGGAATGGCGTTCAGGCTTAGAACATGTTGTGTTGCTCCAGGTCACGGAACTACTGCAGGGTCTCTGTCCTCTTGTGTTGCTCTTCGATGATTCTGTTCTTGAGAATGCGAACTTCGCTTACCATAAGCAATCGAAGATCCTGGATGACGTGCTACGCGAGTGCATCGTCGCTCATTTCCATGGCCTGCTTTGGGATAACTATATCGATTGCGGCCACCGTAACCACCCGCTAGTCGTGTGACCTATGAGCCTGGAATCCAAATCGCTCTGAAGGCGTGGACCGACTGCGGCAACCCCTGTCTTTCTAATGTGATTAAGTATTCTTCCCGAGTTTTCGGCGGATTGAGAAGACTCGCTCGATGGGTGTTCGCAGCGTCTAGCACCTCATCCGGATACAGATCGATCAGGTGGTGAATGAACTCGTCTGGAGTTTGCGCCTCAATCTCAAACTCCTCCAACGCTTTGGCGGGAAAGTCCTTCGTGTTGTTCGTGACTATCACGCTAGCACCGCCGCGGACGGCAGCAGCAGGACATGCCGGTCATTGGGGTCGGGCAGATTCAGAGCAGGAATTAACTGCCGGTATCCCGTGACTACGGCGTCGGGCGCGTGCTTGTCCATCAGTTGCCGCGTGCGTTCGAGCTGACTTCTAGTTAGATCCGGCCGTCTCTCGAGCAAGTTCGAGATCCACTCTTCGTGAACATCGTCAGACCATCGGGCGCGAAAAATTCCCGGGACCGCCAGGAACATCATAAAGCTGCGGAGCTCGGCAGGATACAAAACGTTGGCATCAAGAAAAGCAGTGAATGGTGGCATTAATCAGAGGCCGATCTCCTGATCATATGCCACCAATTCCGCGAGAGCAGCCTTACGGTCTGATTCGACCTTTCTCTTGTACTCCATAGCCTTCGCAAACGGGATGCGCCGATGTGTCCCCACTTTTCGGAAAGGGATCTGTCCCTGTTCAACGATCTGGATCAGAGTCGGACGCGATACGTTCAACAGGTCCGCTGCTTCCTGCGTAGTAAGCTCCGCATGAACCGGAACGATCTTGACGGCATTGCCACGGCTCATTTCATCCAGGATCTGAACCAGAAGACGCGCGGCAGACGCTGGAATTTTCACCGTCGGCTCGGATGCGAAATTCATGGCGCGGAGATCGAGCGTCGCATTCTTCCCTAGGCGCGGGGCGAGTATATCCTTGGTCTGCTTGGCTAGCTCAGCCTCGGCCTCTGAAGGAATCTCTGGCGTGAGAACAGCTGTAGGAGACATGGTTCACCTCACGCCAATTGTAACCAATATTCGAAGCAAACGCAAGCAATCGCTATATTCGCAACCAGTCTTACCGCAAGCTGCGTGGCGCTGTACCGCCTCAGCACCTTAATTGCTTTTGTCGAGGAAACTGGTGGGCCCACCAGGACTTGAACCTGGAACCAAAGCGTTATGAGCACTCTGCTCTAACCAATTGAGCTATGGGCCCTTAGTGAATTTCCGGCAATGCTTCCCGGAAGTTTAGAGAAACGGACCGTAGTCAACGGCAATTGAGCGTAATTTAGGGATTATGAGTCCCCTGCTCTAACCATTGAGCTACAGGCCCGAAAAGAAAGCGGGCAGGCGAGGTGAAGTACAAGTTGTATTGTACCTATTCAAATCATATCGTCATGAGCGTGAAACAAAGAAATCGCCGTGCGTCACTTCCACCGTATAGTGCCCGGCCTTCACATCGACAAACTGATAATCGCCGGACCCGCTGGAAACTGTTGTACGGACTGTGCCTTCATCCAGATTGGCGAGTGAGACCGTCGCGCCGGGAACAACAGCGCCTGCTTTGTCCTTCACGGTTCCAAGAATGCTGCCCTGAATGGACTGCGCCCAGTCGCGAGTTCCTGCAAATAGAAACGTCGCAAAAACAGTAAGAATAATCAGATTTCGTTGCAAACGAGAGTTGAGGAACGATAAAGCGCAGACGTGCATACGTAATTGCCTCCCGGCATCCACTGAAGTTCTATTGCTATTGGCTTGTTGTCCCTGAGCGGAATTGACACAGCATCCTGAGAATGAACTTGGCCCACAAGGGGTTCAGGACAACTAAGTTGAAATACGTGAATGGATTAAGAGATATAGGAGCTGCAATAAAGGGAGGTTAAAAATCGCTCGAAGAACGTGGAAAACAGTATCGAAACTTGAATTTCTCGCAAGAATTTCATCTCAAAACAAGCAATGCTCGCATCCAGGCTGCTTTCGCTAACCGCCTTTCCGCTGGCCGCTTCATAGCTGACCGGCCCTCCGCTGACCGTTCTTTAGCTGTCCTAGTAAAATCAAGCCATCCTGATGGCATCATCTTCTGCGACACCGCGCTGGCAACGGGCACTTTCGGTTCTACGTCCTTCGCATAGCCACACCGCCTTCACCGCTACCCTTCTCTTGATGGCTTCCGCCATGGCTTCGCGGGTCATCGGCCTGGTCAAGACAAAGTACATCGCCTGGCTTTTGGGACGCACCGCCGCAGCCGACGCACTGAACTCAGCATTCCAACTGCCCGACATGATTTCCTATTTCCTAGTCGGCGGAGCGGCCTCCATCACCTTCGTCACCATGCTCAGCCGCTATCGCGATGCAGGCCGCGATGCCGAAGGCGAGCGCGCCATGTCCGTGATCCTTACCACCATGGCGTTGGTACTCGGCACGGCCATCATCGTCGCGGAGTTCTTCGCGCCACTGTACGTCAGCACCTTCCTCAGCGGCTTCAAATCCGATCCCGTAAAGGCGGCGCTCTGTGTTCACCTCACCCGCATCCTGCTGCCTGCTCAACTCTTCTTTTTTGCCGGAGGAGTTTTCGGCGCTGTCCTCCTGGTGCGCAAGCGCTTCAGTGTGCAGGCCGTCACTCCACTCATCTACAGTCTCGGCACGATCTTCGGCGGAGTCTTCCTCGCCCACACGCTTGGCGTATCGTCGCTCGCCATCGGCACCGTCGCAGGAGCATTCTGCGGCCCATTTCTGCTCAATGCCATCGGCGCACATCGCGCCGGAATGCGCTATCGTCCCATCCTCGACTGGTCGAATCCCGGCCTGCATGAGTGGGTGCGTATGTCCATCCCCCTTATGCTCGGCGTCTCACTCGTCACCGCCGACAACTGGATCATCAACTACTTCGCCTCGCACACCGGCGGAGCCATCTCGCTCCTCACCTACGCCAAGCAGATCTTCACCGCGCCTGTCGCATTGGGTCAGGCCGCCGGAGCAGCATCGCTGCCATTCCTCGCCTCGCTTTATGGAAAGAGCATCAGCGATGGAGATGCCTCACGCACCGCCTTCGCGCGCGCCGTCAACTCCTCCGTCTCACGCATTCTCGCCTTCTCACTGCTGCTCTCCGCCTTCATGATCGGCATGGCCTTCCCCATCGTCGATATCCTCATCCGCGGCGGAGCCTTCCATCGCGCCGACTCCGGCGAGATGGCAACCTACTTCACCATCTTTTCTATCTCGCTCTGCCTCTGGTCCGCACAAGCCATCTACGCGCGCGCCTTCTACGCAGCCGGAAACACCGTCACACCCATGATCGCTGGAACCATCGTTACGCTTGTCTCCGTACCGTTGTACTGGCTTCTCTATGGCCACATGGGAGCACCCGGACTCGCCGTCGCCTCCGACATAGGCATCTTCATCCAGACCATCACCCTCGCCATCCTGTTGCACAACCGCCGGATGGTCTCACTCGCCGGACTCGAATACGCCGAACTATTCCGCTCCGCATTCGCCGGAGCACTCAGCCTCGCAGCCCTGCTCGTCATCACCCACTACATCCACACCACAAGCCGGATGTACGAACTACTGCTGCTCATCGCAGCAACCGCAATCTGGCTAGCAATTTCGCTTGCGGTTCTCAAACTCACCGGATCAAACCTACCGAATCAGCTATTGTCTCGATTCAGCAAAAATGCGGGTGCCCCAGGTTCGCGAAGCTAACCTGGGGGATTTTGACTTTGGCGATTTGGCCAAGCAGACCCACGCTACTCGACCTACACAAACAAGCTCTTCATAATGAGATCTATGACACGAATTGTGACGTATGCAGTTCTTGCAGCTCTTAGCCTTCTCCCCATCCATGCCCAGCAACACCAAACCAAATGGACCATAGCCGTACATGGCGGGGCAGGCGAAGCCGAGTGGGAGCACATGGACGCAGCCACCGCAGCCGCGTACCACGCCTCTCTCGAACACGCACTCAAAGCAGGAGTGGATGTATTAAGCAAGGGCGGCCGCGCACTCGACGCCACCGAAGCCGCCATCAAAGTCCTCGAAGACGATCCGCTCTTCAACGCAGGCCGAGGCTCCGCCTTCAACGATCAGGGCCAGAATGAAATGGACGCCTCCATCATGAACGGAGCCACGCTCGAAGCCGGTTCCGTCGCCGGAGTCCACTACACCCGCAACCCCATCTCGCTCGCCCGCGCCGTCATGGAGCACACGCCCTACGTCATGATGGCCGGACCCGGCGCTGACGCCTTCGCCATAAAGGCCGGCCTCCCGCAGATGCCCGCATCCTACTTCTTCACCGAAATGCGCTGGCAGGAACTCCTCGACGTGCTCAAGCAGCAAGGCAAGCCCGCGCCTCCACGCCCAGCCGGAGTACCGCCGCAAACATCAGCCGCCATCAACCCATTCAACAAGCCCTTCGCGCATAAATTCGGAACCGTAGGCGTAGTCGCACGCGACATCCACGGAGACATCAGCGCCGGAACATCTACCGGAGGCATGCAGGGCAAAATGCCCGGCCGCGTCGGCGACTCACCCATCATCGGAGCAGCCACCTACGCATCCAATCACTCCTGCGCCGTCTCCTCTACCGGAGTAGGCGAGTACTTCATCCGCCTCTCCGTCGCCCGCGAGATATGCGCGCTCGTGCAGTACCAGCACATGTCTATCCAGCAGGCAGCCAATCACGTCATCCACAAAGAAGTAGCCGCACTCAAAGGAGGAGAAGGCGGCGTCATCGTCCTCAGCACAAAAGAAGATCCCATCTGGAGCTTCAACACGCTAGGCATGTTCCGAGCCCGCCAAACAGAAGGAAAACCCGCCCAAATCGAAGTGAAGTAAGAAAAATAGATGCGAATTGAATGGTCTATCCCGCGAATAAATCCATCATGAACAGAGATGTCATCCCGAGCATAAATTTTAGGTTGTCATCCTGACCATAAATTTTAGGTTGTCATCCTGAGCGGAACGACCAAAGGGAGTGCAGTCGAAGGACCCGCGCCGAAGGTGCGCCAAAAGTCCTTGCGAAGCAATCACCAGCCGGGTGCCCCATACTTCGTCTCGCCGAAGGCGAACGAAGTGTGGGTCTATCAAGACAGGCGCGCAAGTGCCAATCCATGTTTTGCATTTGCTCTCGGTACTTCCGGCTAGCGCACAAGCCGCATATCATTCGTAGCCACAAACCCAAGCGACTCATAAAGAGGACGCCCCTCATCAGAAGCAGCCAGAGTTACCTGATCCAGTTTCTGTTCAGCACACCACGCCAGAATCTCTTCCATCAATCGACGAGCCAGACCACGCCTGCGATGCGCGGCTTCGGTATAGATATTCACGATATGTCCACCACGCCCCATGCGAAACCACCCAGGCCGCGGCCCTAGATCCATCAGCAAAATGCCACCACCCGCAACAACTTCCCCCTCATACTCCACCAGCCAGCCAACATACTCACCACGCTCGATCACCGATACCAACCAAGGGGTAGACACTTCGAGCAACTGCTGACACTCCTCCTCATTCACTGAGTCCATATCCCGAAACATCCAGGCCCGGTGACGCGCGATGGTGTTGACATCTTGTAGTTGAGCAAAACGAATGGCGTAATCACTCCGATCCAGCATGCAATTAGGATACGTTTGCGGATGAATAAACCCGGCAATTAACTAGAAGCTCTTTCCCCGATAGTTCAATCTAGGTGCTATCACGATCTAACTTTGAACAAGAGCGAAAGCCAAGCGGCAAGCGCGGCGAACTTTTCATCCTGTGACCACGGAGAGCCAAGCGGATGGCCGAGATCGACAAGGCGACGGCCAAGTTCATTCGGTTGCAGGTGAAGAGCTTCCACGGCCCTTTCGAGTAGCTCGCTCTCTTTCGTAGTAAACGTTTCGACGCCGCAGCGCTTGTTTGCGTGGAGCAGTGCTTCACGGAAAAGTTCCCCATCAGCCGTGTGAATCAGCGCATGAGAGGCCAGAATTTGAGGGAGAGCAGGAAGCGGTCTTCCAGAAGCAAGAAGAAGACCGCAGCACTTGAGTTCATAACCTTGCTTCTGAAGATCCATTTGAACAGAATGGATGACTCGATATGCGAGCTGTCTTGCTTCGGCGCGCATGAGCGAGATAAAGCTGCGAGCTTCGGCAGGCAGTCTTTTTTTCGCGGTGTGATAGGGCTGACGAAATTCGTATGTGAAGGTTTTAACGAGGCGAGGACGCTCACGTAAAAGGACCAGCGGGAAGCCCTCTTCAAGCGATATACCGACGAGAGCAGTCCAGCCGGAATGGGCGCGAAAACCAAGGGCGGCGTGCTTCATAAAACTCCCGCCGGGTGCTCCATACTCACCTCCGCCGCTTACCCTTCTTACCCGCAAATGGTTTAGGCGGACCGCCACTCTGCTGCATACTCTTAGTCTTTTTCTTCCCCTTCTTCTTAGGCCGGGGAGTAGGTTTAGCCACATTCGCCGCAAACGCAGGGACCGCGTCCTGGTCAAACCGCTTTCTCTTCGCGGGCGCAATCTTCTTTTTCTTGCCGGTACCGTCAGAACTATCCATTGCTTCCTCCAGAATTGAGAATTGCAGCCGCTTCCCCACAGCATCCACGCGATCAAGGACCACGTGCACCCGCTGTCCAAAGGTAAACTTCCGCCCGCCAAACTCGCCAAGTATCTGCCGCGTATTTTCGCGATACGTATATCGGTCGCCATCCAAAGCACCCAACATCTGGATCGGCACCAGTCCCTCGATGAACAGCTCATCCAGCTCGACGAACAGACCATACTTGGTCGCGCTCAATATCATCGCATCGAAATCCTCGCCCACGCGATCCTGCATGAACTTGATCTTCTTCCACTCGACAAGTTCGCGTTCAGCCTCGGCAGCCCTGCGCTCGTTCTCGCTCGACTCCTGCGCAATCGCCGCAAGCTCAGCCTCAGGCAAATGAGCCTCACCCTCAAATCGTTTTCCGCGCAAACCAGCACCACCAGCTGTACGCGCAGCATGCGGTTCACCCGCCGCCAGCACGCCATGCCCATCCACGCCAGCATCCAGCAGAGCCTTCGCAATGCGATGCACAATCAAATCCGGATACCGCCGGATCGGCGAAGTGAAGTGCGTGTAACACGGAGCAGCCAGCGCAAAGTGTCCTTCGTTCTTCTCGCTGTAACGCGCCTGCCTTAGCGACCGCAGCATCAGGTACGAAAGAATCCGCTCCTCTGGTTTACCCGCAATCTTCGCCGTCAGCTTCTGATACATATGCGGCGTGATGTTGATATCTTCCGGAACCTCATGCAGCCGCGGATTCCGCCCGCGTCCTTGATACTCGCGGCGCTCACTCTTCATCTGAAATCGCTTCACCGGAAGATTCCCAATCCCCAGCGAATACCCAAACGCAGCCGCCGTCTCCTCGAACTCCACCACGCGCCGCGGCTCCGGCTTCTCGTGGATGCGATAGATCGAAGGCACGCCAAGATTCTCCAGCCACGAAGCCACGCACTCGTTCGCCGACAGCATGAACTCTTCGATCAAACGATGCGCCCAGTTACGCTCCGACCGCGTGACGGACTTCATCGCGCCAAACTCGTCAAATTCGATGAGCGGTTCCGGCAGATCAAAATCAATCGACCCACGCCGATCACGCTTGCGATTGAGAATCTGCGCCAGCGCATACATCCGCTCAAACTCCGGGACAAAGTCGGCAAACTCAGCACGCGCAGCCGCATCGCCATCGAGCACCGCATGCACCTGCGTGTACGTCATCCGCCGCGCCGAACGAATCACGCCCTCGGTCACCTCATAGTCGAGAACATTGCCATGCGGATCAATCCGCATCAGGCACGAGAGCACCAGCCGGTCTTCATCGGGACGCAAGCTGCAAATATCCGTCGAAAGCTCCTGCGGCAGCATCGGAATCGCGCGGTCAGGAAAATAAACAGAATTCCCCCGCAGCCGCGCCTCAAGATCGAGAGCGCTCCCCGGCTGCACATACTCCGCCACATCGGCGATATGCACCTGCAAATCCCACGAGCCATCTTCATGTGCATGCACTAATACCGCATCATCAAAGTCCCGAGCCGTCTCACCGTCGATGGTCACAATCGGAAACTCGCGAAAATCCCGCCGCGCCGCAATAATTTCTAGATCGAGCCGCGCCACGGCCTTAGCCTCAGCAAGCACATTGTCAGGAAAGATTCTTGGCAGATGATGTTTGCGGATCACCATCTCCACGTCGACGCCGAAGTCATCTTCCTGCCCCAGCACCTCCGTCACGCGTCCCCGCGCCGGACGAGCAGGCGTAGGCCAATCGGTGATCTCCACATCGACCACCAGCCCTTCCAGATCCGCATACGCATGCCGCGCTTCATCGCCAACCACGCGATGCGGCGAAGCCAGTGACGAAACATCCGGCAGCTCGCTGTCAAAAGGGATGATGACCGGCTGCGTCATCCGCTCATCGAAGGGAGTGACATAGTTCCCTCTATCACGATCATTGCGGGCATAGTGAAAGACCCCAACTATAGTTGGGTTGCGCCGCGTGAGCACGCGCACGATCCGCCCCAGCCGCCGCCCATCACCACGTGGAGGAGCGAGCTCCACCAGCACCTGATCGCCCTGCATCGCGCCATTGATCTCATTCGGAGGGATGAAGATGTCGTCATCCCCACCAGCCTGCCGCTCATGGGGGCGCACAAACCCAAAGCCGTCGCGATGCAGATCCAGCTTGCCTGCAATCAGATTGTCGCGTTGTGCCACAGCCTTTGCGATGGCCCACTGTTCGCGGTCGACTTTTGTTAATTGGCCCGCAGCCGTCAGCCGCGCCAGATGCTCCAGCAGCAACCGTCGTTCGCGGCCTCCACCCAGGCCAAATTCCCGCACAAGCTGTTTATATCCAGCGCGCTGGCCCGGCAACCGCTCAATATGCCGCAGAAGCTCACGATCCGTCATCCTCCCTATATGGTAAGCGCCGCGGCTGTCCAGTGGGAAAAGATGCAAACAGGGGTGTAATTTTCGTGCAAGCCTGTTTAAGATGCAAACAGCAGCGCCGATTGCGCGGATGGTATGCTTGTACCCTCCATTGAGGGCGAGAGTCGACGTTCTAAGAACGATGTTTTATGCTCTGAAACGGTTTAGCGCCGGGCGAAAGATTCCCGCCAGACCTGATTTTGCGAGCAAGTACATGTAAAGAGGAAAGGAATAACCTACAGATGTGGAAACCGAATCAGCCCGGAAGCTCCCCAACACCCAGCAATGAGCCAGCGCGTCCAGCAACGCCCACAACCCCCACCTTTGACGCATCGCGCACGGCCGCTCCCGCTACGCAGGGCGGCGCTGCTACCGGAGAGCAAGCTACCATCGGCAAGAGCCTCGTGATCAAAGGCGAAGTCTCCGGTTCCGAGTCCTTATATATTGATGGCAAGGTCGAAGGCTCTATCAACCTCGCGGGCAATCGCGTAACGGTCGGCCGCAACGGCCAGGTCGCCGCAAACATCTCCGCTCGCGAAATCGTCGTCCTCGGCAAGGTGCGCGGCAATGTCACCGCTAGCGACCGCGTCGACATTCGCAGCGAAGGCTCGCTCACCGGCGACGTCACCGCCCAGCGCATCTCCATCGAAGACGGTGCCTTCTTCAAGGGCGGCATCGATATCCGCAAACCAGGCAGCGACAAGCCCAACTCCACTGCCAATGCAGACGCATCCAAGGCTGTCGTCGCAGCCCAGGTATAACCAAAACTTCACTGCAATCAAAAAAGGCTCCGGCAACTCCGGAGCCTTTTTCTTTTCCACATGCATTCGCGGAAAATTAAAACCAAATACCCTTCCTATTAACCTTCCCGTATTACTCATTCAGTAACTATATCCACATACATTCCTTGCGGTTCACTGCAGGATTCTCAATCGTCCTCATCTTCCGCTCTAACTCACGAAAGGCAAAAGCATGTTCGTCCCCCTGCGCCGTCTTCTTCTATTCATCCTCGTTGGTATCGTTCCCTTTGCACTGCACGCTCAAGTTAATACCTCCAGCCTCAGCGGACTCGTCACCGATCCCAGCAACGCCATCATCAAAGGAACCACCGTCGCCGCCACCAGCAGTGATACCGGTATCACGCGCACCACGCTGACCGATAATTCCGGCTACTACGCATTTCCCGTGCTTCCCGTTGGAACCTACACCATCGCCATCGATCAATCAGGATTCCAGCGCACCACGCAGAGCATCACGTTGCACACCGCGGAAAAAGGCCGCCTCGACTTCCAGCTCACCGTCGGCGCCGCCAGCCAGACTGTCACCGTCGAAGCGCAATCCGTGCAGCTCGCCCGCGAAGACGCCTCCATCGGCGCCGTCATCGACAACGTGACCGTTGAGAACACGCCGCTCTACCTCCGCACCTGGGACGATCTCCTCCGCCTCGTCGCCGGCGTGCAGGCCAATCGCTACACCGAGCAGAGCGGGCAGACCGGAGCAGGCCGCACCGGCGGCTTCAATGTCCACGGCGTCCACTCCTTGCAGAACGACTTCATCCTCGACGGCATCGACAACAACACCTTCTCCGAAAACGTCCAGGAGCTCTCCACCGAAGCCGCCCGCCCCTCCGTCGACACCATTCAGGAATTCAAAGTCATCACCAACCCCTACTCCTCTGAATACGGACGCAGCCCCGGCGCAGCTGTCGACGTCACCACCAAGGGTGGCTCCAACAAATTCCACGGCCTGCTCTTCGAATATCTCCGAAACCGCATCTTCGACGCCAACGACTACATCTCCAACCAAACTGGTCTCAAGAGGCCCGAAAACATCCAGAACCAGTTCGGCGGCAACTTTGGAGCGCCCATCCTCCACGACCGCCTCTTCGGATTCGTCAACTATGAGGGAACGCGCATCCATCGCGGAGTAGCCCGCCTCACCACCGTGCCCTTGCCCAACGAGCGCATCGGCGACTTCAGCCCAGCCACCGGTCAGGCCGTCGGCGTCAGCTATCCCACCATCTACGACATCACCACCGGCCAGCCTTTCCAAAACAATTCCATCCCATCGGGCCGCATCGATCCCTACGCGTCTAAGATCCTCAATCTCTTCCCACTGCCCAACCAGTCGGGGCAGCAGAACAACTACGCCCGCACCGCATCGCTCACCGACTTCAACGACAACTACGACGGCCGCATCGACTGGGCTCCCACGCAAAACGACACCGTCTTCGGACGCTACACCTTCTCCAACCGCCACCGCGTCGTGCCCGGCACCTTCGACGGCATCGCCGACGGATCGAACACCTCCTCCTGGGGCAACCAGAAACTCAAAGCCTACAGCGCCGTCCTCGGCTGGACACACGTCTTCGGCCCAACCCTCACCAACGATCTCCGCCTCGGCTTCGTTCGCAGCTCCGCCTACACCAAGCAAATTCCCTTTGGCATCGGCCACGCCAGCGACTACGTTCCCGGAGTCCCGCAAAATCCAGCCGTTGACGGCGGCCTCTCCAACATCACCTTCGAGGACTACGCCTTCATCGGCTCGCCCGACTTCCTGCCCAAGTCGCAAACGCCGCAGCAGTTCCAATACATCGACACGCTCTCCCTCATACGCGGCCGCCACTTCATCAAGGTCGGCGTCGATCTCCGGGCTCCCATGCGTAACATCTTCCAGGACGAGCCTGACGCGCGGGGCAACGTCGACTTCAGCAACATCTTCACCTGCCAGCGCGGCAGCGATCAGCAGTGCGTCAACGGCACCGGCCTCTCCTATGCCGACGGACTTCTCGGCTACGTCCGCAGCTCCGTGCTCTCCAATGTCTATTACGTAGACCAGCGCGTGCAGATGTACTCCGCCTTCTTCCAGGACGACTTCAAGCTCTTCCCCAACCTCACCCTCAACCTCGGCCTCCGCTACGACTTCGCCACGCCCGCCCTCGAAGGAAAGAACCACATCGCCAACTTCGACCCCACCGGCAACGGAGGCAGCGGCGCTCTTTACTTTGCCACCAGCGGCTCTATCCAGGACCGTTCGCTCGTCCAGCCCAATACAAAGAACTTCGGACCGCGCTTCGGCTTTAGCTACGCTCCCGACCAAAAGACTGTCATCCGCGGCGGATACGGCATCTTCTACACTCTCTTCGAGCGCTTCGGCAGCGAAGACCAGATGGCCCTCAACCCGCCCTTCCTCATCAACAACAACGCCGCCGTGGCTTCCACTTCCACCACGCCCGTCTTCTTTCTTCAGAACGGTTTCCCCTCCAACTATCTTGACCCCAACAACATCAACTACCAGCTCACACAGATTCGCACCGTCAATCCCACCGCCCCCGCGCCCATGGTCCAGCAATGGAGCCTCGGCTTCCAGCGCGAGCTGCCCGGACAGTTCCTTCTCGACACCAACTACGTAGGAACCGTCCTGAGACACCTCGACGTGCTCACCGATCTCAACCAGCCCGCCTTCGTCAACGGAGTCACCACTGGCATCACGCCCTTCCCCAACTTCGGCTATCTCGAACGCCAAAACTCCGTAGGCTCCGGCAGCTATCACGGATGGGAATCCACCCTCGAGCGCCGCTTCAACAAAGGACTCTCCGCCCGCGTCGTCTACACCTGGTCGCACAGCATCGACAACGCCCCGCAGGAACTAGAGAACGGCTCCGGCGGCGCGCAAAACGGATACGACACCAACGCATGGCGCGGACAAAGCGACTTCAACACACCGCATACACTCGCTGCCAGCTACACTTGGGATCTGCCATTCGGAAAAGGCCGCTCCTTCGCCACCTCTGGCCCGCTCTCCTGGATTCTCGGCGGCTTCCGCACCTCAGGCGTCTACACTTTCCGCAGCGGACGCCCTTTCACCATCAACTCCGGCAGCATCTCCGGCTCGCTCGATCCCTACGGCGCGGCTGAGGCAGTTCCCAACCGCATCGGAACCCCGCACATCGTCGGCAACATCAAGTGCTGGTTCTACGCCTCGCAGAATTCCGCCTGCCACACCCTGGCCCCAAATCTCACAGACGCCTACCAGCTCCAGAACTCCGGCGAGCTAGGCAACTCAGGCCGCAACCAACTGCGCGGACCGCACACCAATATCTTCGACGCAGCGGTACTGCGCAACTTCCCCATCCCCGTCGGAGAAGCCACCAGCCTCCAGTTCCGCTGGGAGATCTTCAACGTAGCGAACCACGCCCAGTTCGCCCAACCCAATAGCGACTTCACCAGCAGCAGCGCAGGCAAAATCACCTCACTCGCCGCCGACCCCAGAGTGATGCAATTCGCCCTGCGCCTATCGTTCTAAACAACTGCACGAAGTACCAAACAACCGGGTGCCCCACACTTCGCGACTGCAGTCGTCGCGAAGTGTGGGCCTCAGCGTCCAGAGGACGCCCGGACGTCCGGGTGAGAGAAGCTAGCTTGTGCGCTTTCTTCAAACAAACGCAGCAAAGCCAGATAAAGAAGAAATGTCATCCCGACCGAAGTGGAGGGACCCCCACCGTAAGGTGGGAAGCCTTGCAAAGCAAGGCCCGCCTCTCCCTATATGAGAGGGTACTCAGGCTTGTACAGTTAGCTGGAAAATTCTCTCACTGAGTACCCCAGAGCTTTCCCCGAGTTTGTCGAAGGATATGCATAGCTAACCTGAGTAGTTCTTGATTGACGATGACATACGGATGCACCATTGGTTACAGGCGATTTGACAACAACAAGAATCGCAAAACTCACGCCTACAATCCGAAACTTTGAAGAACTGCAGAACGTTTGTCATTACTAATTCTGGTTGCCGCCATTTCCACTGCTACAAGCTGAACTCAATGAGCGAATTGGCCTGAAGTCGCCACTTGAGGTCAATCGTTACGTCTTACGGATCAACAGTCAAAGGCGCAAGCTCGGGAGGGGGACCTTTGTCCCGCGACAAATTGGCTGTTAACGGCGTCAAATATGCCAAGTGGAAGGAGGGCGAGCACCAATGAATCTACGAGTCATGGGTGTGACAGCCGGGTCGTTGTTGCTGAGCATATGTTGTTTGGAGCCCGGCGTTGACGCCACGGGCCGAACCTCTGGCAGCATTGTTACCACTGGACCGATGACAGTGGCACGTTTCGATCATGCCGCTGCCTTTTTGCCTACCGGCCGCGTGTTGATCGTGGGTGGGATAGAACGCAACGGGGTGATGCAGCCAAGCGCTGAGCTCTTTGATCCGGCGACCGGGCATTTCACGGCGACCGGGAAACCGCTAACGCAGCATGGCTGGGGCGTGACGGCGACTCTTCTTGGGGACGGACAGGTTCTTGTCGCCGGAGGCTCAACGGGGTGCGATTCCCTCTGCTATTCAGCCTCTGCCGAACTTTACGATCCGGCGAAAGGGACGTTTACGAGCACCGGCAACATGACGGTCCCACGGGCAGAAGCTCGTGCCATCCGTCTACAAACCGGGGATGTATTGCTTGTCGGCGGTACAGCTATTACCGAGGACAATCCGGTGTTAACGGCGGAGCTTTATCATCCATCGTCAGGGACTTTCACTCCGGTCGGTACAAGTCACCTGACGGATGCGACGCAAGTCATGTTGCTGAACGATGGCAGAGCACTTGTAGTTGGCAGCTCTGGGACTGATCTGTACGACCCGTCTACAAAGCATTTCACGAGCGCCGGCGCAATGACAGTTCCACGCAGCAAATTTGGCGGCGCCTCATTAGCGGACGGGCGTGTACTTATAGCTGGTGGACAGGCTGGGGGGCCGAGGGGAACTCGCGTCACAAGCACACAAATCTATGATCCGGGAACGGGCAGATTTTACCCAGGGCCGGAGTTAAACGAACAACGTTTCAAGTTGTCCAAGGCGGTGGTTTCGCTCAGGGACGGCCGCGTGTTGATTGCAGGCGGAGCTGAAAAACCAGAGGTCTATGATCCGAAATCACGCGCATTCATTCCGGTGGGAGGTGCCCCGCTTGATGGGTTCTGCTTTTCCACGGCCACACTTTTGAACGATGGCCGAGTCCTGCTCGCCGGAGGATATGCTAAGCCCGGGGGCGCGGGAGTCAACCACGCATGGCTTTACCAACCATGACCACAGATCGTCCGCTGATGATGTCCGCCGATTTGAGCAGTTCGATACATTCTTCAGATTGAATCCCGAATCGCCCGTTTGCAGCCGGGAAGTTGGGCGGAAACGGCTCTCAGTTGGTGCATTATCGCCGAGACACTCAGCGAGACTCATTGCATCTCTGTCAACCTGAAATTCCCGTTGCTCGCATGCAGATTCCTCCCAGCGCGCCAGAGGGACGCACCGGTGATAGTCGGCCGGCGAGCTACCGGAATTCCACCTTAGTGGAGATGAAACGCGTCTCGCTGAGTGCATTGGGCCGGTTCTCAACAACTGAGAGTAGAAGTGGCGTCGAATTCCGGAATACACGTCGATTTGAGCGAAGATGCTAAATCAGGAAATGCTCCCAGGTGTTCACCGGAGCTACATCGGTGGTTGTTGACAGTGAGCACTGGTCATTGAGGAGGTTCTTCCGGAAGTCGTAGCCAATATTCAACACGTATCCCATCCGGATCATCGAGCCAGATATACCTTGTCAATTCGTCTTGCCAAAGCTTGATACCGCTATGGGAAACGGATCCTTCATTCAACTGCGACTCAACTCTTTGCAATTCTTCAATAGTGCGCACTCCCAAAGCGATGTGATTCAGGCCGACATTTTCCTTGTTGTACGGTGATGCAAAGTCGACAGACGGAGTGAAGAACAATCGTGTGTCCCCGACCATGTACATGATGTATCCATCCGCTTTGAAGGGCTCTCCCAGAAGTACAGTATAAAAACGCTCGGTTCGGTCCATGTCGCGCACTCGAAAAACCAAGTGATCTACGAAGGTTGAGAGGAACATGAGAATCCTCGCATTCAAAGGGAATGAGTTGCATTGGGATCATGCTACTCCAGCCGCTGAGCGACTTTCAGAACCAATGCCCCCATACACTAAACAACGATCCACGACGAGTGATAAATCTCTAGTGCCGTATCCACAGTGCTCCGCACTAGCGGCATCGGTTACCGAAAAATCCTGCTCGCGGAGCACTGTCGATACGGCACTAGAGATTTAGTGTGAAGCCAGAATTCCCCGGCT
>Ga0137415_10001652_pt1 | contig 22111 bp, 17 predicted proteins | sample CZODoug3_1_1_16f_FD_183082 | JGI IMG/M metagenome (GOLD analysis project Ga0137415, IMG submission 183082) | Vadose zone soil fungal communities from Angelo Coast Range Reserve, California, USA - CZODoug3_1_1_16fungal (Hybrid Assembly) | ecosystem: Environmental > Terrestrial > Soil > Vadose...
GAACGCGAAATAAAAACAATCCGATACCAATAAATACGCCCAGAATGAGATCTTTATAAAAGAGCTGTCACGAGTATTGACTATGGCACTTTGGAGTGCTACCTTCCGGCCTACTTGGGGTGTCAGAATGTCAATTTCTGAAATCTCGTTGCAGACCCTGCCCTATGGTATTGAGGTGGACAGGCGGGCGGGAGAAATCCGCAAGGAAGGCTTGAAGATCAGCCTGCCAGAACAACTCTTTCGGCTCTTGGTACTCTTGATGGAGCATCCCGGAGAAGTTGTGACGCGGGAGGAGATCCGCAACAGCCTTTGGTCCGATACCTTCGTAAACTTCGACGACAGCATCAATTCCGCGATCAAAAGACTTCGGCAGTGCCTGGAAGATTCGGCTGGAAATCCTAGGTTCATTGAAACATTGCCCGGCTACGGATATCGATTTGCTCTGCCCGCGGAGCATATCACGTCGCTTCCCAAACTACACGCCGGTGCGCCTGACATGGCGGAACCACGTGTCGCAGTTTTGCCGTTCGAGAACCTATCAGGTGATCCAGCAAATGAACACCTTGTTGATGGCTTGACCGATGCGCTGATCACGGCTTTGGCCAAGGTCTCCTCACTGCATGTGAAACCGCGATCTTCGGTGATGGTTTATAAGGATGCGCGTAAGGCATTATCGGTGACCGGCAAAAGGTTGAAAGTGGATGCGGTGGTGCAAGGCGCTGTAGTGCGCTGCGGCAGCAGCGTGCGCGTTACGGCCCAGTTACTAAGTGTGGCGACAGAAGAGCATCTGTGGGCCGAGAGCTACAACCACGAGTTTCGCGACATTCTTGCATTTCAAACGGATGTGGCTGGGGCAATCGTTGAGCAGGTTACGGACAAGCTGACGCCGGGATGCCGGCACCTATTGCCGAGTGTTCGCCCTCGTCGGCCTGCGGCCTACGATGCCTATCTGAAGGGGCATTACGTTTTCAAGAATTTCACCGATGAAGGATTGTGGAAGGCGCGCCATTATTGGAAGAGGGCTGTTCACGAGGATCCTGATTATGCTAAGGCATACGCCGGTCTGGCTGAGTCCTACAACATGTTGGGTATTACAGGATTGCTCTCCGCAACAGACGCTTTGGCACGAGCGCGGGAAGCAGCAAAAAGGGCGTTAGAGATTGATGACTCTCTCAGCGAGGCTCACACCGCACTGGCCTGTACGCTCATGTTTGAATGGGATTGGGCCGGTGCCGGCAGAGAATTCAAGCGAGTCATCCAACTAGATCCTAACCTTTCCACCGGCAACCCCTGCCACTATGTTGAATACTTGATGGCAGTTGGACGGCCAGGAGAAGCCATCGCCGAGATCGAACGGGCCCAAGAAATTCACCCGCTTTCACTCTTCTTAAGCAACCTCCTTGGTTGGCTCTACTACGGCAGCCGATACTATGACCGGGCCGTTCGTCAGCACCAAAAGGTGCTTGCGATCGACCCGCGTTTCGCCTTTGCGCACTGGTGCTTGGGCATGGACTATTCACAAAAACGAAGGTATAGGGCAGCCATCGAGGAGTGCCGTAAGGCGAGGCTCTTGGGCGGAACCCGGAACGTCTTGAGCGGACTGGGGTACGCCTATGCGATGGCGGGTGACAAGGACGGGGCGCAGCAGATTCTTAAAGAGTTGAAAGCGCTACTTCGAGCTAGCTATGTACCACCATACGCCTTCGCAACAATCTATGCAGGATTGGGCGAAATAGATGCTGCGTTCGAGTGGCTCGGTCGCGCTTACGAAGTACGCGACACTGGATTAATCTGGGTGAAATGGGATCCGCAGTTTGACAATTTACGGTCGGATTCGCGGTTTCAAAACCTTCTGAAGAACATGGGCTTGCAGGCATTGCCAGAGTCCAATACCAAAACGGCTTAGAGGGTTGAATGTGCTGCTAATCCAACATTACGACCCCCGGCCGAGATCACAATCCCCGCTCCAGGCCAACCCAACCAACACCTGGTGACCCACCTACAAGGTAATTCCGCTACTCCGCGCGGAATCCCGGCAAGATAATCCTCTGCTTCCACTCCACTAACAGGCAGCGAAGCGCCCCCGAGGCGTCCCTGTATTGTCGGCCTCGACTCGCTATCAAATTGCTCTCCAGATCCCTCACCGTCTGGCTCGCCGCAGACGCCTTAGGAGCAAATCCAATCCTAGTCAGATAGTTTTCAGCCAAAAATCAGGCTCTTTCAGTTGACATATTCCTTTGTTGGGGCAAAAGTCCCCCTTATCGAATAGCTTCAGATCGTTGTTTATTGCTGACTTAAATCTTGTCGCAGTTCATGCGCATTGGGAGTCGGCGCGTGTGCCGTTTAGCCTGATGATTGATAAGTGCGAGTCAAGACGCGCCGTGTGGTCGACTCGCGTCATGAGTCGGGCCAGTCCCGGCGGATTGCTGCGGGCGAATGACGTTTTGCCCACGCGAGGCTTGCAGAGAAAACATGAGTAACGGGCATGGGGTCCAGAAGGGTTCGTACCGCGGTTTTTGGGGCGAATTGTCGAGTGCTCGGCAGCCCAAACCGTGGGGAGATCTAGACGAATGGAGGGTGAAGCTATGGGACTTCGCGTGAAGTTAAGCACCATCTTTTGGCTACTTCTATGTGCGTTGGTGGTGCTCAGTTTGTGTGGTGCGCTGCGTCTGGATGCCCAAGTGACGGGAGGGACGATTCTGGGCACCGTTACAGATGCAACAGGATTGGCAGTTCCCAAGGCAGAAATCTCCATCACCAATACGGCAACAGGAGTGGTAACGACAGTTGCGACGAGCAGTGAGGGCTTCTATTCGGTGCCGAACCTCTTGCCTGGGACGTACCAGGTCACAGCCAAGTCTGCGGGTTTTTCCACCGCTGTCATGACTGGCATCACATTGACCGTCGGCGCCCAACAGTCGGTGAACATTGCGCTGAAAGTAGGAGAAACGTCGCAGCAGGTGGAGGTTACCAGCACCGCGGTCGCCATTGAACTTGCGTCGTCGACCATCAGCCAGGTGGTGACTGGGCCGACGGTTCGAGAGTTGCCTCTGAACGGCCGTTCCTGGACGGACCTGGCGCAACTTCAGCCCGGCGTTAACGCTGTGCATACGCAGCCGGCCGCCAACACGAGCGACCGAGCGTCGCGCGGTTGGGGCACGGCGTTGACGATCTCTGGAGCGCGCCCCACATCCAATAATTATCGCCTCAACGGAGTGAGCCTCAACGACAACATGAACACCGCGCCCGGCAGCTTCCTGGCTGGCAATTTGGGCGTGGATTCAATTGGCGAATTCTCGGTGTTGACAGGCAATTTTTCAGCCGAGTACGGGAAGTCCGCAGGCGGGGTGATCAACGCCATCACCAAGTCGGGGACGAACGCATTCCATGGAACCGCTTACGAGTTCCTCCGCAACAGCGCCATGGATGCGAAGAACTTCTTTGACGATCATGACGCGAAAATTCCCCCCTTCCGGCGAAATCAGTTTGGGGCGTCGGCGGGAGCACCCATCCAGAAGGACAAGATGTTCGTCTTTGGTGACTACGAGGGGTTACGTCAGAATTTGTCTGGCACGACGCCCGCTAAAGTACCCACGGATCCGGCACGGGCCGGCAATCTTTGTTCCCCGCCCGACTGCTCAACCACGCACACTATTAAGGATCCTGTGTCTTCGGGTGGTCTCAACGCACCCTGGGTGATTAACCCGGCTGTTTTACCATATCTGCCTTTGTGGCCGGAGCCCAATGGACAAGTCATCTGCCCATTTAAACTCCCCGCCACCTGTGTCCCGGGAAGGGGTAACGCGGCCATATATAACTTCGCAAACTCTACAATTACACCCGAAAACTTCGTTACGGTTCGAGTGGATCGAAAGCTCGGTGACAAGGACAGTCTGTTCGGGACCTTTCTAATAGACCGCCAGAAGCAGGACCAGAACGACTCACTCAAGGATTTGATAACTTCGCGATTTATAAACCGGCAGACCTGGACCATTGAGGACACCCACGCTTTCACGCCGGCCCTGATTAACGTCTTCCGATTTGGTTACAACCGGCAGACCATCAGTTCGCCGAGCGGCGCAACGGCACTGAACCCGATCGCGGCGGACACGACGTTGGGGATCACGGGAGGGCAGACCATTGGGAGAATTGCTCTCAGCAATGGTGCAATTACTACCTTCCAGGGGGGACTGACTCTGTGGCAGAGTGCGCACAGTGTTTGGAATTCTTTCCAGGAGTCTGATGACCTCTTTATGACCAGGGGGATTCATGCTCTGAAATTCGGACTTACTCTTGAACGAACCCAAACGAACACCGGTGGCCCTGGGGGATTTGCCGGCGGTTGGTCCACGTTCAGCAACTACCCGAATTTTCTTGACGGTAGTCCGAGTTCTCTGATAGCCAATTCGGGCCCGGGAGATCTTTCGACTCACGACCGCCAGTGGGTCTGGGGCGCGTACGTGCAAGATGATATACGTCTAAAGCCCCGCCTTATGATTAACGCCGGACTTCGCTACGAGCTCGCTGCGAACATGGACAGCCACCATACAGGCACGCTCGCGAATCTGGAGTGTCAGGCCTGCCCATTTCCTATTATGAGGCACCCCTTAGACTTCAATCCCGCACTGGCTGCCATCGTGGCTCTAAACGATCCCGCTCCCGTATACGGGCCCCTAATCAATGTCCCAAGGCTCAATTTCGAGCCGCGCGTCGGTTTTGCCTGGGACCCGTTCGGCGGTGGGAAGACTGCCTTGCGCGGAGCGTTTGGCGTGTACGACGTGATCCTTCTGACATACGCGCAATCTGCCCACGACTGGCCAGGTTTGCAATCGAACAACAGCGGCAAAATACCGATGGAGACGTGGCCGAAGGGGATCTTCGCGGCAAACGCCGCCAACATCAATACGAAGCGTGCCTTCTGGCAGGAACATAATCCGAAATTGAACTACGTGATGCAGTGGAATCTCAGCGTCCAACATCAGTTTACCAATACCTTGTCGCTCCTGGTCGGTTACGTGGGGTCACGGAGCGTGCACAATGCATTTCACCATGATGACTTCAACATCTCATTTCCGAACCTGGATTCGGGCACCCCTCTGTGGCCGTGCGGAACCATCACCATCCCCGCTGGCCAGTCATTCGACCCTACCAAGGATTGCTCGGCGTTCGGTAGCCTCCCCAAGATCAATTGCTGCATAGGTCGAGAACCGGGTAGAATATGGAACTCGAGTGGGGTTTACCATGGCCTGCAAGTGGGCGTCTTCAAAACAATGGGCCACGGCCTGAGTGTTCAGGGGTCTTACACCTACTCCAAGAACCTCGACAGCAGTTCGGGCACAACCATCGGCGACCCGTACGTGAACTCGATTTCTTCCAGCCTGTACTACTGGGACCCGAAGTTGCGTTACGGTCTGTCTGACACGAACATCACACATAATCTGGTGCTTAGTTACACCTATTTGCTGCCCACCCTGTCGTCGGCTCCACTCCTTCTGAAGGCGGTCGCTGGAGGCTGGCAGACGGGAGGTATTCTCACTATTCAGACCGGCCAACCGTTTACGCCCCTCATATCGGGAGACGCTATCGGCGAGAATAACAGCGACGCGATCAGCTATCCGAATCGTCTTACAACACCGGGCTGCCAGTCGCTCGTCAATCCTGGGGACATTAATAATTACATCAAGATCGAGTGCTTTGCCCCTACGAAGCCGGTTGTTTTCCAGGGCACCAATTGGCTGACTGGAGGGAACGCGGGTCGCAATATCATACCCGGACCGGGGTTAAGGACCTTTGATGTTTCCCTGTTCAAAAACAATTACATCAAGAAGGTCTCGGAGAGTTTCAACGCTCAGTTCCGGTTTGAGGCGTTCAACGTCCTTAATCGCCCCAATTTCCTGCCGCCCGTGGACCAAGGGCAGAACGCTCTCTTCGATTCCACAGGAGCGCTGTCTGACGGTGCCGGTGCGATTGACTTGACGACCACGACGTCAAGGCAATTGCAGATAGCGCTCAAGATCATATGGTAAAGCTTTTCACGTCGCCGAAACGAGGGAGGACGCTGTGTCCTTCCTCGTTTCGATGTGTCTGATCGTTTCCGAATCGATAGGAGTTTCTGCATGAAATGCACATGGGTGCTGTGTTTGTTTTTGCTGGCGAGTTGTGGGCCGGCCAACAATGCTCCGCCAGCCGCGACGCAACAGAGCAACGAGAATGCAGGTTTGGAGAAGGTGCTTGAGGACGTCAATCAGCAATGGCTGTGCAGCGGACCCTATCAGAAGCCATATAAAGATTGTGTTGAATTTCGAAGTAAATACTGGGTCGACCAATTCTTTGAGGTAATTCCCACAGGCGAACTGCTAAATAAGAAAGAGATGGTTGCTACGCAAACGGCTGCTATCCCATCCAACCCCGCGCCAGGCACCGGACCATATCCCGACGCTTTCAGGTTAAGGGCGGTTTACGGCGACTTTGCGATGGCGACGGATCATACGAATTTCAAAACTGCAGACAAAAGCGGAAAGCTCAGCTTTACATCGAATTCCAAAGTCCTGCGGCTATTTGTAAAGGAAAACGGGACTTGGAGACCTGCGGCGGCAGGGTTAGTACCGATTATCTTGCCTCCGACTCCTCCCCGTCCGAATAAGCATTCCGCTATTCCACGCAAGAGCCCCGATGACCAACTGGAAAAGGAACTCGCAGAGGCCGATCGCGCCTGGATGGATTCCAGCGATCTCAATAAGAGGCTTGGCTATATCAGTAAATTGTTCACCGACCAGTGGTTCGAGATCCTCGGCTGGGACCCAACGAGAACCACAACCAAGTCTACGGTGTTAGAGGTCCTTCCGAAACTGGCTGGTACTAACAAGCCCGGTGAAGGCGTCGTTGCAGACCAATTTCAACTGCAGGCAGTCTTTGGAGACGTAGCCCTCGCGAGCGACCGCAGAACCAGAACTTGGGCAGACGAAAAGGGCCACCTCGTGAAGACGCCCCACCGGACTCTCTTGGTTTTCGTGAAGCAGAACGGAGAATGGAAATCCGCCGGAGCGTCGCTCACTCCAATCTTGACTCCGTAGCGACGAATGACACGGCCGTCGAGTGGCCGATTGATTTTGAAATGAGAGGAGTTTGCGGATGAGATATGCAAGTTTGCTTGCCCTGTTAGTGTTTTCGAGCTTTCCGGCGCCAGCGTTTTCTCAACAAACGATGAAAATGGGTGATAAGGATTGGGTCGCCTTGGAGAAAGTTCTGGATGACGTTAACAATCAGTGGCTGTGCGCTGGGAAGTATTACAAGGCTAAGAGGCAAGCCTGTGTGGATTTTCGGGCCAAGTACTGGGCCGATCAATTCTTCGAAGTAGGCCAATCCGGGAAGACTCAGACCAAGGCCGAGATGGTCGCATCGCAAACGGCCGGTGCTGCAAAGAGTCCAGATGTCGTTCCCGGTACCGGACCTAATCCGCAAGAATTTAAGCTGATGTCCGTCTACGGTAACATCGCGCTCGCGACGGACCACACTCTTTTCAAAACCGCCGACGCCAGCGGTACGGTGTCCGTCACGTCAGAAGCCAATGTTCTTCGAATGTTCGTGAGGGAGAACGGCAAGTGGAGGCCCGCGGGGGCGGTATTAATACCGATCAAGAAATAAGGCTCGTGCTAGTACTACAACCAAGCGCTAAGTATAGCGATCTGGGTTGCCGTGTTGCTTCGCGAGCAAAACATAAGCACTTGGGCTACCGTTTGTCTCCAAGCGCAGCAAATCAATAGTTTTTGGTTTAAGGAGGAATTTTCATATGAAATACGCATGGGTGCTGATTTTGTGTGTTATTGGAGGCTTCACTGTGCCCGTCCAGGCTCAGAAGAAGACCCCCAGAAGCGCTGGAAATGCCGCGTTGGAAAAAGAACTTTACGCGGTTGAGCTGAAATGGATGCAGGCCGAGCACGACAAGAAAATGAGTGGTCCGGATAGCATGGGAGAGATGTGGATGGATGATTTCTTCGACGTCCTGCCTGGGGGACGCGTGGTTAATAAGCAAGAAATGATGGACATGATGGGAAAGGCAGATCCCAAGCCAGGCACTGGGGCCTTTCCAGTTGATTTCAAGATACACGCAATTTATGGAAACGTTGTATTGGCAACCGATCGCACAACGATCAAAGGCCTGGACGCCAATGGCAAAATTGTTCCCGTGAGAGAAATGAATGTCCTCCGGATGTTTGTGAAGGATAAGGGAAAGTGGCGAGTGGCTGGAGCAGGTTTGGTCCCCGTTGCCGCACACTAGGCCAGAAACCCGGAAGAAAGCGCAATACAACTGCATGGTGCCAGACATCCGAAGGACGGAGGATAGACGTATGAAACGCAATATCTATATTGGCGGGTCGATTCTCGTCCTGGTCGTCGCGCTCGGAGTAGGATCCGTTGTCATGCAAAAGAAAGCCGCTGTGCAGGCCGCCGGCGTCCAGGCGCCCATGTTTGAAGTGGACCCGATGTGGCCGAAGCCGCTGCCGAACCATTGGGTGATCGGCATGACCATCGGTGTATCGGCGGATGCGCAGGACAACATCTGGATCATTCATCGCGGCGGCTCGCTCGAAGCGAAGGAAACCTACGGCAACACGAATCCACCCGGAGCGGATTGCTGCGTGACCGCGCCGTCCGTTCTTGAATTCGATAAGGCCGGCAACCTCCTGGAACACTGGGGCGGTCCCGGCAAGGGTTACAACTGGCCTAACTCGAACCACGGAATTACCGTCGACTACAAAGGGAATGTTTGGATTGGCGGAAACGGCCGCACGGTAGATCCCAAACTGCAAGATACCGGGGCCAGCAACGTGCCGGAAGCGAGTCAGCCGGGCGCTTATGCCGACAATCAAATTTTGAAGTTCACACAGGACGGGAAATTCCTGATGCAAATTGGACATCCCTTCAAGAGCAAGGGCAGCAACGATACGGAAAATCTCAAAGGGCCGGCGAAAATGTTCATCGATCCGAAGACGAATGAACTGTACGTCGCCGACGGGTATGGCAACAAACGTGTCATCGTGTTTGACGCCGACACCGGGAAGTACAAGCGGCATTGGGGCGCCTACGGGCACAAGCCGGACGACACGGACATGGGCCTTTACAATCCGGACGCGCCCATCGATCAGCAGTTCCGCAATCCGGTGCACTGCGCGCAACTCGCGGACGATGGCCTGCTCTACGTCTGCGACCGTGTGAACGATCGCATCCAGGTATTCAAGCCGGACGGCACCTTCATCAAAGAGCAGATCATCGAAAAAAGGACGCTGGGTGATGGTTCCGTTTGGGATATCGCTTTTTCGAAGGACCCGGCGCAGAAGTACATCTATCTGTCTGACGGGGCTAACGAAAAGATTCACATTCTGCTGCGCGACACACTTCAGACGTTGACGAGTTTTGGCGACGGCGGACGGCAGCCGGGGCAATTCTACGCCGTGCATAGCATCGCCACGGATTCGAAGGGCAACATCTACACGACCGAAACTTATCGCGGGCAGCGCTTGCAGAAATTTGTTTACAAGGGCCTGGGACCAATTACGAAAGAAGAACAGGGCGTTCTGTGGCCGAAAAAGTAGTCGGGCGCGCTGGGTCAATTGAGTTTTCAGCGGGCGCTTGTGAAATTGACGTAATCGTTCAGGAGCGGCGTCAATCTGTTCAAATCGAGAGGAGTTTCTGGATGAGATATATTTCGCTTGTCGTCTTATTTGTCCTTTCCATCCTGTCAATTCCTGTGGCTGCTCAAGAGAAAATGACCATTGGCGACAAGAACTGGCTCGCTTTGGAAAAAGTTCTGGATGACGTAAATAATCAGTGGCTCTGCGCTGGGTCGTACCATAAGGACAAAGCGCAGGACTGCGTAAATTTCCGAGCCAAGTATTGGGCCGATCAATTCTTTGAGATTTATCCATCGGGTCAAATTCAAACCAAGGCCGAAATGGTCGCTTCGCAATCGGCCAATGCCGCTGCACACCCTGATTCCGCCCCCGGCACGGGGCCTAATCCGCAGGAATTCAAATTGATGGCAGTCTACGGAAACATCGCCCTTGCGACTGATCACACTATCTTTAAAGCGATCGACCCATCCGGCAAGCTCGCGGTCACTTCGGAAGCTCGGGTTCTCCGGATATTCGTGAAGGAGAACGGGAAGTGGAGGCCCGCCTCGGCGGCATTGGTTGGCATGGAGAAGCCCAAGTAAGTCGAGGCACAGCGGCCTGGGAAGTCCGCACGCGTCTGCTGTTGCTTTCGATGGGAATAGGTGGAAAGCTCTCGCGCTGGTTTGACTTCGAGATTAAGGGGAGCTATGTATTTACTATATTTATAAAACAAGGAGGTTAATACTATGGCAAAACGCTCAGTCGTTCTGCTATCAATCCTGATATTTATCTTGACGATTATTCACGCGCAGGACTGGAATTTGATTGTTCGGCTAAACCCCGCCTTGGACGAGATCGTTCCCGCCGACGCGAAAGTGGAGAAACTGGCTGACAGCTTTGGTTTCCTCGAAGGACCGGTCTGGGTCCGCAAGGGTGGATACCTCCTTTTTAGCGATATCCCCGCGAATGTCATATACAAGTGGAGCCCCGATGCCGGAAAAGTTTCTATATTCCTTCCCTATAGCGGATTTACGGGAGCAGATGACACGAATGTTGGCATGCAGCTAAACAACGGACGCGCAATGGTTACACTCCTTGGTTCGAATGCCGTAACGGTGGACCCACAGGGGCGAATTGTTTATTGCGCTCATGGGGACCATCAGGTCGTCCGACTGGAGGCGGATGGACGCCGCACCGTTTTGGCAAGTGAATTCGAGGGAAAACGGCTCAATAGTCCTAACGACCTCGCCTACAAATCCGACGGATCCCTCTACTTCACGGATCCCATAGCGGGTTTCCGCGACGGTGATAAAGACTTGAAGAAGGAATTGCCCTTCACAGGTATCTATATGCTGAAAGATGGAAAGCTCCAGGTAATCACCAAAGATCTGCGCCCGAACGGCCTGGCTTTCTCACCCGATGAAAAATATATTTACCTGGTTGATGGTACAGACGGCAAGAAGGCCCTTCGGCGTTTCGAAATGCAACCGGATGACACCATCGCCAAAGGACAACTATTCATTGACATGACCGCTGACAAGTCACCAGGGGGCCCTGACGGCATAAAGGTGGACCAGAAGGGGAACGTCTACTCCACTGGCCCGGGCGGCGTGTGGATTATGGCGCCGGACGGCAAACACCTGGGCACGATTATGACTATCGAACTCCCTGCGAATCTGGCATTTGGGGACACCGATAATAAAACTCTCTTTCTCACTGCTCGAACGGGACTATACCGGATTCGCTTGAAGATCCCGGGAATACCACCCCCAGGAAATTCTTGACGGTTTGGAAAGACGTTCGAACAGAACTGGCTCCAGCGCGAATACTCTCGAGGACGGCTTTTCCATTAGATCTGTTGAAAGATCGATTCTTCAAGGTGGGAAAGATGCGGCGCGAGGAAGAATGAATTTGCAGTGACTGAAGGAGGAACGGGTTCATGAGGCGAAATCTGTGTTTCGGAACGATATTTCTAGGGCTCTTGGGCGCGCTGGGATTCGGATCAACGCTGCTGGAGAAGCGGGCCGCAGTCGAGGCTGCGGCAGTGCAAGCACCAATGTTCGAAGTGGACCCGCTGTGGCCGAAACCGTTGCCGAATCATTGGCTCATCGGAATGACGATTGGCGTATCGGTTGATGCCCAGGACAATATTTGGATCGTCCATCGTCAGGGCTCGCTCGAACGAGGCGAGCTTCACGCGACGACGAATCCGCCCATGGCGATGTGCTGTGCGGCAGCCCCTCCGGTTCTGGAGTTCGATCCGGCGGGCAATCTGCTTCACCACTGGGGCGGACCTGGCAACGGCTACGACTGGCCGGACTCGAACCACGGAATTACGGTCGACTACAAAGGGAACGTCTGGATTGGTGGCAACGGTCGTGGCAAGCAACCTGCTGCCCGGCCTGCGGGGAGCGAGCCTGACGAATCGGCTGCAGCCGCGACTGCCTCCTACAATGACAACATGGTTCTGAAATTCACGCAGGACGGCCAATTCCTGATGCAAATCGGTAAGCCCAGCCATAGCAAGGGCAGCAACGACGTGGAGAATCTGAGATTGCCCGCCAAGACGTTTATCGACAAAGAGACCAACGAGGTGTACGTGGCCGATGGGTACGGCAACCATCGTGTCATCGTGTTCGACGCGGAGACCGGAAAATACAAGCGGCACTGGGGCGCCTATGGACACAAGCCCGACGACACCGACCTCGGCAATTACAATCCAGATGCGCCGCCTGCCCAGCAGTTCCGCAATCCGGTTCATTGCGCGGATTTGTCGGTCGACCGCTTGTTGTATGTCTGTGACCGCGTGAACGACCGCATCCAGGTGTTCAAACCAGACGGAACCTTCGTGAAGGAAGGATTCATCGCGAAGAGGACGCTTGGTTCAGGCTCGGCATGGGACATCGCGTTTTCGAAGGACGCGCAGCAAAAGTATATCTATCTGACCGATGGGGAGAACGACCGCATCCACATCCTCTTGCGCGATACGCTCGAAGTCTTGACGACGTTCGGCGAAGGTGGACGCCAACCGGGCGAATTCTACGGCCCGCACAGCATCGCTACGGACTCGAAAGGTAATATCTACGTCACCGAGACTTATCGCGGGCAGCGCGTGCAGAAATTTGTTTACAAAGGATTGGGGCCAGTCACCAAGGAAGACCAGGGCGTCCTATGGCCGAAAACTACGAAAAAATAAAGGTAGCCAGGTCTGCGGCAATTCGATCGTTGTCACTCTAGGGAGGAGACCCGCAATGACAAAGTTTCGCGTGCTGATTGTGCTTGCACTGGTGAGCATTTCGTCCTTGGGTTTTGCACAAGACGCTGTGAAGAGAGGATCTCAGGGCTGGACAGATTTGGAAAAGCAGCTGGCGGACATTAACGACCAGTGGGTGTGCGCTCATAAGTATCACAAGAACCACGCTCAGGATTGTGTCGACTTCAAGAATAAGATTTGGCCCGACACGTTCTTCGAAATAAGCATGCAGGGGGAAGTTACAGACAAGCAAGAAATGGTCAAGAGACAGACTGCGACAGCCGCGGCTCGGCCTGTTTCTCCTGGCGATGCCGGACCGAATCCGCAAGACTTCAAGTTAATGGCAGTCTACGGAAACGTCGCACTCGCCACGGATCGCACGGTTTTCAAAGTCGCTGACGACAGCGGCAAGATATCGGTGAGAAATGAGGCGACGGTGCTCAGAATGTTCGTGAAGCTAAACGGCAAGTGGGTGCCTGCAGGCGCCGCGCTAGTGCCCGTGAAAAAGTAGCTTTGCTATGCCCTAGCAAGGTTTCGTCGTTGTACCAAGTCCAGCGCAGAGCTAACGCAAGATTTCAGCATGGAAATTCTAGGAACAAGAGACAGGGAGAAGATGCCATGAACATGAGGAAATCGACCGCGGTACTCTCAGCTCTGACAGCAGTTCTCGTCGTTGGCTGGTTTAGATCGAACGCCCAGAATGGCAATGTAGCCATCCCTCTGAAATCGGTCCCGACATTTTCCACCGCCAACATCGGGCGGCAGGGCCATTTCTACGTCGGTGGCCATTACGCGGGGGAGCCTGGCAAGGAAACTATGGATGGTGCCATGTATGTTGAGACATGGGTACCGAAGAACCCCCGGCACCCTTATCCGATCGTGTTTGTAACTGGCGGAGGCGGGCAAGGACCCTACAGTTTGATTCAAACACCTGACGGGCGGCCAGGCTGGGCCTATGACTTCGTCAACCAGGGCTACACCGTCTACATGATGGACTACCCCGGGACAGGGCGTTCGGCGTATGTTCCGGGAGTGGACGGCTCGGTAACGCCTCCCCGCTCAGGACCATTAATGGAGGAGGTCTGGTCGGGTGGCCGTCCGGCCGCGACTCCGCAGAGCAGTTGGCCTCAGGCTAAGAAGTATACGCAGTGGCCTAGCGATGCGCCTAACAGGGGCAAAATAGGTGATCCGGTATTTGATTATTTTGCCAAGACTGAACTCCAGTCCGTGGCGAATCCAAACAATGCACAGATTATTACAGAATCGGTCGTTCAATTGTTGGATCTGATCGGCCAGCCGGTCGTCCTAATGGTCAACTCAGGGGTCGCATCTTCCGGGTGGGTGATCGCTGATACCCGACCAAAGCTAATCAAGGGCATCCTCGCGGCCGAACCAGTAGCCCCACCCATCGAGAATGCGGAGAGGGGTTCAACAGGTCCGGGACGACTTTGGGGCGTGACCTCTCTTCCGATTCATTACGATCCTCCCATCAAGGACCCCTCCGAATTGCGCCCTGTTCGTGAGGAGAAAGCGGATGGGCCAGACCTAATTCCTTGCTGGATTCAGCAGGAACCTGCGCACAAGCTCGCAAACCTGCAGGGTATTCCGGTCCTCGAAATCTCCGGGGAGGCAAGCTATCACCGTCCCTATTCCCATTGTGTAGCGAAGTGGCTCAATCAGGCAGGTGTAAAGACCACTTACGTGAGACTCGAAGATGTCGGGCTACCCGGCAATGGCCATCAGATGATGTCCGAAAAGAACAGCGCAGGCATCTCCAAGTTCTTCATGAGCTGGCTAGATAAAAACGTTCGCTGAGGACACGACAATTATCTAAGTCTCTTAATTGTAGTGGTTCAAAACGCAGGAGACGGCACGTGGTACAAGTCCACTTATCGGAGGCGACACTCAATGACAAAGGTTCGCGTGGCGTTTTTAGTTGCGCTTATGGCCATTTCGTCCATGGCCTCGGCTCAAGAAACTATGAAGAAAGGGGACAAGGCCTGGACAGAATTGGAGGCAACGCTTAGAGACGCCAATCTCAAGTGGCTGTGTCAGGGGAAGTATTATAAGCCGAAGAGGAAAGATTGTGTGGATTTGCGGGCCAAGTATTGGGACGATCAGTTCTTCGAGATGAACCCGGGCGCCAGCGGGACGCAAACCAAAGCACAGATGGTCGAGGGGCAAACCGCCGGCGCTAAAACTTACCCAGACGTCGTGCGTGGTGAGGGACCGAACCCGACGGAGTTCACGTTAATGGCAGTCTACAACAACGGAACCTTCGCCATGGCGGTCGATCACACGTCATTTAAAATACGTTTGAACGCACAAGGACAACCCGACTTCGAACATGTGTCACCCTTTAACAAAACTGACCACTGGTACCTTGATGAAACCGGCAAGCTGGCTGTGGTACGGGAAGTTACTTACGCCCGAGTATTTGTGAAGAAGAATGGGGAGTGGAGACCTGCGGTCGGTGCTTCGTCTCCTCGACCACCGTCGAAGTAAGTTCGAATCAAGCGAGACGCGCAACGACTCACTGTGTCACGCGTCTCATTGTAAACAGGATTGTTGCAGACCATAAAGGTGTATTGAGCTTAGATGGACGCTTTTTGGCTTTCGTTCTCGTGCCGGTAGGGGTGCAATTCAATCATGGCGAAGAAGCACAAGCGGCGAGCGGGCCACGAAATGGAGCCTCTCAATCCGGGAGCTTTTCTGATCCGTGCTTGAGGTTGTTCGAATCGTGGTCGTACTGACAGTAAGGACAAATCAGACCTCGGCACATATCGCACGTCGCGACGTGACCACCACAGAAGACTCCCTCGTAATCAGGGCACTGTTTGCGGGCCTCTTGCACGCATCTTTCGAACGCGCAGGGGATGGGCAAGGGTAACACTCCAGCACGCGCGAGCCGCAATCCGGGACCCTCGAAAATAAAACTGAAGTAAAACGCTCGCCGCCATCGGCCCGTGCTTTTCGAAAAACGTCATTTTATAAGGAAAAATGGTGCGCCCGGAGAGATTCGAACTCCCGACCTTCTGGTTCGTAGCAAGCTATAGTCAAAATCCAAATGGCTTGTTTGGTGTCGCTTACGAACCTTGAGACCCCTCCGAGCGCCGCACAATGATACCTAGCTGATACCTAAACAGAGCGATCGGGGAGTCTGATCCTCTCAATTCACTCCCGTTTCCGCTGATGGCGAACGGCGGGATGTGGACACGGATCCGGCACGTCCGCTCAACGCTCCGGTTGCCGGGTGGTGGTTGTCCCGGCAGTTGGGGGTCCTGCGACTGATGCGGGCCAATTCGGCCCGCTTCAACGAGTCTATATTCTGCCCAAGGCTTTGTTGTAGACCCGGGGCCTGGAGCTCCTCATTTAAGAATGCCTAGGAATGCGCTGAGCAGCAGCAACGTCATTCCCACCGTCAAACGGCCCAAGTAAGAATGTCCATTGCGCACATCCTTTACTTCGCGGCCTGCGGGGCCCAAACTGTGAGTCGCGCGAACTCGTGGTCCCCGCAGAGACACGTCCGAAGATTGTTCCCCTGATGTGTGGCAGCGTCTTTTGTTACCAGATTAACTTCAAGCCAAACTGAATGTCCCTGGGCTGCGTCACCGAGGCCTCCAGACCTCCGCCGCCGGTCTGCGATCCGTCCGGATTGAACAACAGGGCTTGCTTTTGGCCAAAAAAGGGCAAGGGCGGCGCAAAGTTGGGGTGATTCAAGATGTTGAAAAACTCCGCCCGGAACTGCACGCTGGAGCTTTCCGAAATCTTCCTGACCGGGAAGTTCTTGTACACCGAGAAATCAAGGTTGAAGAGTCTCGGCCCGTAGATGCTATTGCGGCCGGCATTGCCGAGCAGATTCGCGCAATACACCTGGCCGCTTGGGAGTGTTGGGGCCTTCTTGAAATTCGTGCACGGGTAACGAAGCGTTGACGCTGTCGCAGCCGACACGGTCGGAGGAGTGAAGCAAGCGTAGTTAATGTAACCCAGGAAAATCCCGCCTGGATTGCTTTTGAAATTGTGGTTCACGGGATCGCATCCCGGAACGCGATCCGGAATACCGAATGTGTCGGAGCCGTTATTTTGCACGCCCATAGGGTCCCCATCGATTAGGGGAGTCGTCGGAACCCCGCTATTCATCTTGAGAATGCTGCCCAGCTCCCATCCGCGCAGCACCGCCGCGGCGGGTCCGTGGAGAGATTGAGACACTGGCACCTGCCAGATGCCGTTGATCACCGCACTATGGGTGATATTGAAGTCCGAGACGGCGTAACTGATTTGCGGGGCGAACCAGAACCAGCTGGTGATGGAATTCGAAAAGGCATCGCCAGCGATGGTCGCGGAATCGTTGTCCATCGATTTGCTGTAAGTGTAAGAACCTCCGAATTGGAAGCCGTGGCTCATCCTCTTCTGGACATTCACCGTAAAGGCCTTGTAGGAGGAGCCGGTCCCATATGACATGAACCGGATACCCCCGAAGTTCGGGTTGATCCTCAAATCATTTTTGGCGGGGTTATCAGGCCATTGGAATCCCGCGGAGGTCTGCGTCGGGATAACCATATTGCCATCATCGCCGCGTATCATCATGTGGACGCCATGGGAGCCCACATAACCCACCGTCGCCGTCAGGTTGGGTGTGATTTGGCGCTGCACGTTGATATTCCACTGCTCGACGTAGTTTCGCTTGGGATTCGGTTCCATAAACCCGGCGGTGAGCGCGTTTGCTTTAATCAGGTTGTATGCACTGTTTGACTTGTCAGCCGTAACACCAAGCAGGCCATCCAGAGGCGTCGTCGAGGTAGAAATAACGCCTGTCAGGTAAAACGGCGTCTCTATGCTTTGCTGGCTGAAGAAGTATCCCGGCAGCGGCAAAACGTCAAACATCGCGAAGCCACCACGAACGGCCGTCTTCCCATCGCCGCGCGGATCCCAGGAAAAACCGAATCGCGGCTCAAAATTAAGGGTTGTGGGGTTCGTGATATAAGGGGCCGCCACGGTACAGCCCGGATTTCCGAATACGAGGGTAAGGGCGGGATCCGTCGTTCCGCAGTAGGGTAACGGGTCGGCGATGTTGCGGAGATTGCTGAGCTGGCCCTTTACCTCATTGATCACCGTGGCCATTTCATAGCGCAGCCCTACATTCAGGGTGAGGTTGTGGCGCACGCGCCAGTCATCCTGGATATATCCCCCGAAGAGAGTCTGCCGCAGGCCCCGGGGGCTACTACTTCTGTAAGGAAGCCCCCCTAGAATCCCCCCTCCCTCTAACGAGGCGGGGTGGTTGGTGAGGAAACTCGCCAGGTCCTTGAACCGCCATATTCCCTCGGGGTTATATCTCTGAACGAAATTGTAACGCATCCGCTCCAGAGCAAAGCCGAACTTCAGAGAATGGGTTGCACGGGTCAGAAATGCGTCGTCGTAAAACTGTATGGAATTCCAATTGTGAAGAGTATATCCGGTGTTATCTAAGCCCGCAGGGAGGGTTTGAAAGCCACCACCGATGCGGGTGTTGGGGTTATCCCCTCCCGGGAAGGCGCCCAGAGAAAGGTCATTGGCGGCTGGATTAATCGCCGAGGTAGGCAAATAGTTAATTACGGCATTACGGTTGAAACCAATCCGCGCGCTATTGACCAGGGCGGGGCTGAAAACGTGGGTTTCTTCCAGGGCTACGATTTGGCGCGTGGTTTTAGACAAGATAGACTCGTTATTAAAGACGTCGGGTTGAGTGTAGGGGGTCCTCTCGTACATGTACGTCCCGAACAGGCTGTCCTTATCACTGATCTTGTGATCCACCCGGGTGGTAAAGAAATCTTCCCGTACACCTCGTAACCCGGCATAGGTGAAGAACCCTTTATTGCCGTTGACCGGCCCGTTGGCGTGAGGATAGAGCGCCAAGTATTTCGCGACTGAATTATCAACGCAAACGTTGGCAGCAGGATCCAGTAGTGAGGAGTTGGCCGGGCACGGGCTCGGCGGGGTACCTCCGCTTGTAAGGATGCCCTTTCGAGCATTGTCAGACGGAACCTTTGCCGGCACAGCGACGCCCTGCCTCTGGCGTATCCCTTCATAGTCGCCGAAGATGAAGGTCCTACCCTTGCGAATGGGGCCCCCGACCGCGGCACCGAACTGATTGCGCTTGTAGGGCGCTTTCGCCTGGGGCTGGCCATTCGGCTGGGGACTGGCATTTAAGAAGAAGTCTCTCGCGTCGAGCTTTTCGTTGCGCAGGAACTCGTAGAGGTCGCCGTGGAACGCGTTTGTCCCGGACTTGCTGATGGCGTTGACCACGCCGCCGGAGGTCCTCCCATACTCGGCCGAGTAATTGCCTGTGAGCACGGAGAATTCCTGAATCGCATCCACGCCCAGACTGACTCCGATCACGCTGCCCGGCCCGCCGTTGCCGTAATCGTTGATGCTGAGCCCGTCGAGCCGGTAGTTGTTTTGGGTGGGCCGGCCCCCGGAGATGGTCAGTTGCGCCCCAAAGCCCCGGTTCCCGCGCACGGCGCCGGATTCGAAGGGCATCTGCGTTTCGAGCGCGTTGACACCGGGGGAAAGAGTGGCCAGCGACGCCCAGTCGCGGCCGTTCAGGGGCAACTCGAGCACCGTCTGAGATTCGACCTGTCCACTGAGCGTGGACGAGGTGAGCTCAATCTGCGGCGCGGCTTCCGTCACCTGGACGGTCTGAGACGTTTCCCCGACCTTCATAGGGATGTTGAGCGATTGTTGAGCGCCCACGGCGAGCGTGAGGTTCGATTGCACGGCGGTGGTGAATCCCATGGCCGTAACTTTGACCTCATAAGGTCCCGGAATAAGGTTGGGGACAGTGTAAAAGCCGGCGGAATCCGCCGTCGTGTTCCGGTTGATGCCGGTGGCGGTATTCCTGACGGAAATTTCCGCGCCGACGATCACGCCGCCGGAAGCGTCTGTGATAGTGCCGGAAATAGTCGCTCCGGTCACCTGCGCGCGCAGCGGGAGGGACACCACCAGACAAAACCCGAGAATCCATGCGAAAAGCACGAAGCTAGCAGTCTTTGGATTCATGTTGGTACTCCTTATCCATAGGTGTCAAAGCACCTCAGCTATCTCTACCCAGCCTGAAAAATCCAAACCCTGAGAATCTCTGGTTAAGACCCCGTGCTATGGCGAGGAAGTCTTTGCTTGCGGCCTGCCTCTTCGAGGAATCTAATGCTGGAGGGAAATGAGAATCGCCGCAGCTGTATCCGGACCGTGTCCGGAACAAAAGGACCGATCCTGTGCCCGACGGGATCGAACGTGCTGAACCCACCCTAGCACCTTCAAGACACCGGCCTACCTCTGAACTAGCAAAAAGCCGGCTTCACCGCATATAAATCGTGACCTGAAAGAAGGGTCCACCGTGGCAACAACACTTGGGACAGCTTTTACTTCCTCATTGGAAAGATGTCAAGCCATTTTTCATATTTGCCAAAGATTTTTAGAAATGTTCCCCTTCTTACCTCATTAGCAGTGTCCCTTCTGAAACAGTTTGGTTGTTGCTTTTGGGGTCGGAGGTTCTTTCGGGTTCCGGCCGGAGCGCAGCCATGCGTCCCAGTTTCCGGGACGCGTCTAGGCGTGTTCCACCCCTCCGCTCAGTCCTCATCACGACGCAACTTCGTCGGCAATAGATTTATGCTACGTTATATATATTATGAGTAATTATACTCGCAGGGACCTTCCTCACCAATTCGGTCGGAAAGAGTGGGAGTCTTCGTGGGTCCAAGAAGAAATGGCGCGCCCGGAAAGATTCGAACTCCCGGCCTTCTAGTTTCCGCCGCAGGTGAAATCTATCCAGCTGGGCGAGCAACCGATAAGAGCCGCTTGAGTTCTTCTCGACCCCGACCAGTCTTCAAGAATCGCTCGCGCTGCATGGCGTCCGCCTCGCTGGGAAAGCCCTCCTGGTAAATCAGTGCCCACGGCCCGCGATTCTTGGTCGATTTCGTGATTCCGCTGTTGTGCTGGCCAAGACGCTGAGTCAGATCTGAGGGGCGTCCCACGTAGGGACGACCCGTGGTCTCGCTTTGTAGGAAGTAAGCGTGGAACATCGCGAGGAAGTGGTGCGCCCTAGAGGTCGATTTTAGAACTTTTTGGACAAACCATACTGTTGCGGAATTGCTGCACCTCCGCTTATCCCTCGGCCCTTAGGCCAAATCCCGCCAACGCGCGCAGTGCCAGATTCCGATAATCCCGTTTCTCAGATGGGATGAGAAGGCCGGTCTCCAGCGGGATGCGATACGCTCCCAATGGTCGACGCGCTCGAAGCGCAACGAAAAGGAGACCGGCTTATGAAAAAGACTAGCACTGTACAGGTATTCAAGAACGAAATTTTCAAGGAGCAAAAGCTGACGATCAGTTTGGATCTGGGAGATTGCTGGTCGTTCTACTGTGTTTTGGATGAAGCAGGCCAAGTCATTTTGGAGCAGAAGCTGCCGACGACACCGGAAGCGATGAAACAGACCTTTGGAAAGATACCGCGGAGTCTCATCGCACTGGAGACAGGAACACATTCCCCCTGGGTCAGCCGGCGGCTCACTGAGTTGGGACACGAAGTGATCGTGGCGCACGCACAAAAGGTGCCATGGATTATCAAGAGCAATCGAAAAGATGATCGGCACGACGCTCGGACACTGGCGCGGTTGGCGCGAATCGATCCCGCACTATGGGGGCCGGTACGGCATCGCAGTGTGCAAGCGCAACTCCACCTGACCGTGATCCGGGCGCGGGCCGAACTGGTCCGTGCTCGAACGGGCTTGGTGAACGCAGCACGGGGGCTCGTGAAGTCTTATGGCCAACGACTGCCCAAGTGTGGCACCTAGCAGGTGAGCGAGAAGCTAGCCGAGGGATGGAGCGCGGAGTTGCGCGAGGTTCTGGTGCCGCTGCTGAAAGAAATCGAATCGCTGAACGAGCGCGTCAAGGAATACGACGAGCGAATGGAGAAAATCGCCAAGGAAGTGTACCCGGAAGTGGCCTTGCTCAAGCAGGTGAAGGGCGTGGGAACACAGATCGCTCTGACCTTTGTCCTGACGATCGAGGACCCGTTTCGGTTTCCGAAGAGTCGCCAGGTCGGCTGTTTTCTGGGGTTACGACCTGGCCGCAGGAACTCTGGGGAGAGCGAACCACAGAAGGGCATCAGCAAAGAAGGAGACCGGTACTTGCGCACGATGATGGTGCAGGGAGCGCACTACATTCTGGGACCTTTTGGAGAAGACAGTGATCTGCGGAGATGGGGACAGAAGCT
>Ga0137415_10001654_pt1 | contig 22101 bp, 15 predicted proteins | sample CZODoug3_1_1_16f_FD_183082 | JGI IMG/M metagenome (GOLD analysis project Ga0137415, IMG submission 183082) | Vadose zone soil fungal communities from Angelo Coast Range Reserve, California, USA - CZODoug3_1_1_16fungal (Hybrid Assembly) | ecosystem: Environmental > Terrestrial > Soil > Vadose...
ACACGGATTGAAACCTGAACAGTGTCAGTTCTCCGACGAAGCGATCCTGACGATCATCCAGGAATATACTTACGAAGCCGGAGTTCGAGATTTGGAACGTCGCATCGCCGCGGTCTGCCGAAGTGTTGCGGCTGAGATTGCTAAAGGCGTTCAGGCCGAAGTCGTCGCTACGCCTTCCTTTGTTCGGGGTGTGCTCGGAAATGCCGCTCGGAGCATTCGTGAACAACGTCTGACGGAAGACTTGATTGGAGTAGTAACTGGTTTGGCGTACACCCCAACCGGAGGCGATGTATTGTTCGTTGACGCAACGCGCTATCCCGGTAAAGGCGAATTGCTGCTTACTGGACAAGTGGGTGATGTCATGCGCGAATCGATGCAAGCCGCTTACAGCCTGGTAAAAAGCCGGGCGAAGGAATTAGGAATCGATCCTCAGATCTTCGCCCAGAGCGATGTGCACATTCATGTTCCCAGCGGCGGGATTCCAAAGGATGGACCGAGCGCAGGGGTTGCAATCACGACGGCCCTGGCCAGTTTGTTCAGCGGACGACCAACTCGCAGCGACGTGGCAATGACCGGCGAGATAACACTTCGCGGATCGGTCTTGCCGATCGGTGGCCTTAAGGAAAAGAGCTTGGCCGCGCTCCGCGCCGGAATCCGCCAGGTGATTCTTCCCAAAGCCAACGAAAAGGATCTCGAAGAGGTCCCTCAGGAGGCCAAGCAACGGCTCGAGTTCATCCCGGTGTCAGAGATTGATGAGGTATTGGAGGTCGCGTTACTACCGAAAAAGGAAGGGTAATCGGTAGGGATGGGGCCTCTGAGACATATCGGTCTCGTGTGACGCTCCGCTATCATCGAAATAATTGATGCGCATCGGCATTGCTTGCCTGTTTGGTTGCGGTTAATTGCGGCCTGCTTTTCCAATGGCCCGTCTCTTCGATCTCAACCCGCAGCAGCTTGAAGCAGTAACTACCACCCAAGGACCGGTTCTCATTCTCGCCGGCGCCGGCACCGGCAAGACTCGGGTGATCACGATGCGGATCACGTATCTGCTTCATGAGGGAATTAGTCCGGATGCCATCCTCGCAGTGACCTTCACCAATAAAGCAGCTAACGAAATGCGAGAACGGGTCGGAACGATGGTGGAACGACCCAAGGCAAAGCGGCTCACCATTTGCACCTTTCATGCGCTCTGTGTTCGCATTCTCCGTCAAGATATTGAACGGCTCGGATACAAGACGAACTTCGCGATCTACGACGAGGGCGATCAGCTCGGACTTATCCGGAAAATTATTTCCCGAATTTCGGCCAAAAACGAAAAGCTCGATGCGCAATTGGCCAGGAACTTGATCAGTCGCGCCAAGAATCAACATTGGAAACTGGCTGAATCCGCCACCAATAACAGCCTATTAGCTGCTGTCTTTGAGCGTTATCAGGAAGAGTTGAAAGCGGCGAACGCGGTAGATTTCGATGATCTCTTAATCCTGACGGTGCGCCTGCTCGAAACGAATCCAGCTGTCACAAACAAATGGCAAGAGCGATTCCAGTACCTGATGATTGACGAGTTTCAGGATACAAATCGCCTGCAATTGGAACTCGTGCGTTACCTCGGTCGCCAGCATCGGAACGTTTGTGTGGTGGGAGATGACGATCAAAGTATCTACGGATGGCGCGGAGCGGAGATCGCCAACATCCTTGAATTTGAAGCTCATTTTGCTGATCCGAAAATTATCAAATTGGAGCAGAACTATCGCAGCTCTAACGCGATCCTCGGATTAGCCAACAGCATTATTCGGCACAATCCGCGACGCCGGCCAAAAGCGCTTTGGAGCGAAAAGGGGGTGGGACAAAATGTGAAGATTGTCGCAGTTCCGAACGATCGGGAAGAAGCGAATTATGTGGTTTCCGAGCTGCAAAAACAGCAACTCGAAGTAGCCGGATCTTGGAAACGCTTCGCCATTATCTTCCGAATGAATGCCCAATCTCGTCTGTTCGAAGAACAGTTACGACGGCTCCAAATTCCATATCGGATTATCGGCGGACGCAGTTTTTTCGAACGAAGAGAAGTGAAAGATCTGCTGGCTTATCTGGCCAGCCTGGCCAATCCCAACGACGATCTGAATTTACTCCGGATCATCAATACGCCGGCGCGCGGAATTGGCGCCGCAACGATTGATCTTGCGATCGCTGAAAGTAACCCGGCAAAAACCAGCATCTTCGCCACGCTACAATCGCCAGGGTTTCAAGAGCTCCTTTCGGCAAAAACCAGAACGGCCGTGCATGCCTTTATCGAATTAATCGATCGCTACGAAACGCAGCTTCATCAGCCTCTGGTCGAGCTAGCGTCAATCGCGACGGCGCTACTCGAAGAAATACGATACCCGGAAGAGTTACGACGAAGTTGTAAGACCCCGGAGGAGGCCTTGAATCGGGAGGAGAATGTTCGCGAACTGGTTCGCACACTGGCGGATTATCAGCGCCGATCGACCGAGGGTCTAAGCGGATTTCTGGCTGAAGTCGCCCTCGATCAGGAACGCCAGGAAGAAACGGATACCGACAAAGATGGTGTGACGCTGATCACCTTCCATGCCGCCAAAGGCCTGGAATTCCCGCACGTCTTTCTGATCGGGATCGAAGAAGGGATCTTGCCGCATGATCGTTCGAAACTCGAAGGAAATCTCGATGAGGAACGCCGGCTATTTTACGTCGGCATCACGCGGGCGATGCAAACGCTCACGATTACCCACTGCGCTAACCGAAACAAATATGGCGGGTCGATACCATGTCATCCAAGCTCTTTCCTGAAAGATCTCGATCCACAGTACGTGGAAATAGTGAACTATCACCAGCTCGCCAATCAACCGGCCAGCGAAGGTACCGCACGCAGTCATTTTGCGAAAATGCGGGAGTTGCTGGGGGATTAGGACGGCTAACCCTTCATCGCTCCAGCGTATCGTTCCCCGACATAATCCCAATTAATAGCGTTCCAAAACGCTGCGATATACTCTGGCCGGCGGTTCTGGTGCTTCAGGTAGTAAGAGTGCTCCCAAACATCAATGCCAAGAATTGGCACTTCTTTTTCATCCTTCTTCGAGATTGGGTTATCTTGATTCGGTGTTGATGCGATCTCTAGATCCTTACCATCCACGACTAGCCATGCCCAACCGCTGCCAAAGACCTTGGTCGCCGCTTCGCTAAACTTCGACTGAAAGTCGGGGAAGCTCTTAAAAGCGGTGTCAATTGCCTTGGCCAGATCGCCAGTTGGCATACCGCCTTCGTTCTTTTTCAGGAATTTCCAAAACAGCGAGTGATTGAAATGGCCTCCGGCATTGTTGCGAACCGTGGTCCGAATGTTTTCGGGAAGTGTGTCCAAGCTCGTCAACAACTCTTCCAAAGACAGCTTTTGAAATTTCGGGTCCGCGCCGGCCAAAGCCTTATTCAGATTTTCTACATAAGCCGCATGATGCTTATCATGATGAATCTGCATGGTCGTCGTGTCGATGTAGGGCTCGAGCGCATCATAAGGGTAGCCAAGATCAGGTAGCTTGAATGGATAAGTAAGTTTGGCGATAGTAGTATCAGTTTCCGCCCAGGAAAACTTGGGGGCGATAGAGATAGCGCCCGCAGTGAGCGCGACAGTTTTAATTGCAGAGCGTCGAGTCATCATAAGTTTAGATTATGCAAACGGGTACAAACTACTAATGCTGCCGGAGCGAACTTGCGGCAATGGCTTTGTACCTGACGAACGGATGGACGTTGGATCACCCGTTCGGGTGGCTTTCGCCCTACCAATCCAGACGCGATCGGGCCAATCTTCTGGATTCTATCTTCTCGCCTTTCAGTATTGATCCAGCGAATCTCTGCCTCTATAGTCACGAGCCCGTTTTTATGAAGACTACTCCTACGTCCGAATCTGCCAATCTGCGTCAGGCTCCCGAACGGGGCGCAACAATGAATGGCGCCGAGATTCTCGTCGCTGCTCTGGAGCGTGAGGGCGTAGATGTAATTTTTGCATATCCGGGGGGCGCCAGCATGCCAATCCACCAGGCATTGACTCGTTCAACCAAGATCCGCACGATCCTTCCTCGGCACGAACAAGGTGGCGTGTTTGCCGCCGGAGGCTATGGAAGAGCAACCGGACGCGCCGGTGTCTGTATGGCCACCTCCGGACCCGGGGCAACCAATCTCGTGACCGGAATTGCTGACGCCTACATGGATTCCGTTCCGCTGGTCGCGATTACCGGCCAGGTGCCCCAGGAAATGATCGGTCGAGGCGCTTTTCAGGAGACCGACGTGTTCGGGATGACTTTACCGGTAGTGAAGCATAGCTATTTGATCATGGATATTCACGAGATCCCGCGCGTGGTGAAAGAGGCCTTCCACATCGCGCAGACGGGGCGTCCGGGACCGGTGGTTATCGATATTCCCAAGAATATTCAGAACCAGACTGCCCAACCGATCTTTCCCCAGGAGTTGACCCTACGGGGCTATACGGTCCCGGCACAACCAGACCCGGTTGCGCTCAACGAAGTGATCGGTCTCATAAAGTCGGCTCAGCGTCCGATGATTTACGCTGGCGGCGGTATCATTTCCGCGAATGCCGCCGAGGATCTTCTGGAGTTCGCCGAGCGCAGCCAGATCCCAGTTGCCACGACACTGATGGGTATTGGCGGTTTTCCGGAAAAGCACCCGCTTTCGCTGAAATGGTTGGGGATGCATGGAACCGTGTACGCCAATTGCGCCGTGAACGAGGCGGATCTATTGCTGGCTTTGGGGGTTCGTTTTGATGATCGAGTCACCGGCAAGGTGGAGAAATTCGCGGAACACGGCACGATCGTTCATATCGATATCGATTTCTCGGAACTGAACAAGAACAAGGTGGTAAAGCTGCCGATCCATGGGGATATCAAATACGCGCTGAAGGAGTTGAATCGGTTGCTAGCCGAAACCGGCCACCAACGCGAGTCGGCGAATTTCACTCTCCACGGTTCCTGGTACAAAAAGATCGAGACTTGGAAACAACGCTATCCGCTCGACTTCAAAGATACCGAAGACGTGATCCAACCGCAGTATGTGATCAAACTTCTGGATGAAATGACCAAGGGTGAGGCCATCATCACCACTGGTGTCGGACAACACCAAATGTGGGCAGGCCAATATTACAGCTTTAGTCGTACTCGACAGTTCCTTACCTCGGCGGGACTCGGAGCCATGGGATTCGGTTTTCCAGCCGCGATCGGAGCAAAGGTTGCTTTTCCGGACCGCCAGGTGATCGACATTGACGGCGACGGCTCGTTCCTGATGAACATTCAGGAACTGGCTTGCGCCCATATCGAGAATATACCGGCCAAGGTCATTATCCTAAATAACCAGCACCTGGGTATGGTGGTGCAATGGGAAGACCGTTTTTACAATAGCAATCGCGGCCACACGTTTCTGGGAGATCCAAAGAACCGGGAACGAATCTACCCGGATTACGTAGAAATTTGTGTCGGTTTTGGCGTGAAGTGCGAACGGGTCCTGCACAAAAAGGACCTGGGGGCCGCCATTCAGCGGATGCTTGATGCGGACGAATGTTATCTCTTGGATGTGATGGTGCCGTATACTGAGCACGTGCTACCAATGATTCCGGCCGGCAAGACCTATCGCGATATTATTATCGACGACCGTCACGGCAAATTCCAAGGCTAGCAAACAGTTACAGGTTGGGGGTGACAAGTTTGCGGGTTGCAGGTTAGGCGTTTGAGAACTCGCTGCATTCTAGAAACGATCGGCTCGGGCCCCCCTTGGCGCCGATGTCCGAAAGGACGCGTAACTTGCAACCAGTAACCTGCAACTTGTAACCTGTCACCACGCATGGAAGAGAACGAGCTACTCGTCATTCGACGGCAAAAACTGCAGCAGTTAATCGAAAGAAAGGTCGATCCGTTTGGTGGCTCGTTCGAGGTTTCCGGTTCGATCTCCGAAATTCGCGCCGCTTTTACCGAAGGTAAACAAGTCCGTGTGGCTGGTCGGATCACCGCCCATCGCAACATGGGAAAGAGCCAGTTTCTTGACCTAAGCGATATCAGTGGTCGGATCCAGATTTTCGTGAACCTAAAGGAATGTAGCCCGGACGATGCAGAGGTTTTTCAGTTGCTCGATCTGGGAGATTTCCTAGGGGTGGAAGGAGAATGTTTTGTCACCAAGACCGGTGAACCGACGATCCGAATGGCTCGATTTCAAGTGCTGACGAAAGCGCTTCGTCCGTTGCCCGACAAATGGCACGGCGTGACCGACGTCGAAATTCGCTATCGTCAGCGCTATCTCGACCTGATCGCAAATCCGGAATCGCGAAAGATCTTTCTCCAACGCAGCCGAGCGACGCGCGAAATTCGCGAGTTTCTTCATCAACGCGGCTTTATCGAGGTCGAGACCCCGATGATGCAGGCAATTGCCGGTGGAGCAGCCGCTCAGCCATTCCAGACTTACCATAATGCGCTAAGCATTAACCTCTTTTTACGTATCGCAATTGAGCTTTATCTGAAAAGGCTGCTGGTTGCCGGTTTTCCAAAGGTATTCGAGATGAATCGGAACTTTCGTAACGAAGGGATCTCGCGACGACACAATCCCGAGTTTACCATGTTGGAGGTTTACTGGGCTTACACCGATTTTCAAAAGATGGCTGAGCTGGTAGAAGAGCTGATCTGCCACCTTGCGGAAACGGTGATTGGAACGTTGAACATCGAGCATCGGAACGATGATGGAACGGTTAGACGCACGATCCACCTCCAACGCCCATGGCGTCGTGCCCGCTACACCGATCTAATCCGAGCAATCGATCCGGACTGGTTCGTACGTTCACGAGAGGCGAAGATTGCCAAATGCCGGGAGCTAGGCGTCGAGATTCAACCGGCGATGCAAGAGTTCGAAATTACCCAACAAGTTTTTGAAAAATTAATCGAAGAGAAAACTATCGATCCGCTCTTCGTGACTCATCTTCCAACCGAATTGGTCCCGCTCGCGAAACAGAATTCCGAAAACTCAGCCGAAGTCGACGTTTTCGAATTGATCATTAACGGTCAGGAAATCGCGCCCGGGTACTCCGAACTGAACGATCCGATCGTCCAACGCCAGCGGCTGCTCGAACAGGCCGGCAAAGAAACTCAGAAGCTGGATGAAGACTTTCTCTTAGCGTTAGAGTATGGAATGCCGCCCGCGGGAGGGGTCGGAATCGGGGTCGATCGGCTAATGATGCTATTGACCGGTGCGGAATCAATTCGGGATGTGATCCTTTTTCCGCATTTGAAGCCAAAGGGTCAGGAATGAGCGCGTCTGCAGCCGTGGACGAGGAATTCGTGCCGGAGGCGAGGAACGCAAATCAGTTCAGCCTTTACAACCAGCTTAATTTCCAGATCACACTGGGAGCTCCGATGATCTTGTACGCCAAGTCGCTCGGAGCCAGTTCAACCACGATCGGCATCGTGGCGGCTCTCGCCCCATTGCTTACCGTTCTGCAATTACCAACGGCCTATTTCATACCAAAGGTAGGCTACAAGCGCTTCGTACTGTTGGGATGGTTTTCCCGCACGATTATCGTGTTCAGCCTGGCGTTACTCCCGCTGGTTACGGCACTCGATGCGGCCAGCAAAACCAGCCTGATGTTGATGTGCCTGTTTACATTCAATGTTCTGCGAGGAATTTCGACGGGCGCCTGGCTTCCCTGGTTAACTTCACTGATTCCTGAAACCTCGCGAGGAGCCTTTCTCCGACGAGACCAAACCTTTATGCAGATCGGCGGCGTGCTGGCAATGGCGCTTGCCACTTTTGTGCTTTGGCACGAGGCGCAGCCCGGAAATTTTTCGTTCTTGTTCCTGCTGAGCGCGTGTGCCGGAACCCTGAGTCTATTCTTCATCCGGCGCATACCGGATGTACCAATTGAGGAACAGATCCGTGGCTCTGGCCAACCAGTGCCTTGGCTGGAAATTCTCCGCCACCCTCCCTTCAGCAAATTGTTGATCTTCAATGTGGTCTACAACTGGGTGGTCGGAGGGTTGGCCGCGTTTGCGATTGGATTCCTGCAGAGTCGGGCCGGCTTCAGCGACGGAGCGATCCTCGCGTGCAGTCTGCTCTCGTTTGTCGGAGCGTCGGTCAGCGTTTCGAGTTTCGGAGAGCTACTGAACCAAACCGGCAGCAAACCGATCTTACGCATCGCGATTGTTTGTTACCTTTGGGCGGTACTTTGTTGGGTCCTGGTATCCAGCAATCTCTTATACAGTTCGGCATCGATCATTGCGATCATCTATTTCATCCTCGGCATCGCAGGTGGGCTTTTCTCGATCGCGAACACCAGAATCGCCATGGACACGATGCCGGTTATGGGCCGCAACCACTTCTTTTCCTTGTTCACCGTCTTTTCCTCGCTCAGCCTTGGACTTGCGCCCATTTGCTGGGGCATATTTCTTGATTTACTTGCACATTTCGAAACCAGAATCGGTGCTTTTGAATTGAATCGTTACAGCCTTTATTTCTCGCTCTTAACAGTGCTGGTCATCGTAACCTTTGTTTTGGCTAACCCTTTGGTCGAGAAAAAGGGACAACCATTTTCACTTGCTCTCCGCGATGCCGTGATCTACTCGCGTCTGCGACTGTTTGCGCGGTTTCTTAACCGGTGAGCACGATCATATCTGGCGAATGAACGCGACAATCCTTTTCAGCCATCGTGTCTAATCGAACCCGCCTTCCCTTCAGCTACTTTATCGCGCTTCGTTATCTCAGACCGAAACGTACTTTTCTTTCGGTGATCACGCTGATCTCAATCACTGGAGTCGTTCTCGGCGTCGCTGTGCTCATCGTTGTAATTTCAGTCTTCACCGGATTTGAACGGCAGATCGAAGCCAAGATCATCGGTTTCGATGCGATGATGTTCGTGAATGCCAATGGACCGGGACCGGCGGGCGGCTTCATCAAGGATTGGCGCGAGCTACTGAAGACGATTGAGAAAGTTCCGGGAGTGGTGGCTGCAGCTCCAATGATGGAAGGCCCAGTAGTCGCAGAATCGCACGCCAACGGTCAGAATCTGCGCATGACGCCTTTGATCCGCGGGCTCGAACCCAGTCTTGCCAACAAGGTCGCTAATTTCGAATCGATGATTGTCGACGGAAAGATGGATCTAGAGGGCGACACTTGCGTCATCGGATCCGACCTGGCTGCTAACCTTCAGATCTCAGTGGGTGACACTCTCACACTCTATTCACCAGGAAATATCAATAACATCATCAATCTGCTGCGCGAAGTAAAAGGCGATCCGAGCAATAAAGAGAAACTGCAGAAAGCAATCGACTTGTTGCTTCCGACCGACCTGACTGTAACCGGAATTTTTAGCTCTGGTCGCTACCTATTCGATTCTAACTATGTACTCGTTCCGCTCCATATCGGACAGGAGCTTTATCAGCTAGGCGACTCGGTGCATTTCATCGGGATTAAAACGAGCGGCGATCCGCTCTCGGTAGAGCAAATCAAACAACGTCTCAGCACGGTGCTGCAACCACCCTTGCAAGCGACGACCTGGATCGATCGAAACAAGGAATATCTGGACGCCATTCGCGTAGAGCGAACCACGATGTTTTTCGTTCTCCTCTTTATCCTAATTGTGGCCGCGTTCGGCATTACGAGTACGCAGGTTACCACCACGGTGCAGAAGACCCGTGAGATCGGGGTAATGAAAGCCCTAGGAGCCAAGGTGAGCCAGATCCTATGGATTTTTCTCGCTCAAGGGATGCTCATCGGTTTTTTTGGCACCCTGATTGGGCTCGGTTCCGGTATGCTGGCGGTTCAGTATCGCAACCAATTAAGAGACCTCTTATCCGCAACTTTCCACCTCCAGCTATTTCCCGCGCAGGTTTACCAGTTTGCGGAAATCCCGGCCCAAATCGTGCCGAAAGATGTCGCGCTTATCTGCTGCAGCGGGTTTGTTATTTGCACAATTGCGGCGTTGGTCCCAGCCTATTTTGCGGCCCGACTGGACCCGGTGAAGGCTCTTAGGTTCGAGTAAGAATCGCGCAGAAAGACGCGAGGACACGAAGTCCGGAGGCGCAACGTTCTTGAACGGGTGGAACCAATATCGCAAATCGAATTTCTTCGTGCGCTCGCGTCTTTCTGCGCGATTCTGGAGATTCTAGTCGTGACGGTTGTCATTTAATGTGAGAAGGTTAGCTACGTCTTTCTGAGATGATCAGCGACTGGGAAAGCTTCGTGCAGAGCCATTCCGACGAAATTTCGGAGGAACTTGACCTCGATTCTGTACGTCCAGGCGACACGCTCCGCGTTGTTACAGATCATACTGACTATGTTTTTGATATCGTCGAGGGGTCCGAGGCCGAGCTCCATTGTTCCCGTCCGGATCGTCCGACTGGACGCGTGCGTATCGCCGGCTGCGGTTTCGCATTTTCCACTACCTTCAAGCCGCGTCGCTTATTTTGTGGAGGGCGCTTGGAATTCACTTTTTTCCGTGATGCTGAACCGGCTCGATTCCGGACGACCTCGATCAATGCGATCTTCCATAGTCATCAAAATGAGCAAATTGCTCGTATGATGGTCTGAAGGGAAACTTAGCCAATCGCCGATAGCCAATTACTGCCTGGCCGTTTCACGGTTTCTCAATTCGTCGTTACCGATTGGCGGTTGCCAATCAAAGCTCGCGGTGCAATGCTCCTGGATTCGTACTATCTCATCCTGTTTTTCCGCCTGTTCTTCCGACTTAATCCCTCGTCTATGGCGATTGGGGATTCAGGCGGGCAGCCACTATTGTTTGTCCCCCCATTTGCAATCGGCCATTGGCTACTCTGACCGGGGCAATAGGCGGCTATGACGAGAAGGGAGTTTTTAAAGATCGCTCGCAATACCGCCGTTGGATCGGCTCTGGCGAGTGGACTGACAACTGCCGGCTACGCAGCGCTATTCGAACCGAATCGGCTAAAGATCAGCCGGACCCAGGTGCAAATGAAGCGGCTGCCGAGGCGTTTCGATGGGCTGCGCATCGTTTTGATGGCCGATTTTCATCTCTTTCCGTTTACATCAGCCGAATTGATCAAACAGGCAATTCACCAAGCGAACGCGCTTAACGCGGATCTGGCCCTGTTCGCGGGCGATTTTGTGTACTCAGAGGCGGAGGCAGCTACCGAGCTTTCGCCGATCCTGGCACAATTAAATCCGAAACTTGGCTCGTTTGCCGCACTCGGAAATCACGATCACATGAAAGGTGCGACGGTTGTTCAACGTGCGCTCATGCGTTCCGGGATCGAGGTCTTGAACAATCGAGGAGTGACTCTATCGATTGGGCGGGACTCTCTTTATTTGGCCGGAGTCGATTCGATGGCTGGAGGTGCCCCGGACGTGCGTGCAGCATTTACTGGCCATCGAAGCGATACGCCCACCTTGGTCTTAGCCCATGAGCCGGACGCCATTGATTACTATTCGCAGCAGGTACCGATCGATCTGCAGCTCTCCGGCCATTCGCACGGCGGACAGATTCGGGTCCCGGGGATCGGTCCCGTTATTTTGCCGCCCTGGGGTCGCCGATACCCGCGAGGGCTTTACCAGGTGAACAATTCCCAATTGTTCACCAGCCAAGGAATTGGCATGGTAGATCTACCGATTCGGATAAATTGCCCTCCGGAAATCGCAGAAATTACGCTAACGTGTTAAGGGGTTGGTTTCCGCCTGGCAGAGAGATGGCGACTGAGGTTGGTGGTGGAACGTCAGCAGCTCCCCGGCAAACTTTTGCGGTCAACCTCAGCCCTGTGACCCAACGGGGCAGTCGCCTACCGAGACTATTTGTCATCTGTCATTTGTCATCGGCTTCACATGAGGTGATACGGATCGACATCGACCGTAACTTGCGCCTCATCGGGCAAGGTTAATCGGTCCAAGACTTGTTTGATGCGAGCAGAGAGCCGTTTCGCATTTCGCGTTCTCAACAAGATTTGGAAACGATAGTAGCTTTTCGTTCGCTCGATCGGCGCCGGGACTGCCGGATGCAGTGTCGTTGCATTGTCCAGTTGTTCTTCTAGGCGTCGATGAACCGTTTGCGCAGTAAACTCCGCCAATCGCTGATGTTTCGATCGGACTTGCACCAATATGAGATGAACGTATGGGGGGTAATCGCAGCGGTCCCGAAATTCGCTCTCCTGCTCCCAAAAGCCGTCAAAGTCGTGGTGCCGCGCAAATTGGATCGAGGGACTAAACGGCGTAGACGTCTGCACAAAAACTTCGCCGGTGATCTCTCCTCTTCCGGCCCGGCCAGCGACCTGCGTAAGCAGCTGGAAAGTACGTTCACCGGCTCGAAAGTCGGGCAAATGCAAGCCGATATCTGCGTTAATGATACCCACCAGGGTGACATTAGGAAAATCGAGGCCCTTGGCGATCATTTGCGTACCGATCAGAATGTCGATCTGTCCACTCCGAAAAGCGCCAAGGGTTTGTCGATAGGCATCTTTTCGTATCATAGTATCCGAATCCATCCGTCCCAACCGGGCTTTTGGAAAAAGCTTCTGGACAATGCCTTCGACCTTTTCGGTACCGAAACCGGAATAGCGAATAGTAGGATCCGAACATTCGGGACATTTCTTCGGAGCAAGTCCAACGTGACCACATAAATGGCACTTCAGCCGTTGCTCGGCTAAATGAAGTGTGAGCGGGATAGTACAGTTTGGACATTCACAGACGTAGCCGCACTTGCCACAAATCAAGGACGAAGCGAATCCACGCCGATTCAGAAACAGAATGGTCTGCTCACTGCGCTGGAGGCGTTCCTCGATGGCCAGTCCTAATGTCCGGGAAATGATGGGATGATGCTTGGCTCTAGCGAACTCCTGGCGCAGATCGACGATACGGATCATCGGCATTCGACGATCGTCGACCCGAGCGGTCAGCCGAAGTAATCGGTATTTGCCGGTTCGGACATTGTGAAAGCTTTCCAGGGCAGGCGTAGCGGAACCCAAAACCACCGCGCATTTTTCCATTTGGGCGCGTACTACGGCAAGATCGCGCGCATGATAGCGGGGGGTCTCCTCCTGTTTGTAAGAAATCTCATGCTCTTCATCGACGACGATCAACCCAAGTTGTTGTACGGGCGCGAACACCGCGCTGCGAGCTCCGATCGCCACTCGAGCCGCACCGCGATGCAGGCGATGCCACTCGTCGTGCCTCTCGCCGGCCGAGAGATGACTATGCAATACCGCAACCAATTCTCGCGGAAAACGTGCTTTGAAATGTTCGACCGTTTGCGGTGTAAGCGTTATTTCCGGCACCAACACGAGAGCACCCCGGCCGAGATCGAGACACTTTTGAATCGCCTGCAAATAGATCTCGGTTTTTCCGCTTCCAGTCACCCCATGCAGCAAGATCGGCTTTCGATTTTCATCTTGTATGGTTGCGATGACGACGGACAAAGCGGCGGACTGAGCGGCGTTAAGCGGTATCGACTGCGTCCGAACATATTGATCGGCGGCGAAAGGATCACGATCATGAGTCTCAAAATGGATTCCCAACCAGCCTCTCTTCACCAGTTGACGGATCGTTCGATCGGTTGTCTTGCCCTGTTCCACCAAATCGCTCCAACGAATTGGGCCTGGTTCATCCAAAAGGAGCCGGAAGACCTCGGCTTGCCGTGGCGCCCGGGTTGCCAGCCGCTCCAGCTCGACCGGATCAGGTCTGTGCGCTATCTGTAGGGTACGAGTCCTTTTGAAGCCGAGCGAAGCATGGCGAATGACCTGCGGCAGAGTAGAACGAATGGCTGCTTCGACCGAACAGCAGTAATACTCTGACATCCATCGCGCGAGGCGTAGCAACTCGGGATTCAGGATCGGCTTTTCTGAAAGGAGCTGAGCAATGGCACGCGGATTGGGTGCCTCCGTTTCATCGACTATTGCCGTCACCGTCGCCAGCACTTCCCGGTTGCGAAGCGGCACCTTGATTCTTGAACCTACATGGACCTTGCTTTTCCAGGCCGCGGGTATGAAATAATCTAATTCCTTGTCGGTAGGGTCATCAGTAACGACTCGCGCATACCGCTGCATGGTTTCTTAGTGGTAGTGTAATGCTGTCTAAGCCAGAGCGAAGCCAAAACACGTTTGCCCGCATTCCCGCGGTGGCTAAATTCTTGTTTCGGCTCGCTCTGGTAATCGTTTTATCGGGCTTTGCTGCGGTATCTTACCTCATTGTTCGCTCCAAAGATCCACTTTATGTGGTGCGCGAGATCAAAGATTGGGGCGATTATCATCGCTTTGATGCCCTGATCACCAAAGTTGCCACGGAACATAGGCTAGATCCGCGACTGGTAAAAGCCGTGGTGTGGCGAGAGAGCCGGTTTCAAAGCGATATGGTGGGAAAGAACGGCGAACGTGGGCTGATGCAAATCTCCCCGATCGCGGCCCGGGAATGGGCTACCGTCAACGCCATCCTCAATTTCGAACCGGACCAATTATTCGACCCAAAAATCAACCTGGAAATCGGGTCTTGGTATCTCGGAAAAGCCATGCAGCATTGGAACAATCAGGAGGACGCGGTGCCGTTCGCTCTGGCCGAATACAATGCCGGCCACAGCCGCGTGGATCGCTGGGTTCGAGTCGCTTCACAAAAAAATCCGCAGTTAAGTGCCCAAATCTTTGAGGATAGTATCGATTTTCCTTCTACCGCACATTATGTGCGCACAATTCTGGCAAGGTATGATTTTTATAAGCAACGCGGACCGATGACGAGCGAGAACAGCAGCGTGATGGCGGAGTAACGGAGCCAGCGCCAGCGAACGCCAGCGAGGAGGAGGCGGTAGTGGTTCGAACTCTTACAAGAACCGGCTTGCGCCAGTCCGGAAGACGATTTTTGCACTTCCGCGCGACTGATTGCCCCTGGTAACTTAGCTGACAACAATAGGCTCAGACAAGTCTCTGGCTAGATTGCTACGGTCTCGATCCAGTTAAATCGATAACCGTATGGCGGCCCCGAGCGAAGATTGGCGCCTTCTTCGATTGACAAAGCTTTGTCTCTCACTGCCGTTCGTTGGACGTTCGCTGCTACCGGTCTCCCTTCTTTCCGTTTGACTGTGAGTCGTTCGCCATACACGGTTCGCGCCACGCGAGGTTTCGAATCAAGCCCTTAGAATTCTGAATGCTTCCGCGCTTATTAACGCGAAAAATGTTGCAATCAAAAGCGGCTAATCCGGGTTCATTCTTTGCTCGGATCGCGCCCTGGTTCCCAGTCGCGCTCGTTCTTTTCGCACTGGTCTATTATAGCTCTTACGCATTCTGCGGACTGGATTTGAATGGAGAAGGGGGCACGATCGCGGTAATCGCGGACCGAATCCGTCATGGATATAGGCCGTTTGTAGATACTTTTCTCGGCTATAACCTCCTGTGGTTTTATCCGATTGTCTGGTTATTCCGGATCTTCGGCCCAAACTTCGGGGTTGTTCGTATATTCTTTTTCGCCCTATCCGGCATCATGGCGCTCTTGGCCTATCGTACCGTCCTACGAGCAACCCACCGACCTCTCCTCAGTCTACTGGTTGGAGTGGTCCTGATCCTGATACCAGGGATACAGTTCCGGAATTATCTCCCGTTTTTTGGTGTAGCCGATCTGATGGCGATTCTGGAAGCGTTTGCTCTGCCGCAGCGGAGCCCGCGTCTGCGACTGATCTGGATCGTGGTAGCTACCCTGCTCGTAACGGCAACGTTTCTGGTGCGGATCGACCTGGGCCTCTTTTTCGCGGTCGTATTGATCGGCGCGGCGCTGGCATACTCCGTCCTTGGAACTGAGCCGCGTCCGACCCGTCTTCAGGCGCTGTTGGCCAGTGCGCTGCTGCTTCCGATATCGTTTTTCGCTTTGCATCTACCAATCGGGTTCTACGCTCAAGCGCACGGTTTCGGTGACGCTTTTTGGAACCAGTACACCAGTCAAGTCGCCGATTTGGACAATCGAGTAGTCCATCTTCTGCCGCAGCCAGCCGCAACCCAAGCGAGACCGATCGCCGTCAATGCTACGCCGACCACTCACTTGACGCAGCAGTCTTCCGAAGCATTGACTCCGACAGAAAATAACGATCGTTCCAATCGGCCACTACCCCGGTGGACAGACATGTTCACCAGTCGATGGGGTAAAACGCGAATTCTCGTATTCCTGATCTACTATCCTTTAGTAGCTGGGTTGATCATTGGCGGCGGAACACTGGTGCTGACTTTTTACCGTTTTTCCACCGGCTCACAACCAACTCTTTCGACGAACCAAGACCCGCGTCAGCGAGCCGGCACCGACGCGCTGATATTGGGAATCGCTTTGGCCTCAGCTTTCACCTTGTTCCCGCAATACTTCTTCTTCCGACCGGATCCGCAGCACGTGAGCGAAATGATGTGCGTCTTTTTGGTCACCATGGCCTGCAGCTGTGCAATCGCTTTGGATCGATTTCGTTCCGCCAACCGTTTATTGCGCGGATCAACGATGGCTTGGATCGCTCTGTGCCTACTCAGTGTCTATCTTTACTGCGACTACGGACTTGCGGTTCCCTGGATGGGTTCAATTGCTCGGAAAAAACCAAACGAAGTCTGGTTTAAAGCTGACAACGGAGTAACCGCATTGCTTCCTCCGGCCGACGCGAAAGAGAGTAAGGAGCTCTACGAAACGATAATAGCTCATTCGAATCGAAACGATTACGTCGTCTGCTTTCCCTACGCGCCAACCGTCAATTTCATGACCAACCGGCGCTCATACCTTCCTAATCTGTACATCGACAACGCGACCCGACCTGCGCACTTCGACGAGCAAGCAATTGCCGATTTTAAGAGATACCGGCCAGCGGCAATTTTGATAAATGATGATCCAATGAACGTGGTGGAAGCATCGCGCTTCAGCGTTTGGGCAGCTCAGACTACAGCCTATATCCGGGAACATTACCGATATGCCGGAACCTTTCGAAGAAACGACGTTTATCTGGCGCCGGATAAGTAACGCTGCGAACTGAATCTGAGCGCTCGCGGCGCATTAGCTGGCCTCGCATTCGCCAAAGATGCGGCCGTTTGGACCTGTCTCTGGACAAAGTACCTCCTCCTCCGTGATCTCTGTGACCTCCTGTTCAAAATCTTTTCTTTGCGACCTCTTGTGGGGCTATTTCACAAAACTGCGCAGTAACGCCAGATTCACGCGATCCTCGGCTAGATCTTCCTTTTTCGGTGTCTCCAAAACTTTCGGAAGATGAGCGAACCGCTCGGACCGAATGATTTCTTGGAATGGTGCCGTTCCAATTTTTCCTTTCCCAATGTGATCATGTCGATCAACCCGAGATCCCAGCGCTGCTTTCGAATCGTTTAGATGCCAGGCGGATAAGCGATCGATGCCAATTTCTCTTTCGAACTCCTCGAAGGTCCGCCAAAAACTTTCCGCTGAACGGATATCATACCCAGCCGCAAATAGATGCGCGGTATCCAGGCAAACTAGCAGCCGCTTCGGATAACGGCAGGATGCAATGATGCCAGCAAGCTCAGCAAAAGTATGTCCGAGGCAACTTCCTTGCCCCGCCGTGATCTCAAGTGCGATTTTGCAGCGCCCCTTGGGCAACTCTGCAAATACTGCGTCCAGACTCCGCGCTACTAGTTGAACGCCGGCGTCTACGCCTGCGCCGAGATGCGAACCGGGATGAAGGACAAGAAAAGGTAATCCTAGTTGATCGGCTCGTTCCAGCTCTGCTTTAAGAGCCTGTCGCGATTTCTCGAGAATGTCGTCATTGTTCGCCGCCAAATTAATCAAGTAGCTGGCGTGTCCAAACACGACTTTTGGCTTTTCCGGAAACGTGCGGAAAGCAGCGAGCTCCGTCTCGGCAAACGGTTTGGCGAACCATTGCATGTTGTTCTTCACAAAAATCTGAATCGCCGTACAACCGATTGACTGACCGCGTTCCAGAGCCTTGCTCGGACCGCCGGATATCGACATGTGAGCGCCGAGCAAAAGCGGGCCAGGACTTAGCTGGGTTGGTGTCACCCTGACACCAACAGTTTTTGATACTAATTTATCATCGGCCATTTGTAATCTGTCATTCCCGGCCCCGTCAGCCGGATAGCGCTATTTCTTTGGCTCACCCATCTGCCAATCCGGCGACTCAATCGTACCGGTCACACGCGCAAACAAAGCCTCTTCATCCACCGCCCCAGAAAGATCAATCAGACCACCGAGTAGTCCGATCGAACCGGTCAAACTCAGCGAGTGACCGCCAGACCACAGCTTCAGCGTCTTAATGGTTACATTCTCGCCCGCGGCCTCAAATTGCAGATCAACCATGGAGGGTTCCTGCAATCCGATTGCGCGCAAACGGTCTATCGCCGGCTGAAACAATGGAGCATCCTCGAATCGAGCCTGCGCCAAATGGATGGACCCGGCCACAACGGCGTCCTTTCGATTCGTTCGTCGAATGGTGAGCGTACCAGTGATCTGCCCCGAATACGGCTGCAGCCAATGATTTGCATGGCCCACTTGGGCCAAATCGACATCCTTGAATTGGAGCTGGGCTTCGATCGTCGAGCTCTCACCTGGCAACGTTGCGCTCGCGTTCGCCGTACAAATACCGGAACCGAGGCTACCGTTCAATCGGGTAAGGCGGACTTCCTTTGGGCCAACCCAAAATTCGCTGTCACCGCTAGCAAACGGCAGATCGAGGCTACCCCAGCGAAAAGAAAACGGCTCGCTGGAACGGACCTTGACTGAAAGCCCACGATCCTCCTGCTCCGACTCACTGACGGATTCGATCACCGTCAACGGAGCAACATTGAATCGGAAAACATCGATTAGGGCCGCCAATTTTGGATCTATCCAATTAGCTAACGCCGACGGATTGATGTGCGCCTGAGCGCTGATCGATGAGATTGCGTGACCGACTAGATCATAACTGAAATTGCCGTTTCCGGTACCCTCATCTCGCGCGATCTGGACATTTTCAGCGGTGATCTTGCCCTTTCCGATATGGAAAATCGCTGAAGCAGAGTTGAGAAAGACTCCACGAAATCGGGTTCTCCCAAGCCAGGCTTGACCCGATCCGCTGATATCTTCGGGGCGCGGCGACGTTCCGGATAACGAGAGCTGAATGACCGGTGGTGCCACAAATTCCCAAGGAGCGCAGATCGAGCGTAATTCCTCCGGCAACAGCGGACTGATGGCGAGTGGGTTGAGCGCAGATTGGATCCGGAGGCGGAATTTATCCGGCCGGTATAAGATTTCGCCGGTCAGTGTGCCCGATCGATGCGTTACCTCGGCATTAGAAATCATCCAGGAGTCCTCGCCTTGTTGAGAGAAACTTGCCCGCATACTTTGAAACGGAATTCCCTGAACCGCGAATCGTTCAAAGTTCAGTTTCCCGATGAACTGTAATGCCCAGTTCCGCTCGAGGGTTCCCGCCAACTCGATTTGCGGCGGCGCGTTGAACACCCAATCCTTTAGCCAACGAGCTCGTGGCTCATCTTTCAGCAAGCGACCAATGTCCAATGTGCTACGCGCTTGAAACTGTTTCTTTCCGGAAGCAACGTTCCAATCGGCCGCCGCAAACAACTCGCCCTGTGCATCCTGCACATGACAGTGAGCAATGCGCAAAGAGTGATTCTGGTAAGTAAAATCGGCAGTCAAATTTCGCAGCTCGTCGTCTCCATAAAGTAATCGAGCCGCAACTAGCTGACCGCCGTCCAAACGCCAATCCGCTGGATCCGTTAAATCCGCTTGAAAGGCAAACTTTACCTCCGGCGATTGGTCGGGGTAACGAACAGACTTGAGTTCATGAAGAATTTCGGTGATGAATCCGAGACGTTCATTAGGCGAATCAGGATCATGCTCCTCGGTCAGAATAAGATCGGGTAAACCTTGCGGATGGAGGATCGTTCCGCTCGCGTCAAATCGAACACCGTAAAGTTTCCCCGAGGCCTGGCGTATTTCGATACGTCCGGCGAGGAAATAGATCCGAGCGTGAAAATCGGTCAGACGAATCTTTTCTCCGGAGGGTTTTCTCGGGTCAAGTGGAATGACAATCCGAGCATTGCGAAGATCGACGGAATTTAACGCTGGTTCATGCTGGAAAAGATTGGCGTAGTTAACATCGAGGGAGATGTTGTTGATCTCGGCGAGAAGCGTATCGCCGGATTTGCTATCGAAAATCGCGACATCTCGAGCAATTAATCCATGGAACGGATCAAGGGTTAGCTTGGTTACATCAATCGATAGACCATAGCGATCGAATTCTTTTTCGAGCAGACCGCGCCAGCGCCGACCAAACCCTTTTGCGTAGCCATACCAACTGATCCAAGCTATCGCCGCAACCAACAGTAATCCGACTGGCCAACGGACGATACGAGCAATACGGCCAAGCATTTGCGGATGATCGGCCAAAGTTGAAAAAAGGAAAGCCGCAGATTCATTGCGATACGAACGGTAAGCACGAGGTTAGCTTGCGGATCGCCATGGATAAGGCTATGGCCGACAGGGCCTCCTTCGTCAGACTACGCCGGGGCTTCGGGCTCTAAGAAATATACAAAACGTTGGGGCGGGCTGCGATGCCTGCTATTCTTCTTCCAGTTTGGCCCGGCATGTGCTAAAGATAAACTCCCGATGATTCAACCGAACTGTCGGGCCCGATTTACCGCGGAGGATTTTGATTTTGTCGTCCGCGTTCTTGGGCGAAACCCAAGTCAATCTGTTAGTCTAGTCGATCTGCTTACCGATCCGGAGGTTCGCGATCAGATCCTCGATCATGAGGCGCTTTCCCGGGCTGTGCTGGAAAATCCAGGCAACTTGGTCATTTCTCCGCAATTCTATTTTTATATTTTGGCCAGATTGGTTTTGCGCCGCACGCAAATTGATGATCGAACCATGGCCGATTACCTTGCCGCTTTGCTCGAGAAATTCTCGGAGATGCGACAATGGTCGGCTCCAGTCGAGGCGCTTGAAACCGCTTACCTCTCCGACCTCCTATCCGCGCTAAAAAACGCGTCGTCCTATCAGACCTTTTTGATTCGAACCTACCTCGGCAATTATTCGCTGTTACTGACCGGGATTTTTTATGAGAACGTTGAATCAAGATGGCAACGCGGGGCTCCCAGCTTTTCTTTTTACGAAGAACTAGGGCGGACAAGCTTTCACAACGCAGCGTGCCATGAAGTGGCAAAAAAATTCCAACTTACTGCTGTGTTCGAGAAGTTGTCAGATCAATTCCATGATTGCCGTCTAGCCCTGAATCGCTTGGCCGATGAGTTGTTTGATCTGGGCGATCACCGCTATGCGCAGCCGATCATTTCGCTATGAGTCCCACTCTTTTTAGTGAGGTGCAGCGGTTGTTTGAGCGCACTTACGCGAATGTCGGCATTAATCTAGAGGATTGTCTGATTGACCGAACTCGATGTCGCCAATTGACTCGGCTGGCGGGCGCCGCAGCACACGAACTCAGTGATCTAGCCCGGACCTTTCTGCGTACAGCGGACGATCGCTTGTACGTCGGCATTTATTACTCCGGTTGGCTCATCGAACAACTCGAGCGACATGATCCGCGCTTCGGGCTTTCCGATTCAAATATTCGCTCGTTGATCATGTTTGTAGAAGAGATTAATCACGCGTTACACGGCGCCCTGCAATTCAAGGCCGGTCTGCGCCGGATTGACGCTGAAGACTTTGCTCGCAATCTCGAACTACAAGGGCTGGTAGATACCTACCTGGTTTTGCTTCTTTTCGTGGCCTTTTTCCGGCGCACCCAAAAGGTATCTCGCACCGACCGGCGATGGCTGAGATTTCACTTATTCGAATCTCGTTCGGTCGAGGCATATCACGATCGTAACCTGCGCGCACGTTATCTTGAAACGACCGAGTTGGCAGCCAGCTACACTCATTACCTGGATTCGCTCAACGGGGCGCGTCGCCTGGATGAGATCCGCAATTTCCACGCACTCACCTATGACGCAAAACGGCGACACATCCTTGCGCTCATGAATCGACCGGAGGTCGAGGGGCAGTAAGCAGTAGTCGGTATTCGGTATATTCGGTATTCGGTGAGAGGGCGGGTTGCTGGCCCATTAAGGTAGGACGAAAACCTCGGCGCGCTGAGTGTCCGCCACC
>Ga0137415_10001655_pt1 | contig 22074 bp, 15 predicted proteins | sample CZODoug3_1_1_16f_FD_183082 | JGI IMG/M metagenome (GOLD analysis project Ga0137415, IMG submission 183082) | Vadose zone soil fungal communities from Angelo Coast Range Reserve, California, USA - CZODoug3_1_1_16fungal (Hybrid Assembly) | ecosystem: Environmental > Terrestrial > Soil > Vadose...
GCGAAGCTGCCAATGAACGCGTCGCCCGCGCCCGTGCTGTCGATGGCTTTGACCGGGAACGCGGGAAGATGCTCGATACCATCGTTCCCCGCCAGCAATGATCCGTTCGCACCCAGCGTGAGAATGACCCGGCGAATCCCGCCGCTCAGCAATCTCTGAGCGCATTTCTTGGCGTCTTCGAGGTTGCGCACCGGCACTCCGGTGATGGTCTCCGCCTCACTCTCGTTAGGGACGAAGTAATCGAGGCCGGCTAGCGCCTGCATATCGACCGGCTGCGCGGGCGCTGGGTTGAGAATGCAGCGTACGCCGTGCTTCTTTGCAAATGCGACGGTGTAGTAGACCGTCTCCACGGGAATCTCGAACTGGAGCACGATGCAGTCCACCGCTTTCAGTGTCTCGGCGGCTGCATCGACGTCGGCCGGCTTGAGCGCATCGTTGGCACCCTTGACCACCAGAATGCGATTCTGTCCGTTCGGATCCACAAAGATGGGCGCGACTCCGCTCGACAATCCCTCTACCTGTTTGACTTCGGTCGCATCGATGCCGAGTTTCTTGAAATTTTCGATCGTGGCCGGACCGAACAGATCGCTGCCCACGCGCGCCACCATGAACACCTCAGCTCCACACAGACGAGAAGCAACGGCCTGATTGGCGCCCTTCCCGCCGAATCCGAGATCGAACTTCTGACCGAAGATGGTTTCGCCAGGTTTGGGAAATTGGGCTGTGAAAGTGGTCAGATCAATGTTTGCACTGCCCACCACTGCAATCCGAGGACGTTTTGCCATAGGCCTTTTTGAGCGTTTGAAGAACGCGAGTGTAGTCAGCGGGCGCAGGTTGTGTCAACGTAGGGGCAGGCCCGGACGCACACAACCACAGAATCCAAACGCTTCCGGTTACTCTCCGTACGGCACCCAGATATTCTTCACCTGGGTTGCGTGCTCCAGGAACCAGCGGCCTTCGCCTTGCCTGGGATCAAACCAGTCGATGGTGCGCCCTTCGTTGGTGAACACCTGTTTCAGATTCCCGACAGAGAATGATTTGGCGGCGGCTGCACTGGCTTCGTCGGCAAAGCACCAGACCGCGTCTACATCGTCGTGCTCGGCGAGCGTCTTGAGTAGTTGTGACGAGTACCCAGACACCAAGTTCACTGCTCCTGCGGGCAAGTCGCTGGTGTCGAACACCTGATACAAATCTCCTACGATCAGCGGGTAGAGTTCGGACGGAACCACGACCGCAGTGTTGCCGGCCGCGAGCACCGGCAACACCAGGGACAGCAAGCCAAGCAGCGGCGCGTCGCTCGGGCAAATGATTCCAACCGTCCCGATGGGCTCCTTCATCGCGATTGCAATTGTGCGAAACGGGGGATTGTGGACTCCACCGTCAAACTTGTCTGCCCATGCGGCGTACGTGAAGATTCGCTCCGTACCGAGGCTGACCTCTCTCAAAGCCTGCGCCTCTCCCACCGCGGCCGCCAGCCGGTGCGCGATTTCCTCACGGCGCAGCGACAGATTCTCCGCCATGTAGTAGAGAACCTGCGCGCGATTGTGGGCCGTGGTTTTGGCCCAGCTCGCTGCCTTGCGCGCCGCCTCCACCGCGTTGCGAATGTCCTTCCGGTTTCCCAGAGGAGCCTCACCGAGCAACTCCCCCTTCGCGCCGCGCACCTCGATGCTGTAACCGGAATCGGGCCGCGCCTGCTTGCCACCGATATACAGCTTCACGGTCCGGTCGATCGCAGGATCGGCGCGCTGGTGACCATTCCTCGACTCGGATGGCGCCCGTTCCGGTGCGCGAAGTGCGGGAGCGTTCTTGAACCACGCCGGCTCAAGATATTCCAACAGGCCCTCGCGTCCGCCCTCGCGGCCGTAACCGCTCTCCTTATATCCGCCGAACCCGCACGAGGCGTCGAACAGGTTGGTGCAATTGACCCAGACCACGCCGGCCTTGATCTGCGCGGCCACCTGCAAGGCAACGTTGATACTCTCGCTCCAGACCGAGGAAGCCAGCCCGTACACAGTGTTATTGGCTAGCTCAACCGCTTCGGCCGGCGTTCGGAAAGTCATCGCCGCCAGAACGGGTCCAAAGATTTCCTGCTGCGCGACCACCGAGGTCGGATGCACGTTGCTCAACAGCGTGGGAGGAAAGTAGAGTCCTCGCGAGGGCATTTCGATTTGCGGCTGCCAGCAGGTTGCGCCTTCCGCCACGCCTTGGTCGACCAGCCGCTTGATGCGTTCGAGTTGAACCGGGGCCACGATGGCACCAATGTCGATGGCTTTATCGAGCGGCGGCCCGATCCGCAGTGTGCCCATGCGGTCGCGCACCTTCTCGAGGAGAGCGTCCGCGATGCTTTCCTGCATCAGCAATCGCGAGCCCGCGCAGCACACCTGGCCCTGGTTGAACCAGATTCCGTCGACCAGGCCCTCGACCGCACTGTCGAGATCGGCATCCTCGAAAATGATGAACGGAGACTTGCCGCCCAGCTCGAGCGACAGGCGTTTGTGACTCGCTGAGGTTGCACTCCGGATCGCGCGCCCGACTTCGGTGGATCCGGTGAAGGCAATCTTGTCGACTTCGGGATGCTTCACCAGAGCTTCCCCGGTGGCGCCATCCCCGGTAACGATATTCACCACACCCGCGGGCAGGCCGATCTCCTGACAGATGTCAGCGAACGCCAATGCCGTGAGCGGAGTAAACTCCGCGGGCTTCAGCACCACGGTATTCCCCGTCGCCAGCGCAGGCGCGATTTTCCACGCCAGCATGAGCAAAGGAAAGTTCCAGGGAATGATTTGTCCCACCACGCCACAGGCGGTGTAGCCAGGAAATTCCGAGTCCAACAATTGCGCCCAACCTGCGTGGTGGTAAAAGTGCCGTGCGACCAGCGGAATGTCGATGTCCCGGCTCTCACGAATGGGCTTGCCGTTGTCGATGGTTTCGAGCACGGCCAGCCGGCGGGAGTGCCGTTGCACGGCGCGCGCCAACGCATAGAGATAGCGTGCTCGTGCATGCGGAGTCAAAGCCTGCCATTTGGGAAAGGCACCGCGTGCCGCGCGCACGGCGGCATCAACATCGGCCGCCGAGCCCTGTGCGATCGCGGCGATCTTTTCCCCGGAGGCAGGATCGGTCGAATCGAAGAAGACGCCTTCAGCCGGCTCTCGCCAGGCGCCGTCGACAAAATGTCCGAACTGCCGCCGATGACCATCGAGCCACACCAGCGCATCCTTGGGATCTTCGGGCGCCGGGCCGTATTCCATCGTCAGGAATTTCTCAGCGATGCTCATGCGCGTCGATTCGCGTCCTTCCTCGTATGCCGGCCTATGCGATGGGATGCCGGTAGTCCGCGGAGTACCGGCCAGTGGCATGGTGTTCCAACTGGCGCTCAATGTCGTTCAGCAGGGAACTGGCGCCAAAGCGGAACAGTTCCGCTTTCATCCACGCATCGCCCAATTCCTCTTTCATCAACGCCAGCCATTCCGTCGATTGCTTCGCGGTGCGAATGCCACCCGCCGGCTTGAACCCCACGGCCATACCCGTTTCGTGGGCGTATTCGCGGATGGCTCGTGTCATGACCAATCCAACCGGGAGCGTCGCATTCACAGATTCCTTACCCGTGGAAGTCTTGATGAAGTCTGCTCCCGCCATCATCGCCACGAAACTGGCGCGGGCTACGTTACGTAAAGTCAGCAGATCGCCCGTCCCGAGGATCGCTTTCATGTGGGCATGTCCGCACGCCTGCTTGAAGGCCGCGACTTCGTCGTAGAGTTCCTGCCAGCGGCCGCCAAACACGTGCGCCCGCGTAATCACAATGTCGATCTCGTCGGCACCGGCTTCGACGGAGCTGCGAATTTCCCCGATGCGTTCTTCGAGCGGAGACAGACCCGCCGGAAAGCCCGTGGAGACTGCCGCCACGCGCACGCCGCTTCCTTCGAGCGCCCGTGCTGCCGTCTCGACAAACCGGTGATAGACGCAAACAGCTCCCACTTTGATATCGAGTTGCTCAATCCCCAACTGCTTCACGAGCTCGTGCTGCAAAGGCTGCTTGGCCTTGGCGCAGAGCCGGCGCACCCGCTCGTCGGTGTCATCTCCTGAAAGCGTCGTCAGGTCCATGCAAGTGATGGCGCGCAACAGCCAAGCGGCCTGCCAGTCCTTTTTGACGGTCCGTCGGGCGACGTGGGTCTGTGCCCGGCGTTCGACCGCGCTGGTATTCACGCGGACTTGCTTGACCCAGTCGAGATTCAAGGGCACTCCACGGTTGGAGAGCAGGGCTCGACCGGACAACGTCGCCAGCGGCGTGACCGGGCGGGGAGCGATCTTGTCGGGAGAGTTGACCGTTGAACCCACGGCGGCTCCTGAGCGCTTTGTGTTTTCGCGTTGCATCGCTCCTGCATTGTACGGCAGGTGCCTCAGCATCTGCACGGCCGCACGACCCCACGCAGAATGGGTGCGGGTCGGCAAACCGTCGGGCGGTTCTGCGCCATGAAGCCAGTGGGCGGTTGAGCGCCAAACTCAAGCCGGCTCTCTTCTGAAGGAGTTGTGGGTAAGCTTTCGCATCGCAATCGCGGCGAGTCAGCTACCGCTCTCAAACGCGACAAAGCGGCAGGACGTCTTGGCAGAGCTGCTCCATCTGGGCCTCCTCGTCAAACACGGGATTCAGCAAGATATAGTCCACGCCGGCATCTTTGAGACGCAGGATCTGGTCTGCAATCCGCTGCGGTGATCCCCATAAGGCCACTTGATCTGCCATTTCAGGCTTGCCGTAAAAGGCTCCGAACCATTCCCGCAGGCGTGGCAGATTATCACCCAGTGCCAGATAAAGCCGTTTTGCCTCGGAAAGTCCGGGGCAACTGCTTGATGCTCTCGAGGAACGCTTTCATGGGCGCCGAGCTGGCACCAATGTGGCCATCTCCGAGCTCCACCGCGCGGCGGCGTAACGCGGCCTCCGCGTATCCGCCGAACCAGATTGGCGGGTGTGGTTTCTGCACCGGTTTCGGCTCCATCGGTATGCTCATGAGATGCGAGAAGCGACCATCGAGCGTTACCTTCTCCTCGGTCCAGAGCCGCTTCATGATGGCGAGATTTTCGCGGAAGCGGGCGACGCGGCCCTCCGGTGCAAGACCGTAAGCCGGATAGCGGCTCGTGCTGCCGCCAAGCCCCACGCCGACAATGAGCCGGCCGTTCGACAGTACCTCAATCGATGACCAGGACTTCGCCAGATCGATAGGATTCCGTTGACCGATAAGCAATACGGCAACGCCGAGACGCAGTCGTTCGGTGACCGCGGCCGCATAAGCCAGCGTGGTCACCGATTCCAGGACAGGAGCTTTGCCGATCATCTGTTCGATGCACCATGCGGCCGCGAGGGGCAACTCTTCGGCTCGCTGCAGAAAGCGCCTGAGACGAACACGATCGGGATAGGTTTGAGGAATAGCGATTGCGTACTGCATTACACCTCCCGGCTGACTCGACTGTCCGGTCATGTCTGACGGTGACGAATGCATTCATGCGTCGATGAGCGCGCTCGAGTAGTCAGGCAGGGGGTTGCCCAGCTTTCTGCCGTAGTATTGGTACGGTTTCGTCCCCCTTCGGGAACTGCTGGTCCGCCCCGCGGTGTTAACCAGGGGAGCGCACTTCTGCTATAAAATCCAGACATTGCCGCTTTTGATGACGCTGAAGCTGCGCAGATGGGCTCCTCAACTGCAAATACTGGTCAACCCGCCCGGCATCGGACTCATCGTGTTCGCAATTGCAGCGAGATGAGCTCTCCCTCGCAGTCTGGTCCGCGGAGGATTTTTCTTCTGTCGCCTGCCAGCGTTACTGGGATTCGCGCCAGGCTCGTCCTGCGTGAGAGCGCCGGTTCAGAGATGGCTCGGCGTTTGCGGAAAGGCGGCGTGCCGCTGGGCGAAGTGTTCAGTTTCATGAGTGGCCTCTATTTTCGCGGCAAGTTGGCGTACGCCCGGGCCTTTGCGGACGCGCCGGCGGATTTGGAGGGCGCGTTCGTCATCACTGCCAGTGGCGGTCTGGTGCCGCCGGACACCCGTATTACGTTGGAGAGACTGCGGGAGATTTCGTCAGGCAACTTGGATCCAGCCGACGCGCGGTACCGGGTACCACTCGATCGTGACGCGCGAGTGCTTGCCGAAGTCGCAGGCCTGAATTGCGAGATTGCTCTTCTGGGCAGCATTGCAACTCCGAAATACGTGGAACCGCTGCTCCATGTTTTTGGCGAGCGGCTCGTCTTTCCCGCTGAATTCGTCGGCCGGGGAGATATGAGCCGCGGTGGGCTCATGTTGCGGTGTGTTCAATCCGGCATACCGTTGACATACATCTCTGTACTCAAAGCGGAACGGCACGGCCGGAAGCCTCCCAAACTAGAGCCTTTGGCTCGAAAAGCGCTTTGATCATTCTTTCCTCCCAGGTGGAGAATCGGGGGGAGGATCCAGAGTCGCGTAATCAGCCAATCCGGGACTCACATGGATGCTTTTTCCGCTGGATCCCAGAGCCTGGTCGCCTGTTCGGCAATCAGATCGGGCATCTCCTCGGCGAAAAACAGGTTCGCTCCTTCGATCCGCCGAACTCCACGGGACCCTGGCAGATTCTTGTCAAGCCGCTCCGCCCACGTGTCTGCCAGTTCCATCACATCCGCACATCAACGATCTAACCCGAGACACAATCTCTTGCATGGATGGGGGACTGGAACCCACCGCTGCTCCCGAGAGCTTTATGTTTGCGGGTTGCATCGCTGCTGCACTGTAGGGCAGTGTGGCTCAGAATCTGCGAAGGCATCCGCATACTTGTCTTGACATGGTTTCGGTTGCGAGTCTAGGCTACGCTCCGGCTTAGTCGGAGAAAAACTCTGAAATACTTCGAACCCGCCCATTCGCGCTTCCCCATACTTTCGGCTCTGTTCCTGATCGTTCTGACCGCTGCGCTGGCGTTACCGGCTGTCGCAGCTCCCAAGAAAATCATCTTCGATACCGATCCCGGTTCCGACGATGCGTTAGCCTTGATGCTCGCGCTTCACTCGCCGGAACTCGACGTTCGTGCCATCACGGTTGTTCCGGGAAACGTGACTGCGAGCCAGGGGCTGGAAAACGCTCTGCGCATGGTCTCGCTCGCAAACCGGTGCGACATTCCAGTCGCGGGCGGGGCGCAGCATCCACTGTTCCAGAAGCTGATCACTGCGGAATTCTGGCACGGCAAGAATGGCTTGGCGAATGTGGAGTTGCCCCCCGGCAAGTGCAGAGTCGACGCCCGCTTCGGCCCCGATCTCATCATTCAGCTGGTGCACGCCTCGCCCCACGAGATTACGCTCGTTCCTGTCGGGCCCCTCACCAACATCGCGCTTGCAGTGCTCAAGGATCCCTCGATTGTTCCGCTGGTGAAAGAGGTCGTCCTGATGGGAGGCTCCATTTCCGGTGGCAACGTCAACGCCTCCGCGGAAGCGAACATTTACAACGATCCGGAAGCCGCACAGATTGTTTTCCAGGCGGGTTGGCCAGTGACGATGGTCGGCCTCGATGTAGGCGACAAGACGCTGCTCACCGGGAAGTACCTCGATCAGTTGGGCAGCACTCATGGACCAGTGAATGACTTCGTCTATGCGGTCGCAAGGTATCTCATCGACCTCTCTGCCAAGTTTGGTTCGCAGGGAATTCCGATGTACGACCCTCTGGCGGTGGGCGTGGCGATCGACTCGACCCTGGTGAAAGCCCCCGCCATGCATGTGGAGGTCGAGACCCGCGGGGATTTCACCCGCGGCGAGACCGTGGCGAACCGTCGCGGTGCAATCGAGCGAAATGTCCTGCACGGCGATCACTACGTGATTGAGGGCGTCGACCAGGTGTCGGCCAACGCGAAAGTCTGCACGGAAGTCGAAGCCGAGCGCTTCCTGCAACTGTTCGTCGCAAGAATTCAAGGCAAGTAGAACGAGGCTGCGAATTTCCATGAAACTGCCGCCGCCAGGGCGGGGAACCGCGGGACGCCAAACCGTCTGGGACCGAAACAAGGAGAAACAATGTTCACGCCACAAAGTTTGGGCATCGCGCTGTTGATGATGATCACGAGCGCCGTTTGCTGGGGTTCCTGGGCCAACACCTACAAGGGCGTGAAGAACTACCGCTTCGAACTGTTCTACTGGGACTACGCCGTCGGGATCTTTTTGGTCTCCCTGGTGCTCGCCTTCACCATGGGCAGCACGGGCCACGATGCCAGCGGCTTCCTCAACAACGTCCACAACGCCGATACTTCCAACATCGTCTACGCGCTCGTTGGAGGAGCCTGGTTCAACCTCGCCAACCTCCTGCTGGTCGCGGCCATTGACATGGTAGGTCTCGCGGTGGCGTTTCCGATCTCGATCGGGATCGCCCTGGTGGTCGGCGTCCTGTTGAGCTACGTGCTGCAACCCAAGGGCAACGCGCTGCTGCTGGGACTGGGCGTGGCCTGCGCCTTGATCGCTGTGATTCTGGACGGCAAAGCCTATGGCAGTCTGGCAGGCGCCGGACGCTCGGTTTCGAAAAAGAGCTTGATCACCTGCGTCGTATCCGGAGTTCTGATGGGACTTTGGGCTCCGTTCCTGACCCACGCAATGACCACCGGAAACCCGCTGGGACCCTACAGTGTCACCGTGTTCCTTACCTTGGGAGCGCTGCTGTCCTGCTTCATCTGGAACATCTACTTCATGAAGCGTCCTCTGGTGGGCGAGCCGGTAAGTCTCAGCGGTTTCTTTCAAGGTCCGCCCTCGGGACATTTGCTCGGGCTGCTGGGCGGTTTCATCTGGGGCACGGGCACAGTCTTCAATATGGTGGCGGCTAGCCTCACCGGAGTGGCGATTTCTTACGCCATCGGCCAGTCAGCGCCCATGGTGGCCGCGCTCTGGGGAATTCTCGCGTGGAAAGAGTTTGACGGGTCTGGGCCGCGGGCCAAACTCTATCTGGTCTTGATGTTCGTTTTTTACGGACTGGCGATTCTGTTCGTTGCCAAGGCCAACGGGTAGGCTTTAGAAATTCTCCAGCATCCAGACGTTGGAATTGCCATTGCCTTTCCAGAACGCAATATGCTTGCCATCTGCCGAAGGGATGGCCCATCCCAACGACATCTTGGTCTCCTCAAGCACCGGCTTCACTTTTCCTTGGAGACTGACATTCAGCAGAGCTTGCGACCCTGTGGTCGTGAACGCCATCGCCCAGACTCCCTTGCCGTCGGCGGTCCAATCGAGAGTGCCGATTCCGCTCCAGCCCGGCACCGGGAGGTTCTGCTTGGAACCGTCCACAAGGGATACAATCTGGATGACCGGTACGGGTTGACTCCCTGTTTTCTTTGCCAGCGCCAGCTTGGTTCCGTCGGGCGACAGACTCCAGTTGAAGTCGTGCGGATCGGCCGACTGGACTTCCACCTGCGAGATCTCCTGCGTCTTTCCTTGCAGTGGATCAAATCGGAAGAATCGTTCCTTGCCCGGCTCAACTGTGCTCAGAAGGCACACGGTCGAGGGTGAGCGCCCGCATTGCTGGTTATTGATCCCGGCTGCCTCCACAACTTCCTGGGGAGGACCTCCTGCCAATGGCACTCGCATCAGACGGGTTTTGGTCGAGGTATTTCCGATGCCCGGCGCAATGAGATAGAGGATGTCGCTGGCGTCCGGACTGAGCCGCGGAATCATAGCGTCCTGTGCCGTTCGAACCAGCAATTCTGGTTCCGTGTCATCCAGTCTCTGTTTGAAGATATTGAACGGCCCGTTCCGGTCGGACGCAAAGATGACGGTCTTATTGTCCGGTGTCCACGAATACGGATAATCCGAGCGCTCATCGAGCGTCAGACGACGAAGCGCGCTTAGTCGCGTGCCGCCCTCCAGGTCAGCAACGTAAACATCCGGCTCCATGGTCCGCCGGAAATAGGAGAGCCTTTTTCCGTCCGTTGTAACGAAGGGGAAGCAGGCGATACCCGGCTCCCGGGTCAAGCGAACGGACGGGCCTTGCAGCTGTCCTGTTGGGCTCAACGGCAGCGCCCAGAGGTTGGAATCGTTTTGATTGGGGATGGGCTCGGAGAGGGAATAGATCAGCCGCTGATCCGGAGTCCAGGCGATCGTTCCGCCCAAAGCCGCGGACGCAAAGAGCACTTGGGTTTTTCTATTCGTCAAATCGAGAACTTCGAGCTGCCCCTGCATCCAGCTCATTCCGCCGGAATAGCATCCGCGCGCATAGGCAATGCGCTTTCCGTCGGGCGACCAGACCGGCGGGCCCAGCATGCTTTTGCCGTCTCCAACCAGTCTTTGGGAGCCCGCGCCATCGGACTGCATGACCCAGATTTCTGAGTCTTCGGTCGCGCCTGCCAGATACGCAATCTGGGATCCGTCGGGCGAGACAGCCGGATACCTGCCTTGAGCCGACAGTGTGACCGGGGCACCCCCCATCACCGAAATCTCCCACATGCTGGCAGATTCGTTGGGTCCGGCAACACCGACCATCACGACGTGCGCGCCATCGGGGAACCAGGCTGCTGGCTTGGCGTCAAACCCCTTGGGCAATCGGACCCGCTGAGTTTCCCCCGTATCGATTTGCCGAAGATAGAAACCGCCGGCATCGGCAAACGCCAGATACTTTCCATCCGGAGAGATCGCGCCGGCTTGCACCAAGTTTTCGGGAGCATTGGCCGTCAGCCTGCGTTCTGTCATTGCGGTTTTGAAGGGTGTCTCCTTGCGACTCATTCGCCGGCCAACGGCGATGCCGACCACTAACATGACCAGTGCCGTGGTCCCGAGGATCCACCATACGTAGGGAGCGTGCCTTGTCGTCTCGGCCGGGAGCGCCCGGGGCTCGCCGTTTACCGGTGCCAGGAAGCGATAGCCCCGCCGCGCCATGGTCTCGACAAAGCGAGGATTTTCCGCCGAATCACCCAGAGCGTCCCGGAGCCTGCGCACGGCTGCGTTCAGGCTATGGTCGAAGTCGACGAATGTGTCATGGGCCCACAGCCGGCTGCGCAACTCCTCCCGCGTGATCAGGGCCCCGGGGCGCTCAAGCAAGGTCAACAAAACCTGCAGAGGCTGTTCTTGTAGCTTGACCTTGGCCCCGTTTCTGCGCAGTTCTCCGGTTTTGCGGTCGACTTCGAAGACGCCGAAGCGAACAATTCCCGTTTCACTGATGGTCGGCACTTGCGTCACCCCTAGGTCGATCAGAAATCCGGCACCGGGACTTGCGGTGCGCCCGCCGTGAGGCAGCCCCGCAACTGTTTGACGTGAAAGTCCTTTACCTTGTCACCCAGATTTCTCCCCGGCGTTACCCGATACCCTTGAGATACGTGCCCGCCAAGTCCACGGTTCCAGCCAGAAACCGTGGAGGTGAGCCGTGTGGCAAACGTCGAAAACCCTGTTGCTTGGTTGGATGTTGGGCTGCGCCCTGATGACGCGTGCGGAAGATCCGGCCCCTAGCAGGCGCCCGATCGCCATTGTCGTCTCCAACCACAGCGACGCATCCCGGCAACTCATCCTCGAGGCAGAGAACGCCGCCGCCGAGGTCTTCGACCGCGCCGGCCTGGTCGTCGACTGGATTAACTGTGGGAGGGAGCTCGACTTGTCTTCGAAGTCGCGCTGCTCAAGGCAGGTCGGTCCCAACGATCTGGTGGTGCGGATCGTTCCCCGGGCCGGCACCCTGCCTCGGTGGGTGTTTGGCGCGTCGTTCGTGTCGGAAGGCGTCGGCGCCTACGCGGATGTTTTCCTGGACCATGTAAGGCGAATCCAGGAGGAGCACAGGCAGACTAGCCTCGCCCGGGTCGTCGGGCACGTCGTCGCGCACGAGGTGGGACACCTTCTGCTCGGCACAACAGCGCACTCCCGCGCCGGGATCATGCAGGCCAATTGGGAGACCGAGCAATTGCAGGCGATATCGATGGGACGGCTGCTGTTTAGTCTCGAGCAGGGCCGGCAGATGCGTGCGAAAGTCGAGGCTCGGGCGCCTCGTCCCGCGGCCCCGATGCTGGCCGCGCTCACGCCTTAGGGATCGGGGCGGTGGTCTTTGTCGATTCCGGCTCCACCGGCTTGCCGCTTCCTTCTTTCAGGGTGTGGATCGCATCCGCGGGTAAATCGACAAAGCGCTCGACCAACCCGCTGGGCCAGCGGACTTCAATCCACTCGACCTTGGCCGCTGCTCCCAGCCCAAAGTGGACCCGCATGTCGCTGTTGGAGATGTAGCCCGATCCGGTGCGCACCTCGTCGACCATGGTGCGCGTTCCGGCCTTCACGGAGATACGCGCACCGATGCCGTCCCGGTTGGACCTGGTGCCCACCGTCTGCAGGCCAATCCAGTGATTGGGAGAACGGACCTGGTTCACCAACAGGCTGGGCCAAGCGTTCATGTTGCTGATCACTGCGGAGAGCCTTCCGTCATTCCACAGATCCCCGACCGCCAGCCCCCGGCCCGCGTGAGCAGCCGTAATCGCCGAACCGCCCTGCACCGAAACGTCGATAAACTTGCCATTTCCATCGTTGTGGTAGAGAATCCGCGGCTCTTCGTAGGAGCTTCCCAGCTTCTGCTTATCGACTTCGGGGTACACGTGCCCGTTTACCAGCAGCAGATCGGGCCAGCCGTCATTGTCGAAATCGAAAAACGTCGTGCCCCAGCCCAGGTACTGGGTGTGCAGCCCCAATCCTGCCGCGAACGTCACATCGTCGAATGTTCCGTTGCCATTGTTGCGGTACAGTGTTGACGTGTCGTCGGAGAAGTTGGTCTTGAAGATGTCGAGTTTCCCGTCCCCATTGAAGTCCCCGATGGTCGTGCCCATCCCGGCCTGTTCTCGCCCATCCTCGTTGTAGGCGGCTCCCGCACTCACGGCAACATCGGTGAAGGTGCCGTCGTGATTGTTGTGGTAAAGGATCGAGGCCGTACTGTCGCACGCCAAGTAGAGGTCAGGCCACCCATCCTCGTCGTAGTCGAAGGTCGCCACTGTGAACGCGTAGTGGCCGGAGCTCTGATCGATATGTGCCTTGGTCGTTACGTCCTCGAACCTTCCGCCGCCCAGATTGTGATACAGGATGTTCTTGGCGCCCGCCAGGCCCCGTGGTCCGCACATGACCGGAACACCTTTCCACACGCATGAGGCTCGTTCGCCCGGCACGGGCGCCGTCGCCAGTTCGAAGTCCACATAGTTGGCGACCATCAGGTCAAGCAATCCGTCACGGTCATAATCGACGAAGGAACAGCCGGTTCCCCATGCCGTTCCCGTCCCGGCCGTTCCGGACTTCTCGCCCACCTCCGTAAACACCCCGTGCTGATTGTGATAGAGGCGATTCTTACCGTAATAGGTGACGTAGAGGTCTTCCCATCCGTCGTTATCGTAGTCGCCCACGCAGACGCCTTGTCCCCAGCCGGAAGGTCCCGCGAGGCCGGCTTGGACCGTGACATCCGTAAAGGTTCCGTCATGGTTGTTGCGGTACAAGTGATTGGTCGGCCCTTTTCCTTGCGGGAAGCCTTCCAGCGTCGTCCCGTTGACCAGAAAAATGTCGGGCCAGCCATCGTTGTCGTAGTCAAAAATGGCGACGCCGGTTCCCGTGGTTTCGATGATGTATTTCTTGGTGTCCTTGCCGCCAAAGACATTCCGCATGGTTAAGCCCGATGTTTCGGCAACGTCGGTGAAATTTGCGATCGGGGCCGTCGCCTTGGCACCAGGAGCATCCTGTGCGGCGGCGGTGCCGCAATGGCCGTCATTCACGAGGACGATGAGAGCGACGACCGCCGCCTTGGCCCCAGGACAGGATAGGAAACGGGAAACAAGCCCGAGAACTGAATTCATGATGCAGATTGCATAGTAGGGTGACCGTTCTACAGGGGTCAAGCAACGAGGTTTGGCTGAATCTGTGTCTGCCCTGCCCGCCGAAGACAGTCCCCGACCTCTCCTTCATCCCGCTTTTGTTATCCTTACGCGCGTGACGCGCACTTTGCTCATCGACACCGACACCGCCTCCGATGATGCCGTCGCCATCATCATGGCTCTCCGAGCACCCGAGGTCCGGGTCGTTGCGATCACAACCGTCGCGGGAAATGTCGACGTGCAACAGTCCACTCGCAACGCGCTCTATACCGCGCAACTGTGCGGGTCGGATGTTCCCGTCTATACGGGAGCTGAGAAGCCGTTGCTTCGGACCTATCAGAACGCGACCTGGTTCCACGGTCGCGACGGACTTGGCGACCATAGCTATCCGCCGCCGCGCCAATCTCCGGGCTCATTGCATGCGGTCGACGCGATCATCGATGCGGTCGAGGCCAATCCGGGCATTGTCATCGTCACGCTCGCGCCCCTGACCAATATCGCCCTGGCCGTCGCCAAGATGCCGTCCATCGCCCAAAAAGTCGGTCGCTGCGTCATCATGGGAGGAGCGCCTTGCTGCGAAGGCAACGTAACGCCCGCCGCGGAATACAACATCTGGGTTGACCCGGAAGCTGCCCGCATTGTGCTTCGCAGCGGTCTCCCGATCGAACTCGTTGGCTGGCATCTTTGCCGCGGAGAGGCTGTCCTCAACGAGGCCGACATCGCGCGCATTCACGGGTTTGACAACGACCTTGCGCACTTTGCCATCGAGTGCAACAGCCACGCGCGTCATGCCTACAAGATCCAGACCGGCGAAGACGGCATTTCGCTTCCCGACCCGGTCGCTATGTGCATCGCTCTTGACCCAAGCATCGGAACGCACTGGAGTTCGCACTACGCCGACGTTGAGACCGACAGCGAGTTGACGCGCGGCATGACTGTCGTTGATCGGCTGAACGTGGCTGGCGACGACCGCAACCGGCCCGTGTGGGATGCAGTCTTGGGCAGCGATCGAAAAGCCAAAGTCTGCTGGACCATCGACCACCAGCGCTGGAAGGAATCCCTGTTCACAGCCCTGCGCTAGCTGCTCCACCCGGGGATGGTGCGATTGCGAGCGAGCATAAAACCGTTCCCGTCGAAGTGTCAATCGACTGAAAAAAAAGGATTTAGTCGTACGATGGTTCTGGGGTACAAGCGGCAGCAGCCCGCCTGGTTCCCAGAGGTCGATCCATCTTCCAAGCCAGCTGCCCACGAAATCAATCAAATTTTCCCAACCGCGATGAGGGGATTTCCGCGCGTTTTACGCATTTGCTAACAAGAAGGCACAGAAGAGCAGTCGCAACCCCTGGCCAGCGACGCTAAAGAAGGGGGTAGCTGGCCGGGGATCTATTCAGAGAGTCGGACTGCTCGGGGATCCAAAAACTATCTTGAAAAGGAGTTGGACTATGCGACTGCGACCGCTCTTCCCGATACTCACCCTCATGATTTCCGGGAGTCTTGCCCAGGGGCAGGATCTGCACATCAAGAAGAACGTCTCGGTGGGTGGAAATTTCGTCTCCACCACCGAAACCGCCATCAAGGGAGGACGGATACGGGACGTGAATCAGACACCGGCTGGCAGCACGGTCACGACCCTCAACGAACAGGCCCAGACCTACTACGTTGCCAAGGATCCCCAGGATGCTGGCGCTGCCCGCGCCGCTGCGTTGGCCACCGGCGCTCCAGTGCCCGAGACGACGACCGGCGGTGGCAAAATCGATGTCACCACCACGATCACCGATACGGGCGAGCGAAAGCAGATGTTCGGGTACCCAGCGCGCCACCTCAAGATCAAGGTGACGCAGGCATCTTCGCAGAATGCCTGCTCGCCCGGTTCACCAGAATTTCGATATCGATGGCTGGTATGCCGATGTGGGCAAGGAAGTCGCTGGCTGCACGCAGGTCGCGCCCCCCGTGCAGCAAGGCCAGGGTTTGTCAGGACACGATCGTCGAGCACCACAGCGGAAGCGGGAGAGCCGGCTATCCGTTGTCACAAAACATCACCATGCCCAGTCCTGACGGGACCTCGATGACTGTCACCATCACCGTTGCGGAACTCAGCAAGCAGAGTCTTGAGCCCGCGCTCTTCGATATCCCGTCTGGATACCAGCAGGTCAACTCTCTGGCAGAGCTCCATGGGATGTCTCAGGTGTCCCCGCAGGCAGCAGGCGCCACGGGAACTGCGCCAATCCCGTCTCCTGCGAACGGAGCTGTGAACGACAACCGCGCGTATGGAACGCAGGTTGCCAATGCATACGGGCCGATGGGCCAGCAGGTGATTTCGCAATACGCGGGTGCCAACCGTGTCTCACCCATGGGGCTGATGCCGAACATGGCGGGCATGCCCGGAATGCAGGGCAATCAACCGGCCAGCGTATCGGTGGCTGCTCCGCAAGCTCTCGGTCCAAAGGCGCCGGGCAAGATCCGAATTGGGGTCGCACCTCCCGATGCGCAGCGGGGACAAGGCAACAACGCGGGGGCCGATTACAGCACGCCCATCCGCGTGACCACCCCCATGGGCGCGATGGCCCACGGGATGGGCGGTGCCATGGCCGCAAGCGCTGCCTCCGCCGCGGCCTCGGCGGCAGCCATGTCTGCTCAACAGCAAGCCATGAGCCAGCTTGCCGGGTTCAATGGACAGATCAAGTCGAAAGACGATGTGACCGTCCAATACCAGCTTGTCCAGACTGGACAGGCCGGGCCTCGTGTCCAGAATGCCCTGGAGGGCAAAGCGAAGACCGACGGCGAGGACGTGTTGACCGCGCTTCTAACCCAGACCGCCACCACGGTCCTGACGGAGGTCAGCAAGAAGTAGCAGAACCGAAAGACAAGTGAGCCGAGCTAAGAGGTCCGTGTATTGGCAAGAGTTGCACGGGGCGAACCAAGACACAGGACCCCTCGGCTGCCGTAGAACTCTGGCGCTTCCGGGCAACGCTCTCGGGGGGTTTGGTGTGCGCAGGGTGGGCACGCATAGCTGCCTTCGTCGGATACCGACCATACTTGGGGTCACCAGCGGCTCTCAGGTAAGCTACGGCTGGTTTGCTCCGGCATGCGGATGCGGGAACAATTTCCTTGGCTCGAATAAGAACCTCCACGGCAGCGGTTCATCGGGCTTTCCTGCGCCAAGCCATTGGGAAGCATCTCCTGCCTGTGAGTGACCGGGAGTTTGCCGCCGCTCTGGTCGTGACACTCATGAGAGGCTTTCTCCTGCAGCTCGCGCCCAATGTTGAGGAACAGGAATCGTGCTCAACGCAATAGGCTGATCTCGCATGCCGGATCAAGCGAACAAGCAATGTGTAACACTTTGCCAATGTGTTAGTTTGTCGCTCTGCGCTAGGGCAGGCGTTCCGGCTCTGCAAATTGGATTTGAATCCCACTCTCCCCCGGTGAGCTTGAGAAGTCAAAATTGCGCTCGCCAAATCCTGTTTACGCGGGTTGGGATGAAAAAAGGCGATAATCGGGAGTCCATTGGGTCAGCAGCGCTTTTCGCCTGATCACGGTAATCGCCGACGCCGATGTTTCCTACTACACAAACCCCAAGCACAAGCGCAATGCTCACTGGGAAGATTCAGTGACGCAAGAACTTCCCGCGATGTCGAGGCCCGATTCCCGCTGCTAAGCGGCCGCGAGCACAAGGGAGTTGCTGGAATTTCAATGGGAGGCTATGGCACGGTGAAGCTGGCGCTGAAACACCCAGAACTCTATACCTTCGCCGGAAGCATGAGCGGAGCGCTGGAATTACCCGACGCGACGCGAGCGTCCGACGATGGGGCAGACGTGGAGAATCTGGAACATCTTCGGGGTGCGACTGAATGTAGGACGCGACGAGGATGTCTTCAATCTGCTAGAAGGTACGAAGGCTGTACAGAGTAGGGCGTGGTTTGAATCATGCGGGAACGACGATCCCTTGCTCGCTGTGAATGAACGGTTCGCTCACCAGTTGCGTTACCCGTGGTGCCGGCGCGAGGAAGGGAAGGATGTAGTTCCTTGTAACCTATTCAATACACACAAGTAAACTTGGTGCGGAAGGGGGGATTTGAACTAGTAATCACCTTGATAACACGTACTTTATTCATTTTGCATCCGGCCTAAAGGCCCACATGCCCCACAATCCCGCTTCCATTGTACGTTTATCCTATGATGCCTATGAGGCAGAACACCAACCCGACGGGTCGGATTGAATGGCCAAATCTGGCCGACGACAATTTGTAGCAGCAGCAAATGACTGTCGACAGTCTGTTCGTCCCGATCAAGTTTTTTCGTACCGAAGCCGTCTCCTTGTCGCAAAGTCCGAGGTATTGTCGTTAATGTTGAGCGTCGCCATATCTGCAACCAGATCGTCTGCATACCAGAAGACGCGGACTATGCAACTCTTCCACTCTTCCCGCCGCGCAATGATGACCTTCGGAACTTGTGGATGAAGAAATCTCCTCAGTAGGTGGTCGTGGTGAGAGCGGATGCGCTGCTGCTGATGCTCAGTATCGTCGTGCTCGTTGTTCTGGAGCGTTACTGTCGCCCGTTGCACGAAGAATCGACACACTGCCCAGACTAATTCCCATCCTTCACTCACGAATGTGCCATCTTGGCGGGCCCCGTTGTTTTCCTGCTTCGGCTCCTTTTCTTTGCGCGCTTTGCCTTGGCCGGCACGGGGACCGAACGCCCGGTTTTGGCGGCGGGGCTCGCAGCCATATCCAATCCAAAAAGTTCGGAAAGGTCCTCCCCGCCGAGGACCTTTGCTGCCGGTTCCTTCTTGGCCAGCGGAAATGCGACGTCGGCGTGGGCGATCAACTCTTTTTCGTCGACTCCATGGAGCCTGAAAAGGAGTTCAGGTTGTTGGTCTAAACGAGCGCCAATGCCGTAAAGGACTGCCGCAACGTGCTTGCACATTTCGGCCCAGTCCGGGCAACTGCACGAGAGCTTAATCTCTTTCGGCGATGGGAACAGGCCGGTATTCCGCAGGCAGATCCGTTCCATGACACCCGTGGACAGGCGTCCTTGCAGAAGCTCGATCAACGAATCAATCCGGCCAGCGCAGTCCTTACAAATGGACCGCCAGCGCGCCTTCGTGACCGGGGCGACTTTCACCGCTACCTCATAAATCTCCGAACCGCTGACCAACGCCTTGATCTCACCCGACGAAATCTGAAGATCAATGACCGAACCATTGCGCACGTACGTCCGCCCGCGCGGCAAGCGGTTGGCAAAGTCGCTGTAGCGTTCGAGGTTATCGCACCACGACTTGCCCCAGAAGGTCTTGACGATCGTCCTCCCTTCAACCGTCACCGGCGAAATGACGTGTCGTTTCTTTCTGCGCTTGTCCATTTCGCGCAAGGCTTGCAGCCGCCGCTCCGCCACCGACACATAAGGTCTCCATCCCCAACCGTCGTACATGAATCACGCCTCCTTAAGCGCTGCATTGAGATCCAGCGCCACCAGCTTTAGCAGGTCTTCGTCTTGCAATTCAGTCAGGAGCAGGTCAGCGCCGCCTTCGATCAAATCCTTCGAAAGCTGCCGCTTTGATTCGATCATCTGATCGATCTTTTCCTCGACGGTTCCCCGGCAGACGAACTTGTGCACCAGCACGTTCTTGCTCTGTCCAATGCGGAAAGCGCGATCCGTGGCTTGGTTCTCAACCGCGGGGTTCCACCAGCGGTCGAAGTGAACCACATGGGATGCGGCAGTGAGATTCAGGCCCGCGCCGCCCGCTTTGAGAGAAAGCACGAAGAAAGGCACAGCTTCCTCCTCTTGAAACCGGCGGACCAGATCCCTGCGCTTCTTGACCTCGGTTTCCCCGTGAAGAACCAGCCCGGCGCGCCCGAAAATCGATCCCAGAAACGCCGCGAGCGGAGCCGTCATCTCCCGAAACTGAGTGAAGACGAGAAGCTTCTCTTGTTTGGCGGCGATAACTTCGCCGATGTCGCGCAAGCGTGCCCACTTCCCACTATCCTCTTCACTCCAAGCGACGTCACCCAGCCACTGCGACGGATGGTTGCAAATCTGCTTGAACCGCATCAGGAATGACAATACTAGACCTTTGCGACGGATGCCATCGGCTCCATCGAGCGCCTCCGCTAGTTCTTCCACTGCCTGTTTGTAGAGCGCAGCTTGCTTGCGGCTGAGTTGGCAGAACGCCTTAACCTCGGTCTTGTCCGGCAAGTCTGAGATCACCGTCTTGTCGGTTTTCAGTCGCCGCAGAATGTATGGGCGCACCAGTTCGCGCAATGGAGCGTACGGATTGTGAGTCCGACGCTCCAGGCGCTTTACGAAGTTTGAGAACTCCTTCCACGTTCCGAGCAGTCCTGGATTCACGAAATCAAAGATGGACCAGAGGTCGCCAATCCGGTTCTCGACGGGCGTGCCGGTAAGCGCAAACTTCGCCTGCGCCTTCAACTTCTTGGCGATCCGGGTTTGCTTGGCGTCCGGATTCTTGATGGCTTGCGCTTCATCGATCACAACTAAGCGCCAGGAGGCTTCCGCAATCCATGGAATACGCAGCAACGAGCCGTAACTCGTAATCACCAGATCCACATCCTGCAAACGGCCGGGTGCGAGGGTCATAAGATCGGCGGCAGGCAGCGCCGACGGATGGGCGATGAGCGCATTCAAACTCGGTGCAAACTGTTCCAGTTCCGACGCCCAATTGGCGAGAAGCGAAGCGGGCGCAACTAGAAGACTTGGTTGCCGTTGGTCGCGATTTTGGTTTCTCAGCACTAGCAACAGCGAGAGTATTTGAATAGTCTTGCCCAACCCCATATCGTCCGCGAGGCAGGCCCCGAGCCCGAGCTTGGCAAGCAGGTAAAGCCAGCGCACGCCCACCTGCTGGTAGGGACGCAGAGTGCCATTCAGAGCCGAGCCGGGATCGATGCTAGCCAATCCCTCCGGACTGCGCAATCCCTTCAGGGTCTCCGCGAGCCACGGACCCGCGACGACCTTCCGCCAGTCCGCTTCGCTCGCAGCAGAGTCGTCGTCCGCATCCACATCGGCCCCGGCGATCATGCGTAGCGCGTCACGAAGACTGAGACCACGTTCGGCAGCGACGCGCTCGGCCTCGCCGAAATATTCCATCATTCGGCTCAACCGCTCCCGGTCAACTTCCACCCAACGCCCTCGAACCAGCGCGAGCCCATCCGACTTAGCCAACAACTCGCGGACCTCGGCAGGAGTCAATGTTTCGCCGTGGAGCGTGACGTCCATGCGAAAATCGAGCAGCGCATCCTGGCCCACACCCGACAGCAACTTACCCCCAACCTTAGCCGTTACCTGCGGGCGCGGAGGTCGGTTGGCCTGCCAGGTCGCTGGCATTCGCACCACTACGCCCGCACTCTCCAGTTGCGGAACATCTCGCAGAAGCTGCATGGCCTCGGACGGCCTCCACCGCAAGGGGTGAAAGATCTCGCCGGCATCGACCATGGCTTTCAGCCACGCGCAGCTTTCCGAGGCTCTCTGAACGGGGAGAAGCAGCGACAGCAGGCGATCCTTGTTGGCCACGCCCGCATATTCGCCGAGAGCCTGCCCTAGCGGAAGATGTTGCGCCTTGGCGTGGGCCGACAGTCGAGTGGTATAAGTCGCGAGAAAAGCAAATGGGGCTGCGTCGTCCTTGCGGTTCTCGGCGAGGTTGAAGTGCACGCGGCCGACAAGATTCCACGCGGCGTTGCAGCGTTTCAAAAACTCCTGAACGCCGCACTTCGATTCGGATAACTCCAGCCCAAAAGCGATATCCAGTTCTTGCCAGAGAGACCGGAGAACACTTGCAGTCAGGTACTCCGCCCCAGTCATCGGGGGCGCCGCGGAAGCCAGCCAAGGCAGTTCCGCGTCGGGCGGCGATGGATTATGCGTTGTTGTGGAGCGGGTTTCACCGTCCGGCCGAGTGCAGAGGGTTGTCACGTAGCGCGCCCCGAATTCTCGCCAATAGGAGAAGACGGGGGGGAGTGCGACTCCGACTTCGCTTGCTCCGAGCTGGAGAAGACCATGGCCCGATCCGCGCGCAAAGGCATTCTGCAGACGTCGCGCAAGCTCGGGCTCAAGAGCCGATGCGTCGCGATCTTCGCTCAAGATGAGGTGGCCGTGTGGAGTTAGGACGGGAACCACGAAGACCGAACTCATGCAGAGAACTTACCAGCCCAAACTGGCAAGCCGCAACAGACCGCAGGTTATCGCGGTTCAGGAACCATCCATCCCCAAGGCAGGGCAATATCGTCGGCGTCAAGCGGACGTGATTTGCCGCTGTGCAACACCACTCCTCGGACGAGT
>Ga0137415_10001656_pt1 | contig 22068 bp, 16 predicted proteins | sample CZODoug3_1_1_16f_FD_183082 | JGI IMG/M metagenome (GOLD analysis project Ga0137415, IMG submission 183082) | Vadose zone soil fungal communities from Angelo Coast Range Reserve, California, USA - CZODoug3_1_1_16fungal (Hybrid Assembly) | ecosystem: Environmental > Terrestrial > Soil > Vadose...
CGGCGGCGCCATTCTCCATTTCGCCCATCGCCAAATGGAAACTCTCACCATGGACCGCGAGGTGATGCATTTGCGCGACAGCCTGGTTCCCAAGTACAGCGCGCTCATCTACAACGGATTTTGGTTCTCACCCGAGCGCGAAACGCTTCAGGCGCTCGTTATCGAAACACAGCGTAACGTCACCGGCGTGGTGCGGCTCAAACTTTACAAAGGCAACATCATCGTGGCCGGCCGGAAGAGCCCGAAAAGTTTGTACGATCCGCAAATTGCGACGATGGAAGAGACGGGCGCATCGACATACGATCAAAGTGACGCCAGCGGATTCATCCGCTTGAATGCGCTTCGCTTGAAAGTCCGCGCAGCGCTCAAAAAAAACGCATCGTGAATTTCACCAGCGGGCGAGTTGAAGCTTTCCTTCGTGCGCAAAGAATCCCAGGCGCACATCCGTAAACAGGCGATTCGGCTCCGCTACTGATCCGTCTGACCAGACAAACCGTTCGACCAGGCTGACATCGTAATTGTTTGTTAACGTGTGATCACACGTTGTTGACTGTCCACGAAGAGCATTCCATCACCTTGCGGGGTATCGCTGGCCCGTCTTGCATCAATCCAGGCGCCAAAATTGCCGTCGGCATGGTAAAACCAAGTGTGAATAATCGGCGCGCCTTCGTGGGAATGCTCGGCGCTGTCTCGAATCCATGTGCTAGTCGTCGTGACGACGTAAACGTTTTCGGAGCTCGGCCAGAATCCGAAGGTCCCTCCGTCAGGAATTCGCGCTTTCACTAGACCTGCTTCGTACACAGGGAAGCCGACAAATGGTCCGTGGCCATCTTCTTGGCGCGTCATCGTGATTTGCAGCCGGTCATCAGGAACGGATAACAATGTGTACATTCCTTTTGGCTCGAGATCACGCGGATAGCAGAGTTTCCAAGGATCATTAGCATTTTCCAAAACGTGATGACTTCCGTCCCAGCTCACGCGTGCGACGCCACGGCCCGGGCCTTGGCCGACGCTGGCGACGAACACATCACCATCGCGACTGCAACGACACCAGCCGACTGTCGAAAGTCCCCAAATGTCGTCGCTTTTTAGGGGCACCAGCTCAGCGCCGGGGATTTCTTTCAGCCACTTACCAGTCCGTGAGAAGAACGTTAGCACTTTGTCCTGGCCCCAAAGATCTGTCGTCACCCATCGTCCGTCCGGAAAAAACACTCCGAACCAGTCGCGACCCTCGCCGTCGCGACGCGGAGGATGAGCTTCATTGATGACTTTTCCGTCGCTGTCGAACAACCAGCCGTCGCGTGGCAGCCATACTTCGATTCGTTTTGAAGTGGCGCGCCTGATCACCCAGCTTCGATTGGGATCGGCTTCGAGTGAATGAAGCGACTTCAGCTCAATTCGATTCGGCTCAGCTGCGATTTTGATTTCCTTCTGCTTGAATTTTCCATCGGCAGCAACCTCGATAACTGTGTCCAGCGCTTGGTTTTCGGCTGCGTCGTCTTTTACAACTTCGGCATCGATTTTGTTCTTAATCGCTGCCTGTGATAGTTCCTCACCGATCTCTTTTTTCTTTTAGCGTCGGTTTCCTTGGTCCACCTATCATGCAGTTCAGCGACTCGCTGCTGATCGATTTCCTGTTCACGCTTGTCGATCTCATGGCCAAGCGCTTCTTTGGCAGGTGGATCAGACTCGGCTTCATCGCGCTTTTGTAGTTGGTCAAATTGCCGCCCTCGATCACTCGGGGTCTGTTGTGCTTCAAGAGACACCCGCAGCGCGAAGAGGACAATGCTCGCTAGAAGAAACCCTTTCAGAACGCAACATCTTCGCACAGCGTTTACGGAAGATTGAGTTTCCTAGGCTCGCGTGGTTTCCCGACAACCTTGCGGGGCGCGATTGTCGATCTTATATTTAGGGGCGCCGATCGCGCCTGAAAAAACGGAGGTCTATATGCCAACGACAATCGCAGCTCCTAAAAAAGCGCCCGCAGTGGAAAAAGATTTCCTGCCCCTGCAGGGCACCGACTATGTTGAGTTCTACGTCGGGAACGCCAAACAGGCGGCACATTTTTACAAGACGGTGTTTGGTTTTCAGAGTCTCGCTTATTCCGGGCCGGAAACGGGTGCGAAAGATCGCGCGAGCTATGCGATTCGTCAGAACCAGCTGACGTTTGTCCTAACGACTCCGGTGCGCCCGGATAATCCGATTGCCGATCACATTTACAAACATGGCGACGGCGTGAAGGCGATCGCGTTGAAAGTCGAAGACGCGACCTCCGCTTGGAACGAAACGACAAAGCGTGGCGGCAAAGGTTTCATGAAGCCCACGACACTATCAGATGATGACGGTGAGCTCGTGATGAGCGGCATTCACACTTACGGTGATGTTGTTCATCTCTTCATCGAGCGAGAAAATTATCACGGGCCTTTCATGCCGGGTTTCCGCAAATGGGAATCATCTTACAAACCAAAGCAAACCGACTTGCAATATGTCGATCATTGCGTTGGCAACGTCGGTTGGAACCAGATGAATCCGTGGGTGAAATTTTATGAGGACGTGATGGGCTTCCGCAACATTCTGAGCTTCGACGACAAGGACATCTCGACCGAATACTCAGCGCTCATGAGCAAGGTGATGAGCAACGGAAACGGTTTCGTGAAGTTTCCAATCAACGAGCCGGCCGAGGGCAAAAAGAAGTCACAAGTCGAAGAGTATCTCGAGTTTTACAATGGAGAAGGCGTCCAGCACATCGCGATTGCCACCAAGAACATCGTCGCCACGGTGGAGGAATTGCAGCAACGCGGGCTCGAGTTTTTGAATATTCCTTCGAGTTATTACGACACGCTCCCCGATCGCGTCGGCCATATCGACGAGGATCTCGAACCGTTGAAGCGGCTTGGCATTTTGGTCGATCGAGATGACGAGGGTTATCTGCTTCAGATTTTCACCAAACCGGTGGAAGATCGTCCGACGCTATTTTTCGAAATCATCCAGCGCAAAGGCGCGAAGAGTTTCGGCAAAGGAAATTTCAAAGCCCTATTCGAAGCCCTCGAGCGCGAACAAGAAGCGCGAGGCAATCTGTAAATGCCAAGTTCTGAACAATTCAAAACACCCCTCACCATAATCCTCTCCCCTCGCAGGGGAGAGGCGAATAGCGCGCGTCATGGCAATGTTTGCGTGCGAGTTCACGACCGTAGTTCGCCTCTCCTCTTGGAGAAGAGGAGAGGGTAGGGTGAGGAGTTGACCATAATTTAAAGGAGGACCTATGCCGTATTATCAAAAGCTCGGTCAAATTCCGAGAAAGCATCATATCTGGTTTCATCGCAATGGCGCCGGACCGAGTTACAAAAACGAAGGCATCGCTTACGAGCATGTATTCACCACCCAAGGATTCGACGAGGCCTATTCGATCATGTATCACCTGCGCCCGCCCACGCGGGTGCGCAAAGTCGAGTTGATCAAACATTGGGAGCCGAAAAAAGTCACGGACAGTCCGCTGCGCCATCATCACTTGAAGACGGCGAACATTCCACGGCGCGGCGATCTATATACCAGCCGCATCCCGATGTTGTTCAATCAGGACATGACGGCGTACCGCGCGAAACCTGCGAAAGCGTACGACAAGTTCGAGTATTACAAAAACGGCGGCGCCGATGAGATCATCTTCGTTTTCAAAGGCGGCGGCGTGGTCGAAACCGTTTTCGGGAAACTCCCTTATCGCGCGGAAGATTACATCGTTATTCCCCGCGGCATCACTTACCGGATCGTGCCGAACAAAGTTGAAGAAGAAGATTATCTCATCCTCGAATCCGCGGGCCCGGTTCGAATTCCGCAGCGTTATTTGAATCACGAGGGGCAAATCAAAATGGGCGCGCCTTATTCGGAGCGCGACCTCCGCGCGCCGACCGAATTGCTCACCGTCGACAAGGAGGAAGATGTCGATGTTCTGGTGAAAGACGGCCCGCGTTTCACGCGTGTCACACTCGCGCATCATCCTTTCGATGCGGTTGGATGGGACGGTTACCTCTATCCATTCACATTTAACGCGCAGGATTTTGAACCGATCACCGGCACGGTGCATCAACCACCGCCAATTCATCAGACGTTTGAGATTCGCGGTTACGTCGTCTGCACTTTCGCGCCGCGTCTTCTCGATACCCATCCCGAAGCGGTGAAAATTCCGTGGGTGCACGACAACGTCGAAGCCGACGAGGTGCTCTTTTATGTGCGCGGAAACTTCGGCTCGCGCCGCGGGATCGAGAGCGGCTCGATTACCCTGCATCCGCGCGGCATCCCGCACGGCCCGCATCCCGGCACGATCATGGCCAGCAAGAACGCGACGCGGACAGAAGAGTTGGCAGTGATGTTCGACACGCAGCACACGCTCGAGTTGACCGAAGAATCGTTGGCGCTCGATGATCCGAAATATCCGCAGAGCTGGCTTGATTAGAAGATCGACATGCTGAGAAATACGACGATCACCGAAGATTTGGTTCCACCCGGCGCCAAGATCGACAAGCGCAATCTTGAGTTAGTCGAAAAAGCTTATCACACCTTGCTCGAAGCAATCGGTGAAGACGTAGATCGCCAGGGTTTACGCCGCACGCCGGTCCGCGCCGCGCGTGCGCTTGAGTTTCTAACTCAAGGCTATCGGCAAAATCTCGATGACATTATCAACGATGCGATCTTCGATTCCGAAGCGAGCGAGATCATCCTGGTCAAAGACATCGAGCTCTATTCGTTGTGCGAGCACCATCTTTTGCCCTTTATCGGGCGCGCGCACGTCGCTTACATTCCGAATGGAAAAGTCATCGGCCTCTCCAAAGTCGCGCGCATTGTCGATGTTTACGCGCGGCGATTGCAAATCCAGGAGAATCTCACCACTCAAATCGCCGAGTCGCTGATGTCGTGCCTGGAGCCGGCAGGCGTCGCGGTGGTCGTAGAAGCGAAACATCTTTGCATGATGATGCGCGGCGTCGAGAAACAGAACTCGGTCATGAAAACTTCCTGCCTGCTCGGCTGTTTCAAAGATAGCGCCACCACGCGCGCCGAATTCCTCTCGCTCCTGAAAGAATAGCGGGCGCTGCGTCATGCTCCTGACGGTCAGCAAGCGCGTTGAATTCTCCGCCTCGCGCCGTTTGTTTGTTCCGCGTTGGACTGATAGCGAAAACATGGTGGCATTCGGCCCTGAGACAGAGGCGCGCTATGGAACCGGGCGCAACTACGCCGCCTATTTTGTTTTTACCGGCCCGGTTGATCCGGTCACTGGAATGCTGATCAATATCAGTGAGATCAAGGCGCGTGCGGGGAAAATTGTCCACGAGCGTTTCGACCACAAATTTCTGAATGAAGATAATCCGGCGTTTGCTGCTGTGCCGCCAACCGTCGAGAACATGGCACGACAACTCCACGTCGAGGTTGCACCTCTATTTTCCGATGTCGATGCCAAGCTAGCGGCTTGTCATCTAACCGAGTCGCCGGAGCGAAGCGCGACCTATTATTCCGATGGCGCGTGCGAAGGAAATTATTGGTTCGAATTTTCCGCCGCGCGTCAAACCATGTCGCCCCGTCTCAGCAAAGCGGAGAACAAGCGACTCTTCGGCAATGCAGCTGCCATTCACGGTCATAATTATCGGGCACGTCTGACCTTTCGAACTGAATCAGGTGTCCGCAAAGCTCCGCTCGTTCGTTATGACGATGTCGATCATTGCGTGAGATCGCTCCACGCTGAACTCGACCATCGACACCTGAACAAGGAGGTCGCGGCAATGAAAGAGCGTCCAATCACGACGGAAAGCCTCGCCGGGTACATTTACGAGCGCGTCAATGCGCTGCTGCCGTTGCATCGCGTCCGCTTGCACGAGCGGGACGATTTCTTCGCCGAGATATGGGATGACGAAAGCGTTTTTCTTGGAATGCAGATGCCGTTTCATGCCGCACATCGTCTGCATGCGGCTGCTCTCTCCGAGGCCGAGAACGCGAAGCTCTATGGCAAATGCAGTAACCCACTCGGTCACGGCCATCGTTATCTTACCGAGACAACGGTCGGTGGAGAGTACGATGAACGAAGTGGAACACTCTACGATTTCCTGGCCCTCAGAAACGCCATTAAAGAATCGCTTCAACCCTGGCAAGATCGACATCTCGATCTTGAAACCGAAGAGTTCCGTGAAAGTCCTTCCACCGGTGAAAATATTGTGCGCGCACTTTGGCCAAAGATCGACAATCGTCTTAACCATCAGCTCGTGCGGTTGCGCTTATGGGAAACCATCAACAATCGTTTCACGCTGCGAAGAATGTAGCGGCGCTCTATGAGCGTCGGACGAATTAATGCGACGGTCACAGACCGCCGCTACAGTATTGGTGATGAAACGCTACTTGATCACCGGCGCCAGCCGCGGAATCGGCCGCGCGATCGCCGAGAAATTAGCTGCGCCCGACGTCACACTACTTTTGCACGGGCGCGATACCGTTGCCCTCGCCAAGACATGTAAATCTGTGAACTCGCGATGTGCCCGTGTCGTTCGACTTATTCACGATCTCGCTGTTCCGAAAGGAGTTTCAGAGTTGATCGCCGAAGTTGGCGACGATCCGCTCGATCTGTTAGCCAACAATGCCGGCATCGCGGTTGTAAAGCCGTTCGGCGAAATTACGATGACCGAGTGGGAGCAAACGCTCGGTGTAAACATCACTGCGCCGTTTTTGTTGATGCAACGCTTCGCTCCGCAGATGGCGCCGGGTTCGAGTATCGTGAACGTCCTTTCCGTTGCCGCCAAGGCCGGGTTTGCAAATTGGAGTAGCTATTGCATGAGCAAATTCGCGCTCGAAGGGCTTTCTCAATCCATCCGCGAAGAATTGCGTGAACACAAAATTCGCGTCATCAACATTTATCCGGCCGCAACAGATACTGAGATCTGGAACAATGTCGAAGGCGATTGGCCGCGTCACAAAATGATTTCACCCGAAGAAGTGGCATCAGCGGTCGTTTTCGCTCTGTCGCAGCCGCCGGATGTCCTCGTCGAAAACATCACCCTCGGGAATTTGAGCGGCAGCTTGTGATTCTTATTTTTTCTAAGTTCGAGACAACGTCATGATCAAAGGCTTTGGAAGCGATGTTACCGTAAACGTAATCGCATCGATTATCGCCTCGCTCGTTTTCCTGGCCGCAGGGTTCGTCTGGGGAAAATACAAAGAGCGCCGCCGCTACGGCAGGAATCTCGAGGAATATGATTTTTATCCCTACGCCATCAATCGCGATAACGTGCCCGAGTTTAATCTCAAAGATTTTCGGCTCGGCGTGCACTACTTCCTCAAGAACAACGATTACACCGCAGCGCGCCAGCTCATTTTCATCGGCGAGCAAAATAACGTGCGCGGCCAGCTCGAGCCGGCCGAGCAAAAAGTTTACGCGAAACTTTTCGAGAAATATGACGGCAAGAAGATCGCTGACGACACGACTGAGTATCTGGAAAACTACGTACGGCTCGTGCGGCTGATCGGAAAATCATTTCCAAATATCGGAATGGAAATTTTGCTGCATAATCTGGCTGATCCATCGCATTCCCTCATTTGTCTGGAGAACAATGTCACCGGCAGACATCTGCGTGACGGCACGACCAATCTGCTGATCGATTTAAAGAAGCGCCAGCTCCAGAACGAAGACAAGTTGAATTATGAGCTGAATATCGGATCGCGAAAATTCAAATGCACGACCATCACGATTTATCACAAGGAATTCGGCGTCGTGGGCGCCATCTGCATCAATGTCGATGCAAACTATCTCACCGACGATGTAATGAAGAGCCAGGAACGCATCGAAGCATTCTTCAGAAGCCTTTGCCGCACCGAGCTACAGCTGGACGAAAATATTTTGAGCAAAGACGAATACGCCAAAGCGCTCAAAGGCAAACGTCACTTCAAAGACGAATCGGTTTGACACGATCGATGCCCTCACCTCAATCCTCTCCCTGAGGGAGAGGCGGACGCGAAGCGCCGGGTGAGGGCCAGGTAGGAGGCCGCCGCGGTGCTGGCTTACTTCGGCGAGGCCTGCAGCGTCGCCTGGTATTCCGGTCTCTTGTGATATTCGACCAGCCGGAACCCCCAGCCGATCAGGGTCGAAAGATCTTTCGTCGTCGCTTTTCTTTGGTTGAGGAACTTCTCGATCTTCGCTTTCAAATCCGGTTGCTGGTCGATGGTGTCGAGAATTTCGAAAATTTCCATCGACAATAACCAGTCGCCGGGATGTTCAGCCTGCTGCGTCTCCCAAATTTCCCCGAGCCGTTCGTAACCAGTTTTGCTCTCCCGAATTTTTCGCACCTGCGCGTAGAGATTTTCGAGCTTCTTGCGCTTCGCGTCGGACGGCACTTTGATCGTTCGCTCTTTCGGGACCAGTGCGACTTGGTTGTAAGCGTCTTTGTCCGCGGCGCCGTTGAACACGGAACTGATCCGTTCGCCGACGGCCATGTCGTATGCGCCCCAATCAGGATCGAACAAAATGCGGTCGCCATATTTAGTGCGGCAATTCGAGAATGTGATGAGCAACAACCTCCCGTCGCGGCGCACAATTTCGTCGATCTCTCCTTCGACGACAATACCGCTCACGAATTCGAGCTTCGTTTTCTTTCCTTGGACAATTCCGAGCTCGCGCAAGTCATTGTCGGTCAGCAATTCGGGAGGTGTCGATGTTTGCCTCCATTTACCGATCGGTGAACCAAAGCCTTCCTTGTGATAATTGATTCCGTGTCCGGGAAGTTCTTTGTTCCCAAACGCGAGCGCGCTCTTTCCAGTCGTACGGAGATAGACCGGAGAATTCTTTTCATCGGTGATGGCTTCGGTGAAGACGCCGCTGACTTGAAGGCCGGATGAATACTCGCAGGTCGCGACGTTGTTGCACTCGATCGCTTTGTTGATGCCTTCCCGTCCGCCAACCTGGTAGGCCATCTTGCTCGCAAACTCCTCCAACACGTCTTTCAAGTGCTGAAAATCGCGGCAGACGAAAAGCTGCGGTTGTTTCGTCGTGATATCGAATGGCTGGTTCATCGCGTCGATGGAGTAGGGAATCTTTCTCACGTGGGGTTCGAGACACGAGACCGACTCGCCGATCGATGAAAGCAAACCTGCGCCGTAAATCTTCGGATTCTCCATCGGGCCGATGAGTCCGTACTCGACCGTCCACCAATGCAGCCGCGACAGCAGCGCCATCTCGGAAGGATCGCCCAAATTTTTTTGGCGATGTTCGACCAGCTTGGTCGCTTCTTCAATTTCCTTCGGATCGCTATTTGGCTGCTCCTTCAAGATCGACAAGTGACGGATCGCTTGATACAGCTCGAAATCTTTTTTTGACGACATCGCTTTCGCGCCCACTTCGCCGAAGCGCTGGAGATATTTTGAGTACTCACGATCAACAATGATCGGCGCATGCCCGGCGGCTTCGTGAACGATGTCCGGTGCGGGCGTGTATTCGATATGATGGATTTGGCGCATGTCGCACGCGATCACGAGCACCTTGTAGGCTTGAAACTCCATGAACGCCGCTGGCGGAATGAATCCGTCCACCGCCACGGCGCCCCACCCAATCTTTGCCAGGATATCGTTCATCTCCTGGATGCGCGGGATGCGCTCGAAAGAGATGCCGGTATCGAGCAAGCCCTGAAAGTAAACTTTGTGCGCGTATTCTTTGAGAAAGAAAATGTTCTGTCGCATGATGAATCGCCAGACAGCGTGATCGACCAGCGTGTAATCGTCGTAGCGCTGATCGACCGCAAATTGAAGCAGATGCTTTGGTGTTGCGGCGACTGCCGCGTTGTCCAGGCTGATACCGCTGGTTTCTTTCATCGACATCCTCCGTTGCCGGTTAAAATATGGCTCGTTTGCAGGGCGGGCAAGGGTGATTCCGTTTCTGTAGTGGCAGGCGTGCCGCCTGCATTTCGATTAATTGTGCAGCCGACACGGCTGCCTCTACAGAATTTGTCGGACATTTTGGAGAAACGTCCCTACCTAGAAAATGATTACCGTGTTGCCGACGCTGACGAGGTCTTTGACGCGCGCGGCGTCCCAGTTGGCCAAGCGGATGCAGCCGTGGCTGGCGGCGCGGCCGATCGTCTCCGGATTGTTCGTGCCGTGGATGCCGATACCGGTCTTGTTCAAACTCATCCACAGAATGCCCACGAGATTATTCGGCCCGGGAGGAAGGTTGTAATAATTCTCGGTCCGCACGCCGTAATTGAGCATGCCTTCGTCGTAGCGAAACCACGGCATTGTCGCGACGCCGAGAATTTTCCAGGTCCCAACCGGAGCGGGCAGAGTTGTCGATCCGGGCGTGATCGGAAAGACGCAGACCAACTGGTCGCCATCGAAGACTTCGAGGAGCCGTTCTTTTGTGTCGATAAAAATTTTGCGCGCGGCAAATGCCGGATTTTCAGGAATTTCTCCCTCAGCGAATTTTTCGATCTCGAATGGCAACACGTTCGGCACTTTGAGGACTTCGCCCGGTTGCAGCTTCTCCCAATCTTTACCCGGATTCAGTTTTTGAATGTACGCCTCGGCGGAATGATAACGCTCTGCCACAAATTCGAGCAGCGACGTATAAGGCAACCATTTTAGTTTCGCCTGTTCCTCATAACTGGTTGGAACCGGCCCGATGAATTTCAGATCATCTTCTCGGATTGTGTAAGTCGTAAACGTCACCGGCACTTGATCGAGCAGCCATTGATCGACGAAACCGGTTTCGCGCATGCCATGCGCATGCTTGTACGAGATGAGCGCCTTGCGAAAAAATTCGCCCATCTTGCCATCGATCTTCCCGGGCCCGAAATCGTTGTTATCGAGAAAAATCTGGAGCCGCGTGCTCGTCTCCTCATCGTAATTCGGTAACGCGGCGAAAATTTGCGGTGTGGATTCCGGTGTCGCTGCCGGCGTTCTGACGGCGCGTACGGCCTGCCGCGCGCTCGTCGCGTTCGCGACGAGAAAGATCGACATACAAAAAATCGACAGCGCAATAAACGGCAGCTTCACCGCCGGAAGTAATGCGCTGTAAATTTAGCTCGCGCAAACGCGACTTGGTCGATCAAAAACGACCGTACTGACGAACGTGGAGAAGAACTTACCGGTTTGCGCCGGCCGGAAACATGACTCTGTCGGGTGCGGCGTTGAGGGCGTCGAGAAGTTTTTTGATCAAACGTGTTTTGATTCGGCCAGCTTCGCGTGGCGGAATGACGTAGCGCACAATCGCGTCCAGCCAGGTGTTTTCGTTGACGCGAAAGATGACGCGCGGTCGCTCGTGCACTTCCAATTCGTCGACCGGAGTTTTTGCAAGCAAGTTGCGAAAAACTTCGACGCGCTCCATCATTTCCTCGCCCAGTTCTGCCTCGGCAATTTCTTGCATCGTCTTGGCGACGAATTCGAGATCGCTTTGGTAAGCAATATTAAATTTGATCTCGTTCCAAATGTAAGGAAAAAGCGGCCACGAATAGTTGTAAACGAGTTCGTCGAGCACTTTTTCATTAGGGAATTTGATGATGCGTCCACTGGGATGATCGGTGGAAAGATATTGGCCGCCGAATTCCCATAGCGTGGTGTCGAGATAACTAACGTCGATCACGTCGCCGGTGGCGTCGCCGATTTTGATGCGGTCGCCGACACGATACGGTCGTCTAACGAGTATATAAATCCAACCGATAAAACTCTTCATCGGCGTTTGCACGGCCAAAGCGACAATGACCGAGCCGACGCCCAGCGCGGTTAGGGCTGCATACCAGTTTACAAAAATCACCGAGAGCACAATGAGCGCGATCAATAAGCCGACAATCAAACGCTGGACTCGCCGTAGCGTGAAACGCGTCGAGGCATCCGCGATTTTTCCGAGCCCGTACACCGCGATTGTCTTCGCAATCGCGAGCAGAACGACTATGAGGACGGCGCCGCGTAGAATGCGGCGCGCAAGATCGACATTTGATTGCGGAAGAGGGATGAGTTCCGAGCCAAGAAGGAAATAAATAATCGCGCAGCCCACGAGCAACAACGCGTGCGTGACGAACCAGAACTTGTCCCTTCCTCGCGCTTTGACCTTTTCGCGTGGCTTCTCGCCCGCGGTCCGTGCCAATTCTTCACGAACTTCTGGTTTTTCGGAAATTTCCTCAACCGTCTCAGGCATCAACTAATGAATCGCATGAGGCCGGCCCGGCGAGTGCCGCACAGACTCATTGTCGGTAGAGCGCAGCTCCGCCGAGTCGTGAATAGAATTGACAGATCGCGTCCTCGGCTTAACACAGTCTCGCCCTACCGATTAGTTGTCGATCTCCACCCGCCGATCATGCGGTCCTGGTCCAGGCGCGCAAAACTTCCGATACGCTCCACGCTTGCGCGATGCAACCCCCGGGAACATGCGGCTCTCTCGCGTCGAAAACTTCGCCGATTGTGCCGATCCCCGCTTCGCTCAAATGTTCCGGGAAACGCTCCAGGAATTTACGCGCGGCGGCTCGATCATGCGGATGAACTTTCAGCCATGCATCGATAAACGGTCCGATCAGCCATGCCCAGACCGTGCCTTGATGGTACGCGCCGTCGCGCGAACGCAGATCGCCTGAGTAAATCGGTTTGTAATCGGGACTGTCGGGCGAAAGCGTGCGCAACCCGACCGGCGTGAGCAATTTCTTCTCCACGACTTCCAGAACAGATTTCCAGCGTTTTGCATCGAGAACCGGGTGATTGAGCGAGATAGCGAACAATTGATTTGGCCGGCACGACGAATCATTCTTTGAGCCGCCGTCAACATCGACAACGTCGTAAAGGTAACCGCCCTCCGCGAACCAAAATCGATTGTTAAATGAAACACGCGCCTGTTCGGCCAGTTCGTCGTAATGTTGCGCGGACGCGTCGTCGCTGATTTCGCGCAACCAATTCGCGAGCAAGCAGAGGGCGTTGTACCAAAGCGCATTGATCTCTACTGCTTTTCCTCGGCGCGGAGTGACGACCCAATTGCCCATTTTCGCATCCATCCACGTGAGCTGATACCCGTCCTGGCCTTGCGCGAGCAGACCGTCGTTTGGATCGACATGAATATTGAACTTTGTCCCGCGCAAATGATGTTCGGCGATGTCGATCAAAATTGGTAAAAGCAGTTGCAGCGTGTTGCGGTCGTTAGCGCGTTCGAGATAACGGCCGAGCGCGTGAAAAAACCAAAGCGTTGCGTCTGCGGTATTGTATTTCCCTTCCTTCGCCCCATCGGGAAACATATTGGGGATTAAACCGTCGCGGACGTAATGCGCGAATGTGCGAAGGATGTAGCCGGCCTCGAGAAATCGCCCGGTGATTAACGTTAAACCTTCCAGGCTGATCATCGTGTCGCGTCCCCAATCTGTGAACCAGTGATACCCCGCGATGACTGTGCGCACTTCGTCGCCCGCGGCGTGTGCGCGCGCCGCTTCTTCGAATCGCCCCGCCGGCGTTATGACAAATTGGTCGGCCGCAAAAACCAGCTCCGCCGGAAAGCTTTGGCGCACTTTCGGAATAGCATCGTGAAGCAGACGCGCGCGCCGTTCGCATTCGGCCGCGAGAACATCTTCGGGAGCCAAGACGTTGATAATGTCCCACGGCTCGGTTGAGCCGACTAACGTTGCCGTGCTTCGCTCGGCAAGGTCGACTCGAAAGAATCCCGGGCTCCAGAGCTCGCCTTCGTAGGCATAACCCCGCTGCTGCTCGATGCGATAAACGACTTGAGGAATTTTCGATGGAGCGATCGTGAAAGCCGATTCGCGGCCGTGGAGCTGCATGCGGAGCGGGGGTAGTTTTCGGCGCGCGGCGGCGATTTCGTAACGACCATCGATTGCAGTGAGTTTGTAAGGCGCACCCAAGTCCGCGTCCACCGGGGCTTCATGATGTCGAAAATGAAAGGCAGGACGCAACTCGAGTCGCGGCGGCACTCCTTTTGAGATCACCTGGTAGCTGACGTGAACTGTATTTTGCAAATGAGGGAGCAAAACGCGCTTCTCGACCACGACTTCGCGAACACGATAGGTCCACACCGGAAGCCCATCCTCGAGTCGGAACTCGCTCAGGTAGTCGGCGCTTTTCAAATCAAGCTGACCACCGGCGCGTTCCTCCGCGCCGAGAGAAACCAGATCATGGTCACTGAAGCGGAGAAATTCCGAGACGTGACTCCACATCACAATGCGCCCCAGAGGCGCCGGCAATGCCGCGATGAGCAATCCATGATAGCGACGCGTGACCGCGCCGGAGACCGTGCCGGAGGCATAGCCGCCGAGTCCGTTTGTCACGAGCCATTCGCGATTGAGCAAGAGCTCGCGCGACATATGCGCGCCGTCCCAAGGCATCGCGCGCACTACCGCTCCACTCATCTCGCCTTTCTTGTTCATGAGACCGTGCACGCGCTGCCAAACAGATCTTTAGCCGCGCTTCTTAGGTTTGCGCCGTGGCGCTGTCTCGCGCACGAGTTGCAGCACAACCGCGCCTTCCGCTGGCAAAGTCCAAGAGTCCTGCGTTGGCAATGCAACGGCCCCTCGTCCGCCATACTTTTCTGCTTCACTCGACCAAAGCGTGGTCCACTCAAATCCAACCGGCGGCGCAAGCAGTGGCTCCGGCATCGGTTCGAGCAACTCAGCTTCGCCAAGATTCACAAGCAGCAAACGGTCGTCATTTCTTTCCGCAAAATAGCGAAGCACAAAACTTCTCGGCCCGAGGACAGCGCCATCCACGCCCCCGATCCTTTGTTCCCGAAGACGCGAATCTTCGCGACGGAGTCTCATAAGATCGACATGCAGATCGTAGAGTTGTTTGTTTTTTTTCCGCTCTGAGAAATCTAACTTGCAACGAGTGAAGCTATCCGGATCGGAGGGCATTGGCAGTTGCTTCTGAGTTTCCGGGCTGGCAAGCGACGGAAACTGCGAGAGAAACTCGAAACGCCCTTTGCGAACCGCTTCCCGAAGTTTGTCGTCACCCACGTCGCTAAAATAAAGGAACGGTCTCGATGTTCCAAATTCCTGGCCTTGAAAAAGCAGCGGCGTCCAGGGACCGAGCAGCAGCAGCGCGGTGACGGCGCGATATCGCCCGGGTGAAGTTTCGAAGCGCACTCGCTGGCCGGCGAGGGTGTTTGAAACTTGATCGTGGTTTTCGACAAACGCGACGAACGCTTCCGGCGGCGCACCCAGAGCCAGTGTCCCGCGAGGTGCTTGCTGCCAGGAATACGGTTGTCCTTGAAAAAGGTAACCGTATTTCGCAGCGGAAATGAATTCTTGCGGTGCCCCGAGATAGTCCGTGTAATACGCTTCGCGGCGGCCGGCCAGCGCGACAAACGCGCTGTGATGAAGATCGTCATTCCAGACACCGTCGAGATCATCGCCCCCTTCGCGGCGCGGTTGAATTAATTTTGTTTCCTGGCGTTCGTTCTCTGCGACCAAAATAATCGAGCGCTTTCCAGCGGCCTTACGCGCAGCGCGTCCCACGGCGCCGATGATGTATTCGTCTGATTTGTCAAAGATGCTTTCCGTCGCGTCGAAGCGAAATCCATCGAAATGAAATTCATCGATCCAGTAGCGACCATTGGTGATGAAAAATTCGCGCACCGGCTCCGAGTTCGGTCCGTCGAAATTAATAGAATCACCCCAATCGTTTGTGCTTCCACGTTGCAGATAATCGTCGGAGTAAACGCCGAGATAATTCCCGTCCGGGCCAAAATGATTGTAAACGACATCCAAAATTACAGCCAAACCGAGCGAGTGCGCGCAGTTGACGAAATAGCGCAGATCATCTGGAATTCCGTACAAGCGTGTCGGCGCAAAGAGATCGACGCCATCGTAGCCCCATCCGAACTTTCCAGGAAAATCCGCAATCGGCATCACCTCGATAACGCTGATGCCGATGCGTTTCAATTCCGCCAATTGCTCGGCCGCGGAACGCCAGGTGCCTTCGGGCGTGAATGTGCCGATGTGTATTTCATAAATGATCTGGCCCTTTAATTTCACACCGGGCCACTCTGAATCCATCCACTGAAACTGCGTTGGATCAACAACCTGCGAGGGACCGTGCGGGCCGTGCGGTTGAAATCGCGACCCGGGATCGGGATGAAAATGTACGGCATTGTTGACGCGAAATCGATAAAGCGATCCTGCGGCAGCGTGCGTGACGCCCGAAAAATAGCCGCCGTCCTCGCGCGCCAGCGGATGAAAACTTCGGTTCGCATTTTTTTCCGCACTGTCTTCGAGGACAAGATCAACATGTTGCGCCTTGGGCGCCCAAACGCGAAAGTGCGTTTCGCTTGCACCGATCAATTCCGCTCCGATCGGATATCGGCGGCGGATGTGCGCTTGAGTCACGCCAGTCTTTCGTTCATCAACCGCGTGCTGGCTCTGCCCTTCGGCGATTTCTCTTTTCCTCTTTAACATCGACAATTAAAACTCAGCTTGCGAAACGCGACGGGAATTCAGGCAAGACGCCGCGCCAAACCTACGCTCGGATTTCTTCAACCTTACACAAAATGGCTGCACTTACAGTGGCCTGCTTGAAAGCTACGGTGGCAAATCCAAACGTGAAAATAGTCCAGCATCCGCTCGTGGCGGCGAGGTTGTCGATCGACGCGGGCGATCGTTACTTTGGAACCGGCTAGTTAATATTGCGGACTTGATTCCTGAACGCGCTGCCATTCAAATCGCCAGATGGACGGGGCTGAACCAAAAATCGAGATTTTCAAGGCCTTCGGCGAAGCTTTTGAGCTAACGAAGAAGATCCTTTTTCAACCATTTAATCTCGGCAAATGGTGCGTCATTGGATTTGCCGCATTCCTTGCCGGCGGAGTGAATTTCAATTTCGGTTTCAGATTCCCTTTTGGTGGCGGCGGAAACTGGAATTTTCGCTCCTCCAGTTACAATCCGTCTAACGTCCCATCGTTCCTATCGGGCGAGCACATTCAAGCTTGGGTCGTCGCGCTCATCGCGGTGATCTTCCTGATCGTCTTGGCTATCATTGTTGTCTTGTCGTGGTTGAGAGCACGAGGCGCTTTCATCTTTACCGACTGCATCGTGCGCAACCGCGCGGCGATTGTCGAACCGTGGAAAGAATTCTGGCGTGAAGGAAACAGTCTTTTTCTTTTCTCGTGGCTCGTTGCCTTACTTTTCCTAGCGACCGCCGCGGCAGGGTTCGTGATCTTTCTGCTGCCGATAATCATTTCCGGGAAGAGCGTGGCCGGTAAGGACGTTGGAATGATCGTGGGAATCGTATTCTTTTGCGCTGTCATTTTCTTCGCCGCGCTCGGTTGGGCACTGATTTCGCATTTCATGGTGCCGATTATGTATCGCCGCCGGTGTCGCGCGGTGGTGGCGCTTCGTGAGTCGACTTCGTTAGTCACGGCGCATCCAGCGCCGATCGTCCTTTATTTCTTGTTTCTCATCGTTCTCGCGATTGCCTGTGGAATCATTGGCTGCGTCACCACGTGCGTGACATGCTGCATCGCGGCCATTCCGTACGTCGGCACAGTGATTCTGTTGCCAATCTTTGTGTTGCTTCGCTCATTCCTGCTCTGTTTCCTGCGACAGTTCGGTCCGGATTACGATGTCTGGGCAGGAATTCCGCAGCCTCAACCGCCGCCGCTGCCGGCTTAGTCGGCAATTACACTTCGGTCATCGACCAAAATTTTCGGAAGGCATTCGGCCAACTGAGATCGATAACGCTTTGCCGGGCGCAATCGCCCATCCGCTCCCGCAGCGCGGGATCGACAATCAACGCGCGGATGGCGCGCGTGAAATCCTCGACGTCATGCGACTTGGTCACGAGGCCGTTCGTTTTGTCGTCCACCAACTCTTTGGGCCCGCCGGAGTCGGAGACGACGACCGGCACGCCAGATGCCTGCGCTTCGATGATGACGTTGCCGAAGGTGTCAGTGGTGCTTGGAAAAGCGAAGACATCAGCCGAGGCGTAGGCGGTGGCGAGTTCGAGGCCGGTGAGATAACCGGTGAAGACTGCATCCGGGAGAGTTTCGGAAAGCGCCTGTGAGTACGGTCCATGCCCGACGACGAAAAGTTGGACCGACAATCCCTCCTCGCGGAGACGGCGGTATGCATTTGCCAGAACATCGAGATCTTTCTCGCGTGAAATCCGGCCGACATAGAGGAGGCGCACTTCGCCGTTCGTAGCCGCGCCATATTTTTCCCAAAACGCAGGATCGCGCCGCGCCGGATTGAAAAGTTCCGTATCGAGACCGCGCGGAAAAATCTTTAACTTCTCGGGATCGAAGCCGCGGTTGATCCAGCTCTGACGATATTGCTCGGAACTGACGAAGACGGTGTCGAGCTGACCGTAGAACCAGTGCATGTAATGCCAGGCGGCACTTTCCAGAAAGCTGTCCTCTGTGAGGATGCGAACGTATTGAGGAAAATCGGTGTGATAGATGCCACTCGTTTGCAAGTTGAGCATCTTGGCCGCAAGGAGCGCGGTCAAGCCAATCGGGCCCGGCGTACTGATGATGATTTCGCTAAATTTTTTCCGCTGAATGTAGTCAAGCATCTGGAGAATGGGCGGAAAGCTCAATTTTTGCAGTTCGTACTCGGGCAACTCAAACTCGCCGATTGGCCGGAAGTTCTTGATTGGAATGTTGTCGATGTTCAATTCGCTTCGGGAAGTGACGACGATCAATTCCTTTCCTGCCGCCGCCCCGGCCGCGGCCATTTTGCGGATCGTTGTCGCGACGCCGTTGACGTCTTCGAGCGTATCGGTGAACCAGGCGCGCTTGCGATTCTGTAGGGCGGACGGAATTTCGCCAGTGAGCTCTTGGAAAATCTTTCGCAACCACTTCCGCGAAGGCGCCTGACTGTGAAAGCCATAAATGTATGGCGTGAGGATAATCAGGATCGGAGCAATCGCTGTGAGCGCTTGCATGCTCTCCACCATATTTCCGCTGCTAATCTGCAGAACGAATTTCTTGAATAGGCGGAACGCCAGTTGTTCCGCGACGAGGTTCGCCATGAGAAAGGTTCGGCGTTCCGGCTCTGAAACTCCGTTCAGTTCCTCCGCCAACTTTGCTTTCACTTCCGGTCGCTGGAAATAACCCGAGAGCTCTTTCCACATCGAGACGTTAGCGGGCTTGACCAATTCGAAAATTTTCCCGGACAACACCCCTTGGGCGAAGATGCGTCCTTTCTCGGTCAGCGTGAGCTCGGTTGGATCGCGACCCTCCATGAACCGCGAAAACATTTGTTCCAGAACGATCGCGCTCGGCCCTAGTTTCTCGTGGAAACGGTCCTGGATGAAACAGGAAACCGTGTTGTAAAAACCGTGCGAGAGGGCGAGGGGAGTCCCGCCATTTCCTTGCGCGCTGCAGTTGCCTGCGCGCACGTGCGCGAGAAATTTCTCGGCGGAATCAGCCGGGGGCGTCTCGGTGCAGGCGGACGCGATAAATTTACCGCCATGATCGTCGGAACCGCCGGTGAAAGTTTTTTGCCACGGCTCAGGATGCGTCGGTACGAGATTGTGGCGATCGGCGAGCTTGTCGATCTTTTCCCGCGTCAGGCTGCCGAAAAGATTTTGCGCCAGCTCGCTCAAGAGCGCGTCGCGCAAACCGTTAACGGCTTCGAAGTGCTTGAAGAGGAGAATCAGGCGTTCGAGGTGCGACGCGGCCAACTGGCCGTTGATGCTGTAAAGCGGATGAGCAACCGCATGGGCAATCTGCGTGGCCGCGAGATACTTTTGCAGCTCATAAACATTGTCTCGGACGGCGACAATTTCCTCGTGCTGCGCCTCGGATATTCCCCACGCCAGAATGTGAATCTTGCACGGATCCTGCGGAAAATAAGTTGTAATCTGCTCGCTGATGAATGATTGCGGCAGATGGACGATCTGAAGACAACCTTCGATTGTGTCGTGGTCCGTGATCGTGACGAAATCCATCCCGCGCTCGAGTAATTGTCGATGTAGCTCACGCGGATCGGAGTAGCTGTCGGGAAAATCCAAGCGACGGAACAACCATTCCTCGGACCGGGCGCTGTAGCGCGAGTGGATATGGAGGTCGCACTTGCTCATTCTTTATGCTCCGCGGTCTGCCATTGATCTCTGCTCGGCGATCCAGTCTTGATAGGTGATCGGCGTTCTCACTCCGTCCATCGCACTGATAAGATCGACAATCTGCCGCCAAATGGCCGGATAGGAATAATCGGGCGGGTGAATGCTCAGACGCAAGAGCGGATTGCTTTTCAAGAATAGGAGCAGCGCGGCATTCCAAGCACGACTTGCCGCGCGCCGCCAATTGTTTCGAACACTGTAAACGAGCGATCTCGCCGCGAAATCTTCGCCCGAACGCAGATCGCGCACCGTGCGCAGTCGTGTTGTGTATTCCAATTCCGCGTCGCGCGCCGCGCGCTCGGCTTCCGCGCTGAGCAACCACGCCGGCGCGACGAAACCGCGCGGCTTTAATCCGGCCGCGCTAAATTCATCACGGGCGGTTTTGATTCGGCGAAAAGCTTCATCGTAATCCATATCGTAAAATTCGCCTTCGCTTTGGGTGTAGAGTTGAGTGATTAATTTGTCGCGGAGCGCTTCAGCCGTGCACGCGGGACGTTCGTGGAAATATCCGTGGATCACAATTTCGTGTCGTTGCGCTTCGAGATCGCGCAGCCAGGAAACAAATTGTCGATCTTTCATGGCAGCGCCCTGATGATGATAATCGGGCACGACAAGAAGCGAACAGACGCGAATGCCTCTCCGCGCCACTTCGGAAATTATTTTTTCCGCGATCGCCTGAGTCGACGGCGCGACGTCGTGGACGGAAACCACGAGATAATTCCTGACCATGCTGGCCGTCGCGACGACCGGCAGAAATTGCGTGGCCGCAACCGAACTCATCCTGGCAAATTCTCGACGCCGTTGAGCGTCGGAACAAGTACGAACTGTAGCCGCTTCGCTATGAGAAGCGGGAAGGTGGATCGAGCAGTCCCTTGTCCGCCAACGGACGGACTCGTCCCGTGGCGAGCTCGATGCTAATCATGGCGGCGAAGCGGCATATTATGTTAGCATCGCCCGCGGAGCGACCGATCCACCGCCTTTCGCGTCCTCGCAGCCCGACGGCTGGAGCTCGCCCATGCGAACGGTCGCGCGAAACTCTTGGACATTCTGATATTGCATATGCAACACGGAATTGTCCGACGGAGGCGCGAAGGGCGACGGCTACAGCGCTCCCATGCCCACGATTGTACGAAACTCGCCGGAAACCAGCGGCATGACGGACAAGCGCGGCTGGCGCACAAGCTGAATCTTCCTCAGGCGTGGGTCGCTCTTGATTTGCCGAAGCGTCACTGGGCGCCTCAGGGATTTGATCGGGGCAAGATCGACCGCGCTCCAATCGCCCTCCCTGGCGGTTGGGTCTGGGTAGGCTGCTCGCGTAACGTTGGCGATGCCGACCACCGCTTTTTCGATGCCGCTATGGTAGAAGAGCACTTCGTCGCGTTTGCGCATTCTGCGCAGATTGTTGCGGGCGGCGTAGTTTCGAACACCTGTCCAGTTCGTCTCGTCTTCCTCGACAAAATCCGACCACGAGTAGGAGCTTGGTTCCGATTTCACCAGCCAGAAATTTTTCACGCTCGAGTAGTTAACCATTCCGCACGCATTCGACAACTGCATCGCTTTGTTTCACAATCGGACTGATGTTGCGCGTCCCATTCATCACGTTCGAAGGATCAGAAGGGTGCGGCAAATCCACACAAGTGCAAAGACTCGCCGCGCGTCTCGAGCGAGCCGGTGTTCCATTTCTGGTGACGCGCGAACCGGGCGGCACCGCCATCGGTGAAACGGTTCGCGAGCTTCTCCAATTTGCACCGCAAGGCGCCGGCATGATGCCGGAGACCGAGTTGCTACTTTTTGAAGCGAGCCGCAGCCAGCTCGTGCGCGAAACGATCAAACCAGCACTGGAGCGCGGTCTTTGCGTGATCGCCGACCGTTTTTTGGATTCAACCACTGTTTACCAGGGTGCGGCGCGAAAACTGGATCGACAAATCGTCGGGCAGCTAAACGCTTTTGCCGTCGGCAATTGCGTTCCCGACATTACCTTTGTGCTCGATCTCGATGTGACGACGGCGC